>ERZ857998.2806-NODE-2806-length-15447-cov-9.666385_pt1 | contig 15447 bp, 16 predicted proteins | sample MGYA00519954_ERZ857998 | MGnify/ENA primary metagenome ERZ857998 (study PRJEB31778, sample SAMEA3449424) | human gut metagenome | biome: human gut; feature: human-associated habitat; material: faeces | place: United Kingdom | collected 2010/2012 ...
GCTCACCCATGAGCGCCGCTTCGCAAGGTGCTTTTGTCGTGATTCCGGAAATATCACATAGCGATATTTCCTATATTATATAATAAGAAACGCGAAACAAAAAACAAAAAATAAAAGGAGACTCACTATGCATTCACCCGGTTCTGTGGCATTCCGAATCTTTGGGCTGGACGTCATGTGGTACGGACTTCTGATCGGCGGCGGCTTCCTGCTGGCAACGATCATCAGCTACCTGCGCGCGCCCAAGCACCAAATCAAGTCGGATTTTATTTTAGATCTTGTCATTTGGATGATCCCGGCCGCCATCGTCGGCGCCCGCGCCTATTACGTCATCTTCAGCTGGAGTGACTACGCGGGAGACTGGAAAAAAATTTTAGATATCCGCAGCGGCGGTCTGGCTGTCCATGGCGGCCTGATTCTCTGCTTCCTGGTCGGCTATTTTGTCTGCAAGCATTACAAACAAGGCTTCGTGCGCACTGCTGATCTGGTCGCGGTATCGATTCCGCTCGCGCAGGCCATCGGCCGCTGGGGGAATTTTTTCAATGAAGAAGCGCACGGCATGCAGACCGACCTGCCATGGGCGCAGATCATCGACGGCATCGGCTACCACCCGACCTTCCTGTACGAATCGATCTGGTGCTTCTGCCTGTTCTGGTTCCTGCTCTGGTTCGACGACCACAAGCGCAGCTTTGACGGGCAGATGATTTCCCTATACATGATGCTCTACTCCGTTGAGCGCTTCTTTGTCGAGGGACTGCGCACCGACAGCCTGATGGTCGGTCCGCTCAGACAAGCTCAGCTGCTTAGCCTCGGTCTGATCGCCGCAGGCATCGCGCTCTACGTTTTCTTCAAAAAAAGAACAGGGAGGTATCTGCCATGAATCTCAAGATTTTTGAAACCCCGCGTCTGCGCATCCGTCCCTCCGTCTGGGACGATGTCGAAACCTTTTTTCAATGGGAGCAGCAGCCCGCGGTGACTGAATTTTTCAGCATCCGCGACGGTCAGACCATGGAGGAAACCGCGCGCAAGTTTCTCAAAGACCAAGAAAATCCAAACGCCGAGCAGTTTACGATTTTGCTGAAGACGCCGGACTTGCAAGGCTTGCCAGCCACGCGATCCGCACAAGATGCCGCGAATGTGCCGCAATCTTCGGACGCGCAAGACACGCGAGCTTCATTGCAAAAAATCGGCCGCATCGTACTGGCCGACATCGAGCGCGGCTGGAAGGGTGAGCTTTGGCGGATTTATATCGCCGATTCTGCCCTGCGCGGGCAAGGCTTGGGACGAGAAGCCATGCGCGCGATGATGGAACACTGCTTCCGCGATTTGGCGCTGGAACGGCTGTATCTCGATCACTACACCGGAAACCCCGCCGCCTATCTCTACCAAAGCCTCGGATTTCAGTATGAGGGCGTGCTGCGCCGAAATTGCCGTAAAAACGGTGTCCTTTATGATGTCCACCTGATGTCCATGCTGCGCGAAGAATACGAAGAAAAATACGGTCAAGCGGAAGCTGCCTTCCGGTCCGCGGATGCGCCCCTTACCGCATGGTGATCGTTTCCGGCATTTCGCTTCTGTTTATATTTTGAGACAAGTTTGCGGATGCTCTCCTTGCCGCACGCCGATTGGCAGCCGCGGTATCTCCGATTCCCCGAGCTGCCGCAAAACGTCGAAACCTTAGTCCGATTATGGGCGTGCCTGCCTGCCGTAAGAATCGCACCCTGAGGTTGCGCAATTGACAACCAGGTTTGCTTGTGCTTTCCCTGCTGCTTCCTGTATAATGAAAGCAACTTCGGTAACTATCTGCAATATGAGCAAGAAAGGTCAGGACAAAAAAATGAGTCTAGGCGAACGAATTTATCAATACCGCAAAGCAAAGGGCATGTCACAGGACGCGTTGGCGGAGCTGCTTGACGTTTCCAGACAGTCCGTTTCCAAATGGGAAAACGATACGGCGCAGCCGGAACTCAGCAAACTCACCATCATGTGTGATCTGTTCGGTGTGTCTTTGGATGAGCTGGCGCGCGGGAAGCAGCCGCAGCCTGCAGCCCAGCCGGAATCACAGGAGTCACAGGGATCGCAGGAATCACAAGCATCGCCGGAAAGCGAAACATCGCTTCACGCGGCAAAGCGTACGAAATCGCTGCAAAGAACCCTCGGCATCGGACTTCTGCTGCTCTCCGCTTTTCAAATGACCCTGCTGCTGGTCCTGCGCTTTCAAGCGGATGAAATTCTCATTCTGCTTTTGCCGCTGCTACTGTGCGGCATCATCTGTCTGGTGTGCAAAAAACACACCTTCCTGTGGATCGGCTGGGTCATCAGCTTGTTTCTCGCGCTTTCACCGTATTACTTTTTCTGGGTTCATGTCAATGAATTTTCCTGGATCGCTGTCTTCATCTGGGCCTTCGTCACTGTCGGCTACATCATTTGGTAGGGCACTGCTGAGAAACGCCGCCGAGAGCGATATTAAAGTAAAAAAAGTGGCTTCGCCGATTAGATTTTTAGCGGTAGACTTTCTTGTTTTTCCAGAAATATCGGAACGATATTTCCTACATAATAAAAACAGAAAAAAATGCAAAGTAACACGAATCATGACCAACGGCATTGCCTGTGATTTTATTTCACTAAAACACCAATTCCCCCTTTTGCAAGTCTACTCTCATCAAACATGCAAAAGGGGGAAAATAGGCTGTTTTTTAATCCTAAATCCTAAATTCTGTCTTGCGGTCTTTGGATTGTCTTCGCAAGAATGGTGTAGACAAGAGCTGCAGCCAAAATGCCTTGCGCGAAAGGAACTCCCACAGAAATCAACTTAATCACAGCATATCCTATAATCCACGCTACAATTCCCAACCAATTAAACCCTTCACATGGCTTGAATATCTCTGCTTTTCCTTTATTAACAATCCAGTAATCCGCAATTACAACACCCATTACTGGAAGAATGAAGTCCCCCAATACATAGAGGAAATCTTCAAAATAGTTTGCAAAACCAACAAGTGCGCAAACGGTTCCAATCAGACCTGATACCATGGTTGCGGATGCTCTTTTATTATCTGCCAAATTGAACATCATGACCGCATTGATTCCTCCGGAATAGGCATTCGTTGTATTGGTTGTCCATGTCGCTGCAATCAGTACGAGCATTCCTAAAATTGGAATACCAATCTCACAAAAAACAATTGTTATATCATATTGCGAAGCAACCTTAGTCATAATTGCTCCCAGTACAATCATTAGAATTCCGGCAGGTGCAACACCAAGTGATGTCGACAATATCGTATCCTTTCTAGTTGCTTGATAACGCGTGATATCCGATGCGGCCAAGCATCCTGCTGCCATAAAGCTTACAGTCAACGCGATCCCATCCACTAAAGACATGGTAATTTCATCCGGATCTACATTTAAGCTAGTCGTTCCGTATTTATTCACAGCCATAATGGTGCCAACAATCGTAACGATAAACAGAAGGGGAACTGCAATCGTATTCAGTTTGTCCAAAGCATTAATACCATAGACAGCTGTTACAAGCATAACCACTCCCCAAATTACTGTAGACAGCCATATCGGAAAAGATAATCCAAAGGATTCTTGTAGCAAATTTGAGAATGCCTTGCCGCATACATCAGTCTGCACTGCGAACCAGCCAATCATGGATAAAAAGACTAAGGTGCTGACAATATATCTTGTTCCAGTTCTGCCAAATCCGCTTAAAAATGTAATGCAAGTTGGCACACTCAAGTCACTTCCCATAATGCCCATTAACGAAAAGATTACAATAACAATCAAATAGCCGATTATCCCCGCAATAATGGCCGTTGTGAGAGACATTGCCTGTGCAAGGATGCCCCCTAGCAGTAAACTGGGAACACAGATCATAACACCTGCCTGCATAAAAGCAACCGATAACCAACTTTTTTTCTCCTCGGGTGAAACGGGTGATAACGTAGTAACTTCAATATTACTCTTATTTTTTTTCGTTTCCATGGATGTTTCCTCCTTGTGGTTTTTATTTTTTCAACCTGTTTGGCACATACAATGTTCCACTTTGCTTCAATCTTCTTCTGCAACCATGTGCAACAAGCTCTGCAATGCTTCAATATAAATCAGCGTCATTTTTTCAAGGCTATCAATAGCTAAATATTCATCGGCCTCATGCGCAAGCTCCTCTTCATAAGGGAATAGTGGACCGAATGCGACTGCATTTGGAATCGCTCTGGCATAGGTTGCTCCTCCGATTGCAAGTGGTTCGGCGTTTTCATCCTTGCTGTTTTTGCGATAGGCATCCATGAGCCTTTGGATAAATTCTGTATGCGCATCAATATATAAACCTGCCATTTTACTGCAGACAGAAATTTCAATTCCGGCTTTTTTGCATTGTTCTGTTAATCGTTCCAAAACACTCTCCATGCAAAGTGTAGCCGGATAGCGAATGCTCGCGCCAAATTTTATTGTTCCATCTCTGTATGATAGGGTTCCGACATTAAAAGTCAGTTTCCCTGAAACTTCATCTTCAAATTCACAGCCCAGGGCTTCGCCGTAGTAATGCATACCGATATATCGGTTGTATTTTTCCGCGACGGGATCCATCGAAAACTCTGCTTCCAAATGTCCAAGTATTTGCATAAGGGCACTGATGGCATTTATCCCCTTTTCTGGAGACATAGCATGCGTACTTTTCCCCATGACCTCTATTTGCACAAGTTTTCCTTCTATTTTAACAGAAACCCGGTCGAATTCAGCAATTTTCTGCTTTATGTTTTCAGCAATTTTTTCATTACTACACCGCAAAATACAATAGGCTTTTCCCGGCACTACATTTTTCGCAATTCCTCCTTCCAGTTTCTCAACGTAAATGTCTCTTTCCTGTGTTCTCTCTTCTGCATTGTCCTGAATGCAGCTATAGGAAAAGTCCGCGTCAATCAAACCCTTTTCACAATTGATCAAAGGAAAGTTTGCATCCGGTACGATTGCATACTGTGGCAGTTTGTCTGCTTTTGCGAGGTAATGAGTGATACAGCGCCAATCTTCTTCTTCGTCTGCCCCTATAATCATACGTATTCCGGTTCCTGCAGGCAAAAGTCCTTCATCAAGCAGATATTTTACGGCGTAAAGGGCTGCAACGGTAGGCCCTTTATCATCGGAGCTTCCTCTTCCATAAATTTTTCCATCGATTACGCGTGCCCGGAAGGGTTCACAGCTCCAACCTTCTCCCGCACTTACAACATCAATATGTGATAAAATCCCCACCATTTTATCTTCACTACCAATGGTAAATTCTCCTGCATATCCGTCGTAGTTTTTTACCCGCATACCGATTGCGTCCGCCTTTTGTGAAATTAATCCCAGTGCCTCCGCAATCTTCGTTCCGAACGGTTTACCAACTGTAACGCTTTGTTCATCAAAGACACTCGGTATTGCGATTAATTCACCTAATGTTGCCATCATTTCCAGCATATATGCCTCTGTAAACTCTTTTGGTTTCATTTTTCCCTCCTTACTCATTTCGCATTTTTTGTAATTATACTCTGATTTCTGCCATGCATACTTGTAACCATTTCAAAATTCTTTTCCGCAATTTAATATTATTACAATCAAAAGAATTCCTCTTTTTTTTATAATGAGAAAAAACAATTAAGGAGGATTCCACATGTTAGAATTTGAATTGCAAAAATCTGCAAATAAGTTGGTAAATGATATCTTTGGCGTCAAGGAAAAGGAAATAGTTGCGATTACCGCCGATACCAAATCCAATCCGGATTTGATCAATGCGGTTGCAGCCGCAGTCTATGCGGCAGGCGGTTTCCCGACTGTCATTACGATTGCGTGTCCGAAAGGCGTAGGCAAGGCTGCCGATCCGGATATTCCGGTTGAATTACTGACTGCTGCATTATCAACAGCTGATGTCTGGATTGAATTCAACGAAAAATGGCTGCTTTATTCTACACCGTTTGAAGTTTCCATGAAGAATAATCCAAAATTGCGCTACATGTGTTTAGTAGATTTCACGCCTGAACTCTTAATCCGTACGGTAGGCGATATTGACATTGCCGGAGTGAAAGAATTTATGGAAGAATTCGGAAAACGCCAGAGAATGGTAAAGAAAATGCATGTCACAACCCCGGCAGGCACTGATGTAGAGTTCGACATCGATGACAGCCATGTTGTCGCGGTAGACTGCGGTAAAGCAGATGTTCCTGGCTTCTTTATGTGTCCGGGGCAGTTAAATGTCGTCCCGAGATTCGGAAGCGTAAATGGAAAAATTGTTTTTGACGGAACGATTACCCCACCATTCGGCAGCATTCCTTCCGAACCGGTTGTCTTAACCGTTCAGAACAGCAAGATTGTAAAATTCGAAGGTGGTCGTGAAGCCGCAGAATATGAAAAATTTCTCAAAGGCTTCAATGATGACGGCATGTTGAAGATGGCGCATATGGCCTATGGCTTCAACCCAGGTGCAAAACTGAGCGGCAATGTCGTTGAAGATGAACGTGTTTGGGGCTGCACAGAATGGGGTATCGGTTATGTAAGCGAGATTGAAGCACCGCCGATTGGACAACCTGCCGTTTCGCACACAGATGGTATCTGTCTTAACTCTACCATTTATTTTGATGGAAAAAAGATTATGGAAGAAGGTAAGATTGTCGACGAAGAACTGGCAAAACTCTCACCTGTAAAATAACATTATGTGCAAGCAGCCTCAAGATCATAATCCGGAGGCTGCTTTTTTTGTTTGACAGAAATTTTATGTTTCGTTTATAATGGAGTACAAGGAGGGAAGAAGCATGTATATTACTGTAAGGTCTATTTTGAAAGAACCCGTCTTTGAAGATGCGAAAGTGTTGTCCGGGAAACAGTTCCTCGAAAACAAAGTCAGTCGAGTTTCTGTCTTTGATTGTCCTTTTACCCCTTCTGTCTTGGAAGCTGGGATTATCGAGGCCGGAGATCTTTTTTTATCTGGTTTGGATCAATTTGCTGATAAACCGGAACAACTCACTGAATTTTTATCTCTGCTCGCAAAAGCAAAGAGCAGTGCACTCTTTATCACAAACGAGCATCCTTCCTTAATTTCTTCGGATATCGTTGCCTTGAGTGATAAACTGGGACTTCCAATTATCGAATTTCAAGAAGATATCCCCTATGCAGTCATCATGGATACCATTAACAAACTGACCATTTTTGAGTTCCGCCATGCAATTAACGGTCTGTGGCTGAATCGTCTTCTTTTTGAAAACATTTCCTCCAAAGATCGCTTGGATGGCCTGCACTCGATTAATCCTAAATTTGAGCACTGCATGCAAATTTTTATGTTGAAAGGAAAAAGTAATTCCATTACAACTCAAAATGAACTGTTCACTTTGTTTGCCGCCAAAGATAGGGACAGCTATATCTATTACGATGATGTCCACTACTTTCTTTTGAGTGATTCCTCTGAAAGTGCTTTACAGAAAAAGACGCAGACTTACAAACAGTTCCTTCCGCAGTTTTTTACTGACTATGCCATTGGCATCAGTATGATTCACAATATTGCCGAGGCAGTTTCTTGCCTGCGCGAATCTAAACTGCTGCTTGATGTTGCTGATACGCTGCATTATTCTGTCTTGGAATACGCTTCAGATTCTCTTTTTCAATTGATTCTTCCGCTTAAAGATACACCAGCACTAAATCATTATAGAGACAATTTTTTAAAAAAATTGCATGCAAATGAGTCCGAAAATGGTTCTGTGCTTTTCACCACTATGAAAGAGTTTGTGCTTTGCAAAGGCTCTTATACACAGACTGCTTCCAATTTAAATCAGCATGAAAACACAATCCGCTATCGAATCAACAAAATCCGACAGATGTTTCAGATGGAAGATGACCCGATCAGTTTTTATAGTACCATCTCCATGCTCACGATGATTGATTCGTTCTATGAACAAGAGTCTCCGCACATTTAAGTCAGAATCATATACAGCAGATGCGCCCCGATACCTGCGCATAGACCGCCGATGGTATGGCACAAGATCGCACGTCCTGTCAATTCTCTGAATTTAAGTCCATCCATCATGGCAACATGCGTACTTAAATATCCACTCCAGCACATACACATTGCGGTAAATACCGCTACATCATTTCCATTTGCAAGTCCCTCGGAAACCAGAGATGGAATCAGGCCGATTGCTGCTCCCGCAGCTCCCAGTGCCGTCAGCGGAACCGCAATGCACTGCGATGTCGAAAAACCAAACAGAAGAGATAATAGACCCTGCACTTTTTCAGCAAGAGCCGGAAGCAGTGCAATCCCCTCATACGCAGCTCCTGTGTAAGTTCCGTCTGCACTGGGTCCGTTGGTAAGCATCATAACCAATGTACAAATGATCAACACACCCGGAATAATGGCGACCCCCATACTGACACCATTTTTTCCTCCCTCAAGCAACGCGTTGATAAATCTTTCCCCGACATTTCCCTCTCGCACAAATCTTTCATCAAGAGTTATTGTATTCTCCACGTTGTGCGACAATGCCGGCGCTTCAGTTCCGAAGATTTTTTTCGTCTTGTACAGCATCAGTCGTGTGCTGACGATACTGCCGATGACCGCTCCCAGATTGCCGATAACCGCTGACAAAAGGAACGATTCTCCATCTGCACCGCGGATTCCGATAATATAAGTTGTAACAATCAGCCCCATGCCAAACGCCGTACCCACGTTTGTAAGTGCCGGAAGTTGATATTTTTTAAAATATCGACGGAAATTATCATCTTCCGCAAGTGTTAAAATCGCAGGATTGTCAGACAGATAAGTAGTCAAAACGCCAACAATACTCGCTCCAGGCAGCCCGTACAGCGGCCGCATAAGCGGTGACAGCAGCTTGTTGATCAAGGCAACGGCACCAAATTCCGTAAGTAAACCGGCAATCCCTCCGATCAATACCGCGATTGCTGTAATGTACAGCACTGTATCGGTCAATAGTGCATATGCTGTGTTCAGCATTGTGTTCATCATATTCACAGCTCCCATATGGTGAATCATAAGTCCGAAGAAGCTGCTGAATATGCCTATAAATATAAAACACTCCAGTCCAATCACCTTTTTTTTCATTGTCTTTGTTATCCTTTCCTTCATGTGGTGTCCATTTATTATAGGAATTCAAAGACTCTTTGTGTTTATATTTTTTTTAAAATTACGGTTTATTTTTTAAGATATATACAATCTCCCCTCCTGCCCGCAATCAAATAGGGGTGCAGTGACTAACCGCCGTCCTCTAAGTCAAGTAAATAATAGGAATCCCTCCCATTGCTGATGGATTGAATGTCCTCTTTCCATCTTTATGCTTGATATATACTGCTTTGAATGTATATCCAAGAAAATCGAATTCAGTAAGTTCTTCGTCCTTGGTTGCATCCCTACCCTTGTGTGGCGAAATATATTCGATGTTTTTTCAGAGAAGTTCTTTCGTTTTTCCCGCAAGATATAAAGGTATGTTCGTGAAAGCGCCATCCTTGCGATAACCGCGCTTGGAAAAGCGCAGCGCGTGTTTCGGATGATGGGCAGCAAGGTATCTCTTGAACGAAGGCGCGGCTTTATCCTCACCGCCTTTTACTTCAACAGGGATAATCTCTGTTCCATTTTGCAGGACAAAATCAATCTCACCGTTCTTGTCAGAATAGTAGCGCGGCTCGAGCGCAAACTGCCCGCGAAGCTGCTGCAGGACATAGTTCTCGGTCAACGGTCCTTTGAACTGATAGTCAGCTTTCAAGAGAATTGCGCGGTTGTCAATGCCAGCCATATGCTTAAGAAGACCGGTATCAAAAACAAACAGTTTGAACTGATCCAGCTTATCAAACGCGGCCAGCGGATGCTCCATTTTAGAAACATTATAGACGCGGTTGAGCATTCCTGCGGAAACAAGCCATTCAATCGCCTCTTCAAAATCACGCGCTCTGCCGCCCTCGCGGACAGCTCCGTACATAAACTTTTCGTTCGGTTTCGCAAGCTGTGCGACAATGCTGCGGAATACCATGAGGATACGCCCGCTGTTGACTTTGCCATTGTGTTTCGAAAAGTCATTCTCATAGACCTCAAGGAGTTCTCGTTGTATCCGTGAAACTCTCGCAGGGTCTTTATGCTTGATCCATGAGACCACGCATTCCGGCATACCGCCGATGATGAGGTAGTTATCATAGGCTTCCAGCAGACGGTTATGAAAGAATTCCTCAATCTGCTGCTCCTTCTGTATGCTATCGTAGTAGACGTAAAGTGCAGGATCAACGGCCGCAAGGAACTCACCGAAATCCAAAGGGTAGAGATCAAGCAGGTTGACCATGCCGACCGGATAGGATTTTGGTTTTGCTAAAAGTGTACCGAGCAAGCTTCCCGCTGCGATGACATGGTACGCACTTGCTTTTTCTTTGAAATATTTCAGCGCGTTCAATGCCTCCGGACATTCCTGAATCTCATCGAAAATAATCAGCGTTTCCCCCTGCAAAATCTTCTCTCCGCTGATCATTGCAAGAAGTTCCAGAATACGATGCGGATTCTTGTTCGCTGCAAAGATGGATCGCAGTTCATCCTCTTCATCAAAGTTGAAATAGACGAAGTTCTGATAGCAGCTCTTCCCGAATTCCTTCATCAACCACGTTTTTCCAACCTGTCTTGCACCTCGCAGAACGAGCGGTTTTCGTTCTGCATCGTTTTTCCATTTTATCAGCTCCTGCATCGCGTCGCGCTTCATGGCATACACCGTCCTTTCAAGGGATAATAAAAGATTAACACATTTTTCCGATGATTTCAATTCAGTTTTTACACATTTTTCGGACTTTTTTATATGTTTTTCTCACATTTTTCTGCTTTTATGATAGCATCAATCACAATCACAGGGCGCATACTTCCGGCAGTGATGGTCCGGAGGCGGAAGTGCGCATAATGAAACCTGTGATTCCTTTGCGCACATGCCTGCCCTGCAGGGCAGGCGCTTCGCAAGGTACTTTTGTCGATACTCCGGAAATATCGCAAGCGATATTTCCTACATGATAACAAGAACCCTTGATTCTCGAGCAGTTGTCGTTCATCAAGGGTTTTGTTTTCTCAATTTTTTTTTGCAGGGGGTCCTATGCGTTTCCTATACATTGAAGAGGAAGTTGACCACATCGCCGTCTTTCATGACGTATTCCTTGCCCTCGGAGCGCAGGAAGCCTTTTTCTTTGGCTGCGGCGAGAGAACCGCCGACTTCCATGAGTTTATCGTAAGCGATGGTCTCCGCGCGGATAAAACCTTTCTCAAAGTCCGTGTGAATCTTGCCCGCTGCCTGCGGCGCTTTGGTGCCGCGGCGTATTGTCCACGCGCGGCATTCGTCTTCTCCGGCAGTCAGGAAGGAAATCAGATTGAGCAGGGCGTAGGAGGCTTTGACCAGCTTGTCCAGACCGGATTCCTCGATGCCGAGCTCCGCAAGGAACATCGCGCGTTCGTCCTCTTCCAGTTCCGCCATCTCCGCTTCGATTTCCGCGCAGATGACAACAACCTCCGCACCCTCCGCAGCAGCAATTTCGCGGACGGTCTCGACATAAGGATTCTTGCCAGCCTCCGCATCGGCAACCCCGTCATCCGAAACGTTCGCGACATAAATGATCGGTTTATAGGATAAGAGCCCGATCGTCTTGACATATTCGGCTTCCTCGTCCTCCAACTCCATAGAGCGGGCGTTTTTACCCTCGGAAAGATGCGTGTAGACACGTTTCAGAAGGTCAAGCTCTTCTCTGGCGGATTTGTCGAACTTGGCGTTCTTTTCGGTCTTTTGGATGCGGCGCTCCATAATTTCCATATCGCTGAGCAAAAGCTCGGTGTTGATGGTGTCGATATCGCCCGCCGGATCAATGTGTCCGTTCACGTGTACAATATTGTCGTTTTCAAAACAGCGGACAACGTGCACGATGGCCTCAACCTCTCGGATGTGTCCGAGGAATTTGTTGCCGAGTCCCTCGCCCTGCGACGCGCCTTTGACCAGACCCGCGATGTCGCAAAATTCGATCGTGGCATAGATTGTCTTTTTGGAATTATAAATTTCATGCAGCTTGGTGATGCGTGCGTCCGGTACGGTGACGATGCCGACGTTCGGCTCGATCGTGCAGAATGGATAATTGGCTGCCTCCGCGCCCGCCTTGGTGATCGCGTTGAACAAGGTACTCTTGCCGACATTCGGCAGACCGACGATACCTAATTTCATTTTATCTTTTACCTGTCCGAAAACCCTTGATTTATGCGGGTTTTCGCCTTTCTCTATATTTTTATTACACCCTTTTTACACCCTTTTTTCAACTGTGGGTGTAGCTGCTTCAAATTGCTGAACAGCTTTTGCAAGGGACTCGTCCGTAACATGGACATACCTGTCCATTGTTGTTTTAATACTTGCGTGTCCTAATAGTTGCTGTAAAACTTTAGGTTGTACGCCGCGTTCAATCGCGCGTGTAGCATAAGTGTGTCGTAAGGCGTGCATACAAAAACGCTTAATACCAGCTTCATCACACAATTTATATAAATGTGTATCGTAGGAACTGTTTTTAGCAGGTTCTCCTGTTCGCCAGTTGATAAATACCAAATCCCGCATGACAAGACATTTCTTTTCTCCCGTTCTGCTGTCTGTGTACTCCAAAATCTGTGAAAGCATTTCAGACTCTTTCCGGGTATCTTTTTCATCATAACAACTTTTTAGGATTGTATATGCGCGTTCTGTAAGCGGAATAGTACGATAACTTTTTTTCGTTTTAGGCGGACCGGCACGCCAATATCTCCGGCTGTGTCGATACTCTAAACTCTTATTTACAGTTAAAGTACGTTTTTTCCAATCGATAGCGTCCCATGTCAGACCAATCAATTCAGCCGTTCTCAAACCCGTTTCTAATAACAAAGCATACTGTCTATAATTATGAGAACGCTCTGCGGCTTCAAGAAACTTTTCCTGTTCCTCAACGGTTAAGTATTTAATATCATCTACTGCCCGGACTGGTTTCGTATATCGAACACCATTCATAGGGTGCTTTGCAATAATATCATTCATAACTGCTGATTTGAACATAGTTCCCATTGAAATATAGGTCTGCCGGATTGTTGAGCCTGCATATTCTGTTTCCATTCGATTTAAGACAGCTTTACAGTGCATAGGTTTTACATCAGCTATACACATAGTTCCTATCAATGGTTGAATATTTTTTTCGTAACGCTCACGATAATTTCTTATCGTATTTGGCGCAAGGTCACAAATGATATTATCAATCCAATAATTGAACCATTTGTCTACTGTCATATCAGGCGCAGTAACGATTAGATTATGTGTATCTTCATACTTTGCGTCAGCAAGCCATTTTTTTGCTTCGGGCAGCGTTTTGAAATATCCATTTTGACGCGCACCATTTTTAGCATAAAATCTTGCGAAATACAAACCGTCCTTTCTTTGACAAATACCTTTTCCACACTCTTTGCCTTTTAAATTTTTTCCCATGACGGACTCCTTTCACGTTAAAAAAAAGAGTCCAACGCAAATATAAAGTATATCACAAGGACTCCGTTTTTTCAATCTTAACAGACAAATATTTCAGCTATTAAAGGCTATATAATCAATTCTCGGCGAATGTATTCCTCAAATTCTTTACGCTTCACTAACTTTCGTGTTCCAACATATAAAACAAAAGGGCAGTTTGGCTGTTTTAACATGGAGTCAATCTTATTGATACCTATGTTGCTATATTCAGCCGCTTCCTTTATTGTTAATGTTATTTTCAAATGAATAGGAACTTTTACTTCTGTTTCCTTATATAAATGCAGTTCTTTTTCTTCACTGCTATTTGATTTATTCATTAGAATTTCCCCCTATCTTTTTTCAATTTAACAAAAAATAGGCTCGTCAGACGGTCTTAGCAAACCTCACAAGAATTTCACTTCCGCATGGTTCTCATGCAGCTCTACCCGTTGCCTGCGACGCTTCTAACGCTCGGACTACGGCGGTAAAGGAGTATCATTATACCGATATATGGATTGTGGCGGCAGAGTTGCTAAGTCTGCTTTGGAACACTGATAATTCTCGCTCGTTTTGTCCCTCCTTTCGGTCATGGCGTATCAGCCCAACGGCTCCCCATATATCGAATGTATCCGATTTGCCTTATACTGCGTCGCCGTTCTATTGCGCCGCTTTCTTTGTCAAAGAGCAGGGGGCTGTTCTGCGATATGGAACGGAAAAGGGGGAAGCGTTCCAATACCTCGTTGCTTTATTCAGCCCTAAATGTGAGGATTGCCCTCATTAGTTTTGCTTGCAGCCTTTCACGTATTTCTTCGTCTACTCCAAAATAAACATTTCCTCGCTCATCATAGAGCTTCCGCATGGAAAGACTTGCTATGTAGCCGCTGAAATGCTGCAATACAATCTTCATTGCATCCGGGTCGCCTTTGCTCGCCGCCAAAATAACGGGATAGGGAACAAGGGCATTTTCCGGGTAGTCGTTTTGATTACCATTCAATCCATTCATCAGCGTTTTCCTCCAAATATTTTTTTAACTGCTCAAAGGAGCTTGTCCGGCGATACTGTACCGTACTTCTTGAGATATTGAGCTGCTTTGCGATTTCTATATCAGTCAATCCCTCAAAGTAATACAGCAGTACAATTTTGCGCCGTTCTTCGGGTAAAGCCCGGATAGCTTCAAGTAGCAGTTTTGGGGTTATTTCTTTTCCTGCCATTTGATAAGACGGCTCTGCTTCTTCATCTTGAAAATACTTATCGACGGTATAAAGCTGCCGTTCCTCATACAAGGCAAGGTCGGAAAAAGTAACTTCCCGAACTCTGCGCCGACGAATTTCTTCATGGGCGTTGCACGCTTCATTGTGCAGCACTGATTTACAGAACTTTTGAAACGTACATTGTTTTTCAAATTCCCTGCGATTAGGTGTCATGGTGTTCACCTCCTTTCTGCCGAAAGGCGGTAGTACCTCCCCTTTTCGCGGGATAATACAGGCGACTTTTTGCTTTGCCAAAAAGAGGGCAAAGTTTTTGAAAAATCTTCTGTAAAATGCGAAATGCGCCTGCCTGCAAAATGCAGACAGACGCATAGGAAATAACAGCAGTATTTAATTGATTTGATAGTTCATCTACATAGCCGGAATACCCCGTCGGTGGATAATGGCTTTTTTTGATAGTAACCCATTAGGGTATAGAAAAAAGGACATGGCGATACCTCCTTGATACCGTCGTGTCCCCAAATAGCAGGATTTTAATATGTCCTCTGTTATAGATTTTCAAAAGAAAACGACGGTTTTGATTGTTATTTCAAAACCGCCGTTAGAATGGCATGAGAACTTTCTACTTCATAAGCGGTTTTTTTTATTTCATGCTTATGAAGTAGAGAGTTTTTACCTTATCGTAAATTCACAAGATAAATTATATGTATCGTAATCCCAATCTCTTTCACTTTCAAAGAACGCAA
>ERZ857998.2816-NODE-2816-length-15379-cov-3.284913_pt1 | contig 15379 bp, 8 predicted proteins | sample MGYA00519954_ERZ857998 | MGnify/ENA primary metagenome ERZ857998 (study PRJEB31778, sample SAMEA3449424) | human gut metagenome | biome: human gut; feature: human-associated habitat; material: faeces | place: United Kingdom | collected 2010/2012 ...
CGGTTACTATTACGTAGACAATTATAGTGAGAATGGCGACCGGGCGAAGAATCTGAAAGTCGTGGCAGAACGCCTTTCGGCGCATATGCGTCAACATCGTGTGAAACTGTTGGGTGTAATGGCTATGAATGTAAAATCAGAAGCTGCCAAAGAAGCATTTCAGGCTTATGTAGATGCCAATGACCAGTTGGAAGGTATCGTAGCGCTTCAGTATAGCCCTTATGCAGGAGGTGAAGGAGACGTTATTTGGGTAACGAATAAAGCAGGATATGATATCCCGGTCATTACGGTGAAATACTCTTTGTGGAATTTTGGAAACCGGAATGCGGAACGTGAAGGTACCCCTGCCTATATTGCCGGAAGATTGAAACAGGAAGCACAGCAGGAAAGTTTTTCTGTAGTATGTGTGCATGCATGGAGTAATTTCTCCGATCACGGACAGACGGAAGATCCCCTGATTGAGAACCAGTCTGGAGATATTCGTGGAGCCGGAGCGGCAAAGCTTTGTGCAGGCCATCTGAACGATAGTTTTGAAGTAGTAAATATGCAGGAACTGGTATGGCGTTTGCGTATGAGCCAGCGTCCGGAACAGACGAAGAAGTATCTGAGTGAGGTATTTTAATTAACTAGAGTTTCACAGGCTCTCTGTATGGCTTTCTCTTTTCAAACGTGGAAGGAGAAAGCCATACAGAAGGCTTGTGAAACTTAAGCAAATAATAATAGATATGGTTGCAAGATTGTTTTTCTTATCAATCTGTCTTCCTTTTCTGCTCACCTCGTGTCAGCAGTCAAAGAAGACAGTAGAGTTTGTAGACTACGTGAATCCTCTGATGGGTACCGAATCTACTTTTGCGTTTTCGCATGGTAATACTTATCCTGCTGTGGCAGTGCCTTGGGGAATGAATTTCTGGAGCCCGCAGACCGGGGAGAATGGCAGTGGATGGATGTATACGTATGCCGATAGTCTGATGCGCGGCTTCCGGCAGACACATCAGCCTAGTCCTTGGATGAATGATTATGGTACCTTTTCCATTATGCCGCTTGCCGGAGAACTGAAAATGAGTCATAAAGAACGTCTGGTTCCTTTCTCACATCAACAGGAGAAAGCGACTCCTTATAATTATAGTGTTACATTCGATAACGGATTGCAGACTTCTCTTTCTGCTACTTCCCGTGGAGCTGTATTCGAAGTCTCTTTCCCTGAAAAAGAAGACCAGTATGTAGTGGTGGATGCATACCATGGAGGAAGTTCAATAACGATTGAACCGGAAAACCGGTTGGTAAAAGGTGCGACACGATATAATAACGGAGGTGTACCGGATAACTTTGCTAATTACTTTATGATGGAATTCAGTCATCCCGTCATAGAATACGGCACTTACAATGGAGATACTCTGCTGCACCATCAAACCGATGTAGCGGCCGATTATACCTGTGCCTATCTGAAATTTGATGTTCCGGCAGGTGAAAAACTGACCATACGTACAGCCTCTTCTTTTATCAGTCCCGAACAGGCTGCCATCAACTTTAATCGTGAAGTAGCCGATGCGGATGTACAATTGATCAGCGGGAAAGCCCGTGAACAGTGGAATAACTATCTCGGACGTGTAGAAGCGGAAGGAGGAACAGACGAACAATTTCGTACCTTCTATTCCTGCCTGTATCGTACGTTACTTTTCCCGCGTGAGTTCTATGAGTTTGATTCACAAGGAAATCCTGTTTATTACAGTCCTTATGACGGTAACGTGCATGATGGTTATATGTATACCGATAATGGTTTCTGGGATACGTTCCGTGCGGTTCATCCGTTGTTCACGTTACTTTATCCGGAGGTTTCGGAACGCGTGACGCAATCTATCCTTAATGCTTATGATGAAAGTGGTTTTATGCCGGAATGGGCGAGCCCCGGTCATCGTGGTTGCATGATTGGCAATAACTCTGTTTCCTTATTGGTCGATGCATGGATGAAGGGGATACAAACGGTAGATGCCGAAAAAGCTTTGGAAGCGATGATTCATCAGACACAGGCCCGCCACGCGGAAATAGCTTCTGTAGGACGTGACGGCTTCGAGTATTATGATAAGCTCGGCTATGTACCTTATCCGGAAGTTCCCGAAGCTACAGCCAAAACACTCGAATATGCTTATGCTGACTGGTGTATCGCCCGCTTTGCGCAATCGCTGGGTAAACAGGATATCGCAGACCAGTATTATCAGAAAGCCCAGAATTACCGCAATCTGTATTATCCGGAACATGGTTTTATGTGGACTAAGGATGCCAAAGGCAATTGGCGTGATCGTTTTGATGCTACGGAATGGGGCGGTCCTTTCACAGAAGGAAGTTCCTGGCACTGGACTTGGAGCGTATTTCACGATCCGGAAGGTTTATCTGAACTGATGGGCGGACATGAACCGATGGTAGCCCGTCTCGACTCTATGTTTGTGGCCCCGAACACTTATAATTATGGAACCTATGGTTTCGTTATCCACGAAATAGCTGAGATGGTTGCCTTAAACATGGGACAATATGCGCATGGCAATCAACCGGTGCAGCATGCCATTTACTTGTATGATTATATCGGTCAGCCTTGGAAAACACAGTACCATCTCCGTAATGTTATGGATAAACTCTACAATTCCGGAAGTAAAGGATACTGTGGCGACGAGGACAACGGGCAGACATCTGCTTGGTATGTATTTTCTGCTATGGGTTTCTATCCGGTTTGTCCGGGAATGCCTGAATATGCGGTAGGTTCTCCGTTATTTAAAAAGGTAACTCTGCATCTTCCCGAAGGGAAAAACTTCGTCGTTTCAGCAGCAGATAATGCGGCAGACCGTCCATACATAAGGAAAGCTCTGTTGAATGGACAAGAATTCACACGCAACTATCTGACGCATGATGAACTGAAACAGGGCGGAGAACTGAATCTGTCAATGGACAGCGTACCGAATCAGCAAAGAGGTACCCAACCGGCAGACTTCCCATATTCTTATTCCAAGTAGTTTCAATAGGTTTTAGTATACTTTTCATTGACCGATACGGAGAGAATCTTAATTGATTTGATCTGTATCGGTCATACAATAGGAATTTAAAGTCAGGCTTTGTCTTTGCTGTTTCTTTTGTTACCTTTGTGCATCTAATATGAGGTTTATGATACATTCTCTTCCATCTTCCGAACCCTTGACGGCACAAAAGCTTTTCTCAAAGCTTTATGTTTCCTACTATGCCCGTTTGGTTCGTTTCGCTTCCCTTTATGTAGGAGCTATGGGAGACGCAGAGAATATAGTACAAGATTTTTTCCTCTATTTATGGGAACGTAAAGAGATACTTCCGGAACTGCAACAGCCCGATGCATATCTTTTCTCCGCTGTCAAGCATCGTTGTCTGAACTTCCTTCGTTCACAACTTTCTATAGTAGACCGCAGGCAGCCGCTTTCTGATATTATGGAGCAGGAGTTTAAACTGAAACTTTATAGCCTGCAACTACTTGATGATTCCCAAATGTCGATAGACGAAGTAGAAAAACAGATCTGCCGTGCAATTGATAACTTACCGGAACGTTGCCGGGAAATATTTGTCATGAGTAAACTAAAAGGAATGAAATACCGTGAGATAGCCGGAGCACTCGGCATTTCGCAGAATACGGTAGAAGGTCAAATGGCTATCGCATTAAAAAAACTTAGGGAAGAGTTGCGTCATTGTCTGCCTTTGCTGCTTCTATTGAGCGTATAAGGATAAATCGCCTATGTATTGTCTTTGCTTCAGTCCATTCCATATACTTTAGTCAAGCTGAGTACTAATTTGCAGCTTATAATGAATGAATTTAGTTCCGGTTGCTTATAAATCTATTCGTCTGACAGTTGTTGAACTTTCGTCTGACAATTGTTATCTTTTCGTCTAACAACTGTCAGACGAAAATTCAACAACTGTCAGACGATTAAATTTAAGTATAATGAATACTAAATCTGTGTACATCAAGAATTAAATCTTAGAGTAAATCCGAACAGATTAGTTCGTTTCAAAACAGTTCTTAGCTTAAACTTATTGGATTTTACTTCCCTTCCTTGATTTTTTTTCATTTTCCTTTGGTGGTAAATGTAAGTTGCTGTGTCTTCTTATTAAAAGCGCGCAATATGATGAATGAGAAATGGAATCAATACTTTTTCGGAGAACCGACCGAAGAGGAAAAACGGGAGCTTTTTCAGGAACTGGAAAAGAACGAAGATATGAAACGGGAATTTGCAGAAATGCAAAATATCGTAGGTCTGTCCGGATTATTACCCAGAGAAGATGATTCTTTGAAAGGCGAACGGAATCTGGAAGCAATGATGAACCGTCAGGAGAAAAAGCTGAGGCGGAAACGGGTGTTGCAAATCGTGCGGTATACTACTTCGGCAGCCGCTATGATTGCTCTGACGTGGATGCTCGCCTGGTATATGTTTGTTGGCTCGGAGACTCCTTCTTATACGGAGATTACAGTTCCGAAAGGGCAACGGGTACATTTAACCCTTCCAGATGGTAGTGAGGCATGGTTGAGTTCGCTTTCTACGTTGAAGTGGCCTTCTGTTTTTTCGTCCGATGCCCGTACGGTAGAACTGGATGGAGAGGGTTTTTTCACTGTGACAAAGGATGCTTCCCGTCCTTTTACAGTGCAGACGCAGAAGTATGATGTAAGAGTGCTTGGTACGGAATTTAATGTGTATGCTTATAGTAACAGTGAGAAGTTTGAGACAGACTTGCTCTCGGGTAAAGTGAGGGTTAGCTCTACCGGATTTCCAGAAGAATCGGTGAATTTATTGCCTGACGAGAAAGTGTCTTTGGTAGATGGAAAACTGGTAAAGTCTTCTTCTCATTTTGGAGGAAAGGAATATCGTGAACAAGGAATTTATGACTTTGAAGAATTACCGTTGGGCGAAGTGCTGGAAAGATTGGAGCAATGGTATGATATTCATTTTACTGTAGATGATCCATCTCTGTTGAGTAAGATTATTTCGGGTAAGTTCCGGCAAAGCGATCAGATTGAAACGATTCTGAAAGCAATTAGCCGTGCGGACTTATTTGAGTACAAAATACTGTCACAGCGAGAGATAACGATATATTAATAATCTGATTAAAATTTAATGCCTATGTAACACAACGGAGTAGAATAAAACGAAAGTAAATAGACATCAAAATGAGGAATAAAAAGGGGGAAAGTGGTGCAACACTCTCCCCAATTCCTCAGCTATTAATACTTTCTCTGTTTCACGTTTTTGTGAACCTAAAATAAAGTACTAACAAAATCACTTAGCAAAGTTATGAAAAAAATCTTTTCACTGCTCGCTTTGGTCCTGTTTATTAACCTTTTTACATACCAGACCCAGGCACAGACAGCAGTTGTGAATATTAATAAAACTTCGGTTTCGCTAAAAGAACTGATTCAAGAAGTCGAAAAACAGGCCGGATATTTGTTTGTCTACGGAAAAGACATCAATATCGAACAGAAAGTAAAAATCAATGCCCGGAATAAACAGGTAAAAGCATTGCTTGAAAATGTATTGCCGCAAATAGGGCTGACGTATGAATACGCCGACAACTACATCTCATTGAAGAAAACGCAGGTAGAGAAAAAATCAATAGGTAAAAAAATAATAGTCAAAGGAACCGTAGTAGACAAAAGTGGCGAGCCTATTATCGGAGCTAACATCATGGAGCAGGGAAGTGCTTCTAATGGTACGATCACAGATATCGATGGTAAATTCACGTTATCCTTGCCTTCCAATTCGGTATTAGCGGTTACGTATGTGGGTTTTTCCACAAAGAATATTCCGGTGAACAATCAGAATGCCATTCAGATTGTGATGGAAGAAGATTCTGAAATTCTGGAAGAAGTAGTGGTTGTGGCTTACGGTACGCAGAAGAAGATTTCTTCTACAGCTGCTGTATCAAGCATGAAGACTAAAGATGTAGCGCAAAAGCCGGTTATCAATATTTCTAATAGTTTGGCAGGCCGTATGGCGGGAGTCATTGCAAAGCAAGGATCGGGAGAACCGGGAGCTGATGGTTCTGATTTGAGAATCCGTGGTGTGGCTACATTAGGAAACCAATCTCCATTGGTCGTAGTGGATGGAGTTCCCCGTGACTTTTCACGTATCGATCCGAATATGATCGAGGATATTACTATCCTGAAAGATGCGGCTGCCGTAGCTCCTTATGGTATGGCCGGTGCCAATGGGGTAGTATTGGTAACAACAAAAAAGGGAAAAAGCGGTGCTCCGGTACTTTCATACAATGGATATATCGGTTTTCAGAACCCGACCCGCATCACTGACCAGGTTAATTCGTATGAATATGCTTTGATGAAAAACGAAGCGGCTATGAATGCAGGTTATCCCAATTATTATGCCTACTCACAGCATGATCTGGAAATGTACCGGAAAACCTGTGCCGGAGACCCCGATGCCGATCCTGACCGTTATCCTAATAGCAACGGTCTGCGTGACTTGGTACAAAACAATTCTGTGATTACGAATCACAACTTGCAATTATCCGGTGGTAGCGATAAATTCCAGTACTACGTATCTTTAGGATATTCTTATCAGGAAGGAATGTGGAGTACTACCGATTACCAGCGTTTTAATCTGCTGGCTAATTTAAGCGTGGATGCCACCAAATATACGAAAATCAGTTTAAGTCTGGGTGGATGGCACGAAAAGAAGAATTATCCGGGTGCCGATACAGGCGACATCATGTATCAGGCATATCGTACACCTCCTATCTCTGCTATACAGTACTCGAATGGTCTGTGGGGACAATATGTAGGTAAGTCACTTTTCGGGCTGACCTATCGTAGCGGATATCGTCAGGAGCCGGCCGACCAACTGAATACTTCTCTCTCCATAGAGCAACAGCTTCCCTTCATTCAAGGGTTAAGCATCAAAGGAGTAATCAACTACGACCCGTATCGTGTGAAGAAAAAGAAATATCTGACACCGATACCTGTATACACACTGGATGCATCACAAACTCCGTATCAATTCGTGGAAGGATTCCAGGGACCGGAGAAACCGAATCTGGAACAATCGTTTGAAGAAAGCGTGAGCATGACTTATCAGGGAATGATTAATTACTCACGGACTTTCGGCAAGCATACGGTTACCGGACTCGGAGTTATTGAAGCACGCGAAAGAAACGTATGGAATATGAGTGCCAAACGTCTGAATTATAATATTAACATAGATGAAATCAATGCGGGAAGCAGTGACCCTGCCGATATCAGCAACGGCGGTACGTCTTGGAAAGAACGTCAGGTAGGTTATGCATTCCGTTTGGGATATAATTATGATAACCGTTATATGGCGGAAGTTTCCGGTCGTTATGACGGACACTACTATTTTGCTCCAGGCAAACGTTTTGGTTTCTTCCCTGCTTTCTCACTGGGATGGAACTTGCGGGAAGAATCCTTTATGAAAGATGTCGAATGGATGGATAAACTGAAATTGCGTCTTTCTTATGGTGAGTCCGGAAACTTGGCTGGTAGTTCCTATCAATATATGAGTGATTACGGATTCGGAAACGCTGTAAACTTTGGCGGTGTACCTATGATGGGTATGTGGGAGAACTTGCAGGGGAACCCGAACATTACTTGGGAGAAAGCTAAGAAGTTTGACTTCGGTGTGGAGTTTTCCGTATTGAACGGTATGTTTTCTCTGGAAGCTGACTATTTCTATGAGAAGCGTTCGAATATGCTGATGGCTCCGAATGCATTGGTTCCGGCAGAATATGGTATTCCTTTGTCACAGGTCAATGCGGGAAGTATGCACAATCAAGGTATTGATTTATCTCTGAATTTCAACAAACGTATCGGCAAAGACTGGATGATCAGTGCAAAAGGTACTTTCACTTTCGCACGTAATATTCTGGATGAAGTATTTGAGACGGAAGCCACCTTCAATAATCCGAATCGTCGCAGAACAGGACGTCCCGACGGAACAATGTTCGGATACAATGCTTTGGGGTACTTTACTTATGACGACTTCAATCCTGACGGTTCCTTAAAGGCCGGCATCGCTACTCAACCTTGGGGACAGGTATATCCGGGTGATTTGCGCTACGAAGATTTAAGCGGTCCTAACGGCGTGCCTGATGGAAAGATTGACGAACACGACCAGACTGTGATCGGCTTCTCTAACTGGGCGCCCGAAATTATTTTCGGTCTGGCTCCTACTGTCCAATGGAAGAACTTCGACCTGAACGCATTGATTCAAGGGGCTACCCGTACCAGCATTTCATTGGGGGAGACTTTGGTAATGCCTTTCTTTGATTCCGGTTCGGCTACTAAGTTACAATTCAGTGATCACTGGACGCCGGATAACACGAACGCACCTTATCCCCGTCTGACCAGTGAAGTAACGGTGAATAACCATCGTCAACCTTCTTCGTGGTGGGTACGTGATGCTACTTATATCCGTTTGAAGAGTATTGAAATCGGTTATACCTTGCCTCGTTCGGCACTGAACTTTATTGGTATCAGCTCTGCTCGTGTATATGCTTCCGGACAAAACCTCTGGACATGGACTCCGTTTATGAAAGAATTGATTGACCCGGAAGCCAAATCCGCTAATGGTAAATACTATATGCAGCAGGCTGTATATGCTTTTGGTTTGAATATTACTTTTTAATTAGTTAACCATCATAACAAGATAGAATATGAGAATACATAATATAATAAAAACAGTTTGCTTGGCAGGCTCATTAGCCTTGTTGTCTGCCTGTGAAGACTGGCTTGAAATAGAGCCGAAAGAACGTTTTGGAGATACAACGGTTTGGGGATCGGAAGAAAATGCCGATATGTTTCTGAATGATATCTATAATCAGTTGCCGCATCTGAACAATGAAACACAGAATCTGGATCAATATTCGGATAATTCATACGTAGGTGCGGAATGGATGAATGCCCGTACAACGATTTATACCGGAGCATTATCTCCTACCAGTTGGATACCCGGCCCTTGGGATATGTGGAAATGGGGACGTCAGAACAATGACGACGCCAAAGGACAGTATGAACGTATCCGCTCTTGTAATCTGTTCATTACAAAAGTAACAGAATCCGATTTCTCGGCAGATTATAAGAAAGAACGTCTTGCAGAAGCGCGTTTCTTGCGTGCCTGGTTCTATCATTATCTCTGGATGGCGTACGGTGGCGTGCCTATCATTACGGAAGTGCTGGATAATAACGTGAGTACGGATATCTTTTATCCGCGTGAGACTGCACAGAAAACATTTGAGTTTATCGACAAAGAGTTGGACGAGATTAAAGATGATCTTCCTCCACGTCGTAGCGGTTCCGATCTGGGACGTGCTTCCAAAGGAGCAATTCTGACGCTGAAAGGATGGGTGGAACTGTTCCATGCCAGTGAATTGCGTAATCCGGGCAAAGACAAGAAACGCTGGGAAGCAGCTGCGGCTACCTTGAAAGATGTAATTGACTTACAGGTCTATCGTCTGCAACCGACTATTCTGGACCTTTGGACAGAAGCTACCAACAATAACGATGAAGTGATCTTCGACTTCCAGATGTCTAAGCAGAATGGCGGGCGTCGTGAAGGCCTGTTCGGTCCGGTGTTTGTAAAAGGAGTACAGTCCAGTTGGGGAAATATGCAGCCTACACAGGAACTGGTTGACGACTATTGCATGGCAAACGGATTGCCTATCACTGACCCTGCATCCGGTTACAATAAGAATAATCCTTATAAAAATCGTGAGAAACGCTTCTACCAGAGCATCCTGTATGACGGATCCATGTGGCAGGGGGAAGAGATTATCACTCGTGTAGGCGTAGGTAGTCCCAATGAGATTGATACTTCTTCGGATAGTGACGTTACGAATACGGGATACTATACTCGTAAGACGATTGACGAATCCGTGAATGGAGCGGACAATCTGCAAATGAGCAACGGAATGGCAAATTATATTTTCTTCCGTTATGCAGATGTGTTGCTGATGTATGCAGAAGCTTCTTTGGAAGCCGGAGATAAACCGACTGCCATCGAATATCTGGATATGGTGAGAACACGTGGAGATAATATGCCTTCTATCAACGATACTTATCCGCAGGGAATCACAGAGAATCAGTTGCGGGAAATCATTCGGAGAGATCGTCGCATAGAACTGGCGTTTGAAGATAAGCGTTGGTGGGACATTCTTCGCTGGAAGATTTGTGATGGTGAAAACGGAGTGATGAATAAACCGATTGGCGGTATGAAAATAGAAGATACCAATGGAGATGGTGTGTGGGAATACAATTATCATGAAGTTGGTAAACGTACCTTCCTGCCACGTATGTATTATCAGCCCATTCCGCAGTATGTGATAGACAAGAATCCGGTGATCCGCGAGCAAAACGGCGGTGAAGACGGATGGGTAAACGGGCAGAATCCCGGATATTAATAAAGAATGTAAACCTTGAAAGATTATTTGTATGAAACTAAATAGATTTGTCATGGCGGCAAGTGCGGTACTTTGTTCGTTTGCCTTGCTGAGTGGATGTAGTGATGATGATGTTTGTAAAGTATATATTCCGGAAGCCAAAACTTTGCAGATTAAAAACTTCGATTTGGGTGAAGAACTGAGAGAAGTATTTCATGTGGCTGTGACTGCCAGTGACTATGTGACCCGTTCCGGTAAGGAAGTGGGAGGAGATGTAAAGGTACAGTTGACTGTGGATGAGGCGAAGGTGCAGGAGTATAATTCTTTGTGTGGGACAGACTATCCTTTGCTTCCTTCCGATTGCTATACGCTGACAACAGAAACTGTGATTCCGGCCGGGGAGAGTTCTTCTGCCGATCTGGTGCTTACGGTAAATGCACAGGGAAAAATCCAGCCGTTTGATTCTTATTTGTTGCCGGTCACTATCACTTCGGTAGAAGGTGCGCAGGCGGATCATATTCAGCAGACGGTATATTACCTTTTGAGTGGTGCGGAAGATGTATGGGCGATGCCATTGGCCGATCGCAGTGCATGGCAGGTAGTAGAAGTTTCTTCGGAAGAGACGAGCGGCGAAGGATCAGAGAACGGTCACGCTATCCACGCTTTTGACGGACTGAAAGGAACTTTCTGGCATACACAATGGAAAGGCAACGAGCCTCAGCCACCACATCATATCGTAGTAGATATGGGGCAGGAAGTGAAAATGCTGGGCTTTCAGTATGTATCCAGAGATCATGGTGAAGCATGGCCGCAGGAGATGACGATGGAAACCAGTCTGGATGGCTCGAAGTGGGAGTCGGCGGGAACTTACAGCGACCTTCCTGCGGGGGCAAAAGAGGAATTCCGTTCCTATTTTCCGGGATTTAAGCAGGCACGTTATTTCCGTCTGACAATAACTGCCGTGTATAGTGGCAAATGGGCAACAGCGGTAGCAGAGATTAATGCGATTTCTATTATTAAATAACAGAAAAAACGATTACCATGAAAAAATATATTTATATACTTTTGACGTTCTGTCTGTTAATCTCCTGTATGGAAGATCCGACGGCAGGTGTGGTCGTTCCTAAATATACTCCGTCTACCGAGAATCCGGGAGGTCCGGGTGAAGAACCGGGTGATGGGCTGATAGATCCGGCAGAACCGCTGGACAGGGGATTTATGCATCTGAAAGGTCGTGAACTGAAATCCCTGAATTCTATTTCCATCACAGGACTGAATGATGGCGAGAAAGTAATTCTTTCCACTTTGGCAGGGCTTGCGGCAAGAGTGACGGGCGATCAGGTTTATATCAATGAAGGAGGTCCTTCTTCCGTATGGTTGAAGCAGATGCAGAATAAGTACGGAATTCCGGTAAATACTTATAATGCTTTGGCTCCGTTGGTACAGCATTATGTAGAAACCGGAGTGATCAAGGGGTATATTGTCTATACGCCTTATTCGGAAGGACAATCTCATTCGATCAATGTAGCTACTTCTTTATGTGGGTTGCTTCGAGGGATTGCGGTACCGGAATCTCTTGTCGATAAGGTAAAGGCAATGGGAGTGACAACCGAACTTATGGACGTAAGGTCTTATGATGAGAAGTGGTTGTACGAGAATTATAAAGACCAGTTGGACAAGAGTCTTGCAGCCGATATGAAACCGGAAATCTTCCATCACCTGCGCGATTATATCACAATGACCAATGCTTTTGCTTTTTATGACTACAATGCGCGCAGGGATTGGTCATGGCGTACTTCTATACTGAAAGATCTGGATAAAGGAGCTTATTGTTTCGGTTATTATGATCTGGATGAATGGGGCATGGTGAATAATGCTTCTCAATTGGGTGTTTCTATGTTGCCGACCGATCAGGCGGCTAATCTGGCCACGTTGAGTAGTATATATGATACAACAGGACTGAAACAGCGTCCGGCAACTAAAGAAGTGGTTACCGAAGAGAATGTGCACTATGTGACATTCCTCGTCAGTGACGGTGATAATATTGCGTTTAACCTTTGGGGGCAACAAGGATACATGGATCATGACCTGCACGGTCAATTCCCACTCGGATATACCATTTCACCTTCTCTGTACGATTTGGCTCCGGCTGCTTTACGCTGGTACTATGAGAATAGCAAAGAAGGCGATTACTTTGTAGCGGGTCCGAGTGGCAGCAGCTATATATTCCCGAGTAAGATGTCGGATGCCGACTTGGACGATTATCTGGCTAAGTTGAATGAGTATGTCGATAAGTCAGGCTTGAATATCTGTAATATTCTGGATCAGAAGATTATGGATAATCCGAAAGTTTACAATAAGTATCTGGCTCAGCCTAATATCGATGCGATTTTCTACACAGGATATGGAGAAAAAGGGGATGGAAGAATCAAATTTTCGGATAATGGCAAGCCGGTGATTGAGCAGAGAAGCGTATTATGGGAAGGCATCGACGGTGGCTCGAACAGAGGTGAAGAATCGACTGTCATTTCTCAGATCAATAGCCGCTCTGCCAATCCGCATAGTGCCGACGGATATACTTTTGTATTTGTACATTGCTGGACAAAGAACCAGCAAAGTATCAAAACCGTCATTGATGGATTGAATGACAATGTGCGTGTTGTTCCGGTCGATCAATTCGTGCAGCTGGTGAAACAAAATCTGGGTCCTAAATAAACGAATATACTCGTAAGTTATTTATTATGAACATAAAAGTATTAGTTGCATCGGCAGTTGCTGCGTTCAGTTCTCTGCCGGTCATAGCTCAACAAGCGCCAGCTCCTTGCGGGTTGGTTCCGAGTGCCCGTCAACTTGAATGGTACAATCGGGAGATGATCGCCTTCTTTCATTTTGGAATCAATACATTTGAAGAATATGTGAATGAAGGAGACGGGAAGGCAAGTACGGCAATTTTCAATCCAACAGCCCTGGATTGCAGGCAGTGGATGCAGACATTAAAAGCAGCGGGGATTCCCGCTGCTATTCTGACTGCCAAGCATGCCGACGGATTTTGCTTGTGGCCTAGCAAGTACACAGATTATAGTGTGAAGAATGCAGCGTGGAAGAACGGTAAAGGAGATGTAGTCCGCGAGTTTGTCGATGCTTGTGAAGAGTATGGATTGAAGGCGGGAATCTATCTGGGACCTCATGACCGTCACGAACACCTTTCACCTTTATATACGACCGAACGCTACAAAGAATATTATGCCCACCAGCTTGGCGAACTGATGAGTGATTACGGCAAGATATGGGAAACATGGTGGGATGGCGCCGGAGCCGATGAATTGACAACGCCTGTTTATCGTCATTGGTATAAGATTGTCCGTGAGAAACAGCCGGATTGCGTTATCTTCGGTACAAAGAATTCTTATCCGTTTGCTGATGTCCGCTGGATGGGGAATGAAGCGGGAGAAGCGGGTGATCCTTGTTGGGCGACGACTGACTCAGTAGCTATTCGTGATGAAGCTCAGTATTACAAAGGTTTGAATGAGGGTATGCCGGATGGTAATGCGTATATTCCGGCAGAAACAGATGTTTCAATACGTCCCAGCTGGTTCTATCATGCCGAAGAGGATAGCCGTGTGAAGAGTGTCCGTGAACTTTGGGATATCTACTGTACCTCCGTGGGGCGTAATAGTGTATTGCTTCTGAATTTCCCGCCCGACAGACGTGGTTTGATTCATTCGACGGATTCGCTTCATGCCGCCTTATTGAAACAGGGGGTTGATGAGACTTTCGGTACGAACCTGTTGAGAGGAGCCAAAGTGAAAGCGACCAATGTACGGGGCGCAAAATATAGTCCGGAGAAAATGCTGGACAGTGAGAAAACCACTTATTTTGCCGGAAAAGACGGAGAGGTAAAAGCGGATATAATTTTTACCTTGCCCAAAACTATTGAGTTTGATTGTCTGATGATCGAAGAAGTTATCGAATTGGGACATCGGACGACGAAGTGGAGTGTGGAGTACACTGTTGATGGCAAAAACTGGATCACAATTCCGGAGGCGACGGACAAGCAGGCCATTGGTCATAAATGGATTGTACGTCTGGCACCGGTGAAAGCAAAGCAGGTACGTTTGCGTATTCAGGACGGTAAGGCTTGTCCGGCTATCCATACTTTTGGCGTATATAAACAGTCACCGGTTTTCAAATTATAATATAAATTAGACTACTAAATGATGCAACGATTAAAAATCTTGGGAAGTGCATTGATTGCACTGTCGTTTTCCGCCTCTGCGGTTGTGGCGCAGCAGTTTGATCCGAAGCAAGGATATGAAATCCATACGGTCAACGGATTAGTGCTGGACAATCAGGAGAGTCTGGATACGAATACGAAAATATTTATCAGTAAGCAGGAGGCAGACAAAGAATCGCAGGTCTGGAACCTGATTCCATGCGAACAAGAGGGATGCTATACGATAACCAGTCCCTTGACTCAAATGAATGTAGATAATAGTGGTAAAGGAAAAGTAGAATGTTCCGTGATTCAATGGTCGGCAGACCCTAAAAATCCGAATCAGCAATGGAAAATAACGGCTTTGCCGAATGGAAATTACGTATTAACCAATGTCGGGACTGGCTATAACTTAGGATTTCCTGATGCCGGACTGGTCGGAGAGCCTGTCTTTCAGTTAGAACCGGAAGCTTCGAAAAGTAACCAGCAGTGGCAGATACGGAAATCGAACCTGAAAGTAGTGGCGGAAGCCTTGAAAACAACGAGTCATAATGACTGGGAGAATGAACGTATCTATGCAATCAATAAAGAAGAAGGCAGGGCTACATTTATTCCGTTCGCCAATTCGGAAGAGATGAAGGCGGATCCCGCTTATACCCGTCCTTGGGAGCGTACCCGCTCTTCCCGTTATCTGCTGTTGAATGGAAACTGGAAGTTTAACTGGGTGAAACAACCTTCGGAACGTCCGGTGGATTT
>ERZ857998.2818-NODE-2818-length-15375-cov-3.096345_pt1 | contig 15375 bp, 13 predicted proteins | sample MGYA00519954_ERZ857998 | MGnify/ENA primary metagenome ERZ857998 (study PRJEB31778, sample SAMEA3449424) | human gut metagenome | biome: human gut; feature: human-associated habitat; material: faeces | place: United Kingdom | collected 2010/2012 ...
GACCATTCCAATACCATGAACCAGCTGTTTTCGGCCTACGCCCGCGGCAAGGATTGTAAAGAGCTTATGACCATTTTGGGTGAATCGGCCCTAACCGAGGTAGATAAAAAATACGCCGAATTTGCCGACGCGTTTGAGGAAAAGTACGTTTCCCAAGGGTACCAAACCAACCGCACTATTGAGCAAACGCTGGATATTGGCTGGGAACTGCTTAAAATTTTGCCGCGCAGCGAGCTAAAGCGAATTGACGAAAAGTTTTTGGCAAAGTATTATGATCATAGCAACGCCGCCGGTGCCGAGCATTAAGGCCGGGCCGTTTGGCCTTGCCGGCAGAATAAAAGGGAGGTGAGCCGCTTGGCAATTTTAAATGTAAACCCCACCCGCATGGAGCTTTCAAACCTAAAAAAGAAGCTGAATACCTCGCGCCGCGGGCACAAGCTGCTGAAAGATAAACGCGACGAGCTGATGCGCCAGTTTATGGACTTGGTACGCGAAAACCAGCGCCTGCGCGTAAAGGTTGAGGCAGCGCTAAAAAACGCCAATAGCCACATGGCCATTGCCAAAAGCGTTATGAGCAACGCCGAAATCAACACCGCTTTGGCGCTGCCAAAGCAGGAGGTACATTTAAGCGTTAGCGAAAAAAATGTTATGAGCGTAATGATTCCGGAATTTAACATTCAGTTTAAAACGGATGATATGAGCGATATGTTTTCTTACGGGTTTGCGTACACCTCCGGCGATTTAGACGACGCGGTAACCGCCCTTTCCCAGGTGCTGCCGGATCTGGGCGTGGAGCGCGTGCGGCAAACCACGTTTTCCGCCTTGTTGCAGGCATGGTTGGGCACAGGCCTGCCGCCCATTGGCGCGGCGGGCAGTCCCGCCAGCGCGCGCGTGAAAGGCTTGCTATCCACCGCCCAGCGGCTGGACGCCTGGTTGGACGCTTACGAGGAGCGCATTTTGCCGGAGGAAGGATTGAGCTTTGGCCCGGTGACACTGTTTAGCGGCGAGGCATTGCGCCAGTTTATTTTGGTGGATGAAAAGCCCTTTCCGCTCGAGCGCCGCTTTAAGGAGCTGAAAAAGCAGCTTTCCGGCCGCGTGAAGCACGCGGTTGCGCAGATTCAGCAATGGTATAAGAAGGAGGCGCAGCGCCGGGCCGTGCGCATGCAGGACGACCCGCAACGGCGGGAGCGGTTGTTTGCCCAGCTGGATGAGCGCATGCAGGCGGCCGAGGACAAGAGCAAGGAATACATAAAAGAGACGATGCGCGCGTTTGGGGATTTTGCCCCGGCCAAGCTCTATCGCCAGTTTTGGGAGGACATGCGGGTGGGGGAAGACCCCGAGCTGCGCGCCGCCGCGGAGGAAACCCTCGCGCGCAAGGGGCGCGCCATTGCCGCGGAAGACGCGGCGCTCATCGCGCTGATCGCGCAGCGGGTCAGCGAACTGAAACGCCAGGAATTCCGCCACATCGTGGTGGACGAGGCGCAGGACATGAGCCAGGCGGAATTTTTGGTGTTGCGCCGCATGAACCCAGGCGCGACGTTTACCATTGTGGGCGATATGATGCAGGGCGTGAACGCGGCGCGCGGCTTGTCTTCTTGGGATGCGCTCGCGCCCGTGCTGGACGGGCCATACGACCTGCGCGAATTGATTACCAGCTACCGCAGTACGGTGGAGATCATTTTGCTGGCGCGACGCGTGTGGGAGAATTGCCCATCGCCCGTATCCACGCGCATCGAACCCGTGCTGCGCCATGGGGACGCGCCCCTCGTGGAACGAGTGGGCGACGTCGCGGCGCGCGTGCTTCAGCAGATGGAACGGTGGAAGCATTTGCCCAGCGTCGCTGTGATTGCCAAGACCGAAGCGGATGCCGATGCGCTCTGCCGCCGCCTGCCCGGCGCCCGGCGGCTGGACGTGGGGGAGAGCGAGTACCACACCGGCGTGCTGGTGGCGAGCGCTGCCGCGGTGAAAGGCTTGGAATTCGATGGGGTAATCGTGGCCGACGCTAGCGCGGCGCAGTATGCCGCTCGCGTAGAAGATGCGAAACTCCTGTATGTGGCGCTCACCCGCGCGCTGCACCATTTGTGCGTATTTTATGCGGATGTGTGTACGCCGCTGCTCGACGGCGCAACGCTGGGTGAAACGGCGTAAGCACATGAAAACAACGCCCCGCGGTCCGCTGTACAAAAGCGGCGGATCGCCGGGGCGTTGCTTTTTACGCGCCTATTCTTCCGCGGCAAATTGCACGAGGATGTCTCCCATGTCCGCGCGCACGTGGAGGGAATTCTCCCCGTCTTCCTGCTGGAGCGAAGGCCCGATCGAATCCGTGCCGATGCGTTCTCCATCCACAGTCAGGCTGCCCAAATTCGAAGCGAGATCCAGTGCGTAGGCGCTGCGGGGCAATTGCGAATCTATGCGCACGGTTCCGAGGTTCGCGTTCACCTCTATCTCCCCCGCGAGCGCGCCGGAAAGATCCACATCGCCCATGTCGCTTTGTGCGCGCATGGTGGTGCGCACCGCGCCGGAGAAGGCGAGACTTCCCAGGCTCATGGTGAGTTCCGCCGTGTCGAATTCGCCGCCCTCCAGGGTAAAGTCGCCCAGATTGCATTGGACAGATAGGCTCTCGCCGCTTACGTCTTTCAGCGCAGCGCTGCCCATGTCCATTTCGACGGCGAGCGCTTCCAGATGGACGCCTTCCAGCGACAAATCCCCCGCGCCAAGGCGGATGTCCAGGGCCTTTAGCGCGCCTTCGGGCAGCTCAATGGTCAGGCTGTTTTCCCTGCGGGAATGCCCGAGAGAAAAGTCAAAGCCGACGCGCGAGCTCGCCTCGTCGCGCAGGTACAGCACGCCATTTTCCACGGTTGTTTCGGGCGCGCTGCCGCGTTGATAATCAGCCGATATGTGAAAGGCTTTCCCCTGGCAGATGGTCACATCGGCGCTGTTGAGCTCCAGCGCCAGGCCGGATACGCCTTGCGGGAGTTCCGTCCATTCCCGGCTTTCCGCCAGGGAAGAGAGTTCTTTTTCGGTGTACATATGGCCATCCGACCAGTACAGCGAGGTGGATGCGCCATTTTGATAGCCATAAGCGGCCATTGCCGCGCCCAACACCAGCATGCAGGCAAACAGCACGCAAAAAAATCGTTTCATAGCTTTGCCCTCCTGCGCAAATGGATGTGCCGCCTAAGCCACGCGAAAGTGCGGGGCAGCAGCGGGAAAGCGGCGAACGCGAGCAGCCCGCCAGCGCCAAGGGCCGCGAGGCCGACGCCCGCGATGAAGGCGAACGTGATCCCGTCGTGCAGAACCATAAAGCCCAACACCACGCCGCACAACCCGCTCGCCAAAAGCGTTAGCGCGATGAGCGCGGGCGTGAGCGCGAGCAGCGCCAGGGCGATCAGAGCGCACAGCACGATGGCGAAGGCTGCCGCGCCCAGCGAGAGCCAGATGGGCGAAGCCATCACCAGCAGCACCCAGTAGGAAGCGGAGCGCTTTTTGCGCGGCGCGGGCGCCATACCCGCTTCCGCCAGCAGCCGGCGGGCAATGTCCTCCGGCGCGTCGATATTCGCGATGGCCGCTTCTTCGCCGTCCTCTTCCGCGGCTTCGGCGATGTATTCCTCCCAATACTCCAGGGCGGCTTGCCTCTCCTGCGCGCCCAATGGCGCGAGCGCCTTTTCCAGGCGGCGCAGGAATTCGGATTTTGTCATTTTGTTTTCTCCTCCTCTTGCAGGATTAGATGGGATAACCGTTTTTGATATTCGTTCCATTCTGCGCGGTACGCCTCAAGTTGCGCGCGGCCCGCGGCCGTGATGGCGTAATAGCGCCGGTTGCGGCCCTGAAACTGCTGGTCGTATACGCGCAAAAGGCCCTGCTTTTCCAGCCGCCGCAGCACGGGATACAGCGTGGATTCCGATAGGTTCGCCACGCTTTGCATGTTTTGCGTGAGCATATAGCCATACAGGTCTTCCCGATTGAGAAGCGCCAGCACGCAGGCTTCCAGCAGCGCTCCGCTGGGCGCAAATAGCATTGCTTTCACCTCGCAATATAGTTTCTAGAAGTATATTATATTCAATATAGCATTAGCGTCAACCCCGTCTTTCAGATTTAACATCTGCCAAGTATAATGAGAGAAAAAACTGGAGGCATAGCTATGAGCTTTTTTTCGGAAAACCAGCAGGCGCTAAAAGATTTTGTGCGCATGTCGCAGGCCGTGGGAGCGCGGGCGGATTATGTGCAGGGCGGCGGCGGAAACACCTCCGTGAAATTCCCGGATGGCAAAATGGCCATCAAGGCGTCGGGATTCAAGCTCTCCGATATCCAGGAAAGCGAAGCTTACGCGGTGCTGGACGCGGCCGCGCTGCGCGAATTTTATAACGCGCACGAGGCGAGCGAATTTGAGGATGTGGAAAAGGCCGGTTCCGAACGCGCCAAGGAATTGATCGTCGCTGTGGAGGGCCTGAAGGCGCTGCGCCCCTCGGTGGAAGCGGGCTTCCATTCCATTTTGGATACGTTTGTGGCGCACAGCCACAGCGTGTACGCCAATCTCGCGGCCTGCTCGGCGAACGCGCGCGAAATCGTGGCCGAAATCGCCAAGGACGCGCCCTATGCCATCGGCTTTGTGCCCTACACCAACCCCGGCGCGAAGCTCACTTTCTCCATCCGCGATGAAATCCGCGCCGTGGAGCGCGCCACGGGCAAGAAGCCTTCCGTTATCTTTATGCAGAACCACGGCGTGATCGCCACGCATGCCGACGCGGACGAGTGCGTGCGCATTCATGACGACATCAACGCGCGCGTGAAGGCCTATTTCGGCGCGAAGGACTATCCGAAAATCGAGCTGAACGGCAATTTCTCCGCTACGAAGGGCCTTAAGGAACGCCTGGCCAGCGGCCGCTTTGGCGAAGAAGAGCTGCTCAAAAATCCGCTGTATCCCGATCAGATGGTGTTCTTTGCCGATACGCTGTTCCTCACCGACGAAGCGCCCGCGCCGGGCAAGGCTTCGCTCAAGAGCGACGGCGCCGTGGAATACAACATGGACGCGGGCAAAGCCGTTGTAATCGAAGAAACGCTGGCGGCCATTGTGTATATTATCGACGGCATTGAGGCCAAGGGCTTCACCGTTTCCACGATGAGCGGCGCGGCGCAGCAGTTCATCTCCGGCTGGGAGAGCGAAAAATACCGCAAGTCCCTGGTGCGCTGAGAGGAAGTTTTATCCGCCTTTAAGGTGGCTCTCATCTTCGCGTGCTATACTGAAACAAATTGGCGCAACGAAAGGGCGAGTGCATATGGGAAATAACCATTCGGATGGCGATTGGATTGGCATCATCATTTGCTATATCATTTTTTGGCCATTGGGGCTATTTCTCCTTCTGCGCAAGCTGCTCAAGGGCAAGCTGCGTGCGCCGAAAAGGAAAACGGCACTGCTCATTGGCGGCGCGTTGGCCATCTGGGGCCTGTATCAGCTCCAGCTCATGGGGCAAGCTGACTCTGTCCGCTGGGAAGAAATCATGAGCAGCGTCTTTTATGTGCTGGGCGGCGGGGTTTTTGCCGCCGTGGGCTGCTGGGCAAACCTCAAGGAGCGGCTATATCGGAAATACCGCAACATCATCGCCGGGCATCCCTATATGAGCGTGGAATCCATCGCCAAGGCAATCCCCACCGGGTTGCACCGGGCCTGCCGCGATTTGCAGAGCATGATCGATAAGGGCATGCTGGGCGAGAGCGCGTATATCGATATGGGCCGCAAGTGCCTGGTGCTCGACGCTACCGCTGCGCAAACGGTGGAGAGCGAATTCGTGCCCGAGGAAGAGCAGCCCCGCGCGGCGCAGGCCGAACAGAGGGAGCCAGAGGAGGATGAATTCGAGCGCCGCCTGCGCGAAATCCGCCGCTTGAACGACGATATCGACGACGCGGGCGTTTCCGCGGATATCGACCGGTTGGAAGCGCTCACCCGCAGCATTTTTGCCGCCGTGCGCAACAATCCGGAAAAGCGCGCCAAAATCCACACCTTTATGGACTATTATTTGCCCACCACGCTCAAGCTGCTCACGGCCTATGCGCAGCTGGAAGAACAGCCCGCGAGCGGGCGCAACGCCGCTGAGGCAAAGGCGCGCATCGAGAACATTTTGAAGAAATTGGTGGAGTGCTTTGAGCAATTGCTCGATCAGCTCAACCGCTTCGACGTGATCGACATCACCAGCGACATTCAGGTGCTGGAGACCATGATGGCCAAAGATGGCATTGGCGACGGGCAGTATACGCTGTTTCGCTGATGCTTAGCGCAGCCACAGGGGCTGTGAAAGAACTTTTGTTGTTTTTTCACAGCCCCTGTGTTTTTTCGCCTTCCGACCGCGCTCAGGCGCGGTTGACGTAGTGGAATTGCGGTGCGCGCTCCAGCGGGAATGCGCGCGCGGTGCTGCCATTCAGCGGTTCATCGAATAAGGAGACGGCGGTGACGCGGCTGTTGAAGTATGTCGTGTAATAATACATGCCGTTGGCTGCGTCGATACAGCAAGAATAGGTGGTTTCATCGAACTTGCCCTCTGGCGTGATTACGCTGCCGCGCACCATGCCCACCGCGCGCAGGATGTGGAAGAATTGTTCCACGCGCGCCTGTGCATCCTCTTCAAAGACCGCGTGGCTCTTGAGGAACGCGGCCCGCACAAAGCGGGACATGGGCGAAGCGTCCCCTGGTAGGCCAATCGCGCCCATGCCCTGTCCATAGCAGCGCAGATCCAGCGCGGGAGCAAAGCGGTTTTCCGGCTGGCGCGGGGACAGGGCCTGATAATCGTTCAGCCGCATCAGATGGTAGGGGAAAGGCGGGTTGTTCGTCATTACGCCCACGGGGTTTTCATAAATGTGCAAACCGTCGGCCATGGATTCCACCACGAGCGAACCGGTGGAATCGGCAATGTGCCAGTGCAGCGGCGAAAGTGGATAGCCCGGCGCGAAGGGAATCGCCACCAGGCGCACCGTTTCCAGCAGCGCGCGGGCTTCGGCCAATGTCGCGCACGCGCCGAGCAACAGCGGAATCAGCTCATAGGGCGCGAGATTCAACTGCCGCGCGTCCGCCTCGGGAAAATAGTGGGCATTCCCGGGAAAATTCAGCCCGGCGATGTACAAGCCCTTTTCGTTGGCGGCTTCGGCAAAGAGCGGCGTGTTTCCCGCCATGCTGGCCATGCCGATCATGGCATAGTGCTCGCGCAGCGGCTCCCGGTGGTGAAAGGAAAACGCCTGGTTGCGCGGCGCGATGGCAACCTGTTCGCCAAAGCCGCATTCTAGATCCAGGTTGCGCCCATAGAGCGCGTATTGCGAAAAAGCAATGCTCGTGCACATGGCATGCTCCTCCTCGCTTCGCAGTTTGCGTTATATATGGGAGTATACCACATTTCGCGCCCAAAATCAGCGCCGCGCAAAATTTTTCGCGCGGCACTCAGAGCGTCCATAGCGGGCAAAATCCTTCAGCGCGCGGCCCAGGGATTGCCCGCTGGTGCCGCTCTGGTAAGCAATGGCCGTATCGAAAAGACAGCGCGAAGCGGCTTCCTCGCCACCAGCTTGTCAAAAAGACTTTTTTGACAAGCTGACGGGGCTGCCTCTGCGAGACAACCCCGGATGTTGACTTGTCAACGATTGGAACGATTGGCCTATGCGCCGCTGCGCATTATTTGAACTGCGGCAGCCACTCTTCGTTCTGTTTGAACATTTCGTCCACCATATCGCGGATCTCCTTCAGGCTGAGCACCGCGCTGGTGAGCGGATCGTAGCAAATGGCCTGGTAGATCATCTCTCGGTCGCCCGCGAGCGAGCCTTCCACAACCATTTCCTCGATCTGTGCGCTGGTGCCCGAGAGCAGCGCGAGCTGCGGCGGCATCTTGCCCACGTGGATGGGCTCCAGGCCGCGCTTGGAGGCCAGCACCGGCACTTCCACGCAGCAACCATACGGCAGGTTATCCACCAGGCCGAAATTGCGCACATTGCCGTTGAACTTGAACATTTCGCCGTCGCCAAAGATGGCGTTGAAGATATACGCCGCGTATTCCTGTCCGCGCGCGAGATCCAGCGGTTTTTCGAACCACTCGTCGATTTCCTTCTTCCAGGTGGTTTCGCGGCGGCGGTATTCATTGAGGATGTAGGCATACTCGCCCGGGTTCCAGCCGGTGCCGTGCAGGCAGTACTTTTCGATGAGGTCGGGGCGCTTGCGGAACCAGGCATTGTATTCGCTGTTGTGGCCCGAAGACTCGGTCACATAATAGCCCAGCGCCAGGAACATTTCGTTGCGCACGATTTCCTCGTTGTACACTTCCGGCCGCTCGGTGATGGCCTTGCGGATGAGCGGATACGCGTCCTCGCCATTGACGCGGAAATCCAGATAGAAGGCCTGGTGGTTGATGCCCGCGCAGGTGTACGTCACGTCTTCGTTCTTCGCGCCGATCCACTTGGCCAGCATGGAAGCGGTGCCCTGCACGCTGTGGCACAGGCCGCTGGTCACGATGTGCGGATACGCGCCCTGTACGGTGCGGCAAAGCATGGCCATGGGGTTGGTATAGTTGAGGTACACGGCGTTGGGGCAATAGCGGTCGATATCCGCGGCGATCTCCATAATGGGGTTAATCGTGCGCAGATAGCGGAAAATGCCGCTGGGGCCGCGCGTGTCGCCCACGTTGGTGTCCACGCCATACTTCTTGGGGATGAGAATGTCGTGCTGCCATACATCCACATCGCCGGCCAGGATTGTGGTTACTACGCCTTCCGCGCCTACGAGCGCTTCCTTGCGGTCCATGGTCGCTTCGACCTTCGCGGCGTATTTGCCCTCGGCCACAATGCGCTCTACCGCGCGCTTGATGGCCGCCAGGCGCTCCGCGTTGATGTCCATCAAGCTGATGGTGGCGTCGTGAAACGCCGGGAACGAGAGCAGGTCGCGCACCAACGAGCGCGTGAAGCCAAAGCTGCCCGCGCCGATAAAAGCAATTTTATGGGCCATGAAAAATCCTCCTTACCAGATATTCTAGACAATTCAAATTATATCGCACGGAGGACTTGAAAAACAGCGCCATATGTTGCATAATATTGTTGGAATGTTGCATCCTGAGAGCGAGTTGAAAAGAGGCGGCGTCCAAACCACGGATTGCCACCCGTGGTCAAGCGCGGTTTGGACGCGAATGCTTGGGAATGCCTGGATGGAGGAAGGAGAGCCATATGGAATCCCTGCCACTTACCGTTACTTGTTGCGGAGAAGAAGCGTGCCGGCCTTCGCACGGCTGGGGCCCGGCTGTGCGTCCGTATCACCTGATCCATTTTGTTTATTCTGGACAGGGCGTGTATTATGGGCCGGATGGCGCGCACATTTTGCGCGCTGGCCAGGGATTTATCATCTTTCCTGGGGAGGTAAGCCTATATGTGGCAGACGCGGAAAATCCCTGGCACTATGGCTGGGTGGGCTATTCGGGAGCAAGCGCCGGCCAGATAACGCGCGATGCCGGCCTTTCCCTCGCCTCGCCGGTGTTCTCCATTGCGCGTGCGGAGCGCACGCGCGGCATATTGGCGGAAATTTGCGCGGATGTTGCGTCCATGCGCGCGGGCGAGTGGAGCGCGCTGGGCGGCTTGATGCGCCTGCTGGCCGAAATCCGCGAAAATGCGAATTTGCCGGAAGGCGCAGATGACGCCGCGAATTCGCCCTATAAAAAGGCGGTATGGTTCATTGAGGGCAATTTGGCCGCGGGTGTGCGCGTGGCGGATGTGGCGCAGTTTGTGGGCCTGTGCCGCTCGCAACTGTACCGGGTGTTTATGGCGGAAAGCGGCCTTTCCGTGCAGGATTGGATCACGCGCGCGAAAACGCGCCGCGCGCAGGCGCTTTTGCGCGCCACGCCGCTCAAACTCTCCGCCGTGGCGCTCTCCGCCGGTTTCGCCAGCGCGGAGCAACTGTGCCACGCTTTCCGCCGCAGCGGCCTGCCTTCGCCCTCGGAATACCGGCGGGCCTGCCAGGACAGTAGGCGGGAGGGAGGGTGCTGACGCTTATCCCTCGAATAGCCCGACGCCCGTTTTTGCGTCTGTAAGCGCCCTGCAGATGCGTTTGACGCGCGCGGCGCGCCGTGCTATAATGAACAGGGCGGGAGGCGGGAATATGGAAGGGAATCCCTTGCGCGTGTCCATCTGCGAGGACGACGCGGCACAGGCGCAGTTTTTGGCGCAAGAGGTGCGCGCATTTGCGCCCGGCGCGCGGGTAGAAACCTTTGCGCGCGGGGAGGACATGCTGCTCGCGCGCGGGGAACTGGCGGATATTTTGCTATTGGATATTCAGATGCCGGGGATGGACGGAGTGGCGCTGGCGCGCGAGTTGCGCGCGCGGGGCAACCAGGCGCAGATCATCTTTGTCACCGGCTTTGCGGACTATATGCAGGCGGGGTACGATGTGGAAGCGGTGCACTACCTGCTCAAGCCGGTGAAGCCCGAAAAGCTGCTGGAAGTGCTTTCCCGCGCGCGGGAACGGCTGGAATCCGGCGCGCGCATGGCCGCGCTGCGCATAGAGGGCGAGTGGGTGCGCTTGCGCGTGCAGGATGTGCTGTATGCCGAATCGCGCGGGCACTACGCGCACATTTTTTTGCGCGATGGGCGCGAGTTGCGCGCGAAAATGGCGCTGGGCGATTTGGCGGATGCGCTGGGCGCGGATTTTTTTCGCTGCCAACGCTCGTTTTTGGTGAACATGCGCTGCGTGGCGCGCGTGACGGCGGCGCACCTGGTTCTGGATGGCGGCCGGGAAATCCCGCTGGCGCGGGGATTGCGCGAGGCGGCGGTGCGCGCGTTCGCCGGCTGCAATTGAGCAAATAAAGGGGGCGCGCGCCTTGGGAAGGCGGCTGGACAAGCGCATCGCGGCGTACCAGAACGAGCTGGTGAGCCGCCATGCCGACGAGGTGCAGACCATATACCGCGAAATGCGCATGTGGCGGCACGATTATCACAACCACATCCAAACCATGAAAGCCTGCCTCGCCATGGGGCAGACCGATAAGCTGGCGGACTATCTGGAAACGCTCGATCACGACCTGGAAGACGTGGACACCATCCTGCGCACGGGCAATTTTATGGTGGATGCCATCCTCAATTCCAAGCTTTCGCTGGCCAAGGCGCGGGGCATCGCGGTGAACGCGAGCGCCAGCGTGCCGCCCCAGTTGCGCGTGAGCGATATCGACCTGTGCGTGGCGCTGGGCAACCTGCTGGACAACGCCATGGAGGCCTGCCTGCGCGTGGAGCGGGAAGAAGAGCGCTTTTTGCGCGTGTACATCGCGCCCAAGAAAGAGCAACTATATATCTGCGTGACCAATTCATCGCCCGGCCGGGAAAAACGCCTGGGTGGCCGGTTTGCCACGCGCAAGAGCGGCTTTCACGGCTTTGGCCTTTTGCGCATCGACCGAATCTGCGAAAAGTACGGCGGCCTCGTTACCCGCGCCAGCGAAGAAGGGGCGTTCACCTCGGAATTGCTGCTGCCGCTGGCATAAACTTGCATTCCAGGCACGCAAACGCGCGTTTTGTGCACGAAAGGCGCACAGAGCGCGCGTTTTGTGCTATGCTGGCATGCGAAGGGAGGAAACGCATATGCAAGAGAATTGTACTTCAAACCCATCCCCAAAAGAAAGGCGCAAGGCGAAAAAGGCCTCGCAAAGCTGGGCAGGCGCGCACGGCATATGGGACAATATCGGCTATTTCCTGCGCTACAGTGCCCGGCGCTATCCCGCGCTATTGTGTATGATGGCGGTGGAAATCGCGGCAGGCGTGGCCGCGCCAGCCTTTGGCATTTATCTTCCCAAGCTGGCGGCGGACCTGGCCCTGGGCCAGACCGCGCTCGCCCCCGCGCAGACCGCGCTGCTACTGGGCGGCGTCGCGTTCATCATGGCGGCGGTATATGGCGCGCGCGACATCGCGGGCCGGGGCAAATACATGCATTACAATTTCGTGCGGCAGGATCTGGCGCATGAGGTGTATTACAAATCGCTGGAATGCGATTTCCCGGTGGTGGAGCGTGCCGAGGGGCAGGCTTGGTTTGCCCGCGCGCAGATGACGCTTTTGAACGGGGACTGGTCGTGTACTTCGCGCATGGTGGTGGCCCTCATGACGATTGCCACCAGCACGCTAAGCTTTTTGCTGTATTCCGGCATCCTTGCCACGCTGAACCCGCTGATCGTGGTTTTGCTGCTGGGCCTATCCGCCCTCAATTCCCTCGCCCTGCGCTATGCGCGGCGCTATTCGCTCGCGCGGCGCGAGGAAGCGGCCGTGCTGGAAAACCGGCTGGGCTATGTGGAAGAGGAGGCGCGTGACGTGCGCGCGGGCAAGGACATCCGCCTGTACGGCATGGCGGGCTGGTTCACCGCGCTGCGGGAGCGGCTGATGGACGATTACAGCCAGGTGCGCCGCGATATCGCGGCGCGCGATTTCCGCGCCGCGCTGGTGGACGCGCTGCTACTCCTCCTGCGCGATGGCGCGGCATACGCCTATCTAATCTATCAGGCGACGCAGGGGCGCATTGGCGCGGGCGATTTTGTGCTGTATGCCGGGGCCATCGCGGGGTTTGGCGGCTTTATTTCCGGCATTGTGGGGCAATTCGGCCTCTTGCAGGATGCCAGCGAGCGCATGAACGACGTGCGCTCCTTCCTGGAGCAGTCGAACGCGCCCGACCCGGCCGATCCGCTGCCGCCGCCGCAAGACATGCCCTCCATCGAGTTTCGCGACGTGTGCTTTTCCTACGATGGGGAGCACAATGTGCTCGACCACCTGTCCTTTTCCCTCGCACCCGGCGAGCGGCTGGCGCTGGTGGGCGTGAACGGCGCGGGCAAGACCACCATCGTGAAGCTGCTGTGCGGGCTGTACGCGCCGGATTCGGGCACGATTCTGATCGGCGGCGTGGACGCGGCCAGGCTGCGCCGCGCGGACCGCTTTGCCCTGTTTTCGCCGGTGTTCCAGGATGTGGCGCTGTTCCCCTTTGCGCTGGCGGAAAACGTTTCGCTGCGGCCTATGCAGGAAACCGACCTGGCGCGCGCGGCCGATTGCCTGACGCGCGCGGGCCTGGGCGCCTGCACCCGGGATGGTGGCCTGACGCGCCCCGTCAGCCGCGAAATCAGTGACGATGGCTGGAACTTTTCCGGGGGCGAACAACAAAAGCTGCTGCTCGCGCGCGCCCTGTATAAGGACGCGCCCATCATGGTGCTGGACGAGCCGACCAGCGCGCTCGACCCCATCGCCGAAAGCCAGACGTATGAACAATTCGACCTTCTTGCGCGCGGCAAAACCGCGCTGTACATCTCGCACCGGCTGGCCTCTACGCGCTTTTGCGACCGCGTGCTGCTGATCTCCTGCGGCCGGGTGCAGGAAGAAGGCACGCACGAATCGCTGCTGCGCGCGGGCGGGGAATACGCCCACATGTTCCAGGTGCAGAGCCAGTACTATCAGAAAGGGGCGGAGGAAGCATGACGCAGGCAACAAAGCAGACGGCGCCGCGCGCTCTCTGGAGCACCACGAAAATGGCCTGGCGGATGGACAAAACCTGCGTGCTGATCCTGGGCGCGGCCGCGCTCGCGGGCGGTGTGCGGCCCTATATCGGCATTTTGCTCTCCGCCTGGGTGGTGGACGCGCTGGCCGCGGGCGAACCCTTTGCGCGCATCGCCACGGTGGCGCTCTTGTGCGTGGGCGCGACGTTCGTCCTCAGCGCGCTCATGGGCGTGCTGGACGCCAAAAAGAACGTGCGCATTGAGCGGGCCGTGCGCCGCTATGAAATGCTGACCGCGGAAAAGACGCTCACTATGGATTACGAGCTGCTGGACAGCCCGCAGGTGAACGCCATCAAGAGCCGCATGCTGGACGACCGCAACTGGGGCGCGGGATTTTACAGCGTGTATGGGCAATGGGAAAGCGGCATGGGCGTGTTTGTGCACCTCGCGGCCTCCATTGGCATCGCAGTGCCCCTGTTGGTAGCGTTTCCAGCGGGGTTGTGGGCGCTGCCCGCTCTGCTGGGCGTAGCGGTGGGCGCGTCGCTATTGAACGCGCGCTTTGGCGTGGGCAAGGAACTGCGGCTGATGAACGAGGTGGGCTCGGCGCAACACTCTTATGCCAACCATTTTGTCTTCACTACAACGGCGGATACGCGCCGCGGCAAGGATGTCCGCCTCTATGGCGCGCAAAAGCTGATCCGGGAGCGCATAGAGGGCGAATGGCCCCGCTACCTCCAGTGGATGAGGCGCTTTTCCCGCGCGGGCATGGCGGAGGGCGCGTGCGGCGGCGTGCCGGAAGGGATTTTGCAAGGCGGCGCGTATTTGTGCGCGGTGCTGGGCGCGCTATCTGGCGCGCTGAGCGCCGGAGCCGTGCTGCGCTTTGGCGCGGCGCTTTACAGCCTGGCGCAGGATTGCGTGCGCCTGGCAAACCTTTTGAGCGAGATGACCGCCACCGCGCGGCGGCAGGAAAGCACTTACGATTATCTAAACGTGCCGAACGCGCTCTATCGCGGCACGCTAGCCGTGGAAAAGCGCTTCGACAATGAATTCGAGATCGCCTTTCACAACGTATCCTTCCGCTATCCCGGCGCGCAGGACTACGCGCTGAAGAATTTGAACCTCACGCTGCGCGTGGGCGAGCGCATGGCCGTGGTGGGCCGGAATGGCAGCGGCAAAACCACCATGATCAAGCTGCTCTGCCGCCTGTACGACCCCACCGAGGGCGTAATCACGCTCAACGGCATCGACATCCGCAAATACCGCTATGAGGAATATCAGGCGCTCTTCGCCGTGGTATTCCAGGATTTCCGGCTGTTCTCCTTCCCGCTGGGGCAGAATGTGGGCGCGAGCGTGGAATACGACCGTGCCGCGGCGGAAAGCGCGCTGCTGCGCGCGGGCTTTGGCGAGCGGCTTTCCACCATGCCCAGGGGGCTGAATACCCCGCTCTACAGCAATTACGACGCGAGCGGCGTGGAAATCTCCGGCGGCGAAGCGCAGAAAATCGCCCTGGCCCGCGCGCTCTACAAGGCGGAAGCGGGCGATCCACCCGCGCCCTTTATCGTGCTGGACGAACCCACCGCCGCGCTCGACCCCATCGCCGAAGCGGATGTGTACGCGCGGTTCAACGGCATCGTGGCCGGAAAAACCGCCGTGTACATCAGCCACCGCCTATCCTCCTGCCGGTTTTGCGACGATATCTGCGTGTTCGACGGCGGCCATCTCGTGCAGCGCGGCAGCCACGAAGCGCTGCTCAAGGAGGAAAACGGCGTGTACGCCGCGCTGTGGCAGGCACAGGCGCAGTATTACGCCGAGGAAAGAGAATAAAGCAGCTTGTCAAAAAAGTCTTTTTGACAAGCTCAGAGTATTGACAAAGTCTCGGAAGAACGAGGCTCTCATCAGAAATGACGGC
>ERZ857998.2819-NODE-2819-length-15374-cov-5.233631_pt1 | contig 15374 bp, 10 predicted proteins | sample MGYA00519954_ERZ857998 | MGnify/ENA primary metagenome ERZ857998 (study PRJEB31778, sample SAMEA3449424) | human gut metagenome | biome: human gut; feature: human-associated habitat; material: faeces | place: United Kingdom | collected 2010/2012 ...
AGGTTGGCAGGGTCATCGCAAAACAGCTTGCCAAAGCTGCTTCCGGCTGGATGGGGCCGCTCGTCACCTTATTGGGCCGTCTTTATACAGCAGAGCTGTACAGGTGGTCTTCGCGCATCCGCCAAATCGCTTTCCCTCATCGGGTTCTGCCAACTGATGTACTGTTGAATCGGATTTTTACTTTTCAAAGAACAACCGAGGTAAATGTCCCTCTATTTAATCCGACAGAAAATCGCGTTTTGAGCGGTCACTTTTGAAAAATTTTTTTATTTTCTTTTTTGCGGCATCGACGGAGTCCTTCACTGTGCTGTATTTGCAGTGCTCGATTTCCGCAATTTCTCGAAATGACTTACCGTCTTCGACAAATAATTGGAATCGCCGCAGCTGTGTTGGTGTCAGCCCTGCAAGTGCAGGCGCGGACTCCAGCAGATCCTTGATCTCCTGACGGATGTACTGTTCGTCCAGCGTCTTTGATGCCAACTCTGGAGCATTGGCAGGTCTGGCTTCCAGCCGGAGCTTTTCTACATGACGCTCATCGCGCTTCTCCTGTTTGAGATCTTCCAGTTTGAATTCCCGTGTCAAAACCGTAAACAGCCGGAAGTCCAAGCGGATCACGCGCCCGGCATCCGGAGATTCCGGGTAGACATCCTCGATATGTATGATCGCCGCTTCCGGCTTTATTTTGATCAGTTCGCGGTGGGCCTTTTTCGTGAGCTGGAACCAGTCAGATTCGATTCCATTTTGGACAATTTTAATCAGCATATCGCTGCCTCCATTTCTGAATTTCATTTGCGCGGATGGGCAAATGTCAGAAACGGAGGGGCACGGATAGGGTAATAAAAATCCGCCAGTGCGCTGCGGCTGCAATTTGCAGCGTATGCACACTGACGGACGCTAAAAATATTCACCAGTAGTTCCGCTCGACGCCGTACAACTGCCGTTTGTTTGAAGGCGGCCCTGCGGCACGAGTAGAATCTACCGGTGTTCTGGGCTGCTGGTCACCGTTTGAGGCGCAGCCCGCGCCTCTTTTCAGGGGAAAATAGCATAAAACGCTCTATCCCGGCAGGAATGGAGCGCTTTAGTCGCACGGATCGCCCTCCAGCACTGCCGTTTTTTTATATGCGGCGCTGGAGGTATTTCCTTGTTTCGGCCTCTAATAGTGAACAAAATTCGACACCATTAGAGCATTTCTGAAACAGCGGGCATTCTGTACAATACTCGTGTCGGAGGTGAACTACTGGTGTCGATTTATAATACTCCATTAGAGGAGCGTTTCGGTGAAAAACTGGAAGAATTGCGCGAGGGAAAGAATATGACGCGCGAACAGCTTGCGGAACAGGTCGGGCTTACCGCGAGGCATATCGCCGCATTGGAACGAGGTGAGCGGCGGCCGACGCTCAATACGATGGAAAAGATTCTGCGGACGCTGGGCGCACCGACCGAGTGGCTCATCTATCCGGAATTTGAAGAGCAAAATGCCCACTTGCGCGAGATCTTCCATTTGGCTGCTACATTTTCGGACGAAAAGTATTTGCTATCTTATAACAAATCGAAACGCTTGCTTTTGCAGCGCCTGTCTCAATTTGTGAGATATACTTCTGATTGCAGCCAATATATGCAGCAAGTTCGGACTGTGTCAACCCACGCTGTTTCCTCAGTCGATAGACATTTGCGCCCAGATATTGATACAGTTTTTGCTCGTTCAATTGCTACTCTTTCTCCGTATTTATTATAACATGGCATGGCTCAAAATGACACAAGCCAACTATCATATTTTTAGGTGCAGCTCTCATATCTACATTTGCTAATAACTCCGATGGGCGCTATGGGCAACCGCGAATTATCTTCGAACGTTCAGAAAATCCTTTGCTTCATATGGCGATTTGTCGTATCCCCCCGAACAAAGGTGTATGTTCCCGCTGCAACATTGTGCTGTTCACCGCCAAGCCGAATCTCGGCACTGACCGGCGTAGTAAGAACATATGTCACTGTGGGGCCGTTCCATTTCCAGCATGAACACACTTTTCCGTGCGGCGTATTTACTACTACTTCAAATCGCTGCAGTCGCCGGTTTGGAATGGGTGAGAACAGCACGGTTTCATACCCCGGCTTCCCCGGACGGATACCTCCCGCCGCGCCGTATAGCCAGTCGGCGACCGCGCCGTAGGCATGGTGATTGAACGAGTTCATATCTGTGCTCCAGAACGAGCCGTCTGCCTTTCGGCTGTCCCAATGCTCCCAGACGGTCGTTGCGCCCATTTTGACAGAGAACAGCCATGATGGGGCTTTCGTCTGCAAAAGAAGGTCATAGGCCGTCTGTGCATAGCCGTTTTCACTCAGCGCGTGTAACAAATACGGTGTTCCGACAAAGCCGGTCGTCAGTCGATTCCCGTTGCTCCGAACCAGCTCTGCAAGCTGCGCGGCAACGCGGTCAGGAGCCGCCGCAAGACCAAAATGCAGCGCCAATGCACATTCGGTCTGCGTTCGGCAGTCCGGGAATGCGTTCTGGTGTGCGGCACGGATCGTTTCAAACAGCCGATGATATGCAGCGCCGTCCATATCCAGCGCGTCCATTGCCTGTGCCAGAAGCTGTGCGGAATGCGCATAGAATGCCGTTGCGATAAATTCCTTGCGGGAAGCGCCGGTATAATTGCCCTCTCCGGCGTCGAGCGCCAGCCAGTCGCCGTAATGGTGACCGGTGCTCCAGATGCAGCTGTCCCCGGCAGCCCTGCATACATATTCGACCCACTTCTGCATCATGGGAAGATGTTCACGCAGGAGTTCCTTGTCACCATAAGCCTGATAGAGCTGCCACGGGCAGATCACCGCCGCGTCCGCCCACGCCGAGCCGCCGCAGAACAGCGCGGGATCTTTCGTAAACAGACCGACATTCGGGACAAAATGGGAAACCGTGCCGTCCCCGCGCTGCTCCGCTGCCATATCGCGCAGCCATTTTGAAAAAAATCGCTTCCCATCAAACGTGCAGGTGATCGCACGGATGGAGACCTGCGCGTCGCCTGTCCATCCAAGCCGCTCGTCGCGCTGCGGGCAGTCAGTCGGTACGTCCAGCAGGTTGTCCTTTTCACCCCAGACAATGTTCTGATACAGCTGGTTCAAAAGCGGATCGGACGTGCGAATCCAGCCGGTTCTTTGCAGATCGGAATAGACGCAGACCGCCGTGAAATTCTCTGCCTGCCAACCCTCCGGCGCTTCGTCCACACGCAGATAGCGGAAGCCGTAAAACGTGTGGTGTGCGCGGCCGGTCTGGATTCCGCCACGGCAGATATACTCGATTCTGGATTTTGCACTGCGGTAGTTTTCCGTATAGAAATTTCCGTCTGCGTCGAGCACCTCTGCGCAGGAGAGCAGAACGCGCTCACCCGCACGGGCCTGCACGGTAAATTCCGCGTAACCCGTGATCTCCTGTCCAAAATCGAGCACCATTTCGCCCTTCGGCGTATGCAGAACCGCGACCGGCTTGAGTCGTTCATGCTCTGTAACGATCTCGCCCTCCTGCGGGATCAGCATCTGCTTGCCGCAGCTATCCGTCCGGCAAAAGCGCCAGTTTTCCGGTGTGACGCGCGCATCATACGTTTCGCCGTCGTAAATATCGCTGAACCGGATCGGGCTTTCGGCCCATTGCCAGCTTTCGTCGGTCGCATATTCCCGCGTGCCGTCCGCGTCGGTCAGATGCAGTGCTGCCAGCAGACGCGGGCCGTCCGCAAGCGCCTGATAAACACCGGCAGAAATCCGTCCGGCGAACCAGCCCTTTCCGAGCGTAACGGTCAGTTCATTTTCCTCGCGCAGCAGCGCCGTCAGATCATAGGTCTGTACCTGCAGGCGCGTCGGATAGCTTGTCCAGCCGGGAGCCAGAAAGAAATTTCCGATCCGCTGCCCGTTCAGAAACGCTTCGTAGACGCCGAATGCGGTGATTTCCAGCTTCGCTGCTGCACCGGGGCGCGCGGTAAAATGCTTTCGGAAAACAGGGCATATTTCGCCGATATCCTCCGATGGATAGATCCAGCTTGCGTACTCTAAAATTTGACTCATATTTTTCACCAAAGCATCGTCATATAGACAATATTTGCTGTCGCGATCTGTCCCCAATGCGTGGCGACCGGCTCTGCGCAGCGCTTTCCGTGATCGAAGAAATCAAGCTGCGCTGCTTCCAGTTCTTCCAACCGGTCGAGCCGTCCGGCGCAGTAATCCTCCAACCGCGCACGGCAGGTCTTTACTCTCTGCATCAGACCGCCGAGCCGGATGTCCTGCACGTCAAAGCCATGCGGCTTGTTTTCCTGCATCCACTGTGCCTGATAGGCATCATGAAAGCGTTCCAGACGCACAAGTGTCTCGTCAAGCTCCGTGAGTATAGCGCGAAGCGCTGTTTTATCTCCTGTGCGGTATGCCTCGTGGACGCGGGCGCCAAGTTCCGCCTTGATCTCTAGCACCCGGCACAGCGCACCGAGCGTCTCAAATAGGTACCCCCACTCTGGCAGCGTCTGCAGCGTCTCCAGCCGTTCGGCGCACGTGCCGAACTGTGCGCCCTCACCGGACAAAACCGTCTGATCCATCATGCCCATGAACGGATCATTATACAGTAAGAATTTATCCAGATTCCGAACGTTGTCGTCAAGGCCGTTGCGCGTTCCGGGCAGATCCAGCTGCATGAAATCGTCGAAGGCTGCACCGAAGCGCTGCGCAAAATGCGCCTTGATCGTTTCGTCATCGGTTTCGCCCTTCGCAAGCTCCGAAGCATAGAACAGCGACGGCAGGAGCGTAAACGGGGAGCATTCCCCGCCGTCGTCGCCCCACATGGTCAGAAATACATCCTGCACGCCGTGTTCCCGGCAGCTTGCAAGCGCTGCTTTTGTGATCTTCATGCTGTAGCCGTTGTGCGGGGCATAGCCTGTCCACTTCCACAGGCCGCCCGCGAACCATGTGCCGGGCTTCAGCTTCTGATGTGCCTCGATCATGCCGTCATAGTGCGCTTCATCCGCCGAATAATAATCCCAGTAGATAAGTTCCACATTTGCCGGGATCTTTTCGCGCACAGATTCGTCGATCTGAGCGTTTTGGGCATAATACTGTCCGCCGGTCGCCAGCTTAAAGAACATATCCGACCAGATCAGGAAGCGGAAGCCATATGTTTCGCCGATTTCACATACGCGCTGCAAATGCGCAAGCAACGCCTGTGAGCGGTTGCAGTCGCCGTGCTGGTTGTAATACCGGCCGCGCGCGAACATCTCCGCCTCGTCCATACCGAGATGGATCGTCCGGCAGGAGAGCGACGCGGCAAGGCTCCGGAACATATGGTCAATGAGCGCATACACCCGCTCGTCGCCCGCCAGCAGAATATCATCCGTGTCAAAATGCGGCCAGTATTCCGGCCAGCGCTTGATGGCGTACAGATGCGCCAGCGTCTGGATGCAGGGCATGATCGTCATACCCTGTTTTTTGGCGTAGGCATCCAGTTCGCGCAGCTCCGCCTGTGAATAACGTCCGCGCATATAGCCAAAATACGGCTCGTCTGTCACCTCGTAGGTATCCTCGGTGTACAAAAGCAGAGTATTGTAACCGAGGCTTGCCGTGAGATCGACCCACTTTTTGAGCGTGTGCAGATTCGGCACAGCGTTTCTCGAACAGTCGAGCATGGTTCCAAACGTGCGGAACGGTGTGGAATTATCCATAATGATGGCTCCTTTTCAGATATATCTATCATTTCAGCAGTTTTTTGCTGATTGTATGCAAATTTGGGTGCTGCGCCCTGCAAACAGCAGGGCGCAGCTGGTTATATGGGGATTACTTAATGTAAGCCTTGCAGAACAGCATCAGAACCTGTGCGATCTGCGCGCGGCTTGCAGGCGCGCCTGGGGTCAGGGTATTGCCGGAAAGGAAGTTCATTCCGACTGCCCACTGCATGGCGGGCCTTGCGTATGCGCTGACAGCGCTGCCGTCCGTGAACGAATCGAGCGAAGCGGACTTCGAGACGTTATACCCCTTATTTTCCGCATAGCGATACAGAATGGTAATCAACTGTTCCAGACTGAGCGTGGCGTTCGGTGCAAATTTTCCGTTTCCGACGCCGTTGACAACACCGGTTTCCGCTGCCCAATACAAAACGGGCAGGATGAGGCAATGAGATGGCTCATCCTGCCCGTCCTTCAGTCAGTCAGACTAAAAATCCTGATGGGGTCGTTTATTTACTTGGTTGCCAGCCATGCGTCGATCTGGGACTGCATTTCGGCAATGATCTGCTCGACGCCGGCGTCCTTCAGAGCGGCGTTGAACGCTTCGAGCGTGCTGTCAACATCGACTGCGCCGCAGTTGAGAGCGGGCAGATATTCTTCGACAACAGCGGAGCACTGCGCGATCTGGGTTGCAACAGGCTCGGAGTCGAATGCGAAGCCGAGGATGCAGGAGGCCTGCGCGTTGGCGTTGATCTCGGCAGTTTCCGGCCAGGTGCCGACCTGAGAAGCGTCGGTGTAGTACTCGTTGAAGACGTTGCCGACGAGGAAGCTCAGCATGCCGGGATAGTCGCTGATGGGCTTGATGAGGCCGTCAGCCTTGTCGCCGACGAATTCATAGTCCGTGCCCTCAATGCCGTGGCAGATGAGGTTCAGGACTTCGGGATCGGAGTCAAGGAGGTTGATGAACGCAACAGCGCGCTCGACGTTCTTGGAGGTTGCGGAGACGGCGGTGATCGTCGCCTGCACAGCGCCGGTCGTCATGGCGCAGTCGCCGAAGGCAATGCCGGTGATGTCATAGCCGCGAAGCTGACCTTCGGTGATGTCGCCGCCGGGCTTGTGCGCCGGGTCGGTGTCGATCGCACGGATGTCATTCTCACCTACAGAGTCAGCACCGGTAACGGCGTCTGTCGGAAAGTAGCCCGCCAGATTCCACTCGCGCATCTTTTCACACAGAGCCTTGAATTCTTCAGACTCAAACTGGTTGAAGACAACGGGAGTTTCGGCAGCATAGTAAACAACACCCGGCGTCGTATTGGAAACGATCACATCATAGCCAAGATAGTTGACCATATTTTCATAAATAAGATGACCGTAATTATAAATCACAACGGCATCCGGCTCACTGGCTTTGATGGTCGCAGCATACTCGTCCAGATCGTCGAGCGTCTTGACAGTGCTGGGATCGAAGCCGTACTTGTTCAGAAGCTCGGTGTTGAAGCGGATACCGGTCTGACGGACATAGATCTGCTGAAGCGGAATGCCGTAGAGCTTGCCGTTTACACGGATTGCATCCCAGACAGCGCTGTTGAGATCAGCGACAACGTCAGGAGCGTACTTATCCAGAACGTCCTGCGTCAACTCGGCATAAGCACCCTTCGCAACGGCGGGCAGATACGGGTTCCATGCGCCGGTGAAGCAGATATCAAATTCCTCGCCAGCCGTGAACTTCATGTTCATCTTCTCGGTGTACTCGCCGAGAAGGATCATCTCGAACTCGATCTTGGCGTTGATTTTTTCCTTTGTGATCTCGTTGAGTTTCTCATTGATGGCCTCAAAGCCGGGGAAGCTGTCCTGCAGCGCGGGGAATGCCCAGTGCAGCGTGACTTCTTCTGCGAAGGGATTGTCATCTGCCGGGGCGTCAGCCGGAGTTTCGTCCGCGGGAGCGGCGGGTTCCGCAGTTTCGGTGGGAGCAGTGGTTTCTTCCTGGGAGGGCGTCTCAGTCTTGGCGCAGGCGGTGAACATCGCCAGAACCATCAGAGCCGCCAGCAGCAGCGCGAGGAACTTTTTCATTTGTGTTTCTCCTTTTCATTTTTATTATGTCATACCGTTCTGTCAATGATTTTATTCTTTGACAGATCCGATTGCCATACCCTTGACGAAATATTTTTGGAAGCGAGGGAACACCAGCAGCATCGGCGCGACTGTCAGCACGCACATTGCCATACGCATGGCCTCGCCTGGAAGCTTTGCGGCTTCTGCGCCGAGCAGCCCCGTAGACGCGTTATTCTTGAGAAAGTCGACCTTTTCCAGCATACGCTGCAAAAGCAGCTGAATCGTCACATAATTGCCGGTATCCATATACATCATGGCCTCATAGTAGGCGTTCCAATAGGCGACGAACAATGTCAGGCAGATTGTGGCCAACGCAGGCTTTGCAAGCGGGAACATCATGCGCCAGAAAATCTGGTACTCACTTGCACCGTCGATTTTGGCAGATTCGATCATGCTGTAGGGGAGTTTTTCGTAATAGGCACGCATGATGATCGTGTTCATCGCGGAAAACGCGCCCGGCAGAATCAGTACCCAGATGGAATTCTTCAGATTCAGCAGCTTGACATATGTGATGTACTGCGCCGCCATGCCGCCGCTGAAAAACATCGTAAACGTCACGAACAGTGACAGCACACCGCGCCAGCGGAAGGTCGTGCGCGAAATCGCATAGGCATACAGGCTCGTGACCAGACAGCCGATAGCCGTTCCGACGACGCTGACAAAAATCGTGGTGCCGTAAGCCTGCCAGAGCATCTTACTGTCACGGAACAGATAGGAATAGGCGGAGAAATCCAGATGCTTCGGGATCACGCGGAAGCCGTACTGCTTGATGTCCTCGGCGCTGGAAAGCGACACGGACAGCACACAGAAAAACGGATACAGAATGCAGAGGCACAGCATGATAAAAATCAAATAGATGAACACTGTTCCAATACGGTTTTTCTTTTTCATTAAAACAGCGTCCCCTCTCCGTTGATTTTTTTCGTGATCTTATTTGCTACGACCAGAATGATAAAGCCGACAACCGACTGACACAGGCCGATGGCCGTGGACATACCCACGTCGCCAGTCACGCGCAGTGCGCGGTAAACATAGGTATCGATCACATCCGTCACACTGTAGAGCATGCTGGAGTTTTTGGTCAGATAATAGAACATACCGAAGTCTGCGCTGAAGATCCGACCGAGCGACAAAATAAAGAACATGGTCACGATTGGACGGATGAACGGATACGAGATCTTCCACATGACCTGCCAGCGCGTTGCGCCGTCGAGCTGCGCCGCTTCAAAATAGGATTTGTCGATCGACAGCAGATTTCCGTAATAAATAATAATTCCGTAGCCCATGTTCTTCCACAGATAGCAGACAAGCAGAATGTAGGGCCACCATTTTGGCGTTGTGTACCATGAAACCGTTTCTTTTCCGAAGAACGTCAGGATTCCGTTGACAATGCCGTTGACGTCGGCGAGGTTTGCGTAGAGCGCATACGACGCGGCAACCCATGAAACGATAAACGGCAGGAAGATCACCGTCTGGAACGCCTTGATCGCGTGGCGGCTGTTGATCTCATATAAAAGAAGCGCCAGCAGAACGGTGATGACCGTGTTGCACAGCAGGAACAGCAGGTTCAGTCCCAGCGTATTGCGGATCAGCCGTCCGAAGGTACCGGATGTGAAGAAAAACTCAAAATTCTTGAACCCGACCCATTCGCTTCCGAAGATGCCAAGATTGAATTTATAATTCTTGAATGCCAGCACCAGACCGAACATTGGCAGATACGCAAACAGCGCCAGAAGAATGATGCCCGGCACGCACATGGAAAACAGCTGTCGGTTATCCTTGCGCAAGCTCCGGTTATAAGAAGACCGTCTGCGGATTGTGCCTGGTTCCTGTTTTTTCGTTTCTGCTTTCATCAATACGAACCACCTCTGTCTTCTCGTTGTCGTTTTCGCTAAATTCAGTATAGTGGCGAGGTGCACATTTGTAATCTTTGAATTCTCACGATTGCTTTGAATTGCCCTGAAAGCGGACTTTGATTTTTGAGCGCGACTTTGAATTTTTATGATTATGTTGAAATGTGCGTTGGGATTGTGATATTTTTTAGGTATGCAAATAGTTTTCACCATCCGCTTTGTGGAAACTGCATAGTTGCAATGCTCTGCATGAAGAGGGGGGAGAGGACAACTCGTGCGGCTAATCAAGTCCAATATTCCGACCGATCGAAAGAACAGCTTTTTTATTAAGGTGCTCAGCGGCATTCTAGTTTTCTGCCTGCTGCTGGTATCCTTCGTTTTTCTGCTCATTTATCAGAACGTCAAAAAACGGAGTCTGGAACAGTCCTATCTCGCAGAGCAGGATATTGTCTCGAACGTCAGCTATTCCGCCTCCATCATGCAGGACACCGCTTCGTCCATGCTCACGCAACTCAACGGCGATCCGAAACTTTTGCAGCTAATCTACTCTATGGATACAGAAAGCCTGTCGGTCATTCAATCCATGCAGCTGCTGCAAAACTATACGCGCGCGTCGTCATGGCTGGACTCTGTATACATTTATTGTGCAGAGGAAGACTGTATCTGTTATGCCTACGCCAATGGCAACACCTATCAGTTATCATTTGGTACACTGGATGACTTTTTCGACGCAGCGTTCGTTCGGAATCTTGCAGCTGTGTCCCGTGTGACGCAAAAGCCGGCAATGCGCCAACTTCGCTACCGCAGCACGTCCTCCGACAAAACCGTTTTCAGTTATGTTCTGCCGGTCAGAACCTCGCTCAATCGCTATAATGGCTTCTTTGTTGCGAATATCAGCGCCGAGCGGCTGATGCAGCTCGGCTACGGTATGGCAAACGGCACGGAGCGTCAGCTTCTGATCGTGGATGCAAACGGACAGACCTACACAAGCGGCATGACGCTGCTGGAACAGGAACAGACGGATGCCGTGATCGAAGCTGTGCTGGGCGGGGCCGCAGAAAGCGGCCAAATGGTCGTGCAGGAGGCGAATGCGATCTGCACATGGTCGCGCTCTGCCGATACAGACCTGTATTTTATCAGCTGCATCAGCGACTCGGCCATTTCATCACAGCTCCGTGCGCTGACGCGCTGGTTTTTGCTGTTCTATCTGGGCATCGTGGTATTCGCCGTATTGATCTCCGTCTATCTGACAATCCGTATCAACCGTGAATATGCTGCGCTTCAAACGCAGTATACGCTTTCGGAAAAGCGCTACGCCGAAAACTACAGCTATATCAAGCACGCCATTCTCCGCAGCTTTTTTACGCTCCGAAGCAGCGATTTTGTCATCGGGCGGCAATTTTCCGACAATGGCATCGAGTTGGAGCAATATTCCGGCTTTGCGCTGTTCCTGCTCCAGCTCCGGCAGCGGGAGCTTTCGGATGACAATCAGAATATGTCGTACCGCAGAACGCATTTTCTGTTGCAGGAGCAGCTGGACAAGACGCTGCCGCAGGGGACACGCTATGAATTGGTCGATATGCTGCAGGGCCGGTTCCTCCTTGTCTGTGAGCAGCCGGATACGGTAGACACGCAGACGCTTGCCCAAACGCTTTGCGCAGCGTTCTCTGAAGCCGCACAGTTTTCCGTCTCTGGCGTCTGGTGCAATGGAATTTCTGCCGTTGATCAGCTTCCCGCAGCCTACCGTACACTGAACGAGCGGCTGGATCTGCTGTATTTCTATCCCGCCGGTCACTTTGTTTCTCGCACGGAACTGGATGCACGCCCGGCCTTTGGCAAGGCACAGGCAGAGCAGATCCGCAGTGAGGCAGTACAAGCTCTCTGCACCCAGCGCTTTGACGATGCCGCTGCAGCGCTTGCAGGCTTCTTTGACGCATGGTTCGAACCGACAGCAGATGTGCCGTATACGCTGGATCTGCTGATTGCAGGCGTTTCTGAATATATCGCAACGTTCAAGCGTGCCTATGCCGTGACGATGGAATATAACCCCTCGCGCTTCCGCACGGAGGTTCTGCGTGCGGAATCTTCCCGCGCAGTCAAGCGGCTGTTTCTGGATCTGGTGCAGGACGTCTCCTGTGCATTTGCCAGCATTGACAACCGCAGCAACTATATTGACGCGCTCATCGGCTATATCGAGCGCAATTATGCCGATCCGAAGCTGAACATCGATGCGCTGGCCGATCATGTCGGTCTGTCCGCGTCGCACATTCAGAATATTTTCAAGGCTGCCACCGGCAGCAGCATTTCGGCATATCTGCGCCGTCTGCGTCTGAATAAGGCGACGGAGTTTTTGGCGCAGACCGACGTGCCGATCAGTGAAATTGCGGAACGAACCGGCTTCGGAAATTCCAACTATTTCTACACCGTATTCAAGCGCCACTACGCAGTTACGCCGAGTGAATATCGCGCAAACCGTCTGAACCGAGCGGACACAAAGGAGGCCTATAACAATGAAATCAACTGACCTGATTTCAGTCTTTTGTCGCCCTGTTCCATTCTGGAGCTGGAACGACAAATTAGAGCCGGACGAGCTGCGGCGGCAGATCGGTGCGATGCAGGACGCGGGCATGGGCGGATTCTTTATGCACGCGCGCGGAGGCCTTGAAACAGAGTATCTGAGCGAGGAGTGGTTCTGCGCGGTGGAAGCTTCGGTAGACGAGGCCAAAAAGCGTGGGATGCAGGCTTGGTGCTACGACGAAAACGGCTGGCCGAGTGGCTTTGTCGGCGGCAAGCTGCTGGAAAATCTGGAAAACTGGGCACATTATCTGCGCTTTGAGCGAAAAACGGACTTTGATGAAGCCGCACTTGGCGTTTATACATTGGAAAACGGCCATCTTCGCCGCGTCACCGGTGCGGAGAATGGCATTTCAGAGTATCTCTGCGTCTACGACTGCCAGAATTCCTCCACGGTCGATATCCTTGACCCGCGCATCACGGATGCGTTTCTTGCTCTGACGCACGAGAAGTATTTTGAACGCTTCGGTGCGGAATTCGGCAAGGGCATTGCGGGCTTCTTCACCGATGAGCCGCAGTATTTTCGCTATGAGACAGCCTACACGCCAGTGCTGCTGACAGAGTACAAAAAAGCCTACCGCGCAGATGTTCTTGATCTGCTGGGCGCGCTGTTTGTGGACTGCGAAGAAGCACCTGGTTTCCGCTTCCGCTACTGGCGGCTGATGAATGTACTCTATACCGAAAACTTCATGGGTCGCGTTTACCGCTGGTGCCTGTCACACAACTGCCATCTGACCGGTCACACCGTCGAGGAAAGCGAACTTTACACGCAGATGTGGTGCTGTGCAGGCGTGATGCCGTTTTACGAGTATGAGAGCATTCCGGGCGTGGACTGGCTGGGGCGCAAAATCGGCACGGAGCTGGCCCCGCGGCAGGTTTCGTCCGCCGCGCAGCAGCTTGGCAAAAAGCAGGTGCTGACGGAGACGTTTGCCTGTGCGGGCTGGGATGTGACGCCGAAAGAACTCAAGCGCATCGCCGAATGGCAGTATGTGAACGGCGTAAACCTCATGTGCCAGCATCTGTACCCGTATTCCATCCGCGGCCAGCGCAAGCGGGATTATCCGGCGTTTTATTCGGAGCACAATCCGTGGACGGATGAATTAAAGACATTCGACGACTATTTCACGGAACTGGGCTATCTGCTTGCCAACAGCCGCGAACAGGCGGATGTGCTGATTCTCCATCCGATACATTCGGCCTATCTGACGTTTGACCGTGCGAACGATGAAGAGTCGGTGCGCAGTGTGGGAGAACCGTTCAATGCGCTCATTGAGCGCTTCGGCGCGGCTGGTATCGGCCATCACTACGGCGACGAGCGGCTGATGGAGAAGTACGGCAGCGTCAAGGACGGCAGGCTGACCATTGGACAGTGTACCTATTCCTTCGTTGTGATTCCCGACTGCGATACGCTGGACAGCAGCACCGCCGCGCTTTTGAAGGACTATCTCTCGCAGGGCGGGCGGCTGATGCTGGCGGGACGGAAGCCCACGCGCATCGACGGCGAAATTGCTGATCTCAGCTTCTTGCAAGGTAACCTGACGTGGGACGAGCTTGTGCGGGAACGTGCGCTTCTGCCGGAGGCAAACCGCGACGTGCGCTGCACGCTCCGCTTTGCGGAGAATGGAAATTTCCTGTTTGCAGTCAATCTGTCTGAGACGGACATAGCTGACATATCTGTAAAACTTCCGTTTGCGGGCGTGGAGGCATACGATCTGCTGACACATAAAACGAAATCCGTTGCTTTTGAAAAGACGACAGACGGGATCGCAGCAAAGCTGCATCTCGCACCCGGTGAGTCTGTGCTTCTCATGCAGAACGATTCCGCGATACCGCAGGCGCAAAAAAGCCCCATTGCCGAAACAATGGAGCTGGGCGGGAAATGGACGCGGTCCGCGCCGGTGCAGAACAGTCTGACGCTGGATATGGCGGCGCTGAGTTATGACGGTGTCAGTTACACCAAGCCGCTGCCGGTTCCGTATATCTCGGAACGGCTGCTGCGGGAGAAAACGAACCGGAAGCTCTGGCTGCGCTATGCGTTTACGGCGGATTTCCTGCCGGATGATCTGACATTGGAGCTGGAAACGCTCCAAAACGCAAAACTGTCTGTGAACGGCACGGAAATCAGCCTGACCGGTCAGGGGGTCCTTGATCGCTCGTTTGTGCGTGGAAACATTGCCGCGCTTGCCAGAAAGGGTGAAAACGAGATCGTTTTAGAGCTGGACTATTTCCAGACGCAGCAGACCTATGACGTGTTCGACGGCTTCTATTACGGAAACGGCGAGGTCACGGAGACGCTCATGAACTGTGTCAGCTATGAGACGAATATCGAAGCCATGTACCTGTTCGGGAGCTTCTCCGTGCGGCCGGATTCCGGCTGGCAGGCGGGTGAAAACGGCGTTCGATTCGGCGACCACTTCCGTCTCTGTGCGCCAGTCACGGAGCTTGATCCACGGGATATTACGGTGCAGGGCTTCCCGTTCTTCCACGGGGCTATGCGCCTGAAACGCACGATCACCGTGCAGGATACGAACTGGCAGCTTTGCTGTGCGGGCCGCGTCCAGTATGCGCGCGTATTTGTAAACAGCCAGAAGGCCGGAACGCTTCTGTTCAGCGATACGCTCGATCTCTCACCGTATCTGCATCCGGGTGAAAATGTGCTGGAACTGGAGCTGATGGCAAGCAACCGCAATCTTTTGGGCCCGCACCACAACGCAGCGGAGCCTGAGCCGCTTTTCGTCGATCCGACGCTGTTTTCGCTCTACGGAAGCTGGCACAACGGAAAAAGCGGGGGATATCGGGAGGATTATGCGTTTGTGCGGTTCGGGCTGGACACATTGCAATTAGAACGTAATCTGCTTTGATTGCTTTATCAACGGGAGCATAAAAATGAAACGCTCTGAAATTAACAAAGCACTAAAAGAACTTGAAGCCATGTGCGCGAAATACAAGTGCTATCTGCCGCCGTTCTGCAATTTTACCCCGGAGGAGTGGCAGGAAAAGGGTCACGAGTACGATGAAGTCCGCGACTGTATGCTCGGCTGGGATATTACTGATTACGGCCTCGGTAACTTTGACAAATTCGGGTTCTCTCTTATCACCATCCGCAACGGCTGCCGCACGCAGCCGGAAAAATATCCGAAGGTCTACG
>ERZ857998.2827-NODE-2827-length-15341-cov-3.442104_pt1 | contig 15341 bp, 15 predicted proteins | sample MGYA00519954_ERZ857998 | MGnify/ENA primary metagenome ERZ857998 (study PRJEB31778, sample SAMEA3449424) | human gut metagenome | biome: human gut; feature: human-associated habitat; material: faeces | place: United Kingdom | collected 2010/2012 ...
CAGCCCGTGCCGTGGGAATTGGGATTGGCAATGCGCGCGCCCGCAAACCAGCGTAAGGTACCGTTTGCGTAGAGCACATCGCTGGCGTCCGCGCCCAGGTGCCCGCCCTTGAGCAAAACGGCGCAGCCGAAGCGCTCTCCGATCTGCCGGGCGGCGTCTTCCATACCGGCTTTTGTGTCAATTTTTTTGCCGGAAAGCGCCTGTGCCTCGGGAATGTTGGGCGTAATCAGCGCGGCGAGCGGAAAAAGCGCGTCCGTGAGCGCCGCCAGCGCGCCGGATTGCATCAGCCCGGGCCCGCTGCTGGCGGCCATGACGGGGTCGATCACGACGTTGCGCGCGCCGTACTCCGCGAGCTTCTGCGCCGCAACGCGCATCAGTTCCGCCGAGGGAATCATGCCGGTTTTCACCGCGTCGGGCGGGATGTCCGCGAACACCGCGTCGAGCTGCTGCGCGAGGAACTCCGGCGGCACTTCGAGGACGGCCGCGACGCCCGTGGTGTTTTGCGCGGTGAGCGCCGTGATGGCGGTGGTGGCGTACACGCCGTTCATCGCCATGGTTTTGAGATCTGCCTGAATGCCGGCGCCTGCGCAGGAATCGCTCCCCGCGATGGATAATGCTGTTTTCATCTTGTTACCCTCGCATATCTTTTGTTGAGCGACGGAAGGTGGTGCCCCCAATCCGCCGCTGGCCTTTACAGGCCCGCCCAGCGCCAGAAATCTCCGGCGCGTTCGTAAGTTTCGAGAAAAACATCGGCCAGGGCGCGCAGTTCCGCCTGGCGCGGCTCGTGCGAATCGTACACCGCGACCGCGCCAAAGCCATCCGCCTTGGCGGTTGAAAGCGCGTGCAGCGCGTCCTCGAACACGGCGGTTTCGCACCGTTTCGTTTGCAGCCGCTCCAGGGCCGCGCGGTAAATGTGCGGTTCTTCTTTGCCGTGCCCCACCGCCGCGCAGGTGAGGATATCGCGAAACAGCGGCAGCACATTTAGCCGCCTTAGCGCCGCTCTGGCCAGCGGTTCGGGCGTGACCGTAGCCACGCACAGGGAAACGCCGCGCTCCTTCAGCGCACGCAGGAAATCCGCCGCGCCCGCCTTCAGGGGGACGGTTTGCCGGTAGGCGCTGGCCACCATGTCCTCAATGCCTCGCAGGATTTCGGGCACGGAGAGCGCCACGCCGTAATGCTCCTGATAGTACCGCGCGGCCTGCTCCAGCGTGAAGGTGGCAAACGTCTCCCGCAAATTCTCTCTGGGCTCGATGCCCAGGGAGCGGAGGTAATCCTCGCCGATGGTGTCCCAGATGGACATGGAATCCAGCAGCGTGCCGTCCAGATCGAAAATCGCGCCCCGGATCATGCTTCCACCGCCCGCAGGGTGCGCGCTTTCAGTTCCGCCGCAGCCGCGCGGATGTCCCTGGCGGCGAAGATGGCGCTGATCACCGCCACGCCGCAGATGCCGCTGCCCCTCAGTTGCTCCACGTTGTGCGCGCCGATGCCGCCGATGGCCACCACGGGGATGGAAACCGCCCGGCAGATGGCGCGCAGGGTGTCCAGGCTCACGTCCTCTGCGTCGGCCTTGGAACCGGTGGGGAACACCGCGCCCACGCCCAGGTAATCCGCGCCGTTTTTCTCGGCGAGCACGGCCTGTTCCACGGTCTGCGCCGAAACGCCGAGGATTTTGTCCCCGCCCAGCAGGGCGCGCGCCTTTTGGGCTTCCATATCGCTTTGGCCCACGTGTACGCCGTCCGCGTCGATTTGCCGGGCGAGCGCCACGTCGTCGTCGATGACGAAGGGCACGCGGTAGCGGCGGCACAGGGCCTGGATTTCGCGCGCCTCGGCCAGCAGCGCCTCGCCTGCGAGTTCCTTTTCGCGCAGCTGCACGAAGGTCGCGCCGCCCCGGAGCGCCTCTTCCACCTGCTCCGCCAGCGTCCGGCCGCCCAGCCAGGCCCGGCCGGTGACCGCGTAGAGCAGCAAATCTTTTTTATCGCACTTCATAACGGGCTCCTTTTTCCAGCGGCATCCATGTTATAGATCGCGTCGATGATGCGGTTGCGGTAGCTGGAATTGCCCTCGCCCGGCTGCAGATGGGCAAAGCCAATCTCGCCCGCCAGCCCCATCAGGCACACGGCGGCGGCCACGGCCACGGTTTTGCTCTGCGGGTTCGCGACGGCGTAAGCCGTGGCCACGCCGGAAAGCTGGCAGCCCGTGCCCGTGATTTTGCTCATTTCGGCGCGCCCGTTGCGGATGATATAGGTGGTTTTCGCGTCGGACACCAGATCGATCGCCCCCGTGATTGCGATGACGGCGCCGGTCTTTTCCGCGAAGCGGCGGGTGAATTCCACCATCGCGTCCAGATTGGCCTCGGTCACGGTATCGGCGGCGTCCGCGTCCACGCCCTTGGTGGTGCCGCTGCCCAGCGCCAGCGTTTTGATTTCCGAGATGTTGCCGCGGATCACGTCCGGACGCACCTTCTCCATCAGCGCGAGGGCCGTGTCGGTGCGCAGCGCGCTCGCGCCCGCGCCGACGGGATCCAGCAGCACCACATGGCCCAACTCTTTGGCCCTTGCGCCAGCGATGAACATGGCCTCGATGCTGCGCCGGTTCAGCGTGCCGGTGTTGATGTTCAGCCCGCCGCAAATGGAGGTGATGTCCGCCACGTCTTCCGGCTCGTCGGACATGATGGGGCTGCCCCCGCAGGCGAGCAGCGCATTCGCCACGTCGTTCACGGTCACATAGTTCGTAATGTTGTGCACCAGCGGCACGGTTTTGCGTACATTTTCCAGACAAGTTCCCAGCATAATGGCCTCTTTCCCCGAATGCGATTCGGATGCGGTATTCAGCGGAAATCCATCGCATGCTTCTGCGCGCATACAAAAAAGGGAAATCACCGATTTGGCAATTTCCCCGCATACACGAAGGCACAGGCATCCCTACGTTGGCATTATCCAAATCAGGTTATGGGTCGAAGGTCATACCTTCCTCTCAGCCTGTCACACAAGCTCCCCGCTGTGCCCTTATTATACCGCGCGCTGGCCCGAATTGCAAGGGCAAAATTCGCGCATGTTCGTGACGAACGCGCAAAACGTTCCCTGCGGCGCTTTTAGCGGTATGCCCTGGCGAAAACGCCCGCGCACTCCTCATCCGACATCGGGCAGGGGTTGGCCAGGAACAGGCCGCCCATGGTCTCCCGCGCGTTGATGGCCAACGCCATGCACTCGTCTTTCCGGATCCCGTAATCGCTCATCTTCAAATCCGCCACGCCGCAGGCCTCCTGCAATTGCGCAAGGGCGGTGAGGAAATCCTCCGGCTTGTCCGCCTCAGGCATTCCCATGGCGCGGGCCATCTTGATGAACTGCCCGTCGCAGGCGTGGCGCTCGATGAAGAACTCCGCGAAAGCCTGGGAAATCATGATCAGGCCCGCGCCGTGGGGCAGGTTGTGGTGATAGGCGCTCATGGCGTGCTCCATGCTGTGCTGGGCCGTGGTGGAGGTCAGCTGCATGGTGATCCCGGCCATGGTGCTGCCATAGGCGACGCGTTCGCGCGCTTCCAGGTCGTTGCCGTCCTGCACCGCGCGGGGCAGGTATTTGGCGATGTTCTCAATGGCGGACAGGGCGATGGTTTCGCTGAGGATGTTCACGCCGCTTGACATCATCACCTCGGTGTTGTGGAACAGCGCGTCAAAGCCCTGGTAAGCCGTGTATTGGGCGGGCACGGTTTTCATCAGCTCAGGGTCCACGATCGCCAGCACGGGCGTGAGCTCGGGATAGCCAAAGCCGATCTTTTCCCTGGTTTCCAGGTTGGAAATCACGCCCCAGCAATTGACTTCCGACCCCGTGCCCGCAGTGAGCGTGATGGTGACGATGGGCAGGCCGGGATGCGCCAGCGGCTGGCCCTTGCCCGTGCCGCCGTTCACATAATCCCACAGGTCGCCGGGATTGGTGGCCATGGCAGCGATGGCCACGGCGGAATCCAGCACCGCGCCGCCGCCCAGCGCCACGATGAAATCGCAGCCGTTTTCCCGGGCAAAGGCCGCGCCTTCCATCACCATTTCCTTGATGGGGTTTTCCATCACCTTGGCGAATTCCACCGCTTCCACGCCCGCCCTGGCCAGCTGCTCGAGCGTGCGCGCGTAAGCGCCGCTCACCCTGGCGGATTTGCCGCCGGACATCAGCAAAAGCGCCTTTTTGCCGGGCATGCGTTGGCTGCCGAGCTCGTTGAGCGAGCCGCTTCCAAACAGGATGCGCGTGGGGTTGTTGAAATCGAATTTCAGGTTCATAATGGCCATCCTTTCTCAAATTCCCTGTTTTGGGTTTTCTGCGCCCTTTTTCAGCGTGTAAATCAGGTAATCCAGGCAATCCACTTTCTTTTGCTCCGCGCGCACCGTTTGGCAAAGGGTTGCGCGGTGTTTCAGGAGGAGGCCCAGCATTCCGCTCGCGTTTCCCGCTTCTGCCAGGGCCATGCAGGCCTGCACGGTCTGCGCATCGCAACCGGCGTCCTGCAGGTTTTGATAGAGCATGCCCAGGGTATCAAACGCTTCCGCCATTCCTTTGCACCTCCCGCAGTGCGTATTATAAGCGCCCACGCACGATATGTCCAATATTTATATTTTATATCGCGATATTCTTGACAGGAATAGCGATTTGCGCTATACTATGCCCAGAAACCCGAAGGGGAGTGGCTTTATGGAGATCCGCGTATTGCGCTATTTTCTGGAAATCGCCCGGGCGGGCAATATGTCACGGGCGGCGGAAACGCTGCACGTTTCCCAACCGGCGCTGTCCAAGCAGATGAAGGATCTGGAGCAGGAATTGGGCAAGAAGCTCTTCCGCCGGGGCAGCGCCGGATTGAGCCTGACGGATGAAGGCATGCTGCTGCGCAAGCGGGCGGAGGACATTGTGGATATGGTGGACAAAACGGCCGGGGAATTCGCGGCGCTAGACGATATCGCGGGCGGCGAGGCGCACATCGGCTGCGCGGAATCCTATCAGATCCGCTATCTGGCGCGCACCATCAGGGCGTTTAAGAAAAAATATCCGCTGTTCCGCTATCACCTCACCAGCGGCAACACGGAACAGGTGGTGGAGCGGCTGGACCGGGGGCTGATCGATTTTGCGGTCATCGCCGAGCCGCCGAACCTCTCCAAGTACAATTATCTGGAAGTGCCCGGCGTGGACCGCTGGGGCCTTGTGATGCCCAAGGCCGATCCTCTGGCCCGGAAGGATTGCATACGCGTCGGGGATTTGGCCGGATTGCCGCTGATTTGCTCCGCGCAGGGCATGAAATTCGATATTTCCCGCTGGTGCGGGGAAAAGGCGGATGCGCTGAACCTTTCCGGCACGGTCAATCTCGCGTATAACGGCTCGGTTTTTGTGCGGGAGGGGCTGGGATATATGCTGACGTTTAATCGCCTTGTAAACACCGGAGCGGACAGCGACTTGTGCTTTCGGCCCCTGGAGCCGCCGCTGGAAACCAAAATGTATGTCATCTGGAAAAAATACCAGGTGTTTTCCCCCATTGCCGGGCTGCTGCTGGAGGAATTGAAGGCGCAGCGGCGCGCGGCGGAAGAATAGAATCAAGAAAGGGCATGGCTTGCTACGGGGCCGCGCTTTTTTCCGGCTCACCGCCGGTTTCGTGCGGGACGATGCACCGCTGGATCACCGCTATCACGTGTTCCGGAGAATCCTGGCAATCCTGCTTCAGCCATTGTGTGATGATAGCCATCAGCCCCTGGAGGTAAAAGGCCATCAGATATGGGTGGTCTCGCTCCGGCACGCGGTAGCGCTCCAGGATAGGCGCGAACACGTGCTGAAACATGCGCTGGTAAGAATCTTCCAGCCGCAGGGTGGCGGAGTTTTCCACAGCCGTTTGAAAGAGCCGACGGTGCTCCTGGATATACCGCAGGTAAGGCGCGAGGTATTCCGGCGTGATCAAGAAAAGCTCGTCCAGCGGGCAATCGCGAATTCTCGGCAAAATGTTGACGGTGCTGGGTGCAAAATAGGCCAGGAATTGCTTTTTGAGATATTCTACACTTTCAGAAAGCAAATCGGCCATCGATTCATAATGCAAATAGAACGTGGAGCGGTTGACCCCCGCTTTTTGACAGACTTCTTTTACGGTGATATAGGCGAAGTCTTTTTTCTCCAGCAGCGCCAAAAGGGCCTCGTCCATACACGCGGCCGTGCTGAAATACTTGCTCTCAGAGCGGTTCATGCGCATTCCCCTCTCTTTTGTAGCTTAGAAGCGTGCGCCAGCATCCCTATGGCCAGCAGGATCACAAGTCCATACACACAGCCGCCCGTGGAGGCATTCATCCACTGGCGGTATGCCCCATCGCTGGAAAAGCGGGCGAGTAACGCGCTCTGCAAGCCAAGCATGGACATCATAGCGGCTACAACGTCCAGCACCTTGGTGGCGGAAAGGATCGGGCTGGCCGCTTTGCGGAATTTCACCAGATGCACTGCGGAGGCAATCATGGCGTAAAAAGCGTAAAGCGCGGAAAGATAAATCATATATCCTGGATAAGAAAAGCTGGCGTCCGCGCGGACCATCAATACAATCACGCCAATCATGGGCAGGCTCAGCAGAAACAGGAGCCATGCCGTGCGGCGGTAACAGCGGCATTCGTAAAGCGGTCCGCATATTTTCCTGCGATAGTAGCCCCAAATCAGGTACCCGCGCAGGCTGCCCAGCGCCAAATAATAAGCCGCGATGGCCGCAAACCAAATGGAAGCTTCGTGAAGTCCGGAAATTAAGCGGAATAATGCATACAGAAGGTTGAAAACCACGCCATGGCAGAGGCGCATGCCATTGCGAAAGGCCGCGTCTTGCAAATAGCGCGCTCCCAAGGCAGTAGAAGAAAATTTTTGTATGGGCCTGCTTTCCCCAATAGCGCTCCGGACTCGCCTGGCCGCTCCCGGCGCGGCAACCAGCAGGACGGCAAGGGTATATGCCGACAGGGTATAAAGAGGATAGGACAGGGCGCTATCCTCTTGGTTCAGGGCGAAGAGGCAAATGAGCGCGGCAAACACAACCGGCGCAATGGCAAAATAGAACCATTGCGGCGGATGCAGCAGCTTGCCCCAAATCCTCTTCCCCCCTTTCATGGCCTATTTTTCGCTGATTTCTTTGGCCAATTGCAGAATTTCATAGGCGTATTTCTGCTTCCCCTTTGCCAGCAGCTTTTTGTAGAGAGCATAGTTCACACCCATGCCCACCAGTCCCACCAGGCCGATGACAATACCCAGCGCCATAGAGGCCGTGGTGCCGCTGCCGATGACTTCCATGGACAAACACATACCCACCCCGGTGACCAGCGCGGCTGCGATGCCAAACGCGTAGGTAAACACCGTCGCCGGCAGTTTGGCCCGGGCGTCCAGCTTGCGCAGGGCGACCACTTTGGAAGTATCCTTGGGCGCGTATTCGTTCGCGAGGTGTTCCGCATAGATCTTATCTGTATTCATAACATTCCCTCCCCTTTGTGTGACTATATTCTACCAGAAATTCAGATGGAATGGAACAACACAAAAGAGGGAAAGTGTCGTTTTCAGACAGTTTCGGTGTCAATCGCCAGCTGCTTCCCGGGCGAGGTTCTTGAGCCACAATTAACTGCTAATTGTTTGGAAAATTGATCATAACATCCTGCCAGTTGGCATTGTGCAAAATCTCGGCATTTTCTCCCAAGAACGCAGCTGCAGCTGTCTCGTCCCCCCGAAGCTGCCACATAAACCATGCGGTTACATATCCGTCTCCCGAATAAAGCATTTGCCCATGATCTGTATTGCTACGCCGTGCGACAACAACACCGGCGGAAATCTTTTTGACCATATCATTTAATCCCTCGAGTGAGATAACATCATTTGGAGCGCCAGCAAGAATCATAACAGGGATTGCAGTTTTAGAAGAATCATAAGGCATTTTCAAGGCTTCTGCCATATCTTCTTGCGTAGGGGACAGGCTGACGGCGCATTTATACAGTTCCTTATGCTCTGTTTCGTTAATTGCGTGGAACACGCCAACGCCGCCCTGGGAATGTCCAGTAATGCCGATATTATTCGTATCTACCCGATGATAGAAAATACTGGTTTCGTCTTCGTTCGCCGCCAGAAGCCACGATAGCGTTGCATCCGCCTTTTTTCCTTCCCATGTTGACGGATCTTCGTTGCCGATAGCAATGAATCCCCATGATGCAAGATGTTCAAACACCGGTTTATATCTGGAAGCAGCAACTCCTGTGCCGTTTACAAATACAACCACAGGATATTTTTCGCCGCTTACCTCCTTACTCTTTTTAGTTTCCCAAGTATCACCCTTACTCTTACCGATTTGCTTTCCTGCAAGCTTCGCAGTTTCGATACCCTCTTTTGTTCTTTGGTGCAAGTCCTCTACTTCTTTCTCTGCCTGTTCAAATGCTAATCTAATCTGTTCTTTTGCTAATGCAAGTAAATACTTATTGATACCCTCTAAGATAAAATCAACATTTGTATTTGTCATTGATACAAGTCCTGTAAGGCTTTTCTTGTATGTATCTGTGTTAATGTGAGGCTCTTTGAGAAATACAAGATTGATACCCCTGTTATAAAGTTCTTCATAGGTATTAAATCCATCCTCTGCATTTCTGCTCATTCAGCTAACACTATCAAATATAATTATATCTCCGCTCTTAGCTTTTTTATAAAGCTTATTCCATTCAGGTCTATCAATCTTTGTTCCTGTAAATGCTTCTTCAATAATTACCGCTTCAGGGTAAACTTCTTTTATATTTCTAATCTGCCTTTCAATACTCTGCTTCTTTTGGCTTATTCTACAGTAACCATACATACACATTGCTTTTATCTCCTTTATTAGTAGTCTTATTGCCGTTCGTCATTATTGCTACTAATAATATACTACAATTTACTATCAATGTCAATACTTTTGACTACTATTTGTTCAAAGGTCAAAATGACTACTACAAGAACAAAGAAAAAGGGAAAGCCTTGCTTTCCCTTTAATCTCTTTATTACCAATTCTTGAGGCGTTCAGTAGGTGCAACTTTCTTTTCCTTAGCCACAGGGAGCAGTTCGGGAGCATACTTCTTGCAGAACTGTCTAACTGCATTAAGGTGATTATACTTATCAACCTTGTTTCCGTCCTACTGTTCGACAAATTAGGCTGTATTTATTTTCTCACTCGTTTTGATAAATGAAGTTCATTATCATCTACATATCCAAGTTTATTATATACAGTTTGTGCAACAAGATTTTCTTGTCCTGTTAGAAGTTCATATTCGTGAAGTGGATAATTCTTACTACAATAAGCCTCTGCAAAAGTAATCATCTCACTCGCTAAGCCTCTTTTTCTGTATGCTGGTTTAACATACACTTCTGTAATTTCAGGCATATATTCATCATAGCAGAACGATTTTTTAAGTTGAACACAAACAAATCCAACTAACATATCATCTTCATCAGCAACGATAACAACTTCCTGTTTATTATTCATAAGGGAATTTCTAATATTGTCTATGCTTGTATCGCCCTCACCATTAAATTCATCATTTAAGATGTTTAATTGCTCTGCATCATTTATAGTTGCTGTTCTTACCATAACGACCTCCACAAATTTAAGTTTGTCTAATTCTTCCTACGCTCATTATAAGGGACTCTCTAATAGACTTCAAGTGTTATTATACTTCTTGGTGGGAGCGGGATTTATTCCCACTCAATCGTGGCCGGGGGCTTGCCGGTGATATCGTACACCACGCGGTTGATGCCCTCCACCTCGGTGGTGATGCGCGCGGTTACGCGCTCGAGCAGGTCGTAGGGCAGGCGGTAAACGGTGGCGCTCATAGCATCGATGGAGTTGATCGCGCGCAGGGCCACGGCGTAATCGTAGCTGCGCGAACCCTTGCGCACGCCGGTGGAGCGCACATCGAGCAGCACCACGAAATACTGCCAGATGCGCTTATCCAGCCCGGCGGCGGCGATTTCCTCGCGGAAGATGGCGTCCGCCTCGCGCAGGATATCGAGCTTTTCGCGGTTGACCTCGCCCAGCGTGCGCACAGCAAGGCCCGGGCCGGGGAACGGCTGGCGGTGGATCAGCTCGGCGGGCAGGCCCAGCGCCGTGCCGACCGCGCGCACCTCGTCCTTAAACAGCTCGCGCACCGGCTCGATGATGGCCTCAAAGCCGATCTTCTCCGGCAGGCCGCGCAGGATCGGATGCGAGGGCGAAACCGCCCAGAGGATTTCTTTTTCGCCGATTTCGCGCCACTTCAGCTCGCCGCTGTTCGTGCCCATCAGCTTTTGCATGATCTTCGAGGCGTGGCCCGAATGCAGCACGACCATGCCCATGCCGTCCATCACGCGGCGGTACACGCGCTCGACGATTTCATCCTTCACTTCGCCGTGCGCCATGTGCCCCCACCAGAAGAGTACGTCGGTATTGTCCAGCACTTCTTGGGTCAGGCCATGTTCCGGCTCGTCCAGCGTGGCGGTCTTCACAGCAAAGCCCGCATCGCGCAAAAACGCCGCAATGCAGTTGTGAATGCCTTCAGGGTATACTTTGGCAACCGCTTCTTCGGTCTTTTCGTGGCGGTATTCGTTCCAAACGGTAACGCGAATGGGATCCATGGGGAAGCCTCCTTTACAGGAATTTCTATTATAATCATACGGAAATCGGCGCGTTTGTCAATATGGAAAAACGGTCTTTTTTGCCGTACGGCCGTGAAAAGTGATACGCGGGAAGTACATACAGAAAGATTGAAAAAATTGTGCCGAAAACTGGAACAAAATTGCAATGCTTTCGTCCAATGAGTAGACAACGCACGGGATACAACAGGAGGGATGCGCCTTGAATCGTTTGCGAATTGCTTTGATTGTGTTGCTTGCCATGGGGCTGGCCGTTCCCGCATGCGCGGCGGAGGAAGGGAGCGTCCGCCTGGGCGCGCAGGCCGGCTATGGCGGCACGGTTTTGTATACGCGCGATATGCCCATCATCATTTCCCTGGAAAACCAGGGCGCGGATTTCAGCGGCACGGTTTCGGTGGATGTTTACGCCAGCGAGATGGATTTCGACCGCTATGAGGCGAGCGTGCAACTGGCGGCGGGCGCGGCCAAGCGCATGGTATTGCCGGTGACGCCCGGTTACCGGCAGGAGGAATTCCGCGTGGATTTGCGGGACGCGACGGGCAACGCCGTGGCCTCCACTGTGGCGCGCACCACCCGCGGCGTGGGGCAAAACGCGCTGCTGGTGGGCACGCTTTCCAGCCGCCAGCAGCAACTGGCCTATTGGGGCGAGGAAAGCGAGGACATCTGGGACGGGCAGGGAAACATTTTGCCCTGGGTTTGTGTGTCGCTGGACGCGCAGAATTTCCCCGCCGAAGCACGATTGCTGGACGCGTTCCAGATCCTGGTGCTGGATGGGTTCGACGCGCGCACGCTGACGGACGCGCAGCAGCAAACGCTGCGCGGCTGGCTACTGGATGGCGGCATCTGCGTGGTGAGCGGCGGCGCGCAGGCCGCGTTGGGGTATCCTTTCTTTGAGGAATACACGGGCGTCGCGCCCGGCGCGCTTTCGGAAAAAACAGGCGTCCTGGAAGCGCTTCTGGCCTTTGCCCAGGCGGGGGAAAACGAAGAGGATGCGTCCGAGCCTGCCAGCGCCTGGCCTTCGGTGGTTTCCAGCGTTTCCGAACAGCAAAAGACCATTGCCGGCCAGCAACAACTGCCCGCCGGGTGGGGAAAAGTGCTGGAAGGAGAAACCGCGCCGGAGGATGCCGCGCAGGCAGACGCGCTGATGGTGAATGAACTGCCCGGCGCGCAGGCGGAGGGGAACCTGCTCTTCTGCCCCGCGGAGGACGGGCTGGTGGTGCTCACCTCCTATGAACTGGGCGCGCGGGCCGTGGCCAACGCAGCGGAAATGCCGGGTTTGTGGCGCAAACTGCTGCGGGCGGGCGCGGAGGAAGCGTATACCGCCGCCGAAACGAGCGCGCAGGGCGTGTGGGAGAGCAACCAATATGGCTGGAACGACGCACTTTCCAGCCTGCCGGTGGAAAACGCGCACAGGGGATGGCCGCTGGCCGCGTTGCTGGCCCTGTATCTGCTGTTGGCGGGCATTGTGCTGTACCTCGTGCTCAAAAGGATGGATAAGCGCGAGTGGATGTGGCTGGGCGTGCCGGTTTTGGCGGTGCTGGCCGCGCTGGGCGTGCTGAAGACCGGCGAGCACCTGGGTTTTGACCGGCCCATGGCCGCCACGGGGCTGGAAATCGTCTACCAGGCGGACGGGGAAGCGGACGCGAACCTGTATACCGTGCTTTCCAGCCCGGAGACGGGGGAATTCACGGTCGCCAGCGAACCGGGCGTGCGCCTGCTGCCCTATGGCGATGATTCCGCTTACTATTACTATAGCGAGGGGAACGAAGAAATCGCGCCCACGAGACTGCGCTACCGCTATATCTTATCGGGAACGCCCGCCGTGGCGTATCCTGGCGGCAGCTCGTGGTCGGCCCGCCATTTGCGCATGGAGGACGAGCGCGCAGGTTGGGGTCAGCTCGAAGGCAGTGCCTGGATGGAGGAAGACGGCCTGCACATGGAAATCGCCAACCGCACGCCGGGCGAACTGCGCGATGTGATCGTCTATTCGGATCTGGGCTTTGCCCATGTGCCGTCCATCGCCCAGGGAGAAACGGCCAACCTGCTGTTGCGCCGCGCGGACGGGCAGGAAGAGGAACAGATCGCCGATTGGCTGCGCGGGCTGGCGGAAAGCTCCGTGTACGACGGTTCGCTGGCGGAGGATCTGGCCGCATATGAAGGCGTGCTGTTGCCCATGCCGGTGCAGGCGGGCGGCTTCCAGAGCGATGCCATCCTCAGCGCCGCGCTGGGAGGCACGCTGCAGGCCAGCCCGCAGCCCCGCGCTCCCGGCCAGGTTGACCTTAGCGCTGCGTTGGGAGGTGCGCTGCAGGGGCAGGAACCGCAAAACAGGCAATGGGAACTGGCCTGTACGCGCGCTTATGAGACCGTGGGACGATCCTTCGATGTGTATGGGGCGCCTTTCGCCGTGCGCGTGCTGTGCCGCGTGGAAGGGGTGGACTGGCCGCAGCTTTCGCTGAACGGGCAGGAGATTGCGCGCACATCGCGGCTGTGCGTGGCCACCGCGGAGCTGGCTTACGCGCCCATTGGCCCGGATGGCTACGCCTATTATCCCGTGGGCGAAGTGAATGCCCGCCTGCTCGATATGGAGGAGGCGTTCGATCCGGAAAATCCCCGTTTCGCCCCCGAAAGCCAGGACGCGGTGGGCTATTATGAACTGCCCTATGAACCGGCGTTCCTCTTCGATTTGGGCGCGCGGGTGGAGCCGCAGCGGCTGTACGTGGCCGCGCAGGGGTATTATGATGTGCTGCCCATCGCCAGTTTGTACAATTTTGCCAGCGGCGAATGGGATGTGTTCGAACTGCCGGATATCGACCTGGCGGGTGCGGCCGCCGCGCCCTATGTGAGCGAGCAGGGCTACATCTGCGTGCGCTACGCGCAGGCGGAAGAGACGGAGGACTGGATGTCGGGTACGGGCAGCGTGAATAAGCCCGCGCTCGTGTTTGAAGGGAGGGTGGCGGAATGATCGTTTTGGAGGAACTCACCCGCGTATACGGGAAATTCACCGCGCTGGATAAGCTGAGCATGAACATCGCGGAGGGGGAACTGCACGGCTTTGTCGGCCCCAATGGCGCGGGCAAGACCACAACCATGCGCATTCTGGCCACGCTCCTGCCTGCCAGCGGCGGCCGCGCCACCATCGATGGCGTGGACGTGGCCAAAAATCCGCGCCGCGTGCGCACGCTGGTGGGCTATATGCCGGATTTCTTCGGCGTGTACGATTCGCTTAAGGCGTGGGAATACCTGGATTTTTATGGCCGGCTCTACGGCCTTTCCGCCGCGCGGCGGCGCGAACGCGTCGATCAGCTTCTGGAGCTCGTGCGGCTTTCGGATAAGCGCGATAGCTATGTGGATTCGCTCTCGCGCGGGATGAAGCAGCGGCTCTGCCTGGCGCACAGCCTGATCCACGATCCCAGGCTGCTCATTCTGGATGAACCGGCTTCGGGCATGGATCCCCGCGCCCGCGCCGAAATGAAGGATATCCTGCGCGCTCTGCGCGATATGAAAAAGACCGTGCTCATCTCCTCGCACATTCTGCCCGAGCTATCGGAAATGTGCGATTCGCTCACCATCATCGACCATGGCAAGCTGGTGTTCACCGGCTCGGTGGAAGCGCTCGACCGCAAGATGAATGGTGACGCGCCCATCGATATCCGCTTCGCGCCGGGCGCGGGCGAGGAAAGCGTGGATGCCGCCGTGGCCCTGCTCAAGCAATATCCGGGCGTGAGCGGCATCACCCAGGAGGACGCGCGCACGCTGCGCGTGGAAACTTCCGCCCAGCTGGCGGGCACGGACGCGCTCCTGCGCGCGCTCATTGAGGCCGGTGCGCCGGTGGAGGATTTCCACCGCGCGCCCATGAACCTGGAAAAGGTGTTTATGGAGGTGACCCGGGAATGCTGATCAATCCCATCCTTGCATCCAGCGCGCGGCGGCGCATGCGTTCGTGGAAAACGCCGCTGATTTTGCTGCTCTTTGGCGCGGCGCTATTGGGAATCGCCTTTGTGACGGCGCTCATGCCGCTGATGGGCGAAAGCATGACCATTTCTTCGGCGCGCAATGGGCTGGATAGCTATATCGTTCTCGTGTGCGCGGAATTCGCGCTGATCGTGCTCGTGGCCCCGGCCATGACCGCGGGCAGCATCGCGGGCGAGCGCGAGCGGCAAACGCTGGAAATGCTGCTGGTGACCAACACCGGCTCTTTCCGCATCGCCCTGGGCAAGCTGCTGGAGAGCCTGGGCTATCTGGCGTTTTTGATCGTGGCCATGCTGCCGTTCAATTGCAGCATCCTGGCGTATGGCAGCGTGGGGCTTCCGTATCTGTTCCAGTCGGCGCTGTTTTTGCTGCTCACGGCCTATGCCGCCTCCAGCGTGGGGCTGTTCTGCTCGGCCCTGTTTCGCAAAACGGTTTCGGCCACCATTGCCGCCTATATCATCGTGCTGGCCATTGGGCTAATGACCTTTCTGGGCGTGACGCTGTCGGGCGCTTCCACCTATTACGATTTTGATCTGGCCGCGCTCAGCCGCGAAGAACTGATCGCACTATTGCCCAAGTCTTTGTTCTTCTGCCCGCCGCTGGGCCTGCTGGCGCTGCTGGCCAATCAGTCCGGCGCGCTGCAAAGCGTGTTGCAGCAACTGGTGGGCTATGGAAACAGCCAGGCGCTCGCGCTGGTGGGGTATGACCTCCTGGCGAACGCGGTGATGGCCTTTATGGCCTGCGCCGCGACCGTGC
>ERZ857998.2829-NODE-2829-length-15322-cov-5.423855_pt1 | contig 15322 bp, 10 predicted proteins | sample MGYA00519954_ERZ857998 | MGnify/ENA primary metagenome ERZ857998 (study PRJEB31778, sample SAMEA3449424) | human gut metagenome | biome: human gut; feature: human-associated habitat; material: faeces | place: United Kingdom | collected 2010/2012 ...
GAGGTCTTAAAGCAGGGAGTCGCCCTGTTTGCAGATAAATACCGCTCACAATATCTGAACGGAGGTAACGCAACATAAAGAAACGAATACTCAGTATCCTGCTGACTCTTTGTATGCTGCTGTCTGTTATTATGCCGCTGATTACGGTGGCACAGACTGCACAGACCGCTCAATCGTCCGCTAATATCGAGCAATCGGCTGAGCCGCTTTCCCTCGAGGAGGGCGAAACCTATTAGTTTCAAATAGGAGGTATGATCAACGGCCTGTACAAATACTATGAATCCTTCGTTTATGTCGGAACGGTGAATTCCTATGTGCTCAGCGCCGCTTCGGCAGGGAACGCCGATTCCTCCGCTGCCGCGTCTGTCACAACGGACAGCGATGCGCCGTACGGTTATTGCTATGACCATCGCCTGTTTGTTTCTGCGGAGGCTTTGGAAATCGGTACGGATTGGGACGGACTGTATGGGGGCAGCGTTACCATCAACGGCGGCACCGTCATAGCCAAGGGCTTGGACTGCGGAATCGGCGCCGGGAAAGGCGGAAACATTACCATCAACGACGGCGATGTAACGGCGATAGGCGGCGTAACAGAAGGTTCGACTAGATAATTCTGGCCGGAGGGCATCGGTATCGGTTTGTGGTATGATGGTACTGTAACCATCAACGGAGGTAACATCAACGCCTCCACTGTCTACAGCGGAGCGGGAATCGGCGGATATTATGCGGATGTCGCCATCCACGGAGGCAATATTGAGGCTACCGGACGCGGAGAATCGGATTATCCTCTCTCCGTCGGTATCGGCAGCGGAAAAAGCCTTCTGATCGACGGCGGTGTTATCCATGCGTACGGCAAAGGCGGCGCGGCAGGCATCGGCGGTGCAAATGTATGGAAAACCGAGAAATATTCTGAAAACGCGTCCCTGCTTATCGCCGGCGGCGAAATTTACGCTTCGGCAGAGGGCAACGGCGCCGCTATAGGCGGAACAAGCGGCTTTGATTACGGATCGATCACCATTATCGGCAATGCCGTTAAGTCTCTTTCCAGCGAGTCCGGGCCCTGTATCGGTGCGTCGGCGGATAAAAGCGTCGGCGATATCACGATCACGGACGCCGATCTCCCTCTGTTTAACTGCAAATATAATCTTATCGGCGGCAACCCCCTTGAAGGAGGGAATAAAATTCTCATTCAAAATTCCCGTGTTATATCCGTGAACGGAAACGATACCTACTTGGGAATTTCCGTAGGCAATAACGGCACGCTCATTGTAGAAAACAGCGAAATAAGCCTGCCGAAGCCAAGGAGCATACAGGGCGGGGACGGATCAAGCATTATTCTTAAGAATTCCGAGATCTATACCTGCGGAATCTATATGAAATGTGCGGGTACGCTGAAAAAAGTAGAAATTACCGACTGCACCGTGGTAACGGGGGCTATGATCGGCGGCAATGCCGATAATGCCGCTGTGGGTGAGATCGTGATCCGCGGAAGCAGTATAAGCATGACCGACGATCATTACTCCAACAGATGCTGTATCGGCAGCGGTAAGTATGCCTCCTTTAAAAGTATTGACATACAGGACAGTAAGCTTCATCTGCCGGTGGCTGTGGATGCTTCGGCAATAGGCGGCGGATGGTACACCTCATTTAATGAAGACGCACGGATCCGCATTGCAAACAGCACGGTAGATGCCACCACTTACAGGATGTGCCCTGCAATCGGCGCGGGCTATCATGCGACCGGCGACGCAACGCTGGAGATCATCATTGAAAACAGTAACGTGATCGCCAAAGGCGGCACCTTGCGCTCGGGCAGCTCCGGCACTTATGTTCCCGGTATCGGAAAAGACAGCTACAGCAAATGGCTGAATGTCAAAATCCAAATCACGGACAGCACCGTAGAATCCCTGCGCCATACAGAGCAATACGGGGAGGAACCCGATGACTTCCGCATTTATGACGGCCTGCACGAAAAGAACCTGCCGGGCATTCCGGAGGAAAATATGACCTTCTGCGGCAGCACCGTCAACGGAAAGCGGTTCGACCATGACGTTGATGCATACGGCAAATGCCGTATCTACGGGAAATACGATCTTAGATACTGCTATGAAAAGGGGCTTCTGCGCCTTTCCGGGCTTGAAAATTGCCTGTTCGACGGAAGCGAAAAGAAGCTGACAAGGCTTGCTCATCGGACCGATCCGGAGGTGCTTACCGTTTTGGAGGAAGGCACGGACTATACCGTAACCTATAAGAACAACGTATATCCGTACACCCTTTCGCCGGACGATTCCGGGTTCGACCCCGCAAAGGCACCCAAGGTCATAATTTGCGGCACGGGAAGCTTTTGCGGCAGGGCGGAACACTGTTTCACCATCGGCGGTCAGGCGCAGCCGTCCTATACCGTAATGTTTGATACAAACGGCGGTACGGCGATCGCTGACAAAACTGATGTGAAATGGACAAATCGCGTGCTCGAAAACATAGAATCTCCCAAAAGACCCGGGTATTATTTCGTCGGCTGGATGTGCGGCGAAACAGTCGTTCATACGGCAACGACCTATGCCGACCTTGCAGGGGACGAGAGCGTTCAATCCGTTAAGCTGACCGCCTTGTGGGAGGCAACCGGATTTCCCTGCGGCGAGATCCGCATTGACGAGCGCAACGCATGGCAAAGATTTCTGAATCTCATTTCCTTAGGTCTGTTTTTCCGGGAGGAGAAGACCGTAACGATTACCGCCTGGGATGCAAGCGGCGAGGATGTTGAGGTCAAATATTTTATCGGTGATAAGATGTACTTTGTGGGAAGCTGGAGCGACAATGCCTTTGCTCCCTACACCGGGCCTATCGGTATTGATGCGGACGGAAGGTATGCCGTGTATGTAAAGATCACAAACGCATCCGGCAAGGTTACTTATTTAAGCTCCGACGGCTTTGTCATTGACACCACCGCCCCGGTGATTGAAGGCGTTGAAGCGGGTAAGGTTTATTGCGATGAAGTGACCGCTACCGTGATCGAGGAGAATATTGACACGGTTACGGTGGACGGCGAGCCCGTTACCCTTGACGAAAACAACCGTTTTGTCGTCCCTCCGGCAAACGGTCCTGTGACCGTCATTGTCACCGATAAGCTCGGCTACCGGGCCGAAGTCACCATAACGGTGTATGACGGACACGATCCCGATCCTGACACCAACATCTGCCGCCACTGCGGTATTACGGTTGCGGCGGATCTCAGACTGGGCGATACGGTAACGCATTTCGGAACCGTTATCGAGGCATTAACGTGGGCCTGCAAGCCGGAAAATTCCTGCTGCACGGTGAAGATCTGGGCGCGGAATACCATGCTGCCCGACGGATTTTATGCGGATACTGATTCCACGGGCTTTACCTTGGATTTAAACGGCAGGAGCCTGAGCGGATACCCGCTGAATGTGGGCGGCACTGGGCGCAGCGGCAAGCTGACGGTCATCGACTCAATGGGCAACGGCACTCTGGGACTTGCGGTCAGAAACGGCGGCGACGTAACGCTCGGCGGCACGAAGGATACCGAATATTCCATTGCGGTTTACGGCGGCACGCTTAAATTCACCGGCGGACATATAAATGCCGGAATGTGCGACCTCTATAACGGTGTGAAGCTGACCGATCTCCTTCCCGAGGGCTATGCCTACCGCCGTTACGACGGTATCGGAACGGAGTTTTCAAAGAACAGCTGGGTTTCCCGTGCCGACGCCGAAAACAGAACCGGCTGGGCGGCTGCCGGACAGTACGACCTTGCCGTGATGAAATGCGAGCACGTCGGCATGGATTCGGACGGCAACTGCACCTGTTGCGGGCTGAAGATAGCGGCAGCGATCACAAAGCCCGGTATTTTCAGGGGATATACAGATATCAATGAGGCAATTTCCGATGCGCAAAGCGATGAAAATTACGGCTGCGCCCTTACCCTTTGCAATGGCGAAGTCAGGTCTTTAACTCTGAATAAAGGACGGCTGGCACTTGAAATTCGGGGTGCCGTTGTCGAATATTGCACAATTAGCGGAGCGGATGTAACCATATCCGGCGATATGGACGCATGGTTCACCTTTACCGGCGGAAAGCTCAGCATTACGGGAGGCACATTCACAAATTATGTTAGGCTGAAAAGCAGTGAAGCCCTTATATCCGGCGGCCAGTTCGCAGATATCGACATGACGGAAAACTCCAGAATCAGCGTCCTTGCCGGCTATCTGGAGGAGGGCCTTGCCTTCGCCGATAAGGACAGCGGCGACATCGTAAACGGGTATGTGACCGGTCTTAAAAATGTCACGGTCGTACCCCATACGCAGCATGACTGCCGCTGGAATACCGAAACCCACGAAAAGAGCTGCGCCTGCGGCTATGTGGAGGCAACCGACAGTGATGCGCCGGTAATTTCCGGCATTGAAAACGGAAAGACATATTACAGTGCTGCCGAATTCAGCGTTGCCGATGATAACGACTTTACCGTGACGGTGGACGGCGAAGAGGTACAGCTGACGCTGGGCAGTTATATCCTTATGCCCGACAACAAACAGCATACCGTCACCGCCACCGATGTTGCCGGAAACACGACGAGCGTTACGGTAACCGTAAATATGCTCTATAAGGTCACTTTGAGCAGCGGCGCGGGATATACCCTCAGCGGTGATCCGCTTGTCGGCTACGGCCAGGAGTATACCTTCACCCTGGAGATTGCAGAAGGATATTCCAAGACCGATAACTTTATGGTCGATGTCAACGGTGCGCCGATGCATTCCGAAAGCGGCAGCTATACCGTATCACCTGTGACGAGCGATATTGTCATCACCGTTTTCGGCGTTGCGGATATTATTCCGCCGGCAGCCGAGATCACTGTAAGCACGAACGGATTCAATTCGTTCATGAACACGGTCACCTTCGGTCTGTTCTTTAAGGATGATGTCAATGTCAAGCTGACGGCGGAGGACGACGCCTCCGGTATAAAGTCCGTGTTGTACTTCAGGTCCGACAGAATTCTCACTGATTAAGAGGTTCGTGCAATCACCGATTGGACCGACAACAGCGACCTCGATATTGAGGCAAAGGACAAAGATCGTTTTATCATCTATGTTAAAATAGCGGACAACGCCGGCAATGTCGCATTTATCGGCTCGGACGGTGCGATCTTTGACACCACCGCGCCCGAGATCGTCGGCATCGAGAACGGTAAGACCTATTATGTGACCAAGAAGGTCGCGATCGACGACGAAAATCTTGAGTCGGCAACGCTGAACGGCGAGACCGTGTCTGATGTGATAACGCTTAAGGGTGACAAGGATGCGAAGTATGTGATCCGTGCGGTCGATAGGGCAGGCAATGTAACCGAATATACGGTTAATATGAAGCCGATTTCCTCTATCACCGCCGCTGTTTCTTCCACCACAGTCAGCAATGTCAAGTCGAGCGATGCGGAGACGATATCCGCAGTCGAACGGCAGATACTGGATATTTCCGAGGCATTTGACGACGGCGAATCCACCGAAGACGAATGGAATAAGCTGCTTGAAGCCGCTGCAAAGTGCAAAGATATGAATAAGCGTATTGCAGATGTCGCGGAGGAGATTATTCGCCTGACCGACAGCGTAAACGGCTATAATATCTGCAAGATTACAAGCGAGGATAAAGTCGACAACGAAAGGCTTATCGAAGATATCGACGTATTACTCGGCGGCGATAATCTGACCGATGCCGAAAGGGAAGCACTTGAGGCTTTGAGAGAAACAGTACGCGCTTTGCTTGGTCGCATTGAGGCTGCAAGAGCTGCTGCCGAAAATGATAGGATAAAGGCGGTAGACGGCATTACCAATGATAACGTAAAGCTTGATGACAAGGAACCTCTTGAAGCGGCGAAAAAGTCTTTGCAGGGCGTTTTAAGTGACTTCGGTGACAATTATACCGAAAAGGAAAAATCCGATATTGAAACCAAGCTTAAAAACGCCAAAGAGGCGCTCGTCGCTATAGAAAACGCTGAAAAAGCAGCTGATGAGATAAACCGTCTGCCCTCTGTTGATTATGTAAAGCTCAGCGACAGGGACGAGGTCGAACGGATCAAGAAAAATATCGGCAGCCTTACCGATAACGAGAGAGCCATGCTCGGCGAGGAGGCCATCGGCAAGGTTGACGCTTTAGAAAAGAGAATTAATGAGCTTACCAAAAACGCAGACAGGGGCGACGTTCCAAAGACAGAGGACACGTTTAACATTGTTTTATGGGTCGCAATGCTCTTAATTGTCGGCTGTGTTTTGACCGGCATGTCGATCCTCAAAAAAAGAAAAAGCATTTTGTAAAATAACCGTTATTAACAAAATAAAAACTACCGGCTTGTTAGGCGTTTGCCATAAGTCGGTAGTTTTTGCCGTTTAATTGTTTTTTTGGTCGCCGGAGATGCCGGGAAAGGCTTTTTTGAGAAAGCTATAGTTTTTAGCCGGAGACTGTAATTATACTAAAAAACTATTCGTTTTGAGGATTTACCGGGCGATCGGTTTTATGCTCGCCTTTTTCGATTGCTATGGCGCCTGTGCTTACAACTTCACGTATTCCGTAGGGAGAGAGCAGACCTTCGAGCGCTTTGGTTTTCTCTAAAGTATCCGAAAACTCAAGTGTAATGGTTCTCGGTGAAACGTCCACCACCTTAGCAGACATCATTTCGGCAATTTTAAGTATTTCCGGACGTTTTTGCAGGGTTGACGATACCTTGAAAAATGTGAGGGTGCGGCTTATATAGCTGCCCTCTTTTAAGGCTTTTACCTTTATAACAGGTATCAGCTTATTGAGCTGTTTTTCAATCTGCTCAACCATATGATCGCTGCCGCTTACAACTATTGTTATTCGCGATATTGCAGGATCCTCGGTCACTCCGACGGCAAGCGATTCAATGTTAAATGCCCGACGGGAAAACAGTCCCGATATTTTTGAAAGTACACCGGCGTGGTTTTCGACCAATACAGAAATTGTATGCTTCAAAATATCCGTCTCCTTTTAAGCAAATGAGGTTATATCTTCGCCTACTTCAACCTCGGCAATTACGCAGCCTTCATGTTTTATCAGCCTTTCGGTAAAGTCTGAAAGGTCACACGCCGAGTCAAGGTGCATATATCCCACTCCGTACGCCTCGGCGATCTTTTTATAATCAGGGCAACGGCCGAGATCGGTGCAGGTGCGGTCATTATCGCCGTTTTGGTCGTACAGCTCGTTTATAAGGCCGAGACAGTGGTTGTTCATGATTACAATTTTTATATCAACATTACTCTGAACCACGGTCGCAAGCTCGTTCATAGCCATTTGAAAGGCACCGTCGCCGCATACTGCAACGGTAAAGGCGGTTTTGTTTGCGAGCTTTGCTCCGATCGCCGCCGGAATACTGTAGCCCATCGTTCCCATACCGCCTGATGTTAAAAAGCGACCGTTATCGCACATAAAATGCCTTGCAGACCACATCTGGTTGCGTCCGACATCTGCACATAGCGTACAACCGTCAGGCAGCCTTGAGGTAAGCTTTTCTATAAATTCGGCCGGATTAATGCCGAGGGATGATACATCCTTTTTTTCGGCTTTGCTGATTTTAATATCGCTCTTTGTGCAATCTTTTATCCAGCTGCCATGATCGGCCTTTTCGACCAGCTTTATAAGCTTTGAAAGGGTTCTTGAAAGATCGCCGACGATCGGAATTTCGGTCTTTATATTTTTTCCGATTTCAGCCGGATCTATGTCGATATGTATAACGGTTGTGCCGGAGGAGAGCTGGTTTGCTCTTGCTACCGCACGATCGCCGAGTCTTGCACCGCAAACTATAAGCAAATCGGCATTGTAAAGCGCAAAGTTCGACCTTGCGGTGCCGTGGGTTCCGAACATACCGAGATACAGCGGATTATTCTTCGGCATAATTCCTGTTCCCATCAACGTACTGATTACCGGCGCATCGATCTGCGCGGCGAGCTGAGCTACCAGTTTTTGAGCTCCCGATATAAATGCGCCTCCGCCGGCACATATTACGGGTTTTTGGGCGTTTTTAATTGCATCGGCCGCGCGTTTTATCTGCATTTTATGCCCGTCAAGACAGGGTTTGTATCCGGTTATATTTACGGTTTTCGGATAAAGGGACGCATCATCGCTGATTACCGAGCGCATAATGTCGACCGGTATATCGACAAGCACAGGTCCCGGTCGGCCGGTTGAGGCAATATGAAAGGCTTCTTTTATTACGCGAGGGGTATCGGCTGCCTCCTTTATAAGATAGCTGTGTTTTACAAAGGGCTCGCATGCGCCGGTTATATCGGCCTCCTGAAAAACGTCACGGCCTATAAGCTCGCTCATTACCTGACCGGTAATTACAACCATTGGGACCGAATCCATATATGCCGTAGCAATTGCGGTTATAAGGTTTGTAGCTCCCGGACCGGAGGTTGCCATGCATACTCCCGGACGGCCGGTTATTCTCGCGTATCCGTTTGCTGCATGTCCGGCGTTTTGCTCATGCCGAACGAGTATATTTTTAATTCCGCTGTTTTCGAGGGCTGTATAAAGCGGCAAAACAGAGGCACCGGGGTAGCCGAAAACTACATTTACGCCCTCTTTCTTTAAGTATTCAACAAGCAGCTGGGATACCGTTGGCATAAGCTTTAAAGCACATCCTTAATATTAAACGTTGAAAACGATTGTCATTAAAAGCATTATAGCATATTTTATTACGGTGCGCAATTATAAAAAACGACCGGCAAAGGTTTAAGTAAAACTCAGATGCCGGTCGGTCAAAATTTGAATTTTTAGTATTACTATTAATGTAATATAAGTTTATCAGCGTTCCTCACGGAAGTAGTTAAGGCCAATATGCGAGGGTTCAGCCGAGTTTTTCTTCTTTTTAAGGGACGAGACTATAAGTACGACCGCCGTTATAAAGAAGGGAAGCATCTGATAGAATTCATTCGGTATCTTGTCAAGCCAGGAGAGAAGTCCCGGGAATTGGGCCGAAAGGGTGCCCTTCCAGGGTTGCAGTGTCTTAAGCATTCCGAAGAAATAAGCGCCCAAAATGGCAAGAGGTGTACTCCATGCGGCGAAGATAACGAGCGCAACCGAGATCCAGCCCATGCCGTTTATCCAGTTGTCGTTCCAGCTTCCGCCGTTTGTGACTATTCCGAGATAAAGTCCGCCGATTCCGCAGATTCCGCCGCCGAGTATTATATTTGTGTACTTCATAAGTGATACATTTACGCCGCACGCATCGGCCGCCGCGGGATTTTCGCCTATTGCGCGGAGTCTGAGTCCCAAACGTGTTTTTGAAACGTATATGTAGCATAAAATAGCTATTACAACGCCGAGGTAAACGAACCAGTTATACGAAAACAACAGCTTTCCGATGTACGGAATGTCACGAAGATAGGGGATTCCTCTATCGGCTACGGCTTCGGAAAGCTCGGGATATTCGCCGAGACGGGGGAAGCTGTTGGCCTTTGAAATGGTCTGTCCCACATATCTGTAAACGCCGACACCGAATATTGTAAGCGCCAGACCGCAGACATTCTGATTTGCCTGCATTGTTACGGTTAAAAATGCATATATAAGAGCACCGAGCGCACCGAACAAAAAGGCGAATAATATTCCGACTACAAGGCTTCCCGAGCTGCAGGCGAGCAGATATCCGCCGATTGCACCCATGGCCATCATGCCCTCAACGCCGAGGTTAAGGCTGCCGGTGCGTTCGGTTATAATTTCACCGGTGGTACCATAGAGCAGGGGAGTACCCGCTCTGACCGATTCATACAGGAATTTAATAATGGTCTCCATTATCCGCGGCCTCCCTTTCTTTTAAGGTCAATATTAATTTTGTAGCGCATAAAGAAGTCCATCGCGAGCACCGAAAACAGGATAATTCCCTGAAGCACGTCCGACGCAGCGGAGGAGATGTTGAAGGTGCTTTCGGCGACCGAGGTTCCTTTTTCGAGAATACCCATCATTAAGCTTACGGCAAATATTCCGATCGGATTTAATTTTGCGAGCCACGCTACGATAATTCCGGTCCAGCCGACATCGCTTGTAATCCCGTCGGCGAGGGTGTGGTTTGTAGAACTGCCCGAAACCTGAAGCATTCCGCCGAGGCCGACGACCGCCGCCGAGATGAACATGGTCCGAAGTACTATCTTGTTAACCTTCATACCGGCATAGTTTGCGGTATTGCGGCTGTCGCCGACGACCGTGATCTCATAACCGTGCTTTGTGTATTTAAAGTATATAAAGGTGAAAACAACAAGTATAAGCGCTATAAAGAATGAAATATCTATCGATACACCGCCGATTTTCACATCATAAAGCCAGGCGTTTTCCGGTAGTATTTTAAAGTCCGGTCTGTAAACTCCGCCGGTTTCGGAAACCTTGCGGTAGAACATTAAATTCTTAAGATATGTAAGAATGTAGTAGGCTATGTAGTTGAGCATCAGGGTAAGCAGGGTTTCGCTCGTCCCGAATTTCACCTTAAAGAAGGCCGGAATGAGTCCGAAAAGTCCGCTGAGAAGTGCGCCGGCAACCGCCATAAGCAGGAGAACAAGCCATCTGTCAAGCGAATCACCGAGCGCCAAACCGACCGTCGCGGCACCGATGGCGCCTACAATAAACTGGCCGTTCGCACCTATATTCCAAAAGCGCATTTTAAAGGCAAAAGCAATTCCGAGCGACGTTATTATAAGCGGAATTATTATACGGATAAAGGCGCGAATATAAATTTCGGTTTTAAAGCAGCCGGTAACTACCGTTTCGTAGTATTTTAGCGGATTAACGCCGTTTACCGCTATAAAGATTCCGCCGAGCACTATTGCCAAAAGCAGCGAGAAGGTATAAAGCGCTGCCGCCTTCATGTGGCTCGGCTCCTTGCGCTTTGAAACTCTGAAAACAGGTGTATGATTTTTAACTTTTTTGTCCGGAGCGGAGGAAGATGCGAAAAGCTCGGTATTTTTATCTATAGAAGCTCCGGTGTTGTCGTCCTGATGGGAAAGGGAGTCCTTATCGGACGACGCGGCATCGGTCATTAAAAGACCAAGCTGTTCCTTTGTCGCGGTCTTTGCGTCAACAATACCGGTAACCCTGCCGTGACAAAGCACGACAATACGGTCACAAAGGCCTAACATTACGTCAAGATCTTCACCGACAAAGAGAATTCCGGTTCCTTTTTGTTTTTCGTCGTTTAAAATGTTGTATATAGTGTAAGAGGAGTTTATATCAAGACCTCTTACGGGGTAAGCCGTAATAAGAACATTCGGTCCGGCGAGCATTTCGCGGCCGACAAGCACCTTTTGTACGTTTCCGCCCGAAAGTCGCCTTACGGGATAATCAATGCCGGGAGTGACAACTCCGAGGTCATCCACAACCTTTTTAGCGGCGACGGCGGCCTTTTTGCGGTCGACAAACGGTCCCTTGGTATCGCAGTAGTTTTTAAGCATCATGTTGTCGGTAATCGACAGTGATGCGGCGAGTCCCATTCCGAGGCGATCCTCCGGTATGAAGCTCATGCTGATACCGCGGTTGATTATCTCTCGCGGAGTACAGCTTTCAATATGCTCGCCCTTATAAAGGATCGAACCGGAAACAATAGGATGTATTCCGGCGACGGCTTCGCAAAGCTCCTTTTGTCCGCATCCCGAAACACCGGCAATACCGAGTATCTCGCCAGACATTACCTTTAGTGATACGTCATCAAGTGCGGTAGCACCGTCGCTGTCTTTTACGGTCAGATTTTCGATTTCAAGCAGGGCTTTATCGGTCACACATACAGGACGATCGATGGAAAGTGTGACGGCGTGACCCACCATAAGCTCGGTAAGCTCATTGGCGTTTGTTTCGGCCGTGTTTACGGTCGTAATGCTTTTGCCCTTACGTAAAATGGTTACCCTGTCGCTTATTTCAAGTACTTCGTTAAGCTTGTGGGTTATAATGATTATTGCGGCGCCGGCATCTCTCATGCGGCGCAAAATAGAGAAGAGCTTTCTTGTTTCCTGCAAGGTAAGTGTTGCTGTCGGCTCATCAAGAATAAGTATATCTGCACCGTTGTATAAAACCTTGATTATCTCGACCGTTTGCTTTTCGCTTACCGACATATCCGAAACCAATTTTTTCGGATCAAGATCAAAGCCGAATTTTTTGCAGATATCGTCAATTTTTTTGTATCTGTCTTTCGTTAAAAATGCTCCGGTTTTTTCGGCGGATATCCATATATTATCGGCAGCCGAGAATTTATCTACCAGCTTGAAATGCTGGTGGACCATTCCTATATGCAGCCTTTTCGAGTCCTCCGGTGTGGTTATGGTTACCTCCTGACCGGCAATTTTAATTATGCCGCCGTCGGGCTTATATATACCGGACAGCATATTCATAAGGGTGGTTTTACCCGAACCGTTTTCACCGAGCAGGGCAAGTATTTCACCTTTTTTGACATTGAGCGATATCGAGTCATTAGCCACTACGTCGCCGAAGCGTTTTGTTATGCCCTCAACCTCAATAGCGTATTTTTGTTCAGCCACGGTTAATCCTCCGAAAATAAGATTTCCGCAAAGAGGAATAACGGGTAAATTATCCCTCTTTGCGGTTTTAAATAACCTTTAAGTAAGGTCTTTTGTTAGCTGAGGACTACGCCTTCTACGAAGTAGTTCATTGTTCCGGTGATGACCGAATCCTCAACCGACTTGCCGCCGGCGGCAACAATGGTGTTTCCGTTGTTGTCCTTGAGATCGGCATTGGTTTTAACTATGGCGTTTTTGTCATCAAATGTGAGCTTTACGCCGGAGAATACATCCCAATCTCCGCTCTTGATAAGTGCGGTAGCGGCGTCGATCTTCTCCTGAGTACCGGCAACACAGTTGTCGGAAAGCGGAGAAACACCTACAAGACCCTCGGCAAGACCCTTGTAGTAGTTGCCGAACTCTTTCCATGTGCCGTTTACAACAGCCTCGGCAGCGGCGGTGTAATATACACCCCAGTGCCATATGGTTGCGCAAAGGTGAGCCTTGGGAGCCTGAGCGGTCATATCGGAGTTGTAGCCGCAGCCGAATACGCCGGCCTTTTCAGCAGCTATCTGGGGGTTGGCGGTGTCGCAATGCTGAGCGATAACATCGCAATCCATCGAGATAAGTGCGTTGGCATAAGCGGTCTCGTTATCGGGATCGAACCAGGAGTTAAGGGTCTTTACGTAGACCTTTGCATCGGGGTTAACGCTCTGAACGCCGAGGGCGAAAGCGTTGATACCGCTGCAGGTTTCGGCAAGCTCCGTGCCGTAAGCGGCAACGTAGCCTATTTTGTTGGTCTTGGTCTTAAGACCGGCAGCGATACCGGAAAGGTATCTTGCCTGATAAATTCTTCCGAAATAGTTGTTGAAGTTCTTGTCGTTGGACTTGTAGCCGGTGCCGTGCGAGAAGTATACATCGGGATACTCGGCGGCAAGAGCCTCTACGGTGTCCATGTAGCCGTAGCTGGTGGCGAAGATGAGGTTGCATTTTTCTGCAATGCACTCTTCGATAGCGGTCTTTATAGCGGCGCTGTCGGAATCCGAGATGTTAAGCTTGCGGACTATCTGTGAATCCGTAAGGCCAAGATTCTTCTGCATATCCTGTATGCCGAGGTCATGGGTGTAGGAATAGCCGCTGCCGTCCTTGGGGTCGCCTATGTGGATAACACCGACCTTAAGGTCCTCCTTGGCGATACCCTTGGTCGAGGTACCGGATGCTTTCGACTCGGTGTCGGTGTTGTCACCGCATGCGGCGAACGCAAATGACATGAGTACAGTAAGGCATGCAAGTATGAGCGCTAATACTTTCTTTTTCATTTTCTTCCTCCAATAATTTTTTATTACATTGATCTTAATTTTTCTCAAGATCAAGTAAAAACAAAAACAAAAACACCGTATCTTGCTCTATTGATGTCATCAATTTCGGTCTACGGTGTTACCCTGCATTCTTTGCAGGAACAAAATTACTCCTCAACAAACTCGAGCGAATCGTCGGTCATGGATTTTATACGGGCAAGAGATTCTACCCTTATTCCCATGCTCCTTACCGTCTCGCCGCCGGGCTGAAAGGCTTTTTCTATAACTATTCCGGCTCCCACAAGGGTAGCGCCCGACTGCTTTACAATATCTATAAGGCCGAGAAGGGCACAGCCGTTGGCCAGAAAATCGTCGATTATCAGGACTCGGTCGTCGGCATTTAAAAATTCCTTTGACACCAGTATGGTGTTAACGGTTTTGTGGGTGAAGGACTCGACCGAGCTTTTGTAAAGGTCGTCGCTTATGTTGTTTGTCTTTGATTTTTTTGCAAAAACAACGGGACAATTAAAAAACTGCGCGGTAAGACAAGCTATTCCTATGCCCGAGGCTTCTATGGTAAGGATCTTGTTTACTTCGCAGTCGGAGTATCTGTTTTTAAATTCTTTTCCGAGTTCACTTATAAAGGGTACGTCAATACAGTGGTTGAGAAATCCGTCAACCTTAAGCACGTTCCCAGGCAGTACTCTGCCGCATGATTTTATTTTATCTTCAAGCAGCTTCATTGCAAAACAACTTTCTTTTCCGTGATTTTTAATACTAAAAGCATAAATAAAGGAAAGAACGAGACTATTATAAGACAACCGGTCGAAATATGCAAGAGGATAAAACATATAATTTTCGTATCGGGAATTCCGGGGTTTTTAATAAAAGTAGCTAAACCTTGGGTCGATATGTACGTTTTAAGGCTAAACCACAAAATATTGATGTTAAAATTTGCATTCTATACAGATGTTGTGCATACTTAATATCCGCTGAAAAACAAAAAAGCGGCGCGGCCGCAAGAGTTTTTACGGCCGCACCGGGGATATAAAAACAAAATTCAGTTGGGAATTCCCTTTAATTCACGCATAACATATTTAACACATTCGTATTTTTCAAGCTCCTTGCCGTATTCCAAAACCTGTTCAGGCGTTGAATTATCAAAATAAAGTACAATATATTCGTTCATGTTGCCTGTAATACCGCGACAACTGCTTTCTATTCTGGTTGGGCTCATACATTTGAAATCCTCAAGCGTCCATCCGGTGTTTTCTCCCCATACGGTGGCACGAGGATAACTGTATTGATGGCGTATGGCTATTCCCAATACCGTCGCAGCCATGGTTTTTTCGTCCAAAGCGACATCGGCAATTGAAGTAGTTGATTTTTCCTCATAATAATCGGTCTGGCGGACGGTTTTGCCGTATTCGTCGAGCTTTTGAATGTAATATTTAAACTGCTGCTGAGGATTTGAGGCTTTTTCGTCCGTCGCCGCACTCTCCG
>ERZ857998.2830-NODE-2830-length-15321-cov-16.521289_pt1 | contig 15321 bp, 15 predicted proteins | sample MGYA00519954_ERZ857998 | MGnify/ENA primary metagenome ERZ857998 (study PRJEB31778, sample SAMEA3449424) | human gut metagenome | biome: human gut; feature: human-associated habitat; material: faeces | place: United Kingdom | collected 2010/2012 ...
TGCGCGCGCTGCCAGACGGCATTGCGCCGAAGACGCCGGTCAGGTCCAGCGCCCGGTAGAGCTCCGCCAAAAGCGCATCCACCGGCAGCTGGGCCGCCCAGGCGCGCCAGGCGCGCAGCTGCTCCAAAAAGTTGACCGTTTTCTCATCCGTCTCGGCGTGAGCCTGCAGGCAAGCGTACAGATCGCCCTGCCGCCGCCCGGCCCGGGCCTGGGCGATCTCATCGGCGGTAAAGCCCAGGAGCGGGCTTGCCAGGGCCGCGTAGAGGGGGATGTCCTGGTGGGGATTGTCGATCACCTGCAGCAGGGAGACCAGCTGCGTAATCTCCGGGCAGGCCAGCAGATCGCCCTCCTGGTCGCAGGAGACGGGGATGCCCCGCTGCTGCAGCGCCCGGACATAGGCCGGAGCGACGGAGCGCATCGTGCTCAGCAGGATCACAATATCCCCAGCCCCGACCCGGCGCGGACCGGTGGGGGTGGCGACATAAGCCGCCTCCCGCAGCAGGCCCTCGATGCGCTGGGCGACCCAGGCGGCCTCGGCATCCCGCTTTTCCGGGTGCTCCGTCTCGTCGTCATAGGCAAGGTCGATGCAGTGCAGCTCCACCGTCTGCTGGGGCGGCTCCTCCAGGACCCGGCCGCAGCGGAGGGCCTCGGCGTCGTTATAATCCACATCGCCCACGGCCTGGCTCATGGCGTCGCGGCAAATGTCATTCGTCGCATCCAGGATCTCCGCCCGGGAGCGGAAATTCTGGGAGAGCAGAATGCGGCGGGGCTGCCCCGGCAAAGCATCTGCGCAGTCGGGCCAGGCGCGGTATTTTTCCAGGAAGATCGTCGGGTCTGCCAGGCGGAAGCGGTAGATGGACTGCTTCACGTCACCGACGAGAAAGACATTTTCCCCTTCCCGGGAGATGGCGAAGAAGATGCTGTCCTGCAGGCGGTTGGAATCCTGGTATTCGTCCACCATGATCTCCCGGTAGCGCTGGGAGACCTCCCGGGCGATGGCCGTGGGCGCGCCGCCTGGAGTGCAGAGCAGCCGCCGGGTCTCCTGCTCAAGGTCGGAGAAATCCAGCCATTTGCGGCGGCGCTTTTCCTGCCGCCAGCGGGCGGCAAAGCGGCGGGTCAGGCTGACCAGGCCGCGGATGGCCCGGCTGCACTGGGCCTGCTCGGCCATCGTCTCCGCTGCCGGGGCGCTGAAGAGGGCAAGCAAGCGGGTCAGCTGCTCCTTCTCCTCCTTGCGGGCCGCCTGGATTTGGGCCTTTAACACCGGGTCGGCGTCCTTCCCGGCGCGGGCCAGCGGGGTGAATTCCAGCTGACGGACGGCATAAATTTCTTCCCATGTCACCGCCCCTGCCAGGCGGTCCAGCTGGGCCAGGTCTGCCTGGAGGGCCGGGGCGTATTTTTCCTGCAGGGCATCGTCCACGACGAGACTCGCCCCTGCCGCCTCCAGCATCGCCCGTAGCCGGGTGATGACCTCGTTGTAGTGGGCCAGCAGCAGCTTGCCCCAGGGCGTCTCGTCCGGCGTCTTGCCGTCGGGCTGGCCGCAGCGGGCGAGCCAGGCGTCCGGGTCCGGCTGACAGACGGCCTTGTCAAACAGCTGGCCGATCAGAGCGGCGGCCCGGGCATCGGATCGGCCCGCCCCTAGGGTATCGAGAAAGAATTGGGCGTCCGGGTCGCGCTCCAGCGCGGCATACGCCTCCTCCAGGACCCGCTCCAGAGTCTGCGCCCGCAGCTGGGCGCAGTCGCTCTCCTCGGCGACGCGGAAATCCACCGGCAGCTGCGTCTGGGCGGCATATTGCCGCAGCAGCTGGGCGCAGAAGGCGTGGACCGTCGAGATCTGGGCTAAGTAGACCCGGTGCAGCTGCCGCTGCAGATGCAGATCGTCCGGCGACTCTGCCAGGCGCTCCTGCAGGGCGGCGGCGATCTTGCCCCGGAGCTCCCCGGCGGCGGCGCGGGTATAGGTGATGATCAGAAAATCATCGACATTGCAGGCGTCCCCCGGCTTGGTGACCTGGCGCAGCAGGCGATCGACCAGGACCTTTGTCTTGCCGGAGCCCGCCGCGGCGCTGACGAGCAGGGCCCCGCCCGTCTCCTCCACAGCCTGGCGCTGCTGGGGGGTCAGTTCAAACTTTGCCATGTTCTTCCTCCTCCTTTGCCAGGCGCGCCCAGAATTCCGCCGCGCCCGTCGCCTGCAGGCGGCGGAGCTGGGACGGGTCCGGGTGGCAGATCGGGGCGTAATCGCAATAGGTGCAGGCGCCGGTGGCGCCGCGGCTGTAGGGGTTGGCGGTGATCTTCCCAGCAAAGAGCTCGTCGGTCATTCCGGCCAGCAGGCGGCGCACATGCTGCCGCAGCAGCGCCAGCTGCGCGGGGCTGGCCAGATCGCCGCTGCGCCCGTCTTTTTTGACGCTGTAGGGCAGGTACCGGGGCGTGCCCTCGGCGGGCTCCATGGCCTGCAGCAGCGCCTCGTCATCCAGGAGCAGGCCCTGGCGGCGCAGGTCCTTCTGCCGCACAGCGGCCAGCGCATCCGGCGACGGCGACTGGGGCAGCGTCAGCAGATTGCATCGGGCGGGAAAATACAGAACGCCCGCCGGCTTCACCGGGACGCCAAACTCCCGGGTGCCGTTTTCCTCCAGGGCGAAGAGATACAGCAGCATCTGCAGGCCCAGGCCGGTTAGAAGATCGGTGTAATCAAAATCCCGGTGGCCCGTCTTATAATCCACGACGCGGACATAGTCGCCCTGGGGCGTGTGCAGCAGGTCGACCCGGTCGACTGCGCCGGTAAGCAGCGCCGCCCCGGACTTGCCCTGAATTTCGACGGGCCCCATCGGCGTGCCGGGCCGGAAGGGCAGCTCAAAGCGCACCGGCTCAAAGCGGGACTGGCGCAGCTCGCCGTCCAGCTCCCGGATGACAGTCAGGATCTCTGTATAATTTCTTTGGAACAGATACGTAAAGCGGGGCGTTTCGACCTCCGGGCCGGGGCGCAGCGCGGCGGCGCAGGCGTCCATCTGCGCCCGGGCGATGGCCTCAACGGCCTCCGGCGGGACGCTGGCAAAGCCGCCCTGGGCCTGCACCTGCCGGACTGTCTGCTCCAGCACAGCGTGGACGAACGTCCCATAGACCGGGGCGTTAAACTCCGCCCGGGCCCGAGGCCGGGCCTTGATGCCATAGCGCAGAAAATGCGCCTGGCGGCACCCGGCAAAGGTCTGGATCTGGGACGCGGAGAGGTACAACTTCTGACCAAACAAACTGAACTCTGTCACATCGGTGACCCACTTCTGGTTCGGCTTTTCGGCGCGGAAGTCCCGGTTCAACAGATTTGGCGCAATTTTGCCCACTTCTCCCTTATAAGAGCGATACTTCTTCATCCTGACACGGCAAACTAAGCCCAACTCCTTCATAAGCCGCTGGACAGTCTTGTGGTTCACGGAGAATGTACGCTTGCTAAGTTCTGCCGTGATCCGGCGATAGCCGTACCGGCCCCTGTTTTCGTGGTAAATCGTTGTGATTTCTTCCTTAACAGATGCATATTTGTCTTCTTTCTGCATCTGCTTCAAATGATAGTAGAAAGATGCACGGGGCAGTTGAGCGATTGAGAGCAGAATACTGAGTGCGTGTTTTTGCCTTAGCTTCTGAACTACCAGCGTTTTTTGTGCTGGCGTCGCTCGTCTTCCAAAACCAAGGCTTGCAAGTTTTTTAGGTATTCTACCTCTGCACGCAGCCGCTGAACCTCTGCCAGCAAATCTTCTTCTACCTCCTTCGACAGCTGCTTTGACGGACGGCTCTTACTGCCGCGGCCGCGCCGTTCAATGGCAAAACCCTCCGGGCCTTCGGTTAAATAGATCCGTTCCCACGCGGCAACCCGCTTGTCATCGTTGATTTCAAACTGCCTTGCCGTTTCTCGATAACTCAGCTTCTCCTGCTGCATGGTTTCCACGACCAGCTTCTTGAATTCCGGCGTATACCGTTTGTTCGGCACTCCCTTTGGCATAGTTAAACACCCCATTCCTTAGTACAAGTATTTTATCATACTTGTCTAACTAATGGGGTGCTGTTCATAAAAAGGTACGGAGGTTTTTACACTTTATGCGCTACCACGCAAGATCAATTGCAAGGGCATTGTACGTAGTTCTGAAGGTTCCCCCTCGCTCATGTTAATCAGCATCTCGAGCATATGTTGTGCGGCAAGTTTACAATCGAGATCAATTGTCGTGAGCGTTGGATTGCAAATGCGCGAGCTAAAGGAATTACCAAAGCCTATGACTTCCAATTCTTCAGGGATACGAACACCAATAGCATTCATTTCTGTTATGAGGGCGGCAGCAATTGTATCAAGTCCGGTAAAGAACGCAGTAGGCCGTTCTTCTGTTGGAGTGCTCAAGTAGCGTTGGGCAACACCCTTAATACTCTCACTAAGGTCTTCAGATTCCTCCTGTGCATCCAAATGTACGACCCACTCATGTATGATTTGCAAATTGTGCGAACGCATAGAATCGAGATAGCCGTTGATACGATAACCTCGACCATACGGACCGGGTTCACCGGCATCAACGGGATTACCGAAGGTTAAATACCCGATACGTGAGTGCTTTTTTTGCTCAATGAGATAATCGACCGCCATTCGGGAGTATTGATATATGGGGGGACGTAGTACAGAGACGGCGGGATCGAGCGCTTCAAATTCCGTATGTTGAAATAATACGATTGGGATTCCGGTATTGGCAAGCTTGCTTAGTTGGCCTTCATTGTAAATATTTGTAGTAAGGAAGATCCCATCGTATTTTTGAGACATTAATGTGCCAAAATAGTCTAACGCCTTTTCGCGTGTGCTGATCGACGTTACGAAAATGAAGTAACCTCGTTCGTAAGCCAGTAGCTCAAGGTAGTAGATAATGTCTGAATACAATTCCGTACGCGCATCCCAAGTTAAAACAACTAAGTTGCGTGTCTTTTTTGTCCGGAGACTTTTGGCTGTATAGTTTGGGTGGTAGTCGAGTTCTTCAATCGCCTTTAGCACGGCTTCTCGCTTTTTCTTGCCAACGTAGTTCGACCCGTTGAGAACATACGAAACGATCGCTTGCGAGACCCCTGCTCGTTTTGCAACATCTTTTTGGGTATGCAACAGCTTGCCTCCCTATAAACATTTATAAATAATAGAAATTCTACCATACAAGAGTTTAAATCATCAACCTTTTAGCTGTAATTCTTTAAAAAATATTTGTATTCTGATGATAAATTTAAAGGAGAGCGGGCGCAATTTTATTAAAATAGCGAATTGGTACATGTTTGCAATCTGCGCTGGCCGGCGGCCACAGATGCGCTGCTCAGCGGCCGGATTGCGCTCCCAGCGGCCACCCTTTAGGCGGGCGCAGCGGCCACCGGGAGATGGCTCCCGGCAGCCGCTTTCCCATCCTTTAGGTTGCGGATTTGGGTCTAATGAGAACGGTGAAGTGCTTCGTTGCCCGTTTCAAAATGGCGTTGGCAGAAACCTCGTCATTCAGGATCATTGCACTCCAGCTCTTTGGGTCACGCTGAGAGCAGATGAACGTGCTGAGCTTCATCTCGCTACGTTTCTCTAAGATCTCAAACAAGAGCTTCACCTCGCGCTCGTCCGTCAGCATATGGAGCAGAAAGTCATCCAGAACGAGCAGATCAAGGCCGCAGGTTTTCTTCAGGCGTTTCTGGAATTTGGCGTAGTCCTTCGTCTTTTGGACGACAAGACTTTCCAACAGGTCTTCGCAGTGGAAGTAGCCACCCCGGTATTTCGTGCAGGCAACAATGCCAATCGCCTTGGCCAGATAGGACTTTCCGCTGTCAGATGGACCGAGGACGCAAACATTCAAGCCGCTCTCCAGAAAAGCGAGAGTTGAAAGCGTTTCGGTAATTCCAGCCGGTAAATATGCCCGTTCGGAAGAATCCACACAGCTTGTAATGTCCTGCGGACAACCCAGCAGATGTGCGGCACGAAGTCGGTTGGCAATACGTTTGTTTGTTCGTGCTTGGTATTCTGTCTCCACCAGCCGGGCAATGGCGCTCAGAAGGTCAAGCTCCAAAAACTCCGGTGAGCGGTACATGGCATCGAGTTCCGAGGCCATATTTCCCATGCCAATCTCCCCAAGCTCTGCCGTGAGGGTATCAACAAGTTTCTTCCCCGTCAGCATCAAGTGTCACCGTCCTTCCGCTTGCTCTGCGCCAGAGACTGGCTGCGGGAGAGAAGATTGTCAATGTCCATGGAGTCTTCTCCCATGACATATGCGCCCTTGTTGCGTTCCGCATAGATGCTCTCGGCAGTGGTCGAATCATCCGTTCCCATAGCTTCAGATACTGCACAGATGCAGTTCTTAACAGCAGTATAGGTCACTTTCCCATAGGCTAAAACCTGCTTGCAGGTCTCTTCCAGAACAGCATTGCTGTATTTTCTGGCAAAGCTGAGCACGCCCTGGCACATCCGGTAGGTCTGCACTTCAAACTTCCGGCTGGACAGGATGCGCCGGATCACCTCTGTGGTATTCGGTCCAACCGTCATCGCACGCTTTGTAAAATAGGTCGCGTTCCATTCAGAAAAATCCTTGTATTCCGAGGGAAGGTGCTGCGGGTCAGTAGACCACTGGCTGCGGCTGGTCGCTCGCGGCCACTGGCAGATAAACTGGCCTTCCTTGGTATAAATCTTCACCGTGGATGCAGAGGCGCGAATCAGGACTTCCTTGTGAAGAAATTCCTGCCCAACGCTGTAATAGGCGTTGTCAAAGCGGATGTGGTAATCCGAGGATACCTTTGCCACCTTGCGCTCCATGTACTCATACGGCGCCAAGGGCAGTTCCGTGAGGTCTTCCCGTTCCGCTTCCCAATAATAGCTCCGGCAATGCTCTTTCTTCGTAAACGGTGCATTGTTGAGCCGTTCAAGGCGACTCCAAAGGTCATCATTGAACTGTTCCAGACTGAAATACTCGTGCTCCTCCATATCATGGAAAATGCCCTTTTCCAGAATGCCAACAGCATTTTCCACGGAACTCTTGTACTTCGGCTTCTTTACCTTGACAGGGAGAATGAGCGTGTGGTTGTGTTCCGCCCACTCGGCGTAATCTCTGTTCAGTTCCGGGGCGATCCAGTCACGGTTTGCAATCACGGCCTACTTGCAGTTGTCGCAGACAACAAGTGCCGGAACGCCACCAAAGTACTGCAAAGCATGGTTATTCACCGCAATCCACTGCGGCTCCCTCGTAGAGGTTATTCCCTCCGCATAAATGTACTGGGAGTATGGTAGGACGGCGACAAAAACAACGATGTCCAAAAGCTCTCCGGTAGGATGATCCATCATCTGAAAGGTTTTCCCAGCAAAGTCCACCTCCATCTTCTGTCCGCTCACAGCGGTGATCTGCATGGATTCCTTGTTCGTTTCGCACCACCGGCTGTACTGCTTGCAAAATTGCCGGTACTGGTACCCCTTTCGCCCCTCTGCTTCGCAGGTCTTCATGTAGCGGTTCCAGAGATAGACCAGCGTCATGTTCTTCCTTCCATGGAGCTGCTTGTGGATGTCCTCAAAATCCGGGCAAGCATAAGTCATGTCACGGCCAACCGCGCCGGGGCTGCCGCCGTAGATCTTTGCGGCGATCCCGTAGTTGGTGATTCCCTCTGGCAGAGGGAAATCCAGACTTTCGCGCCGCTTGAATGCCCCCAGAACGTCATTGACGCCCGACTTGCTGACGCCAAGCTCTCTGGCAATCTGGCGTCCGGACATTCCCAGTCCGAAGTGTTTGACGATGATGTCTTTGTAGTCCAGCATTGTACTGTCCTCCTGAAAAAGTATTTCTGCTGACGCAGATAATACCATTATGGAGATTCAGCAAAATGCTTCAATTATTGGATGGCCGCTGGGAGCGCAAGCCGGCCGCTGAGCAACGCATCTGTGGCCGCTCACACGCGCAATATGCAATGTTGACAAATACGTATAAATATGGTATAAGTTTATACATAATTTATTCGAATAAATATTTCAAAACAACTTCGCTTTACAGGTTTCGTATTATCTCAACAAAAAAATGCAGGAGGCTCTATATGTCATTGGTAAAAAGGTTTTATATCAACAAAGCAGATTGTTCAGTCTACGACTCGCGTTGGGCTATGGGGAAAGCGGCTGCTGAGCTCACCGCCTCCATTATTGTTAAGCTCCAACAGGAACAGGATGAAGTCAATCTGCTCATGAGCGTCGGCCAGTCACAGCACACTATGCTTGATGCGTTGTTTGGTTATGCTGCCATCGACTGGCGCAAGGTGAACATCTTCCATGTTGACGAAAAGCTCACACTTGCAGGCGACAACCCGCTTTCTGGACAGCAGAGGCTTTTAAAGTTCATGAAGCGCGTACCGTTCAAAGCGGGATACTTTTTCAACGCCTTGGCTGAGGATCAGGATGCTGAATGCGCCCGCTACGCAAAGCTTCTCGACGAGCACCCGATTGATATTGTGTTCATCGGCATAGGCGATGATGGCCACCTCGCATTCTGCGAGCCGGGTTGGGCGAAATTCGATGACCCCCGCGCGGTCGCAATCGCCCCGCTCAACGAGCTGACACTTCTGCAAAACCTCCGAGCTGGCAGCTATGCGCGCATCGAGGATGTACCCAAGGAGGGCTACACCGTCACCTTGCCGGCTCTCATGAAGGCCAAATATAAGATTAGCTGCTCTCCCTTTAAGGAGAAGGCAAATGCCTGTTACCACGTTCTTTTCGACCCCATTAGCGAGAATTATCCCGCTTCCATCCTTCGTACAACAGAAAATGCCCATCTCTTCTTTGATCCGTACAGCGCACAGTATTTCCCTGACATCGACTGGAACCTTGTCAGAGAATAAATAAAAAGAGAGGAAAGGAACGAAAAAATGAAAAAGAGTTTAAAGAAAATCCTGAGTTTCGCCCTTGTACTCCTGATGTTGGTCGGCATGACCGCTTGCGCAGGAACTCCCGTTGCTGACGCACCTAAAACAGACGCCCCCAAAGCGGATGCTACGGTAGCTGAAACCCCCGCAGAAAAGCGCGTTCTGCGTGTCGCGGGCGAGTCTTGGCAGGTGACCAAGATCTTCCTTGAGGACGCGGCAGCTGCCTTTATGGAGGCACATCCCGATGTAACTGTTGAGGTAATTACCTACGCGGATACTTCCGTTTTGTCCACTTATTCGCTTGATTGGGCAAACGGCACGACCGATGTGGACCTTGTATTCCTCGATGGCACGATGTACGCCCAGCAGTTCGCTGCAAAGGGTCTCATCAGCGACTGGGAGACTGACCTGAAATTCTTCGACAACTACTCCGCTGATAACTTCGTTGAGAATGTTGTTGATTTCGGCCGTATCAACGATTCTCTTGTTCTCATGCCCATCATCTACGAAGTGAATGGTATTAACGTTAACATTCCCATGTTCAAGGAAGCAGGCCTTGTCGATGCAGACGGTAATCCTCTCCAGCCCGAGACTTGGGAAGAGTTCTACGAGTTCGCTAAGAAACTGACCATCGTGGACGAGAGTGGTGCTGTTATCCAGCAGGGTGCGAGCATCAACTTTGGTGGCAACATTATGAGTTCTGTCGCCAGTACGCTCGCAGCAGCGAATGGCCGTATTGTCGGTGATGATGGTATCACGATGGACTTTGACAACGAGAATTTCCGCGAGATTCTTGCCATTTGGAAACAGGGTGTTGCCGATGGTTATTTCTCCATTGAGACATTTGCTGACACGAGCGCTGCACGCAACGCCTATAAGGCCGGCAATCTTGCCATGTGCTTTGAGTCCGGCTCCCGCTGGATGGAAGCAGCCGAAACCATTGGCATCGAAAATGTTTCTGTTCTCGATGTCCCCGGATTCCTCGGCAACTGCGGCAATACCAATGGTGTTGTTGTTCCGAAGTGCTCGGAGAATGCTGATTTGGCCGTTCAGTTTGTTCAGGAACAGCTCCTTGGCGAACATGTCCAGACGAACACCTATGCTGGTTACGGCAAAATGTCCGTTATTAAAGAGTACTATGATAGCGTTGTGAGCGGTAATGCTGTTTGGGCGAATCTCGATCGCAGCAGTGCGAATGCGCTCCCGATTCCGCCGTATGAGCAGATCAGTTTGTTCAAGGATGAACTGAAGAACATCATTCAGGATGGTCTTCTGAATAAGGATGTAGATACCATTATTGATGAACTTGTCACGATGGCTGAGTCGATTCACTAATAACTGTACGGTCCTACCGTGAGGGAACAATTTACTACCGGTGGGCTTTATGCGGTGGGCAGCTGCAGCCTGCTCACCGCCTCCCTTTAGAATAAGGAGTTGGCATGAAAAAAAGTAGAAGTAGAGCACAGGAACGGCGTTTTTGGGGTAAAATTTTCACATTCCCCAGCTTTATCGTCGTTTGTCTGTTCGCCTTTTATCCGGTCTTTCGAACTCTGTATTTAAGTTTTTGCGAATATAACTTTGGGTTCGATGCGTCCCCCGTTTTTATCGGTGTGGAGAATTATGTACGCATGTTTTCCGACAGCAAGTTTTTGCTTGCGCTGGAGAACACCGCAAGCTATGCCGTCATCGATTTTATCCTGATGTTGGTGCTCTCGCTTGCCATCGCGCTGTTGTTGTTCTTTAAAGGGAAACATACATGGTTTTTCCGCACTGCCGTCTTTACCCCAATTGTGGTCCCCATTTCGCTTACGTGTATTCTGTTTAGCTGGATGCTTTCGGGGAGTTTCGGAATTGTCAATCAGTTCTTGTCGAACACCTTGGGCATGCCACAACTCGCTCATGGCTGGCTGACCGACGAAAAGACCGCCATGATATGGATCGTAATCGTTAGCGTATGGAACCGCGTCGGTTTTCCAACAATTCTATTTCTTTCGGGACTGCAGAACATCTCGGAAGATATTCTTGAGGCAGCAGAGATTGACGGCGCAACCGGTTTTAGAAAGATATTCCGTGTAATCTTGCCGAATTTGCGTGAAACGTACGTAGTCGTTGGCATGTGGATTATCATGCAAGCACTTAAAGTATTTGTCGAACCGATGGTGCTCACCGCGGGCGGCCCGCATAATTCCACACTTGTGCTGTATCAGTATATCTATAACACGGCCTTCAGCTATTGGGATATGGGCTATGCCTCTGCGATGGCATTCGTTTTGAGCGGGTTGATCTTGTTCTTCTCATTGTTGAACATGAAGCTAACCAGCGGAAAGGATTGATATGAAAACAAGAAAGATTGCGCAAGGTATTCTTGCCCTTATACTAATCCTCGTTGCCGTGTTTTTTATCATCCCCATCCTATATTGCGTGTTCACCTCTGTTAAAACCACACAGGAGATTTTACAGGAGGTCACGTTCTTCCCTCACAAACTGACGGCAGAGAATTTTGAGTATGTTTTTGCCCGTGGTGGTAAATACCTCAACTACTATTGGAACAGTATCGTTGTTACACTTGTCTCGGTTGCCTGTACGGTGGTACTGGCCTCCATGGCAGGATACGCATTTGCTCGCCTCCCTTACCGAGGAAGCAATCTGTTGATGACATCGATTCTCTTTGTTCTCACATTTCCGCTCGCTGCACTACTCATTCCTATTTACACGATGGAATATGAGATTGGCATTTTGAACTCGCACATTGGTCTGATATTGCCAAATATCATGGTCATCCTTCCGTTTTCAATCTTCATCATGCGCAGCACATTCCTTGGCTTACCGGCTGAATTAGAGGAATCCGCGGAAATTGATGGCTGCGGGGTGTTCCGTTCATGGCTGAGCATCATGCTTCCACTAGCGAAAAATGGGCTCATCATTATCATTGTGTCAGGCTTCTATAATGTATGGGGTGAGTACACCCTCGCCAAAACGCTCGCTACTAAAGAGGCAGCTATGCCCATCTCCGTTGCCCTCACCCTGTTGAAAGGCGAGGACTGGAACTTTGGCGTGCTCGGTGCGGCTATAACCATGTCTATCATTCCGCCGATTGCTGTGTTCGTCACTTTCCAGAAGCAGTTGGTTGCCGGCATGGTTGCAGGCGCAGTCAAAGGTTGATTATGGGCATATTTCAAGACAGAGAGGCGACTGAGCAGGAGCATACCGGTGTATCCCGTTTCTTCAGACTCCTGCTCGATGAGCTGGTCGGCTTTGCAAAGGCAAACCTACTGTGTTTTTGTACTTTGCTCCCTGCAGCGGTGATTTCGATTGTGTTGCTGTTGTTCACAAGAAGCGTGTTTCTCGTATTCGGTGCGGCATTGCTGACAAGCCCACTCGTCGGCAAGGGGCTTTGTGGGCTAACTAAGGTAGTCAATCGAGCAATCCGAAAGCAAACAATCCAATTCCGCAGCGGATTTGTCGAGCTGGCACGAGATGCGGCCCTACCGGGAGCTCTATACTTACTGTGCCTTGAGCTCAGCGCCTACATGTTTTTCTTTCGCGAATCAATCAACGCGTCACGGGTGTCGTTTCAGTTATGGCTTCTGCTCCTTCTTGCAGCAGCCTTTGTACGGCTGCTATTCCACTATGTTACCATCATGCTAGTGATCATGGAGCTGACCCCAAAACAACTCGTAAAAAATGCTCTACTGATGATTGGCGCGTTTCCCAAGCAGACCTTTCTATGTCTGCTACTGAGTGCGGCCATTTATGGACTTGAAGTTCTGTTTCTGCCCAAAAGCTTGTTCTTTGCGGCATCAATCGGCTTGGCGGCAGAATCGCTCGCGGTCCAATTGGCAATATGGCCGCGCATCAATCAAACTTTCTCTATTGAAGTTGGGGCTTAAGTAGCCCATGCCCCGTACAATAAAACATGAAAGGATACAAAATCATGAAAGCATTACGTGAAATTCACAAGGGACATCTGACTGGCTATGTGTATGAGTCTGCCGAAGCCATGGGACAGGCTGCTGCTGACTACATGGAAAAAGAGATCATCAAACTCCTTGAAGAAAAGGATGAAGTGAATCTCATGTTTTCAGTCGGCATCTCCCAGCACACTTTCCATAAGGCTCTTTGCGCCAAACGTAGCTTCGACTGGACGCGAATCAACCTCATGCTGCTCGATGAGAAAACGGAGACGCCACAGGCCGATCGTGCAAGTTGTGCGGATCGCCTCCTCATTTATTTCCGTGAGTCAGGAACTCCCTATAATAATTGCTACTTCTTCGATGGCGGTACGAACGACCCCGAGGCAGAGTGCGAGCGCTTTGCGCAAGTGCTGCGCGAGCATGAGCCGGATCTTGCGTTCATCGGCATCGGTATCAACGGTCACGTTGCTATGAATGAGCCCGGCGAAGGCAAGTTTGATGATCTCAAGGATTGCAAGGTGGTTCGTATCGCAGATCGCACTAAGCAGTCGAGTGTGGAGGCCGGCTACTACGCGCGTATTGAGGATATGCCCAAGTACGGCATGACGATGACGCTGCCGTGCCTTGCAAGGATTAAGAGAAAGTTCACCATTATGCCGTATCCGGAGAAAGCATATGTTGCTCGTGAGGTCTTCTGCGGAGAAATCCGTGAATCGCTCCCCGCAACCTATGTCCGTATGCATGATTGGACCATTTTCATGGACACCGATTCTGCAGCTGACATCACTGAATAACCTTGTGTATAATAGCGCGGCTTGCGCATGGCCGCGCTTTTATTTATGTAATAGATTGGAGTAAAAATGGAAACAAAGAAAGAGCGGAAAACAATAGTACAAGGCATACTATTTGTGGTCGCTTCAGCAGTTTTGTTTGGGGTGAATCCTTCCTTGCAAAAGCTGGTGCTGCAGGAAGGGGTTACTCCCGTGGCGTTAATAGGTCTCAATTATTTTGTAGTCGCTGTACTTTCTTTCGGTGTATGTTGCGCCAAAAGAAAATCCTTATATATTACATATTAATAGAGGACAAATGGGTCAGTTGTTCGCCATGGGGTTGCTCGGAATGGGGGGCACAAGTCTTCTTTTGAATACTGCGTACGGATTTTTGCCTGTCGGCGTGGCCATGATGATACACTTTTTGTTCCAGTCGGTCGTGTGTGTAGCTATGTCATTGATCTTCAGGGAACGTTTCACATGGAGGAAACTATCTGCAATCCTGCTCTCCTTAGGCGGTCTCATTCTTATGAATGCCTCAAGTTCGAATCTGTCAACGATTGGCGTACTACCTGCTTTGTGTTTGACCTTTACATATTCGGCATATGTCATTTTGAATGAACGAGGAATGATAGGATTGCTACCGCAACCAGTCAAACTCGTGTATATTTCGATGGCTGTAGCTGTCCCATACACACTATTTGCGATGTTAACTGATGCAACGTTCCCCACTAGTACAAGAGCACTTTTAATGTCTTTGCTCATTGGGGTGTTGTACAGTATTTCCATCGGTTTTTTTGAATACTGGTATTCGAAAGATTGGCGCAACGAAAGCTTCGTTTATCAGTATTCTTGAACCTATCACAAGCGTTTTTCTGAACACAAATTTGTTTTCATATCAGTTGAATGCAGCAACGATAGCTGGATGCTGCCTAATTGTCGGAGCCATTCTTTTTATCACAAAAAATGAATGATTTTTCAAGGTGCATATGAATGCTTCCGGCGCGATATTCCATGATGAAGATGTCATTATCTTTGCTCTTGAACAGGCTTATCCAGTCGTGCGCAGAGACGTCGGGGAGTAAAACTCGTAACTCGTTGTCCTTTAATTCTCTCCTTGTTTAAATCCTCCCCGTCTGCATCCGCTCCAGCGCGCGCTGAATCCAGCCAAGGTCGGGGTTGAGGAAGTCGAACACGAACAGGCCCACCGTCAGAACAAAGAAAACAAACAGGCCGAGACAAATCCAAGACAACAGATGAATCGTGCGCCGTTTCTCAGCAATCTGAGCATCCCGGTGCGCGATTTCTTTATCTTTCTCGGCGAGCAGTTCGCCCTTGCTTGCAAGCAAAGCATCATAGGAAGCCTTTAACGCGACCATCGGATCGGTCGCAGAAGCGATTCCCGTCATTACATCGAGCGAGCCGCCAACGGTTTTCACCAAATGCGCGATGGTCTGAAAACCGGGGTCTTCGGTCTCTTTTCGGAGGATACGGCTGATTGAGCTTTCCGATATCCCACTCAATTTTGCAACCTGCCGATTGCTAAGATTTTTCGAGTCAAATAGGGCTTTCAGGTCGTCTGCAATCATATGAAAATACCATCCTTGCAAGTATATATGTAATGAAATTGCAGATAGAAAAATACGATGCAAATCCGTGTGATTGACAAATTAAAAGTTTTCTGTCAAATATTATACAGCCCAATTTTTCCCAGCACTGTATGCGCTAAAATGATATGAACCAAAAGGGAGAGAAGTTCGACCTGCGAGATG
>ERZ857998.2834-NODE-2834-length-15297-cov-11.525522_pt1 | contig 15297 bp, 9 predicted proteins | sample MGYA00519954_ERZ857998 | MGnify/ENA primary metagenome ERZ857998 (study PRJEB31778, sample SAMEA3449424) | human gut metagenome | biome: human gut; feature: human-associated habitat; material: faeces | place: United Kingdom | collected 2010/2012 ...
AATGCCTCATCTGGAATGACAGGGGACAGTACGACTTGCTCGACATGCCGAAGCGTTTTTCGGGAGTCGATTCGGTACCTGTTTCAAAACGCATCATTGCTCGTTGTATTTTTACTTGCGGCTGTTTTAAACCTTGCGTTAGTTGGGTTAACGATTGGTGCCCCCGTTATTGTTGCAAAGCATCTCGAAATGCAGTCATCCTTCGTTGGGATTATTGAGGTGGCTATGGGCTTAGGTGGTCTTGTCGGCAGTGGTGTGGTCGGTATGAGGCCGCATCGTTTTTCCTTCAAGGGCATATGTCGATATATTGCGATGATCTGTTTTGGAGTCGTGCCGATTATTGTCACACTACTGAGCGGTCCTGATGAATTAGCGTTTGCTGCGCTTGCGGCCGGCTCGGCATGGGTTATGGCGTGGGCAAGCATTACATCGGTCGAAATCGTTTCATTCGTTCAGCGGTCAGCGCCAAAGGAACTCTGCGGGAAAGTGCTGGCACTCATTTATATGACGCTTTCCTGTGCAACGCCTATTGGCCAATTGGTTTACGGGCTCGCATACGATCGATGGACTCCGGCGATTGTATTCGCAGGCATGTTGGCGGTGCTGACGTTGACGACGGTGCTGTTTTATCGGCTGAAAAGTCGCTTGTGGCGATTGTCTTAAGGCGCTGGGGCACCGTGAATTATTGAGGGCAGTGGAACGCCGCGCCGGGACGGCATTGTTTGGACATGCCGCTCCTTCGTCTACAATATCGTGCAAACGAAGGAGGGGCATGCCCATGATCAAGATGTTCGCGAGTGACTTAGACGGAACGCTGCTGAACGTCCTGCACGAGGCAGACGGGACCATCCGCCGTGCCATTTGCGAGCTAACCGAGGCTGGCCTGCATGTTGTTCCCGCGACCGGACGCTCGACGCTGCCGATCGGCGAGCATGGCTTTACGGGCCTGGCGCTTGACGCCTGCTGCTCCAATGGGTCCATCGTGCGCGACAGCCACGGCGAAGTGCTCAAGACCTGGACCATCGACCCGCAGATTACCGAGGAGCTGCTCAAGGAGTTCCCGGATATCTGTTTTGACTGCTCCACGCCCGATGGTATGTTCTCGAGCGGTTCGTTCGAGATGCACCAGGCGGGTTTTAAGAAGGACAGCCCTATCAAGCGCATCGTGATGCGCGGCATGCGTGCGCGTGGCGGGTACCACGAGGAGCAGTATTTCGACCAGTCGATCGGTGACATCCTGCGCCACGGTGTGTGCAAGATCAACTGTCGCGTGACCTCGCCCGAGCTGGAGCGCGACCTTAAGGCCTATCTTGCCGAGCGCTCGGACCGCGTGGTCAACGCGCCGTTCGATCCGGTGATGTTTGAGATCACGGACGTGGCGTGCAACAAGGGCGAGAGCGTGGCCTGGCTGGCGGGCTACTACGGTATTGCCGAGGATGAGGTCGCGGTCTACGGCGACGGCGGCAACGACATCGCCATGCTCAAACGTTTCCGCCACAGTTACGCGACCAAAAACGGTAGCGATGCAGCTAAGGCCGCCGCGAGCGCGACTATCGGCAGCTGCATGGTCCATGCCGTCCTCAAACACATGCTCGCCACCATGCGTAAGCAGAATTCCCACACCGTAATCGAATAATGCAACAAAGGGACAGCCCCTCTGTCACATGGGAGATACCGGCTTTTGGCGTATGGGACTGTTACGCTTTCGCCACCAACAAATTTCGAGTTATTCGGCCTGTCGGAGGTCGTAAAATGGCTAAAGATGCCCTCTCAGGAACATTCATCCCTCTAATGGTGTTTGTTTTGGTGACGTAAGTGAGCAAATGGGTATGTATGCGCTCAAATAAGGACAAAAACTCTCAGATAATCCCGGCGGTGCATTTATACAGAACCAGCAGCGTGGCCGAATAACTCGAAAAATGTAGGTGACAGTTCGGCGACAAGCTCGGGTACGGCAAAGGAACTGTTCCTTCGCCGTACCCGAGCTCCGATCTTCTGAAATACGAACAAACATTCGCATATCTAACTGCGCTTTGATAGAATTGATACTGTTGGCGGCAGTTCCATGTGCCGGGCAACGCCCTCCATCTGATGGGAGGTGATGCCCATGACCGATTTGATTGATTTCGTGAGACTTCTGACCGCTTTGGTCTCGTTCTTCACGGCGCTTGTCGGCCTTTCCGAGGCACTCAAGCAGCGTTCGAAGCGCAACAGAAGGGGTCGCCGCCGCTAAGGCGTTGACCCCCTAATGCAAACAACGGCGCTGCCCAGCTTTGCAGAACTTGGGCTGCCGTCGACATTATTCTACCCACGAATGACATTTTGGACAATCGGTAATGCCGCTCCAAAAGCCAGGTGGGTTGTGACAAAGGGACTGTCCCTTTGTCACATCCAAAATATTGCCTTTACGTGTTGATGCACACGGTGTGCAATAATACTCGCACTGTGCAATAGCGCACAGGCTGAGTAACAAGGAGGACGCTTGTCCCAGCTCGAAAAATGCGATCGCCGGTCCCTTCGCTCGCAGCGCGCCCTTCGCCAGGCGCTTGCCAGCGAACTTGCCGAAAGCGGCGATCTTTCGCGCATTAATGTCGCGTCGCTCACCGAGCGCGCTGGCCTTACGCGCCGCACGTTCTATTCGCACTACTGCGATATCCCCGACTTTATCAATCAAATTGAGGACGGCTTGCTGGCCGAGATCCGTGAGCGCATTGAGCTCATCACCGCAGCCCAGCTGCCTGATCTCTATCACAACATCGATGAGCTCGAGCCGGCACCCGGTTCGGTTGAGCTGCTGCGTTATCTTGCGGCCAACCGCGACTTAATCGGTGCGCTGCTGGGCCCGGGCGGCGATCAGGCCTTCATTAAAAAGATTATCGATACCGCACGTGAGGCCGTGGTGCCGCGTGCGCAGACGGGCATTTTGGGCCTGGCGCTGGGCACGTTCTTTGACTACTACGTCACCTACGTCGTGAGTGCCGAGGTCGGCCTGATCCAGCGCTGGTTTGAGCGTGGGCTCACCGAATCGCCCGAGGCCATGGCACGCATCATGACGGTGCTTGCTTTTGTGCGCCCTGGTGACCTGTATGGCCAACCCATCGATATCAACGTGCCGGAATACGGCATGAAGCTATTGAACCTGCAGCTCGAGGACACGGCTGACACCGCCGCAACCGTTGAGTCCAACAACTAAGAGGAGAGACAATGAGCAAACTCGTCGAAGGCATTAAGGACCGTATGGTCGCTGCCGCACGCGAGGCCGCGCCCGCCGTGGTGGATGTTGCGCAGAAGGCCGCGACCGCCGCTGCCGAGAAAGTTGCCGAGGCAGTTGCCGAGGCCAAGAACGCGGCAGGAAAGACGTCCGTCGCTAGCGATCCCGCCACCGCTACCGAGCCCGTAGCCGCCGTCCACGCCCCCGAAGGCGCGATCTTCAACCCCGAGAATGCCCGCGGCAACCTGCACCTGGGCATTGACGTGGGCTCCACCACCGTTAAGCTCGCCGTGCTCAACGACGACAACCAGATCGTCTACGCCAAGTACCAGCGCCACCACACCGACGTCCGCGCCTGCGCCCGCGACCTGTTCGAGGGCGCTGCGACCGTGCTGCCGACGGCCCAGATGACCTGCGCCATTACCGGCTCGGGCGGCCTACTGCTGTCCCAGTGGCTCGATCTGGAGTTTGTCCAGGAGGTCATCGCCAGCAAGCGCGCCGTCGAGACCCTCATCCCAGCCACCGATGTCGCCATCGAGCTGGGCGGCGAGGACGCCAAGATCATCTATTTCGACAACGGCATCGAGCAGCGCATGAACGGCACCTGCGCCGGTGGCACGGGCGCGTTCATCGACCAGATGGCAACCCTGCTGCACACCGATGCCAGCGGCCTCAACGAGCTCGCGGCCAACGCCACCACCATCTATCCCATCGCCAGCCGCTGCGGCGTCTTTGCCAAGACCGACGTCCAGCCGCTGCTCAACGAGGGCGCCCGTCCCGAGGACGTGGCCGCCTCCATCTTCCAGGCCGTCGTGACCCAGACCATCTCGGGTCTGGCGTGCGGCCGTCCCATTCGCGGCAACGTCGCCTTCCTGGGCGGCCCGTTGCAGTATCTCTCTGAGCTGCGCCACCGCTTCTACCTCACGCTCAACCTGGACGAAGAGCACCGCATTGTGCCCCAAAACGCTCACCTGTTTGTGGCGAGCGGCGCCGCCATGGCGCACGAGTCCAACAAGCTCAGCACGTTCCCGCAGCTCATCGAGGCTATCGACAGCTTGGGCGACACGCAGGGTGCTGAGGTCGAGCGCCTGGACCCGCTCTTTGCCACCGACGAGGACTTTGCCGAGTTCAAGGGTCGCCACGACACCGAGGTCGTCCCCAAGGGCAAGCTCGACGGCTACACCGGCCGCGTGTTCATCGGCATCGACGCCGGCTCCACCACCATGAAAGCCGCGCTCGTGGGCGAGGACGGTCAGCTGCTGCACACCTGGTACGGCAACAACAACGGCGACATCCTGGGCACGGCCAAGGTCATCATGGCCGATTTCTACAATCACATCCCCGCGGGCTGCACCATCGGCCACGTGACCACCACGGGCTACGGTGAGGCGCTGCTCATCGAGGCCCTCAAGGCCGACTCCGGCGAGATCGAGACCGTCGCGCACCTGCGCGGCGCCAAGGCGTTCCTGCCCGGCGTCGAGTTCATTCTGGACATTGGTGGCCAGGACATGAAGTGTCTGCGCGTCAAGGACGGCGTCATCGAGCACATCATGCTCAACGAGGCCTGCTCGTCGGGTTGCGGTAGCTTTATCGAGAGTTTCGCCGTGTCTATGAACATGGACGTTCGCGCGTTCGCCGACGCCGCCATCCATGCCAAGGCCCCCGTCGACCTGGGCAGTCGCTGCACGGTCTTTATGAACTCGCGCGTCAAGCAGGCGCAAAAGGAAGGCGCCACGGTGGGCGACATCGCGGCCGGCCTGTCCTATTCCGTCATCAAGAATGCCCTGTTCAAGGTCATTAAGCTGCGCGACCCCAAGGAGATCGGCAGCCAGGTAATCGTTCAGGGCGGTACCTTTATGTCCGATGCTACGCTGCGCGCGTTTGAGCAGCTCACCGGCGTTCATGCCGTGCGTCCCGACATCGCCGGCTGCATGGGCGCCTACGGTGCGGCCTTGCTCGCCCGCGATCGCGCCGGCGCCGACGGCATCTCGACCATCCTTTCTGCCGAGGACATCGCGCACCTCACCGTGACGCAAAAGCATGTCCGCTGCGGTCGCTGCTCCAACAACTGCCAGCTTACCGTCAACGACTTTGGCGGCGGTAGGCGCTTCATTACCGGCAACCGCTGCGAGAAGGGCGCCGGCCACAAAAAGCAGAAGACTGAGGCCCCCAACCTTTTCAAAAAGAAAAACGAGCTGCTCTTTAACCGCGAGATCCTGAGTCCCGACGAGGCCCCGCGCGGCACCGTGGGTATCCCGCGCGCACTCAACATGTACGAGAACTACCCCTTCTGGCACGCGTTCTTTACGCGCTTGGGCTTTAGCGTGCAGCTGTCCGACCAGTCGAGCAAAAAGACCTACCAGGCGGGCATCGAGTCCATGCCGTCCGAGAGCGTGTGCTACCCGGCAAAGATGAGCCACGGTCATGTGATGAACCTTATCGACCGCGATGTCGACTTCATTTGGATGCCGTGCGTGCGCTGGGAGCGCAAGGAGGATCCGACCGCCGGCAACTGTTACAACTGCCCCATCGTCATGAGCTACCCCACGGCGTTGGCACTCAACATCGACGAAATCCGCGAGCAGAACATCGAGTTCCTGTACCCGTTTGTGCCGTATCACGATAAGACCGAGCTCAAGCGCCGCTTGTACCAGGTGCTCGCTGTCGACCGCGTGGCCGACGCCGAGGCTGGTCGCGGCCGCGTGCGCGGTCCCAAGATCACGCGCTCCGAGGTCGATGCCGCCGTCAACGCTGCCTTTGAGGCCGATGCGCGTTTCCACGAGGACATCCAGACCATGGGCGAGGGGGCTCTTAAGTGGGTCGAGGACCACGGCGGCCACGGCATCGTACTCGCCGGTCGTCCCTACCACAACGACCCCGAGATCAACCACGCCCTGCCTGAGCTTATCTCGAGCTTTGGCTTTGCGGTCTTTACCGAGGATTCGCTTGCGCATCTGATAAAGCCCGAGCGTCCGATTCGCGTCGTTGACCAGTGGATGTACCACAGCCGCCTGTACGCCGTCGCCCGCTTTGTGACGATGCGCAACGACCTGGACCTGATCCAGCTCAACTCCTTCGGCTGCGGTCTGGATGCTCTGACCACCGATCAGGTGCAGGAGATTCTGGAAGCTAGTGGCAAGATCTACACCGTGCTCAAGATCGACGAGGTGTCCAACCTGGGTGCCGCGCGCATCCGCATCCGCTCGCTCATGGCAGCGCTCAAGGACCAGGAGGCCGAGCGCCTGGCCGAGGCCACGGCCGCGGGCGAGGCCTACGAGCAAGGCGATGCCGCGCCGGTGGCGCCCTCCACGGATGCCCCCGCGTTCGCGAGCCGCAAGTACACGTTTGAGGCGCAGCGTGAGAGTGCTTCGACCGCGTGGCCCAAGGTGCCCTTTACCGAGCAGATGCGCGAGGAGGGCTACACCATCCTGTGCCCGCAGATGGCGCCGATCCACTTTGACCTGGTCAAAGAGGTGTTCCGCGGTGCCGGCTACAACTTGGAGCTGCTGCCCTCGACCGACCACGATGCCGTCGAGGCTGGCCTGCGCTACGTGAACAATGACATTTGCTATCCGTCGATCCTGGTGACGGGCCAGATTATGGAGGCCATCGAGAGCGGTCGGTACGACCTGTCCAAGACGGCCGTGGTTATCAGCCAGACCGGCGGCGGCTGCCGTGCCACCAACTACATCGCACTCATCCGCAAGGCCCTGCGCGAGAGCGGCCACCCCGAGATCCCGGTGATCTCGCTTTCGGCCGTGGCGCTCGGTGAGGACAACCCCGGCTTTAAGATTACGCCGGCACTGCTTAAGCAGGCAGTCTACGCAGTGCTCTTTGGTGACGTCATGATGCAGATGCTCTATCGTTGCCGCCCGTACGAGGCCACGCCCGGTGCCGCCAACGCACTCTACGAGGAGTACATGGCGCGCGCCCGCAAGCTGGCGCCTAAGTTCAACAGGCACAACTACACCAAGTTGTGCCGCGAGGCCATCCGCGCGTTCGACACCATGCCGCTTGTGGGCGAGGGTACCAAGCCGCGCGTGGGCGTGGTTGGCGAGATCCTGGTCAAGTTCCATCCCACGGCCAACAACCACGTGGTCGATGTCATTGAGCGCGAGGGCTGCGAGGCCGTGGTACCGGGCCTGCTCGACTTCTTCCTGTACTCCATGAGCAACGCCGAGCTTCAAAAAGACGAGCTTGGAAGCTCTGCCACGGCGCGCGCTAGCATGCAGGCGCTCATTAAGCTGGTGGACTGGATGCGCACGCCGGTGGAGGAGATGCTCGAAAAGTCCCGCCGCTTCGAGGCGCCCGAGCGCATTGGCACCATGGCGGACAAGGCTCGTACGGTGCTTTCGGTGTGCAACAACATGGGCGAAGGCTGGCTGCTCACGGCCGAGATGCTCGACCTGATCGACCACGGTGCGCCCAACATCATCTGCACGCAGCCCTTCGCGTGCCTGCCCAACCACGTAGTGGGTAAGGCCGTGATCAAGGAGCTGCGCCGCCAGCATCCCGAGAGCAACATCGTCGCGGTGGACTACGACCCCGGCGCGTCCGAGGTCAACCAGCTCAACCGCATTAAGCTCATGATCAGCGTGGCCAAGGAAAACATGCGCGCCGGCAAGGGCTTTAAGCTCGAGAAGGTGGCGCCGCTCGCGATGGACGAGGTCACCGGCCAGATGCGTGCCCACGATGGCTGCGTGAGCTGCGGCTCGGTCGACGAGAGTGCCGTGGCGTCGGTCGCTGAGCGCCTGGGACGCGGCATTAAGAAGTAACTGGCCTGCTTTGGGCTAGATATGAGACAAACGGGTGGTAGCCGTACCGGCTACCACCCGTTTTTGCTGGACATATGTTGCGTAAATCGTTTTGTCGCAGCCTTCTGTGCACTCGAATTTCGGAAGTGCGGGAAAAAACGCGAACCTCCTGAGCACACCGCCTTTTTAGACTCTCACGACCTGCGGTTTTGTTGTAAAAAAAGCCGGTCTGGTCGGCGAATCCCGATTTTTCCCCGCACTTCCGAAAACAGCGGTTCAGCAGCGTCAAAAAATGCCCTCAAAATCGAGAGTTAATGAACAGATGTAGCCGTTCGCCGCAAATTACCGTCCGTTTATAGAACCCACCCCCAGCGTGCAGTCCCCTTACGGTTGAATAAATACACATCTATGGAATTACGTAAGAGAGGACTGTTCCTATGAGCTACAAGACCGTTTGTGTTGCCGGCGGCGGCGTGTTAGGAAGCCAGATTGCCTTTCAGGCTGCCTACTGCGGCTTTGATGTAACGATTTGGCTGCGCAGCGAGGGCAGCATCGGCCGCACCCAGCCCAAGATCGATCATGTGCGCGAGGAGTACATCGCGGCAATCGAGGGTATGGCGGACGGTACGGGCGAGTGGTGTGCCGGTATCGCCGATAGCGACCAGACCTTCGACAGGGAGGCGGCGCTCGCCGCCGTTGAGCGTGCCTACTCCACACTCAAGCTGGAGCTCGACCTCGCCAAGGCCGTTGCCGACGCCGACTTGGTCATCGAGTCTATGGCCGAGGACACACAGGCAAAGATCGACTTCTACAAGAAGATTGCCCCGGTTCTCCCGCAAAAGACCGTCATCGTCACAAACTCTTCCACGCTGCTGCCGAGCACCTTTGCCAAGTACACTGGTCGCCCCGAGAAGTACCTGTCGCTGCACTTTGCCAACTCCATCTGGAAGAACAACATGACCGAGGTCATGGCACAGGACCAAACCGACAAGCGCTACTTCGACGAGCTCGTCGACTTCGCCAACGACATTCGCATGCTGGCGCTTCCCGTCAACAAGGAAAAGAACGGCTACCTGCTCAATTCCATGCTGGTGCCGTGGCTGCTCTCGGGCCTTGACCTGTATGTCTCGGGCGTCAGCGACCCCAAGAGTATCGACCTCGCATGGACGCGCGGCACTGGCGCTCCCAAGGGCCCATTCCGCGTATTCGACACCGTGGGTATTCAGACGGCCTACAACATCGTTATGCAGTATCAGAAGGTCCCGGGCCTGGTGAGCCCGTTGCTCAAAAAGATGATGATGCCCTACAACTTTAAGGCTATGGCGTCCGTCCTCAAGAAGATGCTCGACGAAGGCAAGCTGGGCGAAAGCTCGGGCGAGGGCTTCTTCAAGTACTAAAAAATGACCTCTCGGGGACGGAGGAAAACGGATCATTTTCGTCCGCCAACAGTGAGAAGATGGATCCAGAAATAGAAAGGAGTGGCAATGGGCCGGCTCGGGCTTTGAGGACAAGTTGCTGCAGGCCCAGGGCGATTTTTCGCTCAACGCGGGCCAGCACAGCGTGACGTATCTGCCGAGTTCTGACATGGCAACGACCGGTCGCTACCAGGTGCTGCTGTACGACAACAACTTTGGTGCGGCTGAGAGCTATCCCAAGTTCGACTGGGGCCAGCTGGGCGCCGCGGTGGTGACCGACTACAACAAGGGCACGCATTCGTTTGGGCGCATCTTTACAGTGGACGAGACGGCGCGCACTTACGAGCTTGAGGACCAGATCGCAGTGCCGTTCTCGGGTTACGTAAGCAGTGCGCAGCGCGTCGGCGATTCGAATAGTATGCTCGTGGCTTCGGGCCAGGCCAAGACCTTCACCGAGTACGACCGCTACGGACTGCCCATCGCCACCTACGAGATGGAAGCCGAAAAGTACATCTACCGCGTGTACAAGTACGACCTGTAGGGCCGCGCTCTGCATCACTTCACGTCAAATTCCACGCGATCGAGTTCAGGCACGTTGAGGTCGATGAGCTTGCGAGCGACGTGACGGTCGTGTGCCCCAAGCGCCTCGCCTGTCGTCACATGGGCGACAATCTCGCGCTCGACGATGCCCTCTTCCTCGCCTTCGTTAGCCGAGGTTTCGACGGCGACGGTGTAGTCCTTAAAGCCCGGTAGCACCGCCGCAAGCTCGCGCGTGGTTTCGGTGACGCCGTAGCCGTCCTGCACGCCGGACTGCGCCGAGCCAATAGACCCCGCCGTCATAACGATGCAGGGGATGGCAAAGACTACCGTGCCCACAATGATGCGGCGGCGCACCTTGCGTGATAGCTCGTCGACCTCGGCATCTTCCTCGGCAGTCACAATGCCGTCGCCGTTGAGGTCGCGCTTGAGCGGCACGCGCAATAGAAGCAGCACGGCTTCGGCAGCCAGCGCGATAAAGACCACGTTGATGCCAAATTCATAAAGCGCCGAGAGAAACAATGACCCGCTTGCGATGGCGATGCCATAGCCCGCCGCGCACAGGGGCGGCATGAGTGCGGTCGCCACAGCCACCCCGGCGATGAGCGTGGCGGGTTCCTGGTCGCGCGAGTTGCCCAGGCCGCCCGCAAAGCCGCCCGCGAGCGCGACGGCAAGGTCCCATACAGTGGGTGTCGAATTGTCGATGATGGCGGCCGTGGTGGTGCCAAGGGGCGAGAGCTTAAAGTACAACGTGGACGTGACCAGGCAAAAGACCATCTGCAGCGCGAGGCCGGCGACGGCCTCAAGGGTGATCTCGCGGTCGAGCGTGGCGATGCCGTATGCCATGGCAAGGACCGAGCCCATGAGCGGGCAGATGAGCATGGCGCCTACAATGGCGATATCCGAGTCGATATCGAGGCCGATGCTCGCGATCAACATGGCAATAATCAGGATGCATAAGTGCGAGCCAGTCAGGCGCGCCCCGTTTACAAAACGCTTGCGAATCACGTGATAGGGCGCGCGTCCCTCGCGAATGTTGAACGCGCGCTTGAGGAAGCGGGTGACGTTTTCCATGGCTTCGCTATGAGCAGGGCGGATGCCGTGGCGCCGGTGATGGCGTTCGCGTAGTCGCTTAATCTGTTGTTTGTCGAGTTCCATGTCCACCTCGTTCCAGCGCGGTCCGCGCAACGCGCCCGTTGTCCTAACTCTACACCGTGGCAGGCGAGGTGTCTGTTGGATGCGGAATCCGATAGGGCGGATGACGCGGGAGCAAATGCAAATCACAGGCTCAATTCGATCCCGCAAGAAATATGATGCGCCAGCTCCTACATATGTGACGAAATTGTGAAGCACGAGAGCGTGAATTTCAAAAATCCGCCGGTGACCAATGTTGCGCAACAGAATTCAAAAATCAGCTCCTACATTTTGAAGCGTATGGATACATCCGTGTCAAAGGGAGAAAGCCATGGCAAACTACAGTCCACAACACTTTGAGCCTCGGGCCAAGGCCGTCAACGTCAAGGGCGTTGCCAACCGCGCCGTCGCAACCGTTTTGACGGCGGGCCTCATCGCTCAGCCGCTCATGTCGCCGCTGGCGGCAATCGCCGCACCGTCAACCGATAACAGCGATTCTGTTCAGGGGGGGTAGTTCTGTAGAGAACACCGTTGCCGCCGGTAACCAAGCGGTCGTAAAGACGGCTGCCCAGCTGGCCGAGGAGTCGGCAAAGCAGCTCAAGGACGCTCAGGCCGCCTACGATGCCGCCCAGAAGAAGGCCGACGCGGCGGGCCAGTCTCAAAAGCAGGCGCAGCAGCAAAAGAATCAGGCCTCGCAGGCTGTGAGCGACAACGAAATCGAGCAGAACGCAGCAGAAGTCGCCGCGCTCCAGGAGAAGATTGACGAGCTCAAAGCCACCGTCGAAAAGACCGAACAGCAGCAGAAGAAGCTGGGCGACCTGAACGATCAGCTCGAACAGGCCAACAAGAGTGTCGAGGATAAGACCCAGGCGCTCAAGGACGCCAAGGCAAAGCAGGATGAGGCCAAGAAGGCCCTCGATGATGCCCAGGCCAAGCTCGAGGCCATGGGTATGGACGAGTACGAGGCCGCCAAGAAGGCCGTCGAGGACGCGCAGGCAAAGCTCGATGACGCCAATAAGGCCGTTACTACTGCACAGGACAATCTGGACCAGGCCAAGGCTGCCGAGGCCAGCGCCCAGCAGGAAAAGCAGAATACCGAGGCAGCTTTGACGACTGCCCAGGCCAAGAAGCAGGAGACTGCCGCTGCTCTCGCAGTCGCAACCACCGCGCGTGATAACGCCCAGCAGAAGTTCAACCAGGCGCAGGCCGCGCTCGATGCTGCCGTCTCGGGTACGGGTGTTGACCTGAGTGCGCTTGAGGCCGCCAAGATCGCTGCTGCTGGTGAGCTCAAGACCGCGCAGGCGGAGCTCAATGCCGCGACGGATGCCGACGCCACCGCACAGACAAATCTGCAGGCCGCCCAGGCTGCCGTCGCTGCCGCGCAGGAGAAGGCCAACGCCGCCAACGCTGCCGTGGCATCTGCCCAGTCTGCATACGATGCGGCAAACAAGGAGTACAAGGACGCGGCCAGTAAGCGTGACGCTGCGAAGACGGCATACGAGCAGGCTCAGCAGACCGAGGCCGACAAGAAGGCGGAGTACGACCGACTCGTCGAGGTTCGCCAGCAGAAGCGCGACGAGTTCGATCAAGCCCGTGCTGAAGTAGCCGCCGCACAAAATGCCTATAACACCGCGAATGCCGAGGTCGAGAAGCTCAACCAGCAGATTGCCGACCTCAAGTCGAACATGACCGTAGACCAGAATGTCATCAGTCAGGGTATGTTCGGCTTCATGAACTACATCGTCGGCGGCAGCCAGTTCACAGCCACGCAGAAAAAGAACGCTCAGGACGCCGTATCGATGCTGACCGGTGCCGCTGACAAGGCCGAATGGTATGACAAGTACGTCGATCAGGACATGTCTCGCGACACCAATCCGCTTTCCTTGGAGCAGATGCGCAACGCCCTGACCTACCTCGATACCCAGAACAACCTCCGCAAGGCGAACGGTCAGTCGGAGCTCAGCGTCAGCCTCCGCATGACTGCGGCAGCCGCACTTAATACATCATATTCATCGAACATCTGGGGACACTCGAACTGCTATTTCGATCAAGGTGAGAACCTTGCGGGCGGCGGCGGAGCATACACCGGAGGCGAAACCGAGGATACCCTCGGCTGGCCATATACCGGTCTCTACACCCAGGAGAAAGAGGCATTCGATAAGTACGCCAAGAAGAATGGTGACCTTGAAAACCATCGATATGATTCCAACTATATCTCCCGGCACTACAAAAGCATCTCCCAGGAGTGCGGGCACTATCTCAACATCATCGATGCCGGCACGCAGGCTATCGGCATCGCGACCGGTAGCGGTAAGAACGCCGATTCCGAGGTAACCATTTTCGACTATAGTGGAAGCACGGGGCAGAAGGACTTCACTGTCTCCGAGTTCAAGAAGCTCGTCACCGACTATATCGATTCTGCTTACAATGCAGGCGGCACTCAGGAGCAGAAGGAGCAGCTGAAGCAGCTACAGAATAAGCTGGCGGAGGCGCAGAAGAACTTCGGGACTGCCGGAACGGCTTATTCTGACGCATTGGATAAGCAAGAAAGCTCTCGCGACGCCTATACCGCGGCCGACACGAACGTGAACACCGCCAAGGGTGAGTACGAGAAGGCCAAGTCCGGCACCGCCGCCGCGAAGACGGCATACGACGCCGCGAAGGACGCACTCGGCGGAATCGGCATCGAGTCCCTCAAGCAGAACCTCGATGCCGCCAAGGGCGAGGCCGCTACTGCCCAGGCAGCTCTCGATAAGGCAAACGCCACGCTTGCTGACAGCAAGACGAAGGCAGCCGAGGCCGCTGCTCACAAGGCGAAGGCCCGCAGCGCCCGCGATGCCGCCAAGGCAAAGTCCGAACAGGCCAACGAGGCGTATGACAACGCTACCGCTTCGGTCAAGGACCTTGCCGCCAAGTGCGATGCCGCCAAGACGGATCTTGCGAACAAGCAGGGCACGCTTAACGATGCCAAGAAGGCCGACGACACTGCCCAGGCTGGCGTTGACAAGGCTCAGGCCGCAGATGTGCACGCCGCGACCGCTCTTTCGGGCGCCAAGCAGGCAGTTGCCGCCAAGACGCAGACCCTGTCCGACGCACAGGCGAAGGCCAAGGCCGCCGAGGACGAGCTTGCCACCGCAAACAAGGCCTTCGAGCGCTTCGCCGGTGCCCAGAAGGCGGTCGACGACGCCAAGGCCGCCTATGACGCTGCCGTCGCCGGTGTCGCCGATGCCCAGAAGCAGCTCGAGGCCGCCAACGAAGCCGTCGTCGATGCGAACCTCGATATCGTCAAGGCCAAAGCCGAGCTTGCCAACGATGAGGCACTCAAGGCCGATCTTGAGGCCGTCGACCACAAGGCATCCCTTGCCGCGGGCACGACGGGCAACGAGAAGCTGGTCAAGCTGAACGCTGCCTACGCTCGCTACAAGGCTGCCGTCGATGCTGCCGCTGGTCTCAAGGCTGCTCTGAGCGATGCCGATGCCAAGCTGTCCGATGCCAACGACGCCTATGCCGCCGCGCTGGCTGAGCTTGGCGATGCCAAGGATGCCCTGGCTGCCGCGCAGGCCGAGTACGACAAGTATCATCCCAAGGCTGAGCCTCAGGCCAAGCCCCAGGTTACGCAGGCCGCCGCAAAGGCCCCCGTTGCCAAGAAACAGGCTGCGCCTGCCGCGCTCGCCCAGACCGGTGATGACTCCGCTCTTGCGGGCGAGGTGTTCGTCATCGGCGGTATCACCCTCGTGGCCGCTGGTGTGACGCTGAGTGATCGTCGTCGCAAGCAGATGTAGCGTTTCGAGCGTAGTTTCTGCAACGAACTTCGGTTCATAGCAGGAGCGCTTCGATGGCTTAACCGATAAGGCCGGCGCGCTGTCATACGCAGCGCGCCGGCCTTTCTTTGTTTCGATATCAAAAAGCCCGGTCGGTAGCCGCGAAAGCTACCGACCGGGCAAATCGTAGGCAATATGGTTGCTGTCGAGCAGCTGCTCAGCTTAGCCCAGCAGGCTCAGACCCACGGAGACAAACGCCAGGATAACGCCGACGATGGACTCGCCGCCGAGCAGGCCGCTGGCAACGACCAGACCCTGTTCCTGGAAGGCGGCGTCCTTGGCAGCCCTCTCCTCGTCGGAAAGACCAGCGGTGGCGTCGCGGTGGGCGGACCACTTGTCGTAGGCGAGTTTGACGCAGGAGCCCAGGAATGCCGTGAGCGACATGTAGAACGGCAGGTACACGCCCAGGCCGATCATCATGGCCG
>ERZ857998.2839-NODE-2839-length-15278-cov-5.006700_pt1 | contig 15278 bp, 8 predicted proteins | sample MGYA00519954_ERZ857998 | MGnify/ENA primary metagenome ERZ857998 (study PRJEB31778, sample SAMEA3449424) | human gut metagenome | biome: human gut; feature: human-associated habitat; material: faeces | place: United Kingdom | collected 2010/2012 ...
ATAAGTGAAGGGGTTTTTAAGCCGCATTTCAAAAAATCCAGAGAGGAGGTTCAAATGAAATGTACGATACCGCAAGACGGGTCGCACTCGTCAAACAGCGGGTGCGGGAAAACACCCGCCGGAGGCAGCGGCGCGGCATATATGGGCTGAGTGCAGCGTGTATGCTGCTGTGCGCGGTCTTGACGCAGGCGGCGGGCACGGTCGTTGCTCCGGGGCAGACCGCCGCATGGGGCGTGTTCGGCGCGATGCTGCTGCGGGAGGACGCGGGGGGCTACGTTCTGGTGGCCGTCGTCTCCTTTGCAGCGGCGGTGGTCATCACCGCGCTGTGCTTCCGGCTCAGAAAAAGAGAAAATCAGAAAAAAGACGGGGCGGACAAGCCGAACCGACACAAACAGGAGGAGAAAAGCCAATGAAGAAACGAATACTCAGCATCCTGCTCCTATGCTGCATGGTGCTGACGCTGCTGCCGACAACAGCGTTTGCAGCGGAGACCGGCGCGATGGATAATATTCCCGCAAAATTTGATGTGGAGATCGATCTGTGCAACAGAACGAGCGACATCAACATCAAGGACAGCAAGACATACTATATCTATTCGTCCTCAAGCGATCCGGACTTTGTCTGGACAAAGAAGATCCAGATCAACGGAAAGAAGGCGGCACCGCACATCTTCCTGGATAACGTGAATATTCAGGTGAAGAAGGACGCCAAGACACCAGCCATCGAGCTGCATGGAAAGGCGTCGGCGTATCTGTACTTTATCAACCGGGACAGTAAGCTGACGGGAGGCGGCGGCCGCGCGGCTATCCAGAAAAACCGCAGCGAAGGACAGCTGTGCGTACAGGTGATGCGCGGCACCACCGTGACGTGTCAGGGCGGCTATTCCGGCGCGGGCATCGGCGGCAGCTATGCCATCCGGTATTTTGGGACCACCTATTACAACATTGATATGTACGGTCACGGCGTGAATATGCACTTCGGCTCTCAGACGAACCCCTCGCTTTGGAGCGGCACCATCATCGCCAAGGGCGGCAAATACAGCGCGGGCATCGGCGGCGGCAGAAACGGCAGCGGCGAGAAGCTGTATTTCTACTCCGGTAAAATCGAGGCGACGGGAGGCGAAATGGGTGCCGGCATCGGCGGCAGCTACGAAGGCCGCGGCCGCGATATCTACATCTACGGCGGCGATATTTCCGCCACCGGCGGCACGGCAGGAGCCGGTATCGGCGGGGGCTGCTGGACATCGGAGCAGGACATGGATGGCGACACCGCAGCCTATAATATCAACATTTACGGCGGCAAGGTCTACGCCTGCGGCAGCTACAACGGCGCGGGCATCGGCGGTGGTCAGTTCGTCCCGGCGCACGATATCACCATCACCGGCGGCGAGGTGAACGCGCACGGCGCATACGGCGCGGCCATCGGCGGCGGACGCTGGTGTCACGGTCAGAACATAACCGTGACGGACGCGAAGCTGAAGCTTACAACAGGCTATAATCAATTTGGCTCGAACGCGGCAGCTATGGGCTACGGCGATCTTGTATACTCAGGCAAGGTATACAGCACAGTGCTAAGATATATAGGAGATTTTGTCAGAAACCCCCTGCCCGAAGACTACAAGTCCATCAAAATAGGCTCATACAATGGAAAGCTGATAAAGCTGAAGGTTGAGGCGCAAGCCATCAACCGCAACGACGATTTTACTTTCTTCTGGAACCTCTATGATATCCTGATTCCCAACGAGAACGGGCGCATCGACGTGCAGCTGCTGACGCTGCCGTACGTGAAGAACTACGGCTGGGCGATCAATGCGATGGAACTGGAGCTGATCGACGACCCCTGCAACGGGAAACACGACTTCGGCTGGGTCGACCGGCAGTCGTGCCATGTCTGGGCGTGCAGGAATATGAAGTGTCAGGCACGCGACCCGGTCGCGCCGGAGTCTGCGCAGAACGGCAAGCACGCATCCAGCGGCTGGAACACGGAAACGCACCAGCTGGTCTGCGATGTCTGCGGCCATATCATGGAAACGGACACGAAAGCGCCTGTTCTGGAGGTGCTGGAGGACGGCGGGATCTATACCGCCGAGGATGTCCGCGATGAAAAAACGCTCGAGGGAAAGCCGGGCGCGTACACCTTCACCGTCAGCGACCCGGCGGCATCGGGAGAGACGTCCTCCGGCATCAAGTCGGTGACCATCAACGGCGTGGAGCAGACAGTTGGCTCAACCTATTCTCTTCCCGCGCCGGACGGCGGCAACAATGACGCGGGAAATGAATATACCGTCGTGGCGACAGACAACGCGGGCAACCAGACCACGGCAACGGTGACAGTCTACCGGCGGCACCGGGTGCAGGTGATAAGTCTGGATGGAAGCAAGACGTATGTGGATAAGCTGCTGGCGCACAATGAGTATCTGATCCTCACGATGAAGCTGCCGGAGGATGCGGCGGTAAAGCTGACCGACCGGGCGGATGGGACGGAGATCCCATATGACAAAGAAAAGGAGCAATTCGCGGTAGGCCTGATCAACAGGAGCCGGACACTTTTGCTGGAGTATTCCACGGTGTATCCGCAGGTGGAGCTCGAGTTGGGGCAGAACCAGCGCTTTACGGGATACAGCGCGGATACGGACGAAACGTACTATCTCAAGGCTGCACGCAAGGATACGGGCAATAACCGCTATTCGGTGGCCGTAAGGATCGACACAACAAACGCCACAGAACCCGGCTGCTACTTCAGTTCGCCGAATCGCTACACACAGGAGCAGCTGGCGGAGATGGATAAGCAAGGTGAAATTCCCTGGATCGAATACAAGCACCCGGACCCGGAACCGGGGGTCATCATCATCTACAGGCCTGAGGCCCATATAGACGCCGCAGAGTATGACGCAAATGGCAGCTGGTATATCTACGCCAAAGCCAAAAACGTCAAGGGAACGGCCTATGTCTCTACACCGAACCTGACCGCCGATGTGGAGGCTCCGAAAGCCATTGATCTTTCTACCGGTGAGGAACTGAAGAGCAGTGGGAGATATTACGGCGATCTGCGGTTCAGGGTAGAGGAGGAGTCACCTTTCACGGTGTGGTACCGCAAACCCCAGGAGTCTGCGGATTATACCGTTTTGCTGCCGGATGAGGATGGCTGTTATACGATCCCCGCAGATTACGAGAGCGGCAAGGACCACAACATTCTCATCGAAGACGCCTGCGGGAACAAGAGCCAGTACCTTTGGCTCCGTGCTACGTGGAACTATCTGATGGATGTGGGGCAGGAGGGTCGTTATTGGGATGAGCCAACTGTGCTGCCGCTGCGTATTTCCAAAACGCAGAAGCTGGAAGAGGAGCTCTCCAAGATCAAGATCGGGGTCAAGTCGGCTCATAGCGGCGGGAACTGGATGCTTGTCGATGTGGATTGGACGATTCCGGGGACCTATGATCCGAATTCCCCGCGGGAGCAGACCTTCACGGTCAACGGAACGGTGATCCTGGCGGGCACAAAAGACAACGAAAAGAACCTTTCGGAACTGGATGTTGTCCCGTGTCCGGGAGAGGAGTGGAAGAAGAACATCTCGGTGCAGGTGACCGTGGAGGGCGACCCGCAGTACAAGGTGACGATTGCAGACTGCGCAAACGGTACGGTCACGACGAACGCTGCCCAGACGGATGCGGACGGCACGCCTCTGTTCTACGCGGGCGATCTGGTCATGCTTTCGGTGGTCCCGGACGAAGGGTACCGTCTGAAGAGCCTGCTGGTCGAAGAAGCGGACAGCGGCCTGGCAGTCGACCATGACGACGCGGATTCCTTTATCCAGCCGGCAGCAGACGTCAGAATTATTGCCGAGTTTGAGGAGATCAGGGCGGTCAAGCCGACAGCCATCCGCGTCACCGGCGAATACGTCTACAACGGCGGGGAGCAGCTTGCCAACGTAGAGGGCTATGACGCCGAAACGATGAACATCGACGGAAACATTGCCACGGACGCGGGCACGTATACCGTCAGCGTCACCTCCAAAACCGGAAGGTGGACGGACGGCACGACGGACGCGGCAACAGCCCAGTGGCGCATCGAACGGGCTGAACAGGAGGCCCCCGACGGCCTGCAGGGCGTCGGCCCGACCACCGAGGGCGGCAGCGACGGCAAAATCATCGGCACGGATACAAGCATGGAATACCGTGCGGCGGCTGAGGCGAGCTACACAGCCTGCACCGGCAGCGAGATTGAAAATCTGACTGCGGGCAGCTACTTCGTGCGCTATGCGGAGGATCGGAACCACTTCGCCAGCCCCGATACAGAGGTCGTCGTGGGAGAGGGCGAAGCCCGCTCGTTCACGATCACCTTCAATGCCAACGGCGGCACGGGCAGCATGGAGCCGGTCACCGTTGAAGAAGGCAGCCGGTACGTCCTTCCCGCCTGCGGCTTTACCGCGCCTGCTGGTCAGGAATTCAAGGCTTGGGAGATCGGCGGCATTGAATACAATGCGGGCGACGACTATGTCGTGCTCGGAAACACCGAGATCAAGGCTCTGTGGAAGGCTTCTGCAGTGATTCCGACCACGTTTACGATCACCTTCAACGCCAACGGCGGCACGGGCAGCATGGAGCCGGTCACCGTTGAAGAGGGCAGCCGCTATCCCCTTCCCGTCTGCGGCTTTACCGCGCCCGTGAATATGCAGTTCAGCGGCTGGGCGCTCAGCGCCGGCGGCAGCGTGATCGCCGACGGAGCTATCATGGTGACATCGAATATCACGCTCTATGCCATCTGGGAGCCGGTTCCCGTCAACGAATTTGTCATTTTCTTTGACGGCAACGGCGGCACGCCCGCCGTCAGCAGCATGACGACCATCGGTCACAGGCTGGCGTTCCTGCCCGGCGCGTTCCGAAGCGGCAGCTACCGCTTCGACGGCTGGTACACGGAGCGAAACGGCGGTGAGCTGATCGCGACCAGTACCGTTTTCGCGGCAAATACCATCGTGTACGCCCATTGGACCTATACCGGCGGCAGCGGAGGCAGCGGCGGATACGTTCCCGGCTATTACATCATCCGGGCGACTGCCGGTGCAGGCGGCTCCATCACGCCGAGCGGCGACGTCAGCGTCCGGGCGGGTGCGAACCAGACCTTCACCATCACGCCGAACAGAGGCTATGCCGTCTCCGACGTGAAAATTGATGGCCGGAGCATCGGCGCGGTGCGGTCCTACACCTTCGAGAACATCAGCGCGTCCCACACCATCGAGGTGCAGTTCCGGGTACGCAGCAGCTTTGTCGACGTACCGTCCGGCAGCTATTATGAAGACGCCGTGGATTGGGCCGTTGCAAACGTCATTACCACCGGCACGGACGCCGCGCACTTCTCCCCGGACGGCATCTGCACCCGCGCGCAGGCCGTGACCTTCCTGTGGCGTGCCGCCGGAAGACCCGCGCCCGAATCCCGCACCATGCCCTTTACCGACGTTCCCGCGGACAGCTACTACTATGACGCGGTTCTGTGGGCCGTCGAGAACGGCATCACGAAGGGCACGAGCAGCACGACGTTCAGCCCGGACGATACCTGCACCCGCGCCCAGATCGTGACCTTCCTCTGGCGCTCTGAGCAGTCCCCAGCGGCAGGCAGCAGCAACCCGTTCACGGATGTTTCCGCCGATGCGTACTACGCCGACGCGGTCCTGTGGGCAGTAAAGGAAGCGATCACCACGGGCACCACCCGCACCACCTTCAGCCCCGACGCAGAATGCACCCGCGCCCAGATCGTCACCTTCCTCTGGCGCTGCAAAAAGTGACTGACTGAGCTGCGGAAAGCCAGCAGAACGAAAATAAACGACCCGCACCGCCAATTTAAGGCGGTGCGGGTTTATATCTGCAAGCGGGGGAAGAACTGCTCGCGCGCAGTGCTGCGGTAGGTGTGGCTGATGGGAACGCGCAGGCCGCCCGGCAGCAGGAAGCAATCATTTTCCATCGTCTCGATCTGCCGGAAGTTGACCCAGTAGCTCTGGTGGCAGCGGATGAACTGCTGCGCGGCCTCCGCATCCAGCAGCTCCGCAGGCGGCAGCGCTGTCCATTCTGTTATGCCGCCCAGCAGCGTGAGCTTTGTTCTGCGGAGAATGCGCTCCAGACACAGCACCTGCGCGCAGGAAACGCTGCGGTAGCCCTGCGTCACGGGATAGTGCAGGACCGGCGGCACTTTCCGGTTCAGCGCCCTCTGCAGCGCGGTTCCGATGCGCTGCTCAAGCTCGCTTTTCAGGATAAAATAGGTGTGCTCCGCTTCGTAAACGTCGGTTGCAAAGCCGAGGAAGGAGGAGACAAAGATGATCGCACATTGCGGCAGCGCCGCGTTGAGCTGCTTTGCCAGCTCAATGCCGGTCATTTCATCCATCTGGATATCGAGGACGGCGATGTCCGGCGCATAGCCGTGCATATGCACCGCCTGCAAAAGCGCCGCCGGCGAATCAAACAGCTGCAGCTGCGCCGCCTGTCCGTTTCCATGGGCGCGCACAGACTGCGCAAGCCGTTCCCGGTACAGCGGTTCGTCGTCACAGATCGCAATGTTGCGCAAGCGAAGCTCCTTTCAGGATCAGGCTGGCTGTGAACCGGCCGTTTTCCGCGTGATAGGAGAACCTGCCGTCATATTTTCGGGCAAGCTCCTGAAAAATCGAAAAGCCGATGCCGCGCTCCAGCTCCGGAATGCGGCGCTTTTTTGCCTGCGGCTGCGCGCAGGAATTTTCTGTCTCGATGGTCAAAAAGCCCTTGCTGACAGCGGCGGTCAGGAGGATCGTCCGGTCTTCACCGGTCTGGCACGCCTCTGCGGCGTTGTCCAGCAGGTTCGCAAAGGCGATAATGAGGTCGGGATCTGAAATTCCGGTGGCTTCCGGCAGCAGCACGCGCAGCTGAACGCGGAATCCCTGCCGCTCCAGCTCCTGTGAGCGGGAAAACAGATACGCGTCAACGATCGGATTCTCGCAGATCCCCAGATGCGCCTGCACCTGCGCCTGCGCGGAAACCTCGTTTGAATACGCCGCGGCAGCCTGATACTGTCCGGACTGCAGCAGCGCCTGCATGGTGTCAAGATGCTTGGCAATATCGTGCCGCATACGTCGGATGTTCGCGTATTGCGCGGTGAGCGCGGCATAATGCTCCTTCTGCCGGTCGATCTGCGCGGAGAGAAGGTCGTTTTTCGCCTTGAGCGCACTGCGCTGCGCCATGCCGCGCACGGCAAGATACAAAAACGCGTCCGCCGCGATGCAGACCAGCATTGCGGCAATGACATATCCGGTGCGCGGAAGCGTCATCTCGGTCAGGCACACCCGGAGCCACCCGAACAGCAGCAGATACTGGCTGAGCGGAAACAGCATATACAGCGCCCATTCGCTGCCGTGCAGCCGGTTTTTATAGCGGTTCATGAACAGCACCAGCATCCACAGCAAAAACGCGTCGAGACTGACGCAGATCGCATAGGCGGCCAGCCGCTGCGGCAGAGGCTGCAGGGCAAGGCCCGCGTGCATCTGTTCCGGCGTGAAAATAATTGCGCACGGAACAAGATCTGCGACATACATGAAAACAAGACAGCTCAGCGCTACAAAGAGTATTCGCTGCCACTTGTCGCAGAAGAGCAGGAAAAGCGGCAGAACGATCGCGATCAGCGGATAAACGACACGGAGGATCGACCCATACGCCATAAAATACGGCGGAATGACCCAGATGAAGTACTGGACGACAAAGCCGAGAATCGTGACAGGCATGGAAAACCGCCGCGTCAGCGTACAGCAGAAGGCTGCGGCCCACATCGCGAAGAGCAAAGCGTTGACAGCGACAAACAGAGGAGAATATTGAGCCATAAAATGATCCGATCCGTGCAAGTTATGTCGAAAATGCTGCGAGTTACGCACAGACACTTTCAAAATCACAAAAATTCGTGTATCATTACTTCATGTAATTTCAAGCAGATTATACTACAAAAAAGAAGTAAAGGCAAGAGAAGGGAACCGTAATATTTGCCTGGACAACTGCCGATTGCCCCAGCGGTCAGAGAAGGGCCAATGCCGCCAGCCGGTTCTCCCGCGTAAGAAGCGAACGCAGCTGGCAGCGTCGGAAGGCGCAAACAGCCTGACCATATTGAAAAACGGGAGAGAAGCGTATGTATCAGATATCCGTTGCCTGCGGCTGCGATATTGGCAGAGTGCGGGCAAGAAATGAGGATAATATCTATTTGAACGGCCGCACGCTGGAGCAGAATAACCGCGGACTGAAGGGGATTCTGACGGCGAAGTATCTGCTGGACACGGAGAAATGCTTTGCCGTTTTCGACGGTATGGGCGGCGAACAGGCCGGAGACGCTGCGGCGTTCACGGCGGCCAAAGCGCTGCGCGCCGGGCAGGAGCGGCTGCAGGAATATGTGGTGCGGCCAAGCGCCTTTTTGAAGCAGGCGTGCAGCGAGATGAACGATGCGGTATGCGCGGGATGTGAAGCGCTGCCGTATGGCCGGATGGGAACGACCGTGGCCGCGCTCCTGTTTACGGCGGAGGAGGTCTATGCCTGCAATCTTGGCGACAGCCGCATTTACCGGCTGCGCGGCCGCGTGCTGACGCAGATGTCCGTTGACGACAGTGAGCCTGTGCCGGAGGGTGCGGGGCACGGAAAACCGCCGCTGACACAGTATCTGGGCGTTTTCCCGGACGAGCTGACGCTCGTGCCGCATCTGGTCAAAAGCGCATTGAAGCCCGGTGATTTTTATCTGCTGTGCAGCGACGGTCTGACCGATCTGCTGCCGAACGTGATGATCGCCGACTGCATCCGGCAGCATACCAGCGTCCGGCAGATCACAGATCATCTGCTCCGCGCGGCGCTGCAGAACGGCGGGCGGGATAACATCAGCGTGATCGGGATCAAGATCAATGAATTGAGGTGAGGCGCATGGAACAGCAGTATCGTACCCGTCTGCCGGGATGGGAGATTTTAGAGCCGCCCATCGGCACCGGCGGATTTTCAACGGTTTATGAAATTGTCCGTGTCGACAAATTCGGCATGGAGGAGCACGCCGCGCTGAAGGTGATCTCCGTGCCGGAAAACAAATCGGATATCGAAGCCTTCCGCGATGACGTACTGGATGACAAGAGCATTACCGCATATTTCAAAACGCAGGTGGACGATATTTCGAGAGAATTCCTTCTGCTTTCCGACATGAAGGGCAACAGCCATATCGTCAGCTATGAGGATCACCAGATCGTGCAGCACGACCATGATCCGGGCTGGGATATCCTGATCCGCATGGAGCTGCTGGCTTCGCTGACGGATTACTACCGCGCAAATTTCGCGGGAACCGCCATCGATGAGACGACGGTGATCAAAATCGGCGTCGATCTGTGCCGGGCGCTGGAGCTTTGTGAGCGAAAGAAAATCATCCACCGGGATATCAAGCCGCAGAATATTTTTGTCAATCGGAACGGCGATTTTAAGCTCGGCGATTTCGGTATCGCCCGCGTGTCCGACCATACGACGCGGGCGACAAAGGCGGGCACGTATACCTATATGGCGCCTGAGGTCTATCAGAACAGAGGCTACAACGCGAAGGTCGACCAGTATTCGCTCGGCCTTGTGCTGTACTGGCTGCTGAATGAGCGGCGTATGCCGTTTGCGCCGCCGGACGTTCCGACAGCCGAGAGCAACAGTATCGCGCTGCAGCGCCGCATGAGCGGCGAGCCGCTCCCCGCGCCGCTGCACGGAAGTCCGGAGCTGAAGCGGATCGTCCTGCGGGCCTGCGCATTCAACCCGAATGAGCGCTTCAGCAGCCCAATGGAGCTGCGGCTCGCGCTGGAGCTCATCGCGCACGGAGGACTGGAGCATTGGCGGCCCGGCGTGGTCCCGGCGGGACTCGGCCGCAGCAGACGGCAGGCGCGGCAGCCGGAGCAGCGGAGCGGCGCGACGGTCGGGAAATACACCTGCTCGCGTCAGGCAGAGGAGACGACGCAGTCCTTCTATTCCGGCGCCGAAACCGTCGGGAAGGATGAGCCGTACAGACAGCTGCGCAGGCCGGAAAAAAAGAAAAAGCGCTGGCTGGTTCCCGCTGTCTGCGGCGCGGCTGCGCTTGTGGTCGCGGCGGGCTGCATCTTGGGAATCCTTCTCTACAGGCAGGCCCTCCAGACGAAGACGGTGGACCCCGCAATTCCGCCAGAGCCGGCTCCGATCCCGGAGGAGCCGGTTGTGCTGGAATCGATCTCCATGAGTGAGCAGGCGCTGACGCTCTTCGTTGGCCGCGATGCGCAGCTTTTCCTGTCCGCCGTTCCGGAGGAATACCTGCTTGACGGCGCTGTGTGGAGCAGCAGTGATCCTGCGGTCGCCGAGGTCGACGAAAGCGGTCTTGTTACTGCGAACCGCACAGGAGAGGCCGAGATCACGGCGGAGAAGGACGGGAAAAGCGCCGTCTGCCGCGTCACGGTCAAAGAGCAGGAGATTACGCGCATCACGCTGGACAGCAGCGGCGCAAAAACAGAATATTTTGTCGGCGAAACGTTTGATGAGACAGGGCTGACAGCTTTGATCCAATATAATACCGGCGACGAGGAAACCGTATCGTCCGGCTTTACGGGCAAGCTGGATTCGTCTTCGGCGGGAAGCACCGCCGTGACCGTGTATTATGGCCGCAAGCTGGCCGGAAGCTATTCCGTCACAGTGAAAAACGCGGAGGTCAGCTCCATCCGGATCGTCAATCTGCCAAATACCGCGCTGACCGAGGGCGAGAGCCTGAGCCTGAACGGCCTCGAAATCGAAGCGACCTACACTGACGGCAGCGTAAAGAATGTTTATGCGGGCGACAGCGCACTGTCCTGCAGCCCGACCACGTTCAGCTCGACCGGCGAGCAGACCGTGACGGTGTCCTACGGCGGGAAAACGGCGGCCTTTACCGTCCAGATTGCGCCAGCCGACCGGTACGTCGTTTCGCTTTCCAGCTCCAACACCAGCTATGGCACGGTTCTGGGCGACGGCACGTTCAAAAAGGGCGAGACGGCCACGCTTGAGGTCGTGCCGAGCGAGGGCTGCCAGTTTGACGCATGGAGCGACGGCAGCACGCAGACGCACAGAACGATCAAGGTCGAGGAAAACATCAGCCTGACTGCGTATTTTTACGGGCCGCTGGTCGATTACACACCGGAAGATGAGATCCCGCAGAACGCGGTAAAGGTCGGGGACGCGAAAAAGCAGTATCAGTATCAGAAGAAGGAGTATACAACAAGCAGTCAAAGTACACTGGACGGCTGGACTCTATATGACAGCAGCTATACGTGGGGTGATTACGGCCCCTTCGGAGAATGGACAGATTTAGGAAACGGCGTGGTTGTCGAAGAGGGCCAAAAGATAGAACGGCGAACGGTTTACCGCTATTACTATTTCCTGTGTAATAGCTGCGGCGCGCATATGCATGGATACGGCACGTGCTATAAATGGGCCGGAGGGTGCGGTGGTAAAACCTATGCCAGCGATTATTATGTTGTATGGTCGGAAAAGAGCTACAGTGAATCCGGAGACTGGCATGGAACGGGCGTAAATTATGTTTATACAGACGAGGGACTCGGTTTTGCATACATATCGACAGCATCCAAATATTATGAGCAGCCGAAAGAGCAGTACCGGATAGCAAGCCGTCAGAAACTATATACATATTCGTTTTACAGATATGGAACGCCATACTGGAGTGAGTCGCAAGTATCCTCCGACAATGTGAAACTGGTCAGCACCAGACTGCTCTACCGGTACCGCCTGCGGTAAGCGGCGGAGAATACGATCAGAATTATTTTGTGAATATGGGAGGCAGTTTCAATGAACCGAAAAAGATGGATGATTTTGGCCGTCTGTATGCTCGTTCTGCTCAGCCTTGCGGCGTGCGGAAAAGCAGACGGCGGAGATGACAGCGGGGCAGCCGCGCTGGAAAGCGCGCTCCGGCAGGTCAGGGACAAGCTTGACGAGGCCAAGCATGACGAGGCCGAAAGCGGCAGCACCGCAGACGATTCGGAACCGGAGCCGGAAAAAACGCCGGAACCGACACCGGAACCGTCGGCTGCTACAGAGCCGGAGCAGGCGGCGGTTGAAAAAATTGAGCTGACGCGTGTGCCGTCGGGCGGGGACGAATACGCCGTCATTACCGGCTATGACGCCGCGGAAAACACGGTATGGAGCTTCGAAACGCCAAGGTTCGGGGTGACTGAAATGATATCCGTCGTCGAGCTTGGACAGCGGGGTGACCGCTATTATTATGTTGAAAATACGACAGTCGTGTGTCTGGATGTGCAGACCGGAACGCGCCTGTGGGAGAACAGCGACTATGCGGGACGAGCGACGGGCTTCGCGTTCGGCGATTCGGCGCTCTATCTGTGCGGACAATACGGCCCGGACTTTTTCGCGGTGTCCTATACGGGCGAAACGCTGGCAAAGATCGAGCAGTTTGACCCGAATTATTACTGGGCCAGCGAAATTGAGCTTCGGGGGGATCAGGCGCTGGTCTATCTGTACGGCGGCACGCCCAATTATGACGACCCCATGATCTTCTGCGTGGACCTGCATACATATGCGGTCAGCTCCGCAGCAGACACGGCCCCGGCGGGCCAGTCGTTTGCGGAGCAGTACAGAGCGGTGCTGCTGACGTATCCGGCAGAGATCTCGGGATATAAAACGAAATATACCCTGTATGACATTGATCAGGATGGAACGCCGGAGCTCATTGTACACGAAGACGTCTCGTACTACTACATCTATTCCTTTGACGGTGAGCAGGTCATTCCGAGTGAAAAGTTCTACTGGAACTACAGCAACGGCCTGTATGCGTATGACGGAAACGGCCTCGTGGTACACGACGGGGGCCAGGGGTTCATGCGGTTCGAATACGTCGAATTTTATACCATGACAGGTCATCAGCTGGAATGGTCGGAGGAGCTCATGTCTTCGGAAAATTACACCTACAGCGAAATTCGTGAGTATCTGGATACCCTGACCCCAATCGACAATTTCATCCCGATCACGGATGATTCGTATCTGTCCAATTCGTAGGGTGCAGGCGAAAAAATGAAATGCTTCTTCCAAACGCCGGGAAAGAATGGTACAATGGGGTTGAGGTGATCACATTGCTGAAGGTTTTTCTGGTGGAGGATGAATGTGTCGTGCGGGAAGGTCTGCGCGACTGCATCGATTGGGAGCGGTACGGCTTTGAATTCTGCGGCGATGCGCCAGACGGGGAGCTTGCCCTGCCGCAGATCCGCAAGCTGCGCCCGGACATTCTGATCACGGATATCAAAATGCCGTTTATGGACGGGCTGGCGCTCAGCAAGCTCGTCTGCGCCGAGCTGCCGGAGACAAGGATCATCCTCATCAGCGGACACAACGATTTTGAGTTCGCGCAGGAGGCCATTGAGATCGGCGTGGAGCAGTATCTGCTCAAGCCCGTGACAAAGGCGTCGCTGCTGAAGACGCTGGAGGATGTCAGCCGGAAAATCGACGAGGAGCGAGAACAGAAGGACTATCTGCGCCGCTTCCAGCAGGAAGGGCCGGAATATGAGCAGTTTGCCCGCCGCAAGTTCTTTGAACAGATCACCTCCGGCACCCTGCGCGTGTCGGAAATTTACGAGCAGGCAAAAAAGCTCCAGATCGACATTGACGCCGAGGGCTATACCGTCATTTTGCTCACGCTGCAAAGCAGGGGCACGGCGGAGTATTCCCAGACGCTGGCCGAACGGCTGGAGGAGCTGATGGCGTATCTGCTGCGCTATGGCGAGTATCTGCTGTTCCGCTGCAACCTCATGACCTACTGCGTCATCGTAAAGGGCAGCGCCGCCGGGCTGGATGAGGCTGTGCGCCGGTGTCTGGAAAACATCGAGCGTCGCTGCGGCGGGGATGAAGCGCTTGCGTGGTACGCGGCGGTCAGCGAACCGGTCGCCCGCCTGAGCGAGCTGCCCGGCTGTTATGCAAGCGCGCACACGATCCTTTCCTACCGGCATCTTCTGCCGGAACGGCACGTGCTGACGGCGGATGTGCTGCAAAAGCCGCAGCGCGGGACGCTCCCGGCGCTCGACGAGGTCGACGCCAGCAAGGCCGACCCCGCCATTATCCGCAATTTCCTGCAGACCGGTATGCGCGAGGAGATCCCGGATTTTGTATCGGAATATCTTGCGTCCTTCGGAAACGCGCTGGATTCGATGCTCTTCCGGCAGTATGTGCTGCTGGAGCTGCGCTTCAGCGCCATCCGCGCGGCCAAGAGCTTCGGCTATTCGCAGGAGGAATTCCTGCGCCCGCTTACCTCCGGGCAGGAGCTGCCGGCGGACGGCGGACGCGAGACGCTGGAAAAAAGCTGCGCCGCGCTTCTGCGCCGCGCCATTGAGCTGCGGGAAGAGGAATCCGGCAATCAGTATAAATCCATGCTCAAGCGGGCGCTGCGCTATATCGACCAGAACTATACCGATGAAACGCTCTCGCTCAACACGGTGGCGAAGGCCGCCAATATCAGCCCCAACTATTTTTCCGGCGTATTCAGCCAGGAGATGGGGCAGACGTTCGTCGAATACCTGACGGAAAAGCGGATGGAGCGCGCGAAGGAGCTGCTGCGCTATTCCGGCAAGCGGTCGAGCGAGGTGGCGTATGAGGTCGGCTACCGCGACCCGCGCTACTTCAGCTTCCTGTTCAAAAAGACGCAGGGCTGCACGCCGAGCAGCTACCGCGCGGGAAACGGAGACGGGCATGAAGCGAAGTGAACCGCATCCGTCGCTGGACGGAACGCTGCGGCGGCTGCTGTGGAGTATGCTGCTGCTCGTCTGCGTGATCCTGGTGGCGACGCTGGCGATCCTGCTGCTGCACAATCAGCAGTATTCCCTCGTCACGGCCAATATCGTCCGCGCCTCCCAGTTCAACCAGAACTTCAAGGAGGAGGTCGACCTCAAAATGTACTACTACGTCATCGACAGCAGCTACGGCGAAACGCTGCCATTGCAGGAGGTCGGCGAGGCAAAGGCGCTCGCGCAGGAGCTTCTGTCCGGCACGCAGGACCGGCAGAGCCGCAAGGCCATCACGAGCGCGATCGATCTGTGCGAAAACCTGCATGAGCGCATCGTGCAGATCACCGAAACAGACGGCTATGAGGCCAGAATGGAGCTGCTGGAATCCAATATCTATATTCTCACCGAGCTGATCCAGCAGTATTTTTATACGTACCTTTATCATGAGGCGGGCTACCTGGATTCTTTGCAGGCGGCGCTGACTGCCCGGCTCTGGCTGGAGCTGGGGCTGGTCGCCGCCGGTGCGCTGGTG
>ERZ857998.2849-NODE-2849-length-15208-cov-7.767769_pt1 | contig 15208 bp, 18 predicted proteins | sample MGYA00519954_ERZ857998 | MGnify/ENA primary metagenome ERZ857998 (study PRJEB31778, sample SAMEA3449424) | human gut metagenome | biome: human gut; feature: human-associated habitat; material: faeces | place: United Kingdom | collected 2010/2012 ...
ATGATCGGCAGTGCGGTGATGCTGCCGCCACCGGCTTCCTTGCTCAGACGCGCTGCCCGCTCCAATAGGCGGGAGTGGAGATAGAACACATCGCCGGGGTACGCCTCGCGTCCGGGCGGCCGCTGCAGAATCAGAGAAATCTCACGGTAGGCCACTGCCTGCTTGGATAGATCGTCGTAAACGATCAGCACATCGCGGCCCTGATACATAAAATACTCTGCCATAGCAGCGCCGGCGTACGGCGCGATATAGAGCATCGGCGCAGCTTCCGAAGCATGGGCGCAGACGACGATGGAATACTCCATTGCGCCGGTCTGGCGCAGCTTCTTGACAACACCCGCCACCGTAGACTCCTTCTGCCCGATGGCGACATAAATACAAATGACATCCTTGCCCTTCTGGTTGATAATCGTATCTAGGGCAATGGCCGTCTTACCGGTCTGCCGATCGCCAATGATCAGCTCACGCTGCCCGCGGCCGATGGGGACCAGGGCATCGACGGCCTTGAGGCCGGTCTGCAGCGGGACCGAGACCGACTGCCGGTCCAGCACGCTGGGGGCAGGGCTCTCGATTGGACGGCTCTGGCTGGTATGAATGACACCCTGACCGTCCACCGGTTCGCCCAGTGCATTGACGACACGGCCAATGAGGGCATCGCCCACCGGCACGCTCATGACGTGGCCCGTCCGGCGCACTGCGTCGCCCTTCTGAATGCGGGAGTAATTGCCCAGCAGGACACAGCCGACATTGTCCGGCTCCAGGTCCTGCACCATACCGATGATCCCGCTATGGAATTTGAGCATCTCGCCCGCCATACAATCCGCCAAGCCAGAGATACGGCAGATGCCGTCATAAACCTGGGTGACGGTACCGACCTGGTAAATATCCAGATTGCAGTCCGCCTGCTGCAGAATTTCTGTAATGCTATGGAGAAGTTCGCCCTTGGCGCTATCCACTGGCGGGATATTCTCCGTCAGCAGCTCCAGCTGGTGGCGGATTGTTCCGTCATAAACTGTATCGCCCACCTGCAGGCACAGGCCCGCGATCTGGGCAGGGTCGACCTCTGTCTGCAGTTGGATCTGGTACTGCCGCCCGTTCTCCGCAAATGTCTCCTGCAGCATCTGGCGCAGGCTGTCGCGCTCCTCTGCCCGCAACGGCTCCGCTGACCAGACGCTGGCCTGGAGCAGACCCCGAGTCTGCAGACGCAGACGGTCACTGGGGTAAGCCTGCAGCGATTTCCGGAGCGCTGTTAAATCCTGATCGACCAGCTTTGCCCGATACGGGTCAAAGGCCGGGGACCGCAATGCCTGTCCCGTTAGCTCTGCCACCTGGGTAACCGTCTGGCGGGCCAGCTTCGACTGCATCTCGTCGCGCAGCTGGCGCTCCAGTTCGCCGACCTCCTGCAGGGTCTGCTGGGCGCTGGCTTCGCCGTTCCGCAGGATCGCGTCCGCCCGCTCCCGCCCCGCTTTCTGCGCATCGGCAGTCAACAGCTCACACTGCCGCGCGTTTTCTTCCCGGGAGGTCTCCATTTTCTGCGCGATCTGCTTGGCATTTTCCTTTGCCTGCTCAGATTTTTCCAAAGAATCTCGAATCTTATCCCGCCGGGTCGCAAAAATCTTGACGACCATCTTGCGCCCGATCTTATACAGCGCAAACGCCAGGATCAAAAAGTTGATCAGAGCAAAGATAAATTCCTTGAGCGTCATTTACCTCCCTCCTTTCTTTCCAGCAAATAAGGTAACTTCAGCATCCGTACCGCCGCGGCGGCACGCGTTTTATTCTTGAAAAACGGTCCGCTTAAACCGTCTGCCCGACCGCTTCGACGCAGGCTGTAATCTCTGCAGCGTTGCGCTGCGCCGCTGCCTCGTCCTGCAGCAGATGCCCGGCCAGCGCCTCCACCAGCTGCGGCAGCTGGGCATGGAGCGCGGCGTATTGCACCTGCTCTTCGTGCAGCATCTGCGCCGCGACATCCTGCTTCTGCGCCTGGGCCTGCTTCGCCGCGTCCTCCAGGAGGGCATCGCACTTGCCATGCGCCTCGCGCCGGATGGAAGACTCCAACTGCTTGGACTGCTGGTGCGTCTCCGTCAGCTCCGCCTGCAGCGACTGCTGGCAATTTTCCAGCGCCTGCTCGGCCTCCGCTTGGGCGTCGAGCCCAGCCTGGATGCGCGCCTTTCGCTCATCCATAAACTTGACGACCGGCTTATACAGGAACTGATTGAGCAAAAGCATCAGCACGATAAAATTCACAACGGTCAAGATGACCTCTGAGAGGTTAATACTCATACGTTCCGCCCCGCTTCTTACCCAATCAGATCTTTGCGACCAGCATAAAAGAAATCAGCAGGCCATAAATTGCCAGCGCTTCCATCAGCGCCATCGCCAGGATCATATTCGTCTGGATCTTACCGTACATCTCCGGCTGGCGGGCCATGGCCTCCAGTGCCTTACCCGAGGCGATGCCCTGACCGATGCCCGGCCCGATGGTACTCAATGCAATTGCCAATGCTGCGCCCAGCGCGATCAAACCCGAACCCATAGTAAATTCCTCCTAAATATTCGTTCTGTTTTTATCTGTTATCCATGCTGCGGCAGACGTTCCTCTGCCCCTTCTGTGGACTCTGCCAGGAAAATGGCCAGCAGCATCGTAAATACCATGGCCTGCACCAGGCAAAAGATCAAGCTCAACACCTTGATCAGCAGCGGCAAAATCAGCGGAAATACCTCCGCCAACTGCTCGCCGACCTGCTCCTCACCGTACAGGTTACCATACAGTCGCAGCGCCAGGGAGACCGGGCGCACGATCTGCTCGATCAGCGTCAGCGGCAGGAGCACCGCAAACGGCTTGAGGAAGCTCTTGAGATAATTGCCCACGCCCCGCTCCTTGAAGCCCAGGCCGTGGATCATCACAAATGCACACAGGCTGAGGGCCGCTGTGACAGAGAGGTTCGCCGTCGGCGTGGCATAGCCTTTGAAATGCCCGATACCGGGAAGTAGGCCCGAGTAGTTGGAAATGACAATAAAAATAAAGAATGTCGCCAATGCCGGGAAATAGCGCCGCATTCGCCACTGGCCCAGGATCCCGCCGAAGAAATTCTGCAGCGCCTCTACCGCCCATTCCGCGATATTCTGCAGCACCCCGGGGACATCCTTCATCTTTCGCGTGGCGAGGATGGAAAAGACGACCAACAGCAGCATGATCACCCAGCTGGCGACAATGACGTTGGTGACCTCCAGACCAAAGATTTTAAAAACAACAGAATCGTGCATGCTCCGCCTGCACCCCCTATCTGGAATTTCGCCGCACGGGCTATTTGCCCGCACCGCGCTGATTATTCTTCAAATTGCTTCGCAACACGATACGACAGCACCACAGAAACGCCCGTCAGACCGATCGCCGCGCCAATGATCACACTGGTAAACGGCCACGGCATCTGGTTGCGCAGCAGTAAGATCAGCGCCAATGCCAGAATTGCAATGCCCTGACGGCCCAAGGATACCGCCAAATAACTGCCGGGCGTTCCATTTTCGCCTGCTGCCGTATTCTTTTCCCGGGCCTCCGCCTGCTTTTTCAGGTACAGCTTTGTCAATCGGCTGCTCAAAAATGCCGCCAGACTGCCAAACGCCAGCCCGACAAGCCCACCAATCACATATTCCACCTGTTCACCATCCTTTCGACAGGTCTCGCTAAACTTTTTTCACACTATGTTTTAGCACAGCAGGCCCTAAAAATCAAGCCCTTGGGTTTTGAAAAATTTTGCTGCCTCCTTTTTTATTTTTTTCTTAACGCGGCAAGCTCTACTGCTGCTTCCTGCGGCACAGGTGGGTTTTCATAAAAACGCACCCACACCGGCTTTTTATACATGACAAATCCACCGGCACCATGGTATACTGGTATACGAAAGATGGATTGCAATGGTATCCCATTGTTTATCCAACTGTAATGTATAGCAAGATAGGAGAATTACCGTGAAATCAAGAAAAATTTTAGGCCGGTGCCTGCTCGTTCTGCTCTGCATCGTGGCCGCCATCGCCATTGTCGGCGTGGCGCAGTTTTATCATCGCTCTGACCCGAAAAACCGCAAGCAGTACGATACAACCAACCCGTTTATTACCGGCACAGCTGCGATCTCGGCGCACCGCAGCGGCGCGGGCGATTTCCCGGAGGAAACGCTGGCCGCCTTCCGGGGCTGCGTGGAGAATCCGGTACGGCAGGTCGACTACTTTGAATTTGATCTACATATGACGGCGGACAACATTCTGGTTCTCTCCCACGACGACACGCTGGATCGGGTCTCGGACGCGGTCAGCGTTTTCGGTGCGGAGAATATCCTAGTTCGGGATAAGACGCTGGCGGAACTCAAGCAGCTGAATATGGCGGCGCAGTTTGTCAATGATGCGGGCGAGATGCCTTACGCCGACCTCCACGGCGACGCGGTGCCGGAGGAGCTGAAAATTCTCTCGCTGGATGAGGTACTGGACTATCTGACCGCAGCCGGGGACTATCGCTATATCATCGAGATCAAGGAGGGCGGCGACGTCGGTCTTGCCGCGGCAGACCAGCTGTACAAAACACTGCAGGCGCGGGACCTGCTGGACCGGGTCATCATCGGCAGCTTCCGGGACGAAGTCGCGGATTATATCACGGCGCACTACCCCGACACCCACCGCAGCGCCAGCCCGGACGAGGTCCTGCAGTTCTATCTGGCCGCGCTGACGGGCAAGCAGGACTTCACCTGCTCCTACGATGTGCTCCAGCTGCCGTTCAACGACGCAAAGGAGAGCTACGGCATCAATCTGGGCCTGGTCAAAATCATTAACTACGCGCATGCCCACGATCTTGCCATCCAATACTGGACTGTCAATTCTGAAAAGGACATGGCCTACCTCGCCAGCATCGGCGCCGACGCGCTGATCACCGACTACCCCGACCGGGCCGCGGACGTTTTAAACCGGCAGTAGAGAAAAAATGCTCCCCCCGCCTGCTTTTCTGCTCGCAATCTTTTTTCCGTGATTGGCATATTTGACCGCGGTAGGATACCTTTGGAATAACAATCTGCAGCATGGTAGTATCAGAAAGAGGTAGCGCCTAGACATGATGTTCAAGTCCTTTTATAAGTACTGTCAGAAACTTGGCATAGCATCAACACTTCTTTCAGCGTGCGCTTCTTTCCGGATTTGAACGAGACTGTTCACTTTCCCTTCAATCAGGACAATCCGGAGATCAAGTATTTCAACTGCTCCAACTACAAGGGCAATCGCGGCACCTGCACCTCTACCCATTATGTCCGCGTAGACTTCCTGGAGGAAGTAGTGCTGGGAGAGATACGGCGCTTAACGAAATTCGCCAGCCTCTATGAGGACGAATTTGTAAAAGCTGTGATTGGTCATTCCCAGCAGGCGGAACAGACAGACCGCAAGCTGAAGGAAAAAGAGCTAAGAACGCTCCTTGCCCGTGATGAAGAATTGGACGGCCTTTTTGAGCGCATCTATGAGGATAATGTTTCCGGCAAGCTCTCCGATGACCGCTTCGCAAAAATGTCCCGGCGGTATGAGGACGAGCAAAAGGAGCTGTCGGAGAAAATAAAAAAGCTCCGCTCCGAGATAGAGAAGCAGAGCAGCCGTTCCATGACAACGGATATGTTTATCGGTCTTGTTCGCAAGTACACCAGAGCGAGGAAACTGACGCCCCGGATGCTGAACGAACTGGTTGAGAAGATCGAAGTGTTTAATGCTGAGAAGATCGACGGCGTTTGGGAGCAGCGGCTTCGCATCCACTATAACTGCGTCGGAACGATCGAGATCCCAACGGTACTGCCCCTGCCGATCCCGGAAGTGTCCGTAAATACAAGAAAAGGCGTAGTCGTCAACTACGCCCCCTGTGAACTCGCTGTATAAAAAGCGAGTGTTCTTACAGCTTTTCAAATGCTGTAAGAACACTCGCCATGGTGCGCGAGGGGGGACTTGAACCCCCACGTCCGGAGTGGACACTAGAACCTGAATCCGCAGAGGTCTTCGACCTCCGCTATGGGTTCTGCTTCCCGCTCCGTTGCTGTCGATTTTGGCAACCCCGATTAGATTTTCCCAATACCGCATTAGATTGCGGTATTTTTGTTATCTACATACTTATTATAGCATCAGATTTTGAAGAAGGGAAGGAGTTTTTCTTTAAAAACAAGCAAGTTTGAAGCAACTTTATAGAAACAAGAAAGCAACTATATAGCATCCTCTTACCGGCTTTAAAGCAACAGCCAGGATGGAGAGAACGCCTGTGTGCTTTAACGGTTATTCTTTTGGCAACAGGTTATTTAAGCGCTTTATATACTCTTTATACGCATCAATCGCTTTATTATCGCCAAGGATTTTCGCATCATCAAGCGACAATAAACCGGCAAAGAGTTGAAAGGCTTTATCAGCAAATCGAGTTTTGGTATAGATATCAATAGTCCCTTTTATGTTGCGGTAGTATGACGCGTCCTGGGGCATTATTCTTTGTGCTTTATCAATATCTTTTTCCTTTACACTAATGTGTAATGTGTAGTATTCCTCTGGGTGATCCGCTTTCGCTTGCCTATTATTTTTCATATAGCGAACATACTCTGCCCAACCATCACGTCGCTGGTCGTATAATATTCTAATGCTTTTAGTAAGGCTTATGTCGCAGTCAAAAAGATGATTATCTTTTACAGCAACAAGAGAATACACGCCGTTTTGTAAAAGTAATTCATAAGGAGAAATTATCAGTTTTTTAAAATCGAAATTGGGCTCGTGTGTAAGGAGATTTATTCCAACGGCCTCGGGGTATTCACAGGATATTTTAAGGTTATGTTTAATCGCATCAGTTATCTTCTCGATTTTTGCTAAAATCTCGCCCTCTGTTCTATGGCGCGGGGAAGTCCTTATATCTGCGTTTACGTTTATAAGTCTTTCGGCTTGTTCGGCACTTCCCAAAGTTGAAATCTTATGGATCAGTGTTTTCACTTCGTCTTCGCTAAGAAAATTGGCATTATTGATGCTCTCACGAATTAGCACCAACTCATCATAAGAAAAGTATCTATTTGAATAATACCATTTCTTGCTACCCTTTTTCCCTGTTATTTCCATTCCAAATCTTTCGCGCAGGGTATCGAAATCCCGGTATAGAGTGGTTTTGTCGGCGCTTATTCCATTGCGACGCAAGTCTTCTTGTAGCGCACTTATCGTAAATCCGGTTTCCTCGTCGCTTGTCTTGATATAGTCTCTTACTCTTAATAAACGCTCTTTATCATATGCTGACATCTATAATCCCCCTGTCAAGCCGTATTGTAGCAAAGATATAGTGTATATACAATATCTTTAGAGCAATTTTGCGAAAAATAATCTAAACTTATAGAATATACACTATATGTTTGACGGCAAACGGGCTGACAGATCACTATGCGAATGTTATGCTTGTATCGTAAAGAACGAGAGCGAAAAACGCTCAAACCCAAAATTAGAGTGGTGCTCGTAAAAAACCAGAAAGAGTGAACTATGAAAGCATCTATTAAAATTGATGAAGCGCGAAAGACCCTTGTTATTACTGCCGGGTTTAAAAAGAAGGCATCTGTTTTTAATAGCGAAGAATATATACTTCTTCGGCGGGCAAAAAACGAAAATCCGGGGTTTAAGGTTGAAGTCCGGAAAGCCAAAAGAAAAAATTCTCCAAAACTGACCCTTGATTTTATGCGTCGATACATTGATGATCTTCCGGATACCGAAAAGAAAGTCAACCATAAAAAGGCATTTAATGAAATGTCGGGAAAACTGAAAGATGCGGAACATCGCACCCGCTACTGCGACATTACTTCGTGGTTCGTCAAAACCTTCCCTACATATAAAGACTATTCGCCCATTGATGCCATTGTCGCTCGCACAAGAAAAAAGGCGGAGCCAATGGCACCCGCCTCGCAGGTTTAATTAAAAAAATAAAAATTAAGGAGAAATACTGATTATGAAGAACTTTATGAGAATTGATACGAAAAAGCGTCAGATTATTATGGATAAGACGTTTTATAATAAAAGCCTGTATTTTGGCACGGAAGAATACGATAAACTCCAAACAGCTCGCAAGGACTATCCCGGCTTCACTCCTGTTCGCAGAGAGATCCGGAAGCCGGATCATCCTATTGACCGCCATAAAGGTCTTACCTATGTGTATATGGAAAACTATATCCGCAAGTGCGAACCCGAAGAAACCCGTGAAGAGATCCTGTCGGTGTTTGAGCGGATGAAGGATATTGCAAAAGCCCACGCCCCTGGAACAAGTTATAACCACATTAAGAAATGGTTTCTTGAAAGATATACGGAAGTAAGCTCGTTTGAGATAAAAGAAAACTGCGAAGAAGTATTCGAGCCGGACGCGGTGGCTTAAAAACTGCGATCCAAAAGGAAAGGGAAGAAAAGTGAATAACATTTTTGAAGCAGAGGAGATGTTTTTCTCCTCTGTTTTTTTGCCGTCGTCTCTACCGTCTCGCAGAACGCGATCGCCTTTATGAGATTTTTTTGAGCACCTAATTACTGAAAAAGTGATATATGGGGCAAAAATCACGAAATACACCCCCGGTGTTCAGAGACGGATCAATTCACACTTTTTTCGCCGTAGGCAAAAGCGCATATATCCCCGGCAAAACTTTGGACAAACTGGTTTAATTCATTCTGTGCCTTTTTCAGTAATAAATGAAAGAAGTCCAAAAGGAGTGATTTTAAATGTAGCAGATTAATAATGGCTTCAAGCCGTGCTATTACATAGACGATGACGGAACAGTCGTCAACGCCGACACGGGACGCACGCTGAAAAAAGCGCCATCCTACGACTTAACCGCGGTGGACGGAACGCGCAGAAAAATAGGCGCGTGGGAATTATATGCGCTTGTGTTTGGCGCGGAAGCGTTCATTCGTCTAATTCCGTCCATTGAAGGAGAGACATTCAAGGTTCTCCCCCTTAACAGGAAGTTTGCGGTCAGCAACTATGGACGGGTATTTTCTGCCTGTGAAGCAAAACTGCGCGAGTTAAAACCGTAGTTGAATTATAAGGGCGGATACTATCGCGTCAGCATTAAACCCACGGGCGGAAAACAAAGATACTATCTTATACACGAATTGGTTGGAGAACTCTTCTTGGAAAAGCCCCGCGATAAAGAGGGGGGCGTAAAAGATGACCTTGTGGTTCATCATAAAAACTTCAAGCACGGGATCAACGACAATACCAGCGAAAACCTTGTGTGGCTGACAAAGGCGGAACACGCCCAAATACATAAAAGAGAGGAAAAGATAGAGTGATGGAGAAAATCATTTATACCAAATGGATCGCATAGGAACTCGTGAACCACGGTTTCCGGATCAAACGCATACAACAGAACCTGAAAGACCCAACGCTTCTGTGCTGGGTCTTTGAAGAAAGCGACGCCTTTAAAAAGGCGTTTACCGAAATATCATAGAATTAAAAACGGAGGTCAAATGACAAATGACATATGAATACGCGCCCGCTCTCATCCACGCGGGGAAAAAGAATAGAGATATGAAAGATGTTTATCCAGGAGAGGGAAGGAAAAATATGGGAAACGCTGTGCGAACTCATCTGTTGGAGCAGAAGATCGCAGAAGGCTGTGGGCAGAACTTCACCGCCTATAAGGTTATGATGTTTCTGTCCGGAAACGCAGAAGGATTTTATGTGTCTGAGGGGAGCATCTGTAATCGGTGCTGTATTAGCGAGCGATCCTATTTTCGCGCAAAAGAGTTTTTGTAGAAAAAGGGGTGGATAACCTGTGTTCCCTACAAAGCGATTATAGTGAACTTTGACAGGATCTATGGGGATGACAATGTGTCAGGTGCCAACCTGTCCTGACAGTTTGTCCGCAAAGTGTCAGGTATAATAATATAAGTTAATAAGATAAATATAATAGGCGACTATTATTTGCTTGCGCAAATAACACCCGCCACCACATTTTTGATAAAGGAGTAATTTTAATGAGAAAGAAAACTCTCGCGGAAAATATCTATAACAAATGGGTAAAGCAGGAATGGGCATAGCCCTTCCTTGCTTCTGGAATATACGCCATCGTGTTGGATAATCGAAAGATTATTTACGTCGGCAAAGCGCAGAATATATTGAAGAGAATGAGCCAGCACAGAGCCGGAATAATGGCACCGGCAGGGAAAGAACATAAATACGGCGTCCTTCACGACCTTGAAAAAATGGGGCATAAACTTCGCTTCATTGTTCTTGAGCGCGAGACGAGCGGATCAGCGGACGCCCTTGGAGAGATGGAAGGGCGCTATATTCGGAAGAACTTATCTCCGTGCCTTCTCAATACATAGATCCCGCACGAAGATAATTGGTGTGAATGGGATGTTAATCCAAAAGCGGGAGAAATAACGGCGGAGGAATTGCTTAATGAAATACAACGATAATACGCCGGAGTATACGCGCTTTCTATATTTAACCGAAAAAGACCCCTATGCGATCCTTCGCGGTTTTCGTGAGCAATACCGGAATGAAGGGGAGCGCGATAAGCAGATAGTGGGGAGAATTGAGAAGGAGATTGAAAAAATTCTCGCTCCTCTTGGAAAAGAGAAATTGTTTTGACCCGTCCGTGCGCGGAAGTCGCCTCCGTGCCTCGCAGAGGGTTTACGATTTTGAGGACGTTTTTGGATTTTTTAATGCGAAAAATGAAAAGTAAGGAAAAATGTATTTTTCCCGAAAAGGCTGATGATATCGAAAAGGGACGCGTAGTGCGTCCCTTTTTCTGCTTAATGGGGTGGTATCAGTTGCCCAATCGGTTCTGCGCATTGATGTAGTCGTCGTAAGCATCTTGTAAGTCTTGTGTTTCCTGAGTTCGCTCATTATAGGCTTGCTGTATATTTTGGGTCTGCGCCTGTGCCTCGGCAAGATCGTCCTGCGCTTTTTGTAAAGGCGTTCTTGTATCTTTGTTGCAGGAACAGAGAGTAAACAGCGTTATTGTTGCCGTTAGTATTATTATAATCTTTTTCATATTACTGACCTCTAAAAAGAAAATTATGTGGATTTAGTAATGGTAAGTTTAAGCTGAGTAAGCATTTCATAACTCCATATAACAAAACCAATAGTTGAATCAGCTTGGAAAGTGTGTAGGCTTGATTGAACGTCAAGTTGGATGTTATAACCCTGATAGAACCAATAGGCAGAAGCACTTTCGCGCGTTGACTTGTTTACTAGCGCTTCGCTGGTAAGAAGGTGGTCTGCCTTCGTTTCTGAGGTTGGTTCGCCAAAACTATTTACAAGGATTTCATATGCATTATTATACTGATCTAAAAAATTGCTCGCTATTTCGTCCGCCTCCACGATACTCTCCTGATCGAACTCAAATTGGGGGGTGGGATGATCACTGTTTGTTGTCGCGTGAGCAAGAAGAAGGGTTTTATCTGTAAGGTATTCAATATATGACAGTCCATTCAAGTATTCGGTATAAACAAGATCAAAATCTATGCCATTTACATTGATGGTGCCTGCTTCATTGAGACTTGATGCGATTTTACGCATATCGGTTGCATCGGCACCCAATTGAAGACCATTTAAATACGGTTTTAATTTTCCGGGAGCACCGCAAGCGCAAAAGGTCAGGATCATAGTTAGCGCGAGGACAAACGAAATAATGCGTTTCATACTCATTGCTCCTTTTTATACACTTGTTTCGCTACTGATACCAAGGCAAATATTATTTTCATCAAATAACAGCACAATGTGAAATCCAGCGGAAAGCCATTGGCAGATCCTTATCGCAAGTCCGTCTGCGCTTATAGATGTAGATGTTGAATTAGGCGCTCCACAAACCTCGACTATTTCATCATATGTTTTTCCTGTAAGCGTCCCCAAAGCCATAAACTTCGTTTGGAGCACGGTTCCCGGGGCTTTAACTACGGCTTTTGTCAGCAAATATAAAACAAAGCCTCCAATGCTCGTGATAAGGAACATCCCAACGGGTCCTACATCAAGTATCCAATCCATTACATTCTCTCCTTAACTATAATTTGTAGTTAAAAAACTACTACACTATTATAATATACTAAAACTACAAAAGTCAATGTATTATTTACCTTGTAGAGGTGATTATATGGCAAAAGATATAACGATAACGAAGAAGAACAATAAAAGAGGAGAGGACGGATATAAAATCGTCTCTGTCCGGATGAAGGATGAGACAATAGAACGGCTGGATAAACTGTCTGCCGAAACAAATCGTTCCCGAAACGAACTGATCAATTTCCTCGTATTATCGGCACTGGATATTGTTAAAATCGAAGAGTGATTTTTGATACATTCTCACAAGTAGCAAAAGAGCAGGTTCAACCGAACCTGCTCAATTTTTTTATCTTCAAAAAGAGTTGCCCAATAGAAGCATAAAAGTTGCTTCCGTTTTGCTTGAAAGTTGCTTCCTGCTTAATTAAAAGCGGTGTGAGAGTTGCTTCCGGCTCGCTTGTTGAATGTGTCCAGAGGGTTATACATCTCATAATTCAGGTGGAGATCCTGACCGTATAGATTGACATAGTGGCGGGACATTTCCATCGTAGAATGTCCCATCAAAGCTTGAAGTTGAACCATCCCGCCACCGTTAAGGACAAAGGCTTTGGCGAAGTAGTGCCGGAACAGATGGATAGAACTTTTTGAAACGCCCCGCTCGGCATTGTAATCCTTGATAACGCACCGAAGAGTTTGGACGGAGAGTTGCTTCCCGCTGAAAGAGGCAAAGAGATAATCGTCCGGCATTGCCTCCCACGTTTGGAGATATTCCAGCAGAACATCCTTCAGCGATCCGGAGAGGGGGACAAATTGTTGCCTCCGGTTTTTCACTTTCGCAAGGAAAATCGTCATCTTCTCGAAATCAATATCCTTGACGCGCAGATTGACAACGGTGCTGGCGCGGTTCCCCGTAGCGACAAAGTAGTTTACCAGCGCCCAATTTCTCCATTCTACCCACCTATTGGTTTTCGGCTTTTGAAGAAGTCTCGCGATCTCGGCGTCGGTATACGGCTCTTTGACCGTATCGTCTTCCTTCATCAACTTGACGGGGAAAAGCTCCATATACTCCCGCTCTGCGCAGAACTTGAAGAAGACCCGCAGACCGCGGATACGGGTATTGAGAGAGGTAGTCTTCTTCCCGGCGTCGATTTGCTTGATGAGGAAATCTTCAAATACTTCGCGGGTAATCTCGTCTGCATACCGGATGCCCTCCAGATGGGCGAAGAAGTATTCAAGGTCTTCCTGATAATACTGAATTGTCCGCGGGCTGAGGTTTTTGATCCGGCAATGATTGAGGAAAACGGTCTCGGCTTCTTCCAACGGAAGACGCTTCGTAAGCCTCGGATTTTTAATACTTGTGCGATGCCCCATAATAGATTTTTCCTCCCTAAAAAATCTAGATACTGTAGGGTAGACAAAATCTAGAGCAAATCGCACCGAAAAAGGCATAATAAAAACCCCGAAACCGTTGAGGCTTCGGGGTTTTGGTGCGCGAGGGGGGACTTGAACCCCCACGTCCGGAGTGGACACTAGAACCTGAATCTAGCGAGTCTACCAATTCCACCACTCGCGCATGCTGTCAGCTTGCCTATAATAGCATTTACGCTCAGAATTGTCAACAGAAAAATTTCCTGTTCCGTCAATTTTCTCCCGCGGGGGAAAGCCTTGTTTCCGCGCACAGAATATGGTAAAATCCTTCCAAAGAGGTGTTGCATCATGCATATGACCGATCTCATTGAAAAGAAAAAACAGGGTCAGACTCTCACGCAGGAGGAACTGCATTTTATCGTCCACGGCTACACGGCGGGGGATATCCCGGATTACCAGATGTCCGCGCTGATGATGGCGATCTATTTCCGCGGCATGACGCCGGAGGAAACGGCGCAGCTCACCATAGAAATGGAGCACTCCGGCGACGTGGTCGATCTCTCGCCGCTCGGCGAGCACACCGCCGACAAGCATTCGACCGGCGGCGTCGGCGACAAGACCTCGCTCGTCCTGTGCCCGATGGTGGCGGCATGCGGCGGCAAAATGGCGAAAATGTCCGGCCGCGGTCTCGGGCACACCGGCGGCACGATCGACAAGCTCGAATCCTTCCCCGGCTTTTCCACCGCCATGACGCCCGAAAAATTCCTCGAAAACGCCGAGAACGTCGGCTTCGTCATCGCCGGGCAGACGGCGAATCTCGCCCCGGCGGATAAGAAAATGTACGCGCTGCGCGATGTGACCGCAACGGTGGACTCCATCCCGCTGATCGTTTCGAGCATCATGGCCAAGAAGCTTGCCTCCGGCGCGCGCACCATCGTGCTGGACGTAAAGACCGGCTCCGGCGCGTTCATGGAAACGGAGGAATCCGCCTTTGAGCTCGCGCGGCAGATGGTGAGCGTCGGCAAGCACGCCGGGCGCAACATGGCCGCCGTCGTGACCGATATGGATCAGCCGCTCGGCTTCGCCGTCGGCAACGCGCTGGAGGTCAAGGAAGCGATCTCCGTCCTGCGCGGCGCGGATGTGCCGGATCTGCGCGAGCTGTGCCTCGTGCTCGGCACGAACATCCTCGTCCGCAGCGGTCTCGCCGAAACGGAAGAGGAAGCCCGCGCGCGGCTGGAAAAGTCCATCGAGAGCGGCGCGGCGCTTGATAAGCTCGCGGCCATGGTCCGCGCGCAGGGCGGCGACCCCGCCGCCGTATACGACACGTCCCTGCTGCCGCAGGCCCCGGTCGTACATACGGTCAAGGCTCCGTGCGACGGCTACATCGCCGCGATGGAAGCGAAGGACATCGGCCTTGTCTCCATGCATCTCGGCGGCGGCCGCGCTACGAAGGAGGACGTGATCGACCTTTCCGTCGGCGTAGTGCTCGCGGCGAAGGACGGGGCGTATCTCCATACGGGCGACACGCTCGCCACCATCCACGCCAAAACCGAAGCGGACGCCGCCGCGGCGGAGAAAGAGCTTTTGAAGTGCTACACCTTCTCCGCCGTTCATCCGCGGCGTTGTGACCTGATTCTGTTATTATAAAAATAGGAGTGACCCAATGAGAAACGAGTATCCCCTGTATCTGAACGGCGTATGGACGCCGCAGACCGACGGCTGCGTGCGCGAGGACATCGAGCCCGCAACGGGCAAGCCCCTCTTCACGGTGCACCGCGCCGGCCCTGCCGATGTGGAGAGCGCGCTTGCGAGCGCCGCGGCGGCGTT
>ERZ857998.2852-NODE-2852-length-15181-cov-3.461920_pt1 | contig 15181 bp, 12 predicted proteins | sample MGYA00519954_ERZ857998 | MGnify/ENA primary metagenome ERZ857998 (study PRJEB31778, sample SAMEA3449424) | human gut metagenome | biome: human gut; feature: human-associated habitat; material: faeces | place: United Kingdom | collected 2010/2012 ...
CCGCCGGTCTGATAACTCCAGATGATCTCGTTGAGGAAGTTGCTTTCGCCGAAAACCTCGTCCATCAGCAGCCGCAGATGCGCGTACATCCGGCTGTCAATATGCAGAAAGAGGGTGCCCTCCTTCTTGAGCAGCTCGCGGGAGAGCAGCAGCGTCTGCTTCATCATCGACAGGTATTCCGCGCGATCCGGCCAGCGGTCGTCATAAGCGGGCAGGCTGAGGCTGGGCGAGCCGGTCTTATAGCCCTTTTCGCCGATGCGCGCCTTCATATCGAACTGCTTGCCCGTGTTGAACGGCGGGTCGAGATAGATGGTCTGCACCTGCCCGCCGAAGCGCGATAGAAGAGCCTCCCCTTCCTCCGGCAACTTTGCCTGAATCAGCGTGCCCGTGCTCTCCCGGCCCATGTGGCGCTCCGCGACGCAGCTGATATATGTGCAGGGCATGGCCATCCACCTTTCTAAGCGACTCGCGCTTCTTTTGATTCGTGCGCGTCCGCAGACACGCTCCCTAATTTAATATTATACTGTTTTTTACGGGTTTTTACAAGGGGTCTGATGAAACGGCGGGCGAAGCGTTTTTGATCGCGCAAAAAAGCGGCCGAAGGGTTTCCAAAAGCCCTTCAGCCGCTCTGTCTCTGTCTTCGGGGAAAAGCGCCCCGTCATCCGCTCTGTTTTTCAATCAGCTCTTTGCGGTAGTTTCCGTTTTCGACCGTCAGCACGACGTTATCCGCCTGCGTGTACGTCGAGGACATGTGCACCGGAAGCCCCTGCTCGTCATAGACCACCTTGAACGTCTTGAACAGCGGGGCGGACGGCGCGCAGCCCAACATTTTGGCCTGCTCGTTGGTCGCATAGGCGAGCGTGATTTCGCGATATGCGCGTCTCATGCGCACGCCGTACTGCTCGCACATGACGCTGTAGGTGGAAACGCCGTCCTCGATCTGCTCAAGGAAACCGGGATAGCGCTTGGCGGAATAGGTCGCCCGGTCGATCATCCACGGCTTATCATCCAGAATCATAAGCCGCGTCAGAACGAGCACCTCGTCCCCCTCTTCGAGATTGAGCATTTTCTGCTCATTCCGGTTCGCCTTGTATTCCTTTTTGCTGATGACGATGCTGTGCAGCCGCCCGCTATCCTGCCCGTATCGGCCGGAAAAGCCCACGGTCGCATTCTCGCTGATGGACATGACCGGAACAGCCGCACGTTTCTGGGTAACAAACGTTCCCTTCCCCTGTTTCTTTTCAAGATAGCCTTCTTCGACGAGTTCATCAATTGCGCGGCGCACCGTGATCCGGCTCACCCCGTAGCTTTTGCATAGCTCCGCTTCGGACGGGAGCTTCTCCCCCGCGTCGAGCACATGGTTATCCAGTCGCTCGCGAAGCATCATCATCATCTGCTCATACAGAGGGACGGCGTTGTTGTTATCCAGCGGCTTCATGTCCTTTTTGCTTTCCCTTCTTTAGTCAAGCGGATGCGGATAGCCGAAGCCGCCGTGGAATTTACAGGTGTTGGCCGCCGCGGTGGCCGCAAAGCGAAGCGCGTCCTCCATGCCGTCGCCCAAAATGCGGCGGGTCAGGAAACCGGCGATAAAGCTATCGCCCGCGCCCATCGTGTCGATGGCCTCGACGGGCACGATGCCCTGATGGTAGCGCTTTCCTTCCTCCGAGAAGATCGAGCCTCTGGAGCCGAGCGTCACGCCCACGACCTTCGTGCCGAGCGCGTGGCAGCGATCCATCAGCGCCTCGATCTCCTCCTGCGTCATGTGCGAGCCGGAGAAGAACGCATACGTCACATACGGGCAGACGCGCGCCAGATAATCCGGGTCGGTGCGCTCGGAGAAATCGAAGGAAACCTGACAGCGCTTGGCCATCTCCGGCAGCTCGTACTCGATCGAGGAGAAGCAGCTCGTGTGGCACAGGCCATACTGCTCGATGTAATCCAAATCCTCTGGGGTCAGGCGGATGCGGGCGACGTGCTGCGCGGTATTGCGCGGGCCGCCCACAAACTTGCGGTCGCCGTCGATGAGGCGAACCCCCGGCGAACCGCTGGGCGCGTACATCGTGCGGCTGCGCTCAAAGTGAACGTTTTCCTGCGTGAGCGCCCATTTGAGGTGCTCCGCCTTGCCGTCGTTGCCGAACATGCCGATATAGGCGACGTCTTCAATGCCGTCCCGGCGGCAGTTCACCGCGACGTTGACCGCATTTCCGCCGGGATAATACACGTGGTCATCCAGATAGCAATCCACAACGTTATCGCCGACGGCGATCATTTTTCCAGCCATTGTCGTGTTCCTCCGTTTCGTTCTCTTAGCCCTTGACCGAGCCGGCCGTCATGCCGCGGATAAACTGCTTTTGCATCAGCAGGAACAGGATAATCAGCGGTGCGGCGGAAATCGTCATGCCCGCCAGCAATACGCCCCAATCGGTCTGGAGCGCGTCGCGCAGGTTCATCAGACCGGCCGGAATCGTGCGGAACTTGTCGCTGTCAATGAAGATGATGGCGTAAAGAAACTCGTTCCATGCATAATACGCCGTCAGGATGGTGCATGTCAAGAGGATCGGTTTGCTCATCGGTAAAAAAATGTTGTAAAAGACCTTGAAGCTGGAGCAGCCGTCCAGAATCGCCGATTCCTCGATCTCCTTGGGGATCGACAGGAAGTGCGAACGAATCAGCATGACGATCAGCGGGATTCGATACGCCGTATACGGGATAATCAGGGCGAGATACGTGTTGTGGATATGCAGCGCCTGAATGATCTTATACAGCGGAATCAGCGTGACCTGCGGGGAGAGCATCATGCCGCCCATGCACAGGATGAAGATGAGCTGGTTGCCCCTAAAGCGGAAGCGGGCCAGCGAATAGGAGGCCAGCGCGGAAACCAGAATCGCGCCGACAATCGTGGAGCCCGTCACCAGCACGGAGTTGAGGAAGTACTTGGAAATACCGCGCTGCCATGCGAGCGCATAGTTATTCCAGAGCGGACTTTTGGGCATTGCCCAAATGTTTTTGTAAATTTCCTTGTAGCTTTTCAGGGAATTGCAGATCATCCAGAATAACGGATACGCAACCAGCAGGAAGTAGATGAACAGAAGCACAATGATGATGGCCATGAGCGGCGTCATCTTGTTGCCCGGCAAGCGGCTTCTCTTTCTCTTGATCTCGCGAGGTGCGGTCGCAGCCTTTTCCATCGTCAATCCTCCTTTCCGGAACCGAACGCGCGATTCTGAATCAGCGCCAGAATCATGGAGATGATGAGCATACCGACCGCAATCGTGGAAGCATAGCCCATCTTATCGAGCGCAAAACCGTTCTTGTACATGTATACGGCCAGCGTGGTGGAGGCGTTGCCCGGTCCGCCGCCGGTGAGGATATACACGTCGTTGAAGACCAGAAACGCGCCGGTAACCGTCGTCACGCACATGACGAAGGTCATTTCCTTCACCTGCGGCAGCGTGACGTTGATGAAACGACGCAAACGCCCCGCGCCGTCGATCTCGGCCGCCTCGTAGAGATCCTCCGGAATGCCCTGAATGGCGACGATGAACAGCATCATCGTGTAGCCCATGGAATGCCACTGGCTCATGGCAATCGCGGAGAAAATCGCCGTATCCGTCGCGCCCGTCCATGCGTGCGCCAGATTGCCCAGGCCGATCATCTTCAGCCCCGCGTTGATCAGGCCGATCTTCGGGTGATAGACGAACGAGAACAGCAGCGCAACGACGGTCATGGAAATCAGAACCGGCAGGAAATACATCGTGCGCAGCATCGTGCTCACGTGGCGCAGCAGCTTATCTTCCAGCACGGCCGCGATGCACAGCGACAGCCCCACCTGAAAGATCACCGAAATTACGCAATACCAGATGTTGTTGACGATCGCGGTGCGAATCACGGGATCGGCCAGCATTTCCTTGTAGTTGGTCAGCCCAACGAACGTTTTCGTCGGCGAAAACGCGCTGAAGCTCTGCGTGGAATAGAAGAAATTGACCACCAGCGGGATATAGACGAAAATACCCAGCAACAGAATGCACGGAATCACGTAGAGATACGGCGTAGCACGGTTCATGCCAGCGCTTCTAGTCTGTTGCACAACGGTCACCTCCTGATTGAATATCGCTTTGCGTTCACTTACACCGGGTTGCCTTTCAAGGGATACGCCCCTCTCTTGAAAGACAACCGCAGCATGGTTGATCTTTCGCCGCTTTCACGGCATTTGGGAGAAAAGAAGAACCGGCGCCCGGCTCGACAGCACGGACGCCGGCTTGGTTCCATTACTTGAGGGCAGCGGCAGCGGTCTGCACGGAAGCCATCACGTCTTCGGCGGTCATGTCGCCGGTCAGCAGGAGCTGGCCGCCGGTCATGAAGGCGTTGGCGATGGTCGCTTCGGTCGCGCAATCCTGCCAGACGGCCGGCTCGGTCGCGGCCAGAATCAGGTCGATCGCCTCGAGCTGCTTCTCGTCGCAGTTGGTCTCGTCCCAGGCGCCCTTGACGCAGGAGATTTCGCCGCACTCGGCGATCATGCGATGGCCGCCTTCCTTAGAGATGACGAACTCCATGAACTTGATGGCCGCTTCCTGAACCTCAGGCTTGGCGGTCGCGGAGATCATCATGCCTTCCGGCGCGCCGGTCAGCTGACCCGGGTCGCCCTTGCCGTCTTCCACGGCCGGGAAGTTGAAGAACGCATAGTTGAGCTCTTCGTCGTCGCGCATGTACTTCATCTCGGCGAGCTGCATGTAGCACATCGGGGAAACGCCCATGATGAACGCATTACGCGCAAACTCGTGATCGACGGAGCACGGGTCGGAGGTCATGTACTCGCCCAGCTTCTTGAAGATGTTCAGCGCCTCGATGTAAGCCGGATCGCTGAAGTCGCCGCCGCCGGTGTAATCCTTCGCGAGGACTTCCGGATCGACAACGCGCTGGCAGATGGTGCCCAGATAGTGAGAGACCGCCCACGGCGCGGAGAAACCGGCGGAGATCGGCTCGTCATAGCCGTTTTCCTTCAGCTTTTCGCAGACCGCATACAGTTCGTTCAGCGTGGTCGGGATTTCGATACCCAGCTCGTTGAACACGTCCACATTGTAGAAGAACGCCTTGCCGTCCATGGACCACGGCGCGCCGTACTGCTTGCCGTTGTAGTTGAACGGAGCCCACTGACCTTCGACGATCTGGCTGGACCACTCGCTGTCGCGCGCCATCACGTCGTCCAACGCCAGCACGCGGCCGGAACGGGTCAGGTTCTCGCCGAACGCGCCGGACCAGGAGAAGAACACATCCGGCAGCGCGTCCGTGGAAACCAGAACGCGGATTTTCTCTTTGTAGGAATCATTCAGAACGCAGTCCGCAACGATGTCGATATCCGGGTTAGCGGCTTCGAACTCGTCGATCAGGCTGTTGATGTAGCTGTTCTTCGGCTCGTTCGGCCAACGATGGAAGAAGTTGACGGTCACTTTATCGGCCAGCGCCACGGTGCACAGCAGAGACAGGCAGATCGCCATCGCCAGCGCCAGAGCAATACGCTTTTTCATGGGTTTTTCCTCCTCGTTTTATGAAATCGGTGATACAGCCGACGCGCTGCCGACTGTATCACGCTGCAAATCGAATGTCTTCGATCTTAGTACTCCATGCACCACATGTAGCGGCGGACGGAGAGCGGATGTCCGCGGTAGTAGGCGATTTCGTCCGCATAGGAGCGCAGGACAACGCCGGCCACCAGCACCGCAAAGTAGTTGCGCAGATCCTCGTCGATGCCTTCCATATCGAACTCGTTGCAGTCGATCGGAATCACATGCTCGGAGAAGCGCTTGATGAACGCCTCGGCGCGCACATCCAGCACGCGGGTCTCGCCGTTCATGGAATCGCTGTACGCGCCGACGGCGCTGTCGATCTCAACCAACGGACGCTTGTAATCCGCGCCGTACTCGGTGATCCAGTTCTTCTTGACGTTCTCGTCGCAATCCTTGCCGTAGTTCTTGAGCACGATGAACGGAACGTCCGTGTCGGTCACTTCGAACGGGCCATGGAAGAACTCGCCGGAGTGGATCGGCTCGGAGTGGATCCACTGCATCTCCTGCAGCAGGCAGATGGCGAAGGAATACGCCACGCCGTAGCAGGGGCCGGAGGACATGGTGTAGATGAGCTTGTTGTTCTTATACTTCTTGCCGAAGGCCTTCGCGCTCTCGGCGAACTTCGCCTTGTTGGCCTCGTAAACCTTGCCCAGATTGTCGCAGGCCTTGATGGCGCGCTCATACTTCTCGTTGGGCTGCAGCACGTTCAGGATGGAGAACACGAGGCGGTAGAGCATGCCGTTGTTGTTGTCGCCCGGATTGGACTCGGGGCCCCAGACGTAGGAAATCGGATGCTGGGTCGCCTTCCACAGCGGGGAATCCACGCGGTAGGAGAAGCTGATGGTCAGCGCGCCCTTGTCGCCGGCGAGCTGGGTCGCGCGGGTCGTCTCCAGCGTGTTGCCGGAGTGGGAGCAGGTCACCACGAGGCTGTTCTCGCCCAGGCCCTTCGGGCAGCGATGAATGAATTCATTCGCGTTGTAGACAAAGGACGGGAGCGTGGTCTCGCGGTCAAAGATGAACTGAGCGGGGTCGAAGATCGCCTTGGAGCCGCCGCAGGCCACAAAGTACACGTTCTCGATCTTACGGGTCTTCACAGCCTCCACAGCCTCGTTGAGTTGCTTGATCTGATCCTGGTTCATGTTTGAAATCCTCCTTCATAAATTTCCTTCAAACGTCTTGTGCGATGTCATAGCTTGGTATATAATGTCTTATGACATCTTGTTGACATCATATTACAAGATTCCGTCCCATTTGTCAAGCAGTTCGGTAAAACTTCTTAAAATTTTTTCCATTTTTTACAATAATTGAGCAGGATGGCAAATTCTGCATCAAAAACGCGGGCGCGCCCGTTATCGGAATATATGCAGATTCCGAATTTGCTCATTTATTGTCCCATCGTCAAATTCAGCAAGGAGGATGTCTTATGCTCAAAAATCTGCGCATCGAGGTGGACGCGCACACGCACACCGTCATGTCCGGCCACGCCTGGTCAACGATTCAGGAAAACTGCGCCGCCGCCGCTCAAAAGGGCATGAAAGCCCTGTGCATGACCGACCACGGCTTCTGCATGAAGGGCACCGGCACCATCTGGACGCCGTGGTCGTTTTCCCAGCTTCCGGATGTCATCGGCGGAATTCGGGTCTACCCCGGCATGGAGTTTAACCTCTGGGATACCGAAGGCCACCTGGACGAATACCTTCCCGGTGCGTTCCAGCACATCCGTTTCGGCATCGCCAGCATGCACAAAAACGTCATGCCCGTGCTGGATGCGGACGCGCACACCGAGGCATATATCCGCGCCATGGATCACGCCTGCATCGACCTGATCGGCCACCCCGGTATTCCCTCCTACCCCATCGACGCGGAGCGGCTGGTTCGCGCCGTCGCCGAGCGGGGCAGGCTGATCGAGATCAACAACAACTCCTTCGTCGCTCGACCGGGCTGCGACGTCAACTGCCGCAAAATTGCGCGGCTGTGCATGCAGTACGACGTTCGCGTCTGCGTGGACAGCGACGCGCACTTCTGCGCCAACGTCGGCGAGGTGCCCAAGGCGCTGGAGATGCTGGATTCGATCGACTTCCCGCCGGAGTTGATCGTCAATTCGACCTTCGAGCGCTTTGAAGCCTATATCGCCGAGCGCGAGGCGCGCATGAAAACGGCTTCCGTCCTCTGACCGTCGGGCGGGTTTGCGCCACTCTATACAAAAAAGCTCCGTCTCCTGCCGAAGCGGGAAACGGAGCTTTGCTTTTCTCTTTCGTAAATGAGCAATCCGAAATTTTGTACGAACTCCGATAACGGGCGCGCAATGCGCGCCCCTACGGGTACGTCGGTACAATACGCGATTGCTTTTTCCGCAACGTTGTAGGGGCGCGCATTGCGCGCCCGCGTTTTGTGCGGAGCTTTGCTTTTCTCTTCTCTTTTTCTTAAAGGAAGATGTACTTGAGCACGAACAGCACGGCCAGCACATACATCAGCGGCTTGACCTGCTTGCCCTTGCCGGAGAGCACATGCAGCACCACATAGGAGATGATGCCCATGGAAATGCCCTCGGAGATGCTGTAGAACAGCGGCATGGCGACGATGGCCAGATACGCCGGGATGGCCTCGGCCATGTTATCCTCGTCAAAGCGGATCTCGGTGACGGTGGAAACCATCAGGTAGCCGACCATCATCAGCGCCGGAGCGGTCGCGAAGGACGGAATCGCCGTGAAGATCGGCGCGAAGAACATGGAAGCGAGGAACAGCAGGCCGGTGGTCAGCGCGGTCAGACCCGTGCGGCCGCCGACGGCCACGCCGGAAGCGGACTCGACGAACGTGGTGATGGTCGAAGTGCCCATCACAGCGCCGACGGTGGTGCCGATGGCGTCCGCCATGAGCGCCGGCTTGATGCCCGGCAGGCGGCCTTCCTCATCGAGCATATCGGCCTTGGTGGCCACGCCGATGAGCGTGCCGAGGGTATCAAAGATATCCACGAACAGGAAGGAGAACACGACGATGATGAAGTTGACGATGCCGACGTTGGAGAAATCCACGTTGAAGCACTGGCCGAAGGTCAGACCCAGCTTGGAGAAATCCGTCAGCGCCATCGTCGGGAAGAGCGTGTAGAAGCCGTTGGCCGGATCCGGCACGTAGATGCCCGCAACCTGGCAGATCATGCCGATCACCCAAGTCGCCAGAATGCCCAGCAGGATCGCACCGCGAACATGGTGGAGATACAGCGCCGCCATGATGAACAGGCCGATCAGCGCCAGCAGCGCGCAGATGCCGTGCGTGCTGAAATTCTCGGTGAAGCTCGTGATCGTCACCAGCGTGGCGGAATCCACCGCCAGACCGGCGTTCTGCAGGCCGATGAAGCAGATGAACAAGCCGATGCCGACGGAAACGCCGCGCTTGAGCGTCAGCGGGATGGCGTTGAAGATCGCCTCGCGCACGTTCGTCAGGCTCAGCACGACGAAGATCAGACCCTCGACGAAGACGGCCAGCAGCGCGACCTGCCACGTGTAGCCCATGCCCAGCACGACGGTGTAGGCCAGGAACGCATTGAGGCCCATGCCCGCGGACAGCGCGAACGGCAGATTCGCCATCAGCGCCATGCAGGCCGTGCCGATGAAGGAGGACAGCGCCGTCGCCAGCAGCACGGCGGTAGCGTCCATCCCCGCAGCGGACAGGACGCTCGGGTTAACGGCCAGAATGTAGGCCATGGTCATAAATGTGGTGATACCCGCCATCACTTCGGTTTTGGCGGTGGTTTTGTGTTTGCTCAGCTGAAAGACCTTTTCAAACACAGTTTTCATTCCCTTCTCTTCTTCTTTCGTTCCCCCACGTTTTCAACCGGGAGAGACTGTATTCTAGCACATTGGGGCGGTTCATTTCAATGTTTTTCCGAATTTTTATCACACTTCTTTTGTAAAACGTTCGGGTTTTACCTTTCCCCCGCCTCATGCGCAAAAACGGACGCGCTCCGCCCGCCCCGCACGCCGAATCGGCCGTGCAGGCGCGCATTGCGCGTCCGCTCTGCTGTTTTTGGATAGAAAGTTTTTTCGCCCCGCGCCTCTCCCGTGGCGGCGCTCGCGAGACCGACAGGTGGCGTTACGCCATCAGCGCCTTGCAGGCCTCAACCAGCTCGGCGTTCTCCTTGGCGGAATCCTCCGGATGCTTGGCGTTCGTGTTGACGTAGAGCTTGATCTTCGGCTCCGTGCCGGACGGGCGGATGCAGACCCACGCATCATCCACCAGCTCGAAATAGAGCACGTCGCTCTTGGGCAGACCGGCCGGGGTCACATGGCCTTCGCAGTCGGTGCGGGTATCGGCGAGGTAATCGCGAACCGCCAGCACCTTCTTGCCCGCCAGCTCCTTCGGCGGGTTCTCGCGCAGGCTCTTCATAATCTCCTTCATCTTCACCACGCCGTCCTTGCCCGGCAGGGTGACGGAAACGACCTTCTCGACGTAATAGCCGTAGGTCTTGTAGATCTCCTGCAGGATGTCGTAGAGCGTCTTGCCCTGCGTCTTGGCCCACGCGGCCGCTTCCGCAATCAGCAGGGAGGCGTTCACGCCGTCCTTGTCGCGCACGAAAGTGGAGGACAGGAAGCCGTAGCTCTCCTCAAAGCCGAAGACGAAGGTGTGGTCGCCCTTCTCCTGGAACTGCTGAATCTTCTCGGCGATCCACTTGAAGCCCGTCAGCGTGTTGAAGCAGACGAGGCCGAAGCTCTCCGCGATCTTGCGCGCCAGCTCGGTGGAGACGACGGACTTGACCACCGCGCCGTCCGCCGGGAGGTTGCCCAGCGCCTTGCGGCTCTTGAGGATGTAGTACAGCAGCACGCAGCCGATCTGGTTGCCGGTCATCAGGTAATATTTTCCTGCGTCATCCTTGACGGCGATGCCCACGCGGTCGCAGTCCGGGTCCGTGCCGAAGATGCAGTCCGCGCCCACCTCGTCGGCCAGCTTCATGGCCAGCGTGAACGCCGCCGGGTCCTCCGGGTTGGGCACCTTGACGGTGGAGAAATTCGGGTCGGGCAGCTCCTGCTCCTTGACGACGTAGACATTCTCAATGCCGATCTCCTTGAGGATGCGGCGGACGGGCTTGTTGCCGGAGCCGTGGAGCGGCGTATAGACGATCGGGAGCGCCGCGCCCTTTTCCCGCAGCAGCTCGGGATAGGGCAGCACGGAGAGGCTCGCGGCATAGTAGGCCTCGTCCTCCTCATCGCCGATCATCCGGATGCGCCCGTCGGAAACGGCTGCGTCGAAATCGCAGATGGTTTCGGAAAACATGGGAACGGCGTTGATGCAGTCCAGAATGCGCGCCGCCTGTTCCGGCGCGCACTGGCCGCCGTGCGACCAGTAGACCTTATAGCCGTTGTATTTGGCCGGGTTATGGCTCGCGGTGATCACAACGCCCGCCATACAGCCGAGGTGCTGCACCGCAAACGAGAGCTGCGGCACCGCGTGCAGCCGGGAGAACAGGCAGACGCGCACGCCGTTGGCCGCGAGCACCGCCGCCGTTTCCCGGGCAAATTGCTCGGAGCCGTGCCGCGAATCATAGGCGATGCAAACGCCGCGCTCCGCGGCGCCGCCGACGGACTTGAGATAGTCTGCGAGGCCCTGCGTCGCCTGCCGCACGACATAGACGTTCATACGGTTTGTGCCCGCGCCCAGAATGCCGCGAAGCCCCGCCGTGCCGAATTCCAGCGTGCGGTAAAACCGTTCCTCGATCTCATCACGATCGTTTGCAATGGCGGCGAGCTCCGCCTTTGTCGCCGCGTCCACCGCGGGCGAAGCGCACCACGCGCGATACGTATCCAAGGCTGACATGAAAGGTTCGATCCTCCTTTTCAGGATATTCCGGTGCGGCTGAACGGGGCCGCTATCCTTATTATAAGGATTGGTGCGAAAGCATGCAACGGATTTTCCGATATGTGGTTTGTAAAATATGGAATGGCCGGCGAGTGTACAAAAACAGACGGGGGGTCCCGTCCGAATCGTACCGTATGGGTTTACTTTCCTTCGCGCCGGATCGACGCGCCGAGCGCGCAGAACTTCTTGTCCAGATACTCGTAGCCGCGGTCGATATAGCCGATGTTGTGTACGCGCGAGGTGCCGTTCGCCATCAGGCCCGCCACGATCAGCGCCGCGCCCGCGCGCAGGTCGCTGGCATAGATTTCCGCGCCGTGCAGGCGGTTGACGCCCTTGATGCGCGCCACCTGCTCGCGCAGGCTGATCGAAGCGCCCATGCGGCGCAGCTCGCGCACATGGTTGAACCGATCCTCAAACAGGTTTTCCGTGACCGTGGACTGGCCCGCCGCGGTGGTCAGGTACGCCATCATCGGCTGCTGCAGGTCGGTCGGGAAACCCGGATATACCATGGTCTTGATGTTGACGGGGCGGGGACGGTCGTTCATCACGACGCGCAGATAGAAATCGCGCCCGTCGTCGCCCTCGATCACGCGCGCGCCGCTCTCCATCAGCTTGGCGGAGATGGCCTCCATGTGGGTCGGGATGACGTTCTTGATCACGACGTCCCCGCGCGTGGCGGCGGCGGCAATCATGAACGTGCCGGTTTCGATCTGGTCGGGAATCACGGCGTACCCGCAGCCGTGGAGCTTCGGCCGGCCGTTGATGCGGATCACGTCCGTACCGGCGCCGCGCACCGATGCGCCCATCATGTTCAGAAAGTTCGCCACGTCCACCACATGCGGTTCCTTGGCCACGTTGGAGAGCACCGTCTGTCCCTCCGCGCGGCAGGCGGCAAGCATGACGTTGATCGTTGCGCCGACGGAAACGAGGTCGAAAAAGATCTCCGCGCCCACGAGCTTGTCCGCATGCGCGGTGAGCGTATGGGTCTCCTCGTTCACCGTCACCTCCGCGCCGAGCGCGCGCATGCCCTTGATGTGCTGGTCGATGGGCCGACGGCCGATCACGCAGCCGCCGGGCAGCGCAAGCTCCACCTCGCCGCAGCGGCCGAGCAGCGCGCCGAGCAGATAGTACGATGCGCGCATGGTGGAGACGGCCGGAAACGTGGCCTTGGTGGTGGTGATCGTCGGGTCGATGCGCATGCAGTCGCCCGATGTGAAATCGACTGTAGCGCCAAGCCCTTCGAGAATGGTCTTGAGCGTGCGCACATCCTCGATGTGCGGCAAATTTTCGAGTATGCAGCACTCCCCCGCAAGGATCGCCGCGGGGATCATGGCCACGGCCGCGTTTTTCGCGCCGCTGATGGTGACCGTGCCCTCAAGGCGGCGGCCTCCTTCGATTGTGTACCATTGTTTCTGCATATCAGAAACAGTTTAGCCGAATTTGTCCATGAAGTCAAGGCGCGGCGGCGCTACGGTACGGATTCGATGGGAAAATCAAATTCTTGCAGGATCGAATGGCGGAATACGCAGCGTGCGGGTGGCGAAGGCGGTGTGTTTCTATTTTTGGCCGTTTATGAACACGTTGTAAACAATCGCGCCCGCGCAGGCCGATTATCCACGGTTTTGCCCCGAAGTTATCCACATTGTCCACTACGTTTTCCACAATCCCTTTGTTTTTGGGGCTGTTTTGGTGTGTATAACTTTCACAGCTTTCCACAACGGCGGGGGACGCCGCAGCGCTGCCGCCGAATATAGCCGCAAAAATCGGGGTTCGGCTGCGGGGACTGTCAAACCCTGTTTTGCAGGCGGACGAACCCTGCCTGCGAGACGGCCGGCACGGAAAAAAAGGGGCTTTTATGAACGCTCCATTCCACCGCAGAGCGCTGTATCGCTGTTCGATGGCAGGAATACCTGCGCGGGCCGGGCAATTTGGCAAGCAGCCCTTGCGTCCTTGTTCAAACGAGCGATAGAACGATTTGCGAATCTCTCTGCTGGCGGTTCCGTTTTGCGCTGAAAATTTGCTATATAGGCGCACCGCGGGACAACAGCGGCGCAGAAAGGACAAAGCCAAATGCAAGCCACTGAACGCACATTCATCAAAACACTGTCCGATTGGCTGAATCGGCCGCGAACAATTGCAGAGAATTCTGAAAGAACGGAACTGCTCAACAACATTGTCTCAACCCTACAAAGACTGCTGGATAACGAAGATTCCTGAACATGGAGACAAAAGCGGCGCTCGAAAGAGCGCCGCTTTTGCTGGGATGAGGGTCATGCAGGGGCTGGAACCTGTTGCGGACGGGCCCGGGCGCCGTTCCTGCGGCGGTGGGAAGATGCGTCGCATCGAAATCAAGACCGGTACGGTGAAAACCGCGCTGCGTGTACGCGATGCGGACGGTACACCGCAGCGCATCGCGCCGAAAGACAAAACGCGTTGCCGTGCAGTCCCGACGTCTTGCTTCGCCCTCTACGGCGTTGGTCGGCCGCGCCCGCGCCTCATACAGTGCGGATGACGGTGGAGAGAAGCCGAAAAAAGGCCGTTCAGATTCATCCCAGGGCCGCGCCTCACGCGGTGCGGATGGCGGTGGAGAGCGTCTCCTCCCGCCGCGCGTCCGGCGTGGAGCGGCTCTGGTCCTCCATGAGCAGCTTGTCCGCCACGAGGGCGATGAACTCGCCATTGGTGGGCTTGTCGTTCTTGCCGTAGACGTTCAGCCCGAACAAAGCGTTGAGGTTTTCGATCTTGCCGCGCGTCCACGCGACCTCGATCGCATGGCGGATGGCGCGCTCGACCTTGCTCGCGCTCGTGCCGAAGCGCTTCGCGATGCCGGGATACAGCTCCTTGGTGATGCGGTTGATCATCTGCGGGCTGTAATACACCATGCGGATGCCCTCGCGCAGATAGTGATAGCCCTTGATGTGCGCCGGGATGCCCGCCACGAGGAACACTGAGGTGATCTTTTCATCGAGCGAACGCGGCGGCTGGGCATAGCTCATCACGCCGCCCTGCGCACTCTCCCCCTGCACCGCCTCGAGCGCACGGCGGAACACGGCCTCCGGTTCCACCGGCTTGATCATGAAATAGCGCGCGCCGAGGGCGCAGCAGCGGCGCACCATGGATTCGTTGCGCATCGCGGATACGATGATGACCGCGGGCGCGCTCTCCGGACAGACGAGCTTGAGCTGCTCGAGCACGCCGAGCCCGTCGATGTGCGGCATGATGAGATCGAGGATCAGGATATCATACCGGCCGGTGCGCAGCTTTTCGAGCGCCTCGCGGCCGTCGGCAGCGGTATCGGCCGCGCCGATCTCCTCCTTGGCCGCAAAATACCCGTGCATATTCTCCAAATAGCCCGTATTGTCGTCAACGATCAAAACCCGATAGTCTGCCATAAATCGTGTACCCCCCTCAAAATTCGTTTTGTTACCGGCCTGTCCGCGGTCAAACCGCGGCGGTTTTTGTATAAGCAAATTGTAGCAAGCGGGGAATCGCGCCGGTAGGGGGAGTTTTTCAAACAGATTGTCGATTCCCGATCGAAGAAAATCGAAACGGCGCAAAAGACAAATAACGCCGTTTTTTGCATCCGCCGGCAGCGATACAAAACCCCGCATGCCGCCCGGCCGCAAATCGTCCGCTGCCCGCGCGAAAAACAGCGGAACGGAGAAGTGTCTTCCGGAGACGGCGGTGGGCACGCCGGTTTTGGCCGCCTTGTCGCGCCGCGCCGCGCGGGTGCTCTTGCGAAAAGCGGCCCGCTAACCATTATTTTTTCA
>ERZ857998.2854-NODE-2854-length-15176-cov-42.514053_pt1 | contig 15176 bp, 14 predicted proteins | sample MGYA00519954_ERZ857998 | MGnify/ENA primary metagenome ERZ857998 (study PRJEB31778, sample SAMEA3449424) | human gut metagenome | biome: human gut; feature: human-associated habitat; material: faeces | place: United Kingdom | collected 2010/2012 ...
AAAAGTATAATGAAAATCTGTTTTTTACTATGTTTTCATTATACAAGGTGATTAAGTGAACTTACAAGAAATAAGAAATTTTCTTAAAGAGTTATTTTTAAAGCCATTAGATAATGGTAAGAAACGTCATATTGTATTTTGGTATGATGAAAATCAAGATTTTATAGATGAAATAGATAGTTTTGATTTAGAAGGCATAAAGGTTATTAAATTAACTGAAAACAATGCCTTTTGGATAAAACATTATATAGAAAAAGAAGATGAAACAAGTAATATATTAATATATTCAAATATGAAAAAGCCAGATCCACAAGAGGATTGGCTTTATGATATTTTTTCTTATAGCCAAGAATTCTCTACTGATAGAGCAACAGTTATAATGAGAGAATTAAGAGTAATGGATTCATTACTAAAGCCAGAGTTCGAAACCTATAATATATTCTTTAAAAATAAAGAAAGAATATCAGGATTTAAAAATTTAAGTATTCAAGATTATACAAAGGAAAAAGTTCATATAGGTGTTCTTGCTGTTTTAACTAAGGTTAAGGTAATGGATATTGAGGAAATAATTAAGGCTATCATCAAAGATTATTTAGATGGAAGTAATAAGATATATGAAGATATAAAGAAATTTGGAAATGTAGATGCATTATGGGATTTACTTGAGAAGTATTTTGGGTATTCATTTGAAGAAAAAAGCATAGAGAGATTTATGGCTATGTTATTAGTAACTAATATGAATGAAAATATTAAGTTTGAATTCCCTAAAGCGTATACAACATATATTTCTTCAAAGGTTAGGAACTGTTTAGTTTTCATAAATCATTTTATGGATAACATTAAAGATAGTGATTATTATGATAAGATGCAAGCGTTAATTGCAAGAAAACTAAAAATAACACAGTTATTAGAAAAAAGGGATACTGATGAATTTATAAAATGTGAAGTTTTTGAAGATGTTGATAAAATAATTTTAACTAGAATAACCAATCTCTTAAAAGATGGTGTAGAAGAATATGATAAGTATTTATCTATTTTAGCATCAAGAAGAACATTACATTATTATAAGCAGTATAAAAGTGAATACAAGGCTATAAAATGGGCTATAAACTTATTAAATAAGAAGAAGTTATTAAATTCAATGATACAAACAGAAGGCTCATTTGATATGGTTAAGTCTTATACAAAAGATTACTACTATATAGATAAGGCATATAGAAAGTTCTATTATCATTATGATAAGTGTCAATGGAAGGAAGAATTAACTGATTTAAGAGATACTATTGAAAATACATATAATAACTGGTATTTACAAGAGTTATCAATTAAATGGAATGAATCAATTAGAAGTTTAAATTCTTGGAGAATAGAAGGTTTAAAACAACAAGATAAATTCTACAGAGAAAACATTAAGTATAAAGGAAAAGAGAGAACTTTTGTAATAATATCTGATGGATTAAGATATGAAAGTGCAGAAGAGTTAAATACATTACTTACAAATGAAAGAAAAGGTAAAACGGAATTGGATTATATGCAAGGGGTACTACCTTCATATACTAGGTTAGGAATGGCATCTCTTTTACCTAATAGAATTATTGAAATTAATGATAAATATGATGTTATAGTTAATGGAATAAGTAGTAATGGAACAGATAACAGAGACTCTATTTTAAAAATAGAAAATGAAAAATCTTTAGCAATTACTTATGATAAAGTTATGGATATGAGAGATGCTGAAATAAGGAAAGCATTTGTAGGCTTAGAAGTAGTTTATATTTATCATAATACTATAGATGCAAGGGGAGATCATGCTTCAACAGAGAGAGAAGTATTTAGTGCTACAGAAGAAGCCTTTAAAGAAATAATTGCTTTAGTAAATAAGTTAGTTAATAGAGTAAGTGCAGCAAGTATAATCATTACAGCAGATCATGGATATCTTTATCAGAGAAGTGCTATGGAACAAAGCAATAAAATATCAGGCATTAAACTTGATGATGGTGAAGATAGCAGAAGATTTTTATTAACATCTAAAGATGAAGATGTTGAAGGTACAATAACATTTAGTATGGATTATTTATTAGGAGATGGTTCTAATAAATATGTTATAACTCCAAATGGTACTTCAAGATTTAAAGTTCAAGGAGCAGGTGCTAACTATGTTCATGGTGGAGCAATGCTACAAGAAATTGTAGTACCAGTTATAAGATTTAAGAATGACAGAAGTACATCATCAGTTAATGATATAAGAAAGGTTAAAGTATCTTTAACAAGTATAAATAGAAAGGTAACTAATCCAATAACATTCTTAGAGTTCTTCCAAGATGAAAAACTACAGGATAAAGTAATCGGAAAGAAAATAAGAACTTATTTTGAAGATGAAGAAGGAAATAAGATATCAAATATTAAGACTATAATAGCAGATTCAAGGTCAGAGAATCCTACGGATAGAACTTATAGAATTGAGTTTGTTTTAGAAAGTAGAGCGTATGATAAAACAAAACAATATTTCTTAGTTATGGAAGATGAAGAAGATGCGAATGGTGATTATGAGAGAATACCATTTAATATTGATATAGCAATAGTAGATGATTTTGGGTTTTAACAGTAAGTAGTAGCATATAAATGCTACTACTTACCAATATATAATAAGATTTAAAACTATAAATTCTAATTGTGAAGAATACTTTTTATTAATTTTTATAGTAATAGTATTTTGATTTATGTAGAATGGAGGAATAAAAATGTGGGTTAATATTTACTTTAAATCAGGAACAAATATAAAAAGAATAATTAATTCATTTAGTGAAATAGATAAAATGTACAATATAGAGAATATATCAAGAATTGAGGTAAATGATGCTATATCAGGAAAAAATAATAGTGAAATAATAAATCAATTAGAAGATGAAGAAATTCTAAAATTAAAGGAACGAATATTTATAGCAGAAGAAGAAAGAATTAATGGGGAAGGTATGACAATTAATGAAGTTAAAGAAAATTTAGAAAAGATAAGAAAATAGAGTTTCTTAATATTTTTTTATAAAACTATGGATGGTGGAGAGCATGGATGAATTAAGTATAAAACTTAATCAGCATTTTGCTGGTAAGGTTGTTAGAAAAGATTTAACACAAAAGTTAAAGCAAGGTGCTAATGTACCTATATATGTACTTGAATATCTACTTGGGATGTATTGTGCTACTGATGATGAAGATAGTATTAATGCAGGAGTAGAAAGAGTCAAAAACATATTAGCAGATAACTTTGTTAGACCAGATGAAGCAGAAAAGATTAAGTCTAAAATTAGAGAAATGAGTAGATATACTGTTATAGATAAATTAACAGTTAAACTTAATGAAAAAAAGGATATATATGTAGCAGAGTTTTCAAACTTAGGTTTAAAAAATGTTGAGATAAGTGCTAACTATGTTAAAGATTATGAAAAACTTTTAGGTGGAGGAATATGGTGTATTGTAAAACTGCAATACTTTTATGAAGATGGAGTAATAGATCAAAATCCGTTTATTATAGATTCTGTTACACCTATTCAAATGCCTAATATGGATATGGATGAATTAGTAGAAGGCAGAAAGCAGTTTAGTAAAGAAGAGTGGATAGATATACTTATTAGAAGTATAGGAATGGAGCCAACACAACTTGAAAATAAGGTTAAATGGCATATGCTTTTAAGAATGGTGCCTCTATGTGAAAATAACTATAATATGTGTGAATTAGGACCAAGAGGAACTGGTAAATCACACTTATATAAAGAAATATCCCCGAATTCAATATTAGTTTCAGGTGGGCAAACTACAGTAGCGAACCTTTTTTATAATATGTCTCAAAGAAAAATAGGATTAGTTGGAATGTGGGATACAGTAGCCTTTGATGAAGTTGCAGGTATAACATTTAAAGATAAAGATGGTATTCAAATAATGAAAGATTATATGGCTTCAGGATCTTTTGCAAGAGGTAAAGAAGAAAAGGCAGCATCTGCCTCAATGGTTTTTGTAGGAAATATAAATCAAAGTGTAGATGTACTTTTAAAGACTTCACATTTATTTGAACCATTCCCAGAGGCTATGGCTTATGATAGTGCTTTCTTTGATAGAATGCATTACTATTTACCAGGTTGGGAAGTCCCTAAAATGAGACCAGAATTTATTACAGATAGTTTTGGATTTATAACAGATTATCTTGCAGAATATTTAAGAGATATGAGAAAAACTACCTTTGGGGATGTTATAGATAAGTTTTTTAAATTAGGAAATAACTTAAATCAAAGAGATGTTATAGCAGTAAGAAAGACTGTATCAGGCTTGGTGAAATTGTTATACCCTCATGGAGAATATACAAAGGAAGATATTGAAGAGATATTAAGATATGCTTTGGTAGGGCGTAGAAGAGTTAAAGAACAATTAAAGAAAATAGGGGGAATGGAATTCTACGATGTACATTTTTCTTATATAGACAATGAGACAATGGAAGAAGAGTTTATATCAGTACCAGAACAAGGTAGTGGATCATTAATACCAGAAGGGGCTTCAAAGGCAGGTCATGTCTATACTATTGGTTTAGGTGATTCTGGAATGATAGGTGTATATAAATTAGAAGTAGAAGTTGTTGGAGGAACAGGTAAGTTTGAAAAGACTGGACTTGGATACGATAGAGAGGCTAAGGAAAGTATAGATACGGCATTTAGATTTTTTAAGGCTAATAGCAGAAATATTAGTGCTTCGATATCAACAACTAACAAGGACTACTTAATGCATATACAGGATGTTAATGGAGTAGGAATGACATCTAGTCTATCACTAGCAGCAATAATAGCAATGTGTTCAGGTGCATTAAATAAACCAGTACAAAGTCAATTGGCTGTATTAGGTTCTGTAAGTATAGGTGGAACAATTAATAAGGTTGAAGATTTGGCTAATACATTACAAGTATGCTTTGATGCAGGTGCAAAGAAAATATTATTACCAATGGTAAATGCAGCAGATATACCATTAGTACCACCAGAACTATTTGCTAAGTTCCAAATAATGTTTTATAGTGGTGCAGAAGATGCTGTATTTAAAGCATTAGGTGTAAGTTAAAAAAATAGTTGAATGCAATATAAATTGAAAAACTTTAAATTGAGAATATAATTGGGGAGTTTTTATGAAGATTAAATTTATAGGTACAGGTATTAAGAGAGAAGTAGATGATATAGTATTTCTGATATGTGAAAATATAAGGAGTAGAATGATTGAGGTTAATAATGCAGTTGAAATTAACTATAATTATAGAACCTTAAATGAAGAGTTAAATATAGAAGCAGAAGATGGAGAAGAAGTCCTATTTGCTGAATCTAACATTAATATAAATAATTTGAATATAAATATAGATTTGAAAAAATTAACTTACCAAGAAGATAAAGTGAATATTTTTATAAATATAGTGTATGAAAATTGTGTAGAGAGTAAAAAAGAGCAAATATCTGAAGAACAGCAGAATTTTATGTATAAAGTTAAGGTGGCTGTTAGCAAAGCAGTATCAAAATATGTAAATTCTATTAATTGGATATATGATGATCAAAATGGATATATGTCACAAAAATTATATCTAAAAGTATATGAATTAGAAAATAAGTTTAGGGGTTTAATTAATGAATATATGCTAAAGCAATTTGGGGAGGATTGGTTTGTTAGTAAAATAAGTACCGAGTTTAATAGTAAAAGTCAAGAGTATGGAGAATGGTATAGTACAAAATATAAAACTCTTAATTATATTAAATCAGAATTATTTAATTTACAAACAAGAGACTTGATAGGTATGCTACAAGAAAGTTATGAGAGTGATGAATTAAGTAAGGTAGGAAAGCCAGTTAATTTAATTAAAAACATACTGAAAGATAGTGCAAATAAAATAATCATTAAAGATATATTAGAAATTGAAACATTATGGGATAGGTATTTTAAGGAAATCTTAGGTGAGAATATTGAAGTGGTTTGGACAGAGTTTTCCAATATGAGAAATATAATTGCACATAACAAGGTTATAGCGATGGAGTTCTATGATGATATGGTAAGTAAAATTGATGAATTAAGTATTAGACTTGAAAGAAGTCTAGAAAAAATTAATTTGCTAATAAAATCGCAAGAAGAAAAATTAATGAAGCGACAACTTGCAGAAGCGTATTCAGAGTTAATCTTAGAAGAAGTAGATTTTAGTAGTTATGAGGATGATGATGAAGTTATTGATAAAATATTTAATGATGGTGAACTTAGTCATTTATATTGTGTTATTGAAGAGAAAGCAAGAGAATTACAATCTAGTTATGAAGAGTTAAGAGACTTATTAGAAGAAATTAATTTTGAGTATGACGAAGAAGATAATTTTTTAGAATTTAAAGAGAGATTATTATTGGTTAATGATATTTTTAATGAGTATGATAAAATTATTGTATTAGAACTAATTAATACAAGTGAAAAAGTTAATATTATACAAGAAGTTGCTAATTATTTATCAAATATGGTAAATAATAAAATTAATAAAATTGATGAGTGTATAGATTCTATATCATGGAGCGATGAATTTTCAGATCAAAAGAATATATTTATTCATCGAACATTAAATAATGACTTATTTAGTGTTAATATAAATGGTTGGTTTTGTATAGGTCGTGGAGAGTCAAGTGAAATATATATAGACTATACTAAAAATAATCTAATATTAGAACGAGGAGGTATAGATATATCATTTGGTGATTATGAGCAACATGAAGATGGATATCATATGCCTACTCAGGGGCAATATTTTGAAGTAAATGTAGAGAAACTATATAGTAAAATTGAAAATGATGTATGTGAAATAACTAGTAATATTAATGAACTTTACTATAAAATTTCAACTATAATTTATTAAAGAATTTATTATAAATATTAGGAGGCAAAAATGAGTAAAAATTTTAATATAGATAAGGAACTAGTATTGAAAACAGCAAAAGAAATCTTAGAGTTTGATAGTCCTACTGGATTTTGTTTTGAAATAATTAATAAAATAGAGGAAATGATAAAGGGTTACGGATATAAGTTTGAAAGAACTAATAAAGGATGTGGAATAATTACTATTGAAGGAAATAGTAACGAGAAAACAGTTGGACTTTGCGCTCATGTAGATACATTAGGTGCAATGGTAAGATCTATAACAAAGGATGGGACTTTAAAGTTCACAATATTAGGAGGACCTATAGTACCAACATTGGATAGTGAATATTGTAAAATAAGAACAAGAGACGGAAAAATTTATACTGGGACTTTTTTAAGTACTAGTCCAGCAGCACATGTTTTTGAGGATAGTAAAACTAAAACTAGAGATGAAAAGAATATGGAAATTAGAATTGATGAAGTAGTGAAAAGTAAAGAAGATGTTTTAGCATTAGGAATTGCTCCAGGAGATTTTATATTTATTGATCCAAAGACTACTATTACAGAAAGTGGATTCATAAAGTCAAGATTTATTGATGATAAAGGAAGTGTAGCGGCTTTAATAGCGATGCTAGAACTTATGAGTAGAGAAAATATAAAACCTAAGTTTACAACAAAGATATTAATTTCTATATATGAAGAAGTTGGACATGGATCATCATATATACCAAGTGACATTACTGAATTAATAGCAGTTGATATGGGGTGTATAGGTGACGATTTATCGTGTACAGAATATATGGTAAGTATTTGCCCTAAAGATTCAAGTGGACCATATGATTTTGGAATAACAACAGAATTAATAAACTTAGCAAAAAATAATAATATAGATTATGCAGTTGATATATATCCTATGTATGGATCGGATGTAAGTGCTGCATTAAGAGCAGGTAATGATGTAAGGGGAGCGCTTATAGGACCAGGAGTACATGCATCACATGGTATGGAGAGAACACATTATAAAGCACTAGAAAATACAATTAAGTTATTATTAGCGTATCTAATTTAGAAAATATACTAAATAGTGTATTTATTAAACCTGAGATTGGAGCAAGAGGATTTAGGGAGGGGTAACTTTATGAATAATAAGAAACCAAAAGCATTTATTAGTTATAGTTGGGATAGTATAGAACATCAACAATGGGTGATTAATTTAACCAATAGATTAAGAACTAAAGGAATTGTAGCAACTATGGATTTATTTGAAACTCAACAAGGTACAGTTAATCTTAATCAAATGATGATAAAAAATATAAAAGAAAGTGATTATGTAGTTATTGTTTTAACTGAAGAATATGCAAAAAAATCAGATAATTTTCAAGGTGGAGTTGGGTTTGAAACTATGTTAACTATTCCAGACATTAAAAATAATCTGGATAAGTTAATATTTATAATGAGACATAACGGGGATTACACTAAGGTATTCCCATATCATTTGAGAGATGTATATGCTATTGATTTTTCGGATGATAGTCAGTTTGAAACTAAGTTTGAAGAATTAATTTATAAAATTCATAATATACCATTATACGAAATGCAACCAGTAGGAGAAATACCTGATTTAAAACCTAAAAAGAGTTTAATTCAAAATGATACAATTACTAAAAATGATAGTGACAATATTTATGATTTGTTAATACCAAATTTGAAAGAAATAACTGATGTTGATAAAAATCAATTTATTAAAGATAGTTATAAAAGTATTTTAGGAGATTTTAAATGTTTACTTAATAAAAGTAAAGAGTTAAATTCAAATTTCAGTTATGAATTTGAAGAAATTACAACTAGAAAAGCAATTATAAAAATATATATAAATGGTTCTATTAAAGTTGGAATAAAAATATGGTATGGCTCATCGATGGGAATGAGACAAAACTCTATTTATTTATCATATGGAACATGGGTTGATGAGAATAATGATTCAAGTATGAATGAAATTATCAATTGTGTAGTTACTGAAACTAAAGAATTAAAATTAGATATGATGATGAGTTTTGGTGGTAATAATAAAATGTTGAATGCAGATGAAGTGGCAAAAAAGATTTGGATGGATCATGTTAAGAACTATTTGCAATATTAGTTTTGCATATTTTTTGTTAGTTTATTATTTTTAAAATGATACACACATATATATGTGCTAAGGATTCAACAGGGCCATTTGACTATAATATGGTAACAACTTTAATTAATTTAGCCAAAGAAAATAATATTAGCTATGCAGTAGATATTTATCCTATGTATGGATCAGATGTTGGAGCTGCACTTAGAGGTGGAAATGATATAAGAGGAGCTCTTATAGGACCAGGAGTTCATGCATCACATGGTATGGAAAGAACTCATTACGAAGCATTGGAAAACACTATAAAATTACTTGTAGAATATTTAATGGTATAAAGCTTATAGTAAATTAATTTAAGAAATTTTAAGAAACTTTATATATTTTATTAAGTGTATATTAAGAAATAAGGGGTAAACTATTATTCATTATTATATGACATGGGGTGTAGATAAAATGGATAGTATACAAATAGTAGTAGAATATTTTGCTAGATATGGCTTAATATTTGTATTTTTAATAATTTTTCTGGAATATTTAAATTTTCCAGGCTTGGGTGCAGCTATAATAATGCCAGCAATAGGTATGGCTGTAGCAAAATCAGGAGTTAACTTTTTCTTAGCTCTTGGAATATCAATAGTGGCTGGTGAATTAGCTAGCTATGTACTTTACTTAATAGCATATTGGTTTGGGCAACCTATTTTAACGAAAATATATAATAAGTTTCCTAAATCAAGAAAATCTATAGATAAAGTATGTTTATATATGGAGAATTACGGAGATAAGGGCGTATTAATAACAAGGTTAATACCTGCTGTTAGAACATTAATACCAGTTGTTGCAGGAATGTTTAAAATGAATATAATAAAATTTTCAGTTTACTCAATTATAGGTATAGCAATTTGGAACTCAGTTCTTATGTATGCTGGATATGCTTTTGGATATTATTTTATTTAATTTACTATGGAGGAGATTTATGTATAAGAATATAATTTTTGATTTAGGAAATGTTTTATTAGATTTTAATCCAAGAGATTATTTAAAAAACAAAATTTCAGATGATAAATTAGAAGATGTTTTTAAAGCTGTTTTTACTAGTGAAGAATGGATAATGCTAGATAGAGGTACTATAACTGAAAAAGAAGCAATCAATAATATAATAAGTAGAAATAGTACATATATAAAAGAAATTAATTTAGCTTTTGAAAGTTGGTATGATATATTAAAGCCTATAGAAGAAAGTATTAATATATTAATGTCCCTAAAGAAAAATGGTTATAAAATATATTATTTATCAAATTTTCATCAATTAGCTTTTGCAGAAGTAACAAAGAAAAATAGCTTTTTTGAACTTTTTGATGGTGGGGTAGTATCTTATGAAGAAAAGTTAATTAAGCCAGAAGAAGACATATATAAGCTTGTTTTAGATAGATATAAATTAAATCCAAGTGAAACTATCTTTATAGATGATACAAAAGTTAATGTAGATGCTGCTAATAGTATAGGGATAAAGGGAATTTTATTTAAGGATTCAGAAAAATTAAGAGAAGAACTAAATAGTTTAGAAGTGAAAATATAATATGATAATTAAATTGAATGAATTAGGATTTACTTGTATATAACATAATACTAGAGTAAAATAAATAAAGTTATTCAATGTGTTATAGAAAGAGGTAAATTAATGAAAATAGATAAATTTGAAGATATTGGGTTAAGAGAAGAAATATTAAAGGCTTTAAGTAATTTAGGCTTTGAAACCCCATCAGAAGTACAAAAGGAAGTTATTCCAGAAATATTAAATAGAAATGATATAGTTGTAAAATCTCAAACAGGTAGTGGAAAAACTGCAAGCTTTGGAATTCCACTTTGTGAACTTATTAATGAAGAAGAAAATGTAATTAAGGCATTAGTTTTAGTTCCAACAAGAGAATTAGCAATGCAAGTTAAAGAAGATATATCAAATATAGGTAGACTTAAAAAAATAAGATGTGCAGCTATTTTTGGTAAGCAACCTTTTAATGATCAAATTAGAGAGTTAAAGCAAAGAATTCATATAGTTTGTGGAACTCCAGGAAGAGTAATAGATCATATAGAAAGAGGAAATTTAGATACAACTAAAATAGAATATGTAATTATAGATGAAGCTGATAAAATGCTTAATATGGGCTTCATAGATCAAATTTCTGATATATTAAACAAGCTACCTAAGAATAAAAATACTGCTCTTTTTTCAGCAACAATTCCAAGTGAAATTGAAGGCTTATACTTAAAATATATGAGAGAACCAAAGGTTTTAAATATAAAGTCTAAGGTTTTTAATAGAGAAAAGATAAGTGAAAAATTCATTATTTCAAGTAGAGAAGATAAATACAAAGCTTTATTAAAACTTCTTTATGCTTATTCTGATGAAAGTGCTATAGTGTTCTGTAATACTAAGGATTCCGTAAAAAAATTAACTTCTTCTTTAAGAAAAGAAAAGATAAAAGTAGATGAATTACATGGAGATATGGATCAAAAGCTAAGATTAAAGGTTATGGAAAACTTTAAAAATAAAGATTTTAAAGTTTTAGTAGCTACTGATATTGCTGCAAGAGGAATTCATATAAATCATATAACAAATGTATTTAATTATGAAGTTCCTATGGAAAAGGAAAGCTATGTTCATAGAATAGGAAGAAGTGGTAGAGGTGAAAAGCATGGCTTAGCTATAACCTTAACTACTACTGGTGAAAAAAGATTTTTAAATGATATAGAAGAATATATAGGATATAACATAGAAGAAGTAAATCTTCCATCATATGAAGAAGTAGTTTCAGGAAGAAAGAATTTCTTTGAAGATCAAAAGAATAACTATGGAAATAATACTTCAAATAAAAAAATAGTACATAATGAAGTAACTAAACTTCATATAAGTGCAGGAAAGAAGAAGAAAATAAGAAATGTAGATATCCTAGGAGCTTTAAGCAACTTAGAAGGAATAACTGGAGATGATATTGGAATTATTGATGTTCAAGATGGATTTTCCTTTGTAGATATCTTAAATGGAAAAGGTAATGCCTTATTAAAGAAGTACAAAGAAATAAAAGTAAAAGGTAAAATAGCTAAGCTAAGCAAAGCTAAAAAATAAAGTAATAAAGATATGATATGCTCTCTTTATAGAAAACAGTAAATAATAAGGCTGTAACTATAAAGGGAGTATTTTATTTTTTATATCTTATCTTATAGTCATACTTTAATTATTTGATAAATGTAGTTTTGGCGTTGAGATAATATGAATAATTTAATATAATAATGGTAATAAATTAAACAAAAGAAAATTACCGTTGGAGGTTAAGATATTGAAAAAGCATGATTATGATGCGGCTTGGAAAACTATATTGGAAGCTTTTGAAAAGGAGATTGTAGAACTTTTATTTCCAGAAATATATACGAAAATAAATTGGGATATTAAAAGTGAAGCTTTAGATAATGAATTATTAGAAATTCAAAAAGAGATTTTTAGCAAGGAAGAAGCTGAAAAAATAATATCAGATAAAATTATAAAAGTTAAAATGAAGGATAATGAAAGTAAGATATTATTTATTCATGTAGAGGTACAAAGTTATAGTAGTAATGAAAATGTATTTTCTGAGAGAATGTTTAGATATTTTTATAGAATTTGGGATAAATTCAGATATAAATATAATGATATTTCAGATATAGTTGGATCAGCAATATATACATATAAAGGAGCAGCTGGTAAAGATAAAAGATTTGTTTACAATCTTCCTGATTTACATGATGAGATTATAATTTATAATTTTAGAACTATTGATGTAGAAACGTTAGAGTTAGATAGTATAAATAATGAAAATCCCTTAAAATTAGTTTTTAAAATAGCTAAAAAATTATTGTCTACAGTTGCAAATGATAATGAGATATTCTTAGCAAAGGTAGAATTATTTAATGAATTAGTAAATTATAATAAAGTAAAAACAATAGATCAAAGAAAAGCATTAGTGTATTTTTTAGAATATTTATTTTTAATACAAGACGATAGCTTATCTGAAAGGTTTAAAGAAATTAAAGATAGTACAGGAGGTATTATGAAAATGAGTATTGATGAAATAAGAGAAAAATATTTAGAGGAAAAAGGTAGTGAAGAAAAGGCAATTGATGTTGCTAGAGAAATGTTAAAAGATAAAGAACCTATAGAGAAAATAATGAAATATACTAAGCTTAGCAAAGAAGAAATTCTTAAAATAGAAATAAAATGAAAAATAAAATAAAAAAGTAATAAAGATATGATATGCTCTCTTTATAGTAAACAGTATATAATAATACTGTAGTTATAAAGGGAGTATTTTATTATTATAAGAAAAATAGCTACAATTTAGTAAATTTAATACATATTTAATCCCCTTGAGTAATAATTACTATATTTGTATAATTAAAGTAAGAGAAATAGTTAGTATTTATAAAATAAATAAGAATATTAATAATATAAGTGGTTTAAGCCTCCATATAAATAAATTTTATTGATATGTTAATAAAATAAATGTTTATGTCTAATAATAAAAAGGGGAGTGATTTATATGAAAATAATTAAAAAAGATGGTAGAATAGAAGAGTTTAATATTAATAAGATTAAAACCAGTATAGAAAATGCGGCAAAGGACAGTGGTTCATTTTTAAATTCATCTGATTTAAGAATATTAGCTGCAGATATTGAAAAAATTATAAAAAGTATAAGAAAAGACTCTCTTATTACATCAAGTTATGAAGTTACGGGAGTTATATTTAGTGCTTTAAGAAATGATGGATTTAATAAAATCTTAAAGGAATATATTAAATTTGATAAATAGATATAATAAAAACATTTATATATAAATTTATGCTATAATCAAAGAGAATTTTATATATATTGGAGGATTATGATGTATAAATTAGTAGCTATTGATATGGATGGTACCTTACTTAAAGAAGATAAAACTATATCAGAAAGAACTAAAAATGCCATTCAATCAGCAAGAGAAAAGGGTGTAACAGTAGTTTTAGCAACAGGAAGACCAATAGAAGGTGTTTCAAGATATTTAGAAGAATTAGATATGTATAAGGATAATGATTATGTATTAAGCTATAATGGTGCATTAATACAAAAAACAAAGAGTAAAGAAGCTGTAGCAAAAGTAGCATTAAAAGGTTCAGATTTACATTATTTAAGAAGATTAAGTGATGAATTTGGAGTTAACATTCATGCTTTTTCAGAAAAATATGGATTAATAACTCCTAAAAATAGTAAATACACTGAAGTAGAGGCTGAAATTAATAATATAAAAATAAACGAAATGAATATAGATAATATTTGCGATGATGAAGTTATGATAAAAATTATGATGATTGACGAACCTGAAGTATTAGAAGTAGCTATGAACAAACTTCCTAAAGAAGTTTATGAAAAATATACAGTAGTTAGAAGTACTCCTTACTTCTTAGAATTCTTAAATAAAAAAGTTAATAAAGGTGTAGGAGTTGAATTATTGGCTCAACACTTAAGTTTAAGTAAAGAAGAAGTTATGACTTTTGGAGATGCAGGCAATGATATTCATATGATTGAATACGCTGGTTTAGGTATAGCTATGGAAAATGCTTTTGATGAAGTAAAAGAAGTAGCAAATTATATTACTAAAAGTAATGAAGATGATGGAGTAGCAAAGGCTATAGAAAAATTTATACTTAAGCAATAAAAAAGTCATATATATAAATAATAAAAAATGTAATCATAAGGCTTTCAGAGCTTTTGATTGCATTTTTTATTATTTAAGAATTTTAAAGGTTTATGCATATAAATAACCTTTTATAAATTACTTCCTTTGAGTATTTTTATATCACGATTGTCAAAACATATTCATATAACTATAAATATAGGCAACAAAAAAAGGAAGGATAATATGTGTGGAATAACAGGATTTGTAAATTTTAAAAAGAATATAAAAGAAGAAAATAAAATACTAAAAGATATGACTGATACTTTAGTAAATAGAGGGCCTAATGCAGAAGGTATGTATATTTCTAATAATGTTATGCTTGGACATAGAAGACTTATAGTAGTTGATCCAGAAGATAGTGTAAAGTTTCGTATGAAAAAATAGAGTTAATCAAAGTTAAGGAATAA
>ERZ857998.2856-NODE-2856-length-15165-cov-8.157710_pt1 | contig 15165 bp, 7 predicted proteins | sample MGYA00519954_ERZ857998 | MGnify/ENA primary metagenome ERZ857998 (study PRJEB31778, sample SAMEA3449424) | human gut metagenome | biome: human gut; feature: human-associated habitat; material: faeces | place: United Kingdom | collected 2010/2012 ...
TCTCGACTGCGACGCCATTTATCATTGCCTGCTCGAAACGGACGATGCCCTTGTCGCCGCCATCGGCGCGCGCTTTCCCGGCACGGTCCGGGACGGCCGGGTCGACCGCCCGGCGCTGGCCGCCGTCGTGTTTGCCGATCCGGCGGAGCTTGCGGCCCTCGATGCCCTGACGCATGAGGCCGTTGCGCGCGAGGTACGGCGGAGGCTTTGGCAGTCGGAGGCACCGTTTGCCGCCATCGACGCCATCGGCCTGTTCGAAAGCGGCCTTGCCGCCCTGTGCGACGAGACGGTCTGTGTGCTTGCGCCTGAGGAAACGCGCATCGAGCGGCTCATCCGGCGCGACGGCATCTCCCGCGAGCGCGCTCTTGCCCGCATCCGGGCGCAGAAGAGCGACGAGGCCCTGCGGGCCCAGTGCGGCCATGCCCTGTGGGCGGACGCGCCGACGCCGGAGGCATTTCAACAACAATGTGAGCAATTTCTGAAAGGAGTTTTGATGATGGAAGAAACCAAGAAGTTCGCAAAGGAGCGCGAAGCGCTGCTTTCCAGCCCCAAGAACGGCTATGACCGCATTTCCGAGGCGGACCTTGCCGCGATGGAGTCCTACTGCAAGGAGTACATGAAATTCATCAGCGACTGCAAGATGGAGCGGGAGGCTGTCAAGTGGACGATCGAGGCCGCTGAGAAGGCCGGCTTCCGGGAACTGAAGCCCGGCATGCAGCTGAAGCCCGGCGACCGCGTCTACGGCAACAACCACAATAAGAGCGTTATCTTTGCCGTCGTCGGCAGCGAGAGCCTGAACGAGGGCACGCACATCTGCGCGGCCCACATCGATTCCCCGCGTCTGGACCTGAAGCCGAATCCCCTGTATGAGGATGCGGGCATGGCCTATTTCAAGACGCATTACTACGGCGGCATCAAGAAGTATCAGTGGACGACGACCCCGCTGGCCATCCACGGCGTCGTGGCGAAGAAGGACGGCACCGTCGTCACCGTGACCGTCGGCGAGGAGCCGGGCGATCCCATCTTCTGCGTGACCGACCTGCTGGTCCACCTGTCCGCTGACCAGATGCGCAAGACGCTGGCCGAGGGCGTGACGGGCGAGAACCTGCGCATCCTGCTCGGCAGCCGCCCGCTGAAGGACGACGAGGGCGCCGACCGCGTGAAGTTCGCCATCCTGATGCTCCTGAACGAGAAGTACGGCCTGACGGAGGAGGACTTCCTCTCCGCCGAGCTGACCATGGTCCCCGCAGGCCCTGCGCGCGAGGTCGGCTTCGACCGCAGCCTCATCGCCGCCTACGGCCATGACGACCGCGTATGTGCCTATGCAGCCTTCAAGCCGCTGCTGGACCTCGGCACCCCGGTCAAGACGGCCGTGTGCGTGCTGGCCGACAAGGAGGAGATCGGCTCCGTCGGCATCTCCGGCATGCAGAGCCAGTATTTCGAGATGTTCATGGAGGACCTGTGCGAGGCGACGGGCGCAAGCAAGCGCCGCTGCTTCGAGCATTCGTTCTGCCTGTCCGCAGACGTCAGCAACGCGTTTGACCCGCTGTATGCCGAGACCTGCGACCCGACGAACAACACGAAGATCAACTACGGCACCGGCATCTTCAAGTATACCGGCGCGCGCGGCAAGTCCGGCAGCTCCGACGCGGCCGCCGAGGTCATGGGCTATGTGCGCCGCATCTTTGCGAAGCACGACGTCATCTGGCAGACCGGCGAGCTCGGCAAGGTCGACCAGGGCGGCGGCGGCACGGTCGCCTGCTACATGGCAAACCGCAACATCGAGACCGTCGATGCCGGCGTCCCGGTGCTGTCCATGCATGCCCCGATGGAGATCGTCTCCAAGCTGGATACCTACATGACCTTCAAGGGCATGAAGGTCTTCTACGAAGAAAACTGATCTGTCCTGCCCCGCTTTGGAGCTCCAAAGCGGGGCAGCGTTTTTGCACGATGAGTAGCCCCGCCCGGCTCTGCAGGAACAATCGGTACAGGTTGGCGTTAAAATGGCACCAGCCCCGAATTGTCATTGCGAGGAGGCCGCAGGCCGACGCGGCAATCTCGGGAAGGCATTGCCGATTCGCACTGGCTGCCGATAAAAACGCATTGACCAATTGCGTGCGTCTGTAGCGGCGCTCAGTGAGCGCCTTGCGCACCTGCAAATTTCCACGCACTCCGCCGACCGTACAGGCTCCCAGATTTGTCATTGCGAGGCCCCAAAGGGGCCGCGGCAATCTCGGGGAGGCAGTTACGATTTCGCCGAGGCTGCCCTGTTATCGGACTGGGCACTGCGAGATTCCCACGTCGCTTCGCTCCTCGGAATGACAATTCGGGGGCATTCACCATTTTAACGATGCCGTGTACCGGCTGTTAGTGCTTACCAGGCGGTCACTGACCGCCGCTACAGACGCAATCGGTGCATGCTGTTTCAACGGCGGCCTGTACAATCTGCGAGTGCCTTCCCGAGATTGCCATGTCGCTTCTCTCCTCGCAATGACAAATTTGAAAGCCTCATGCCGCCGAATTATCGTCCCAATACTTGCAGTTGCCAATGGCGCTCAGGGAACGCCCTACAGATGCAATCGGCTTGTACGTTTTTATCGTTGCCCTGTACGAACTGCAAATGCCTGACACCCCGTTTTACGCGGATTTTACGTCCTGCGGGCGGGAAAAATACGGCGCTGTCCGGGAAAACCCATATTTTTCCGCATGTTTTGCGGCCAAAACGGCGTACAATGGGCGGAAAGCCTGCAAAAGAATAACATCGCAGGAAAAACCGACAAACGCGCCAGAAATTTTTCGGAACAGTTGAAATTTTTGTGCAATGTTGTATAATAAGCATGGACGGATGATTGAAAGGGAGCGCTGCCGCAATCAGGGCTTCCCGTATCCCCGCAAGCTGAGCAAAGAAGGAGATCACCATGGAACAGACGCTGCATAATGCATTCAAACGTTTCTCTCTCGGCGACGAGCTGCGCGCCTATACCTTCCTGGGCTGCCATGCCGCAGAGCGCGACGGAGTCCACGGCTATGTTTTCCGTGTCTGGGCCCCGCGGGCGCAGGGCGTCAGCGTGACCGGCGACTGGAACTTCTGGAACACCGAGGACCTGCCGATGACGCTCGTCGAATACGGCATCTGGGAGGCCTTTTCCGCCTATGCGCGCGAGGGCGACGCCTATAAATTCTATGTCCGCCGCCGCGACGGCTCCGCCGTCTATAAATCCGATCCCTATGCCTTCCGCAACTGTGCGCTGCCCGACACGTCGAGCCGTATCTGTACGCTGGACGGCTATACCTGGGGCGATGCCGACTACCGCCGCAAGCAGGGCAAGCGTAAGCTGCTCAACTGCCCGATGAACATCTATGAGATGCACTTCGGCTCGTGGCGGCGCAAGCCGGACGGCAGCCTCTATACCTACGACGAGCTGGCAGATGAGCTCGTCCCCTACCTGAAGGACATGGGCTACACCCACATCGAGCTCATGCCGCTGTCCGAATACCCCTATGAGCCGTCGTGGGGCTATCAGGTCACGGGCTACTATGCTCCGACGTTCCGCTACGGCGAGCCGAAGCAGCTCATGCGCTTTGTGGACAAGTGCCACGAGGCCGGCATCGGCGTGCTGCTCGACTGGGTCCCGGCCCACTTCCCGAAGGATGAGAACGGCCTTTATGAATTCGATGGCACCTGCTGCTATGAGCTGGAAGACCCGCTCATGAACGAGCACCCCGACTGGACGACCCGCATCTTCGACTTCGGCAAGGGCGAGGTGCAGTCGTTCCTCATCTCGAACGCCGTGTACTGGCTGGAGCAGTACCACATCGACGGCCTGCGCGTCGACGCCGTGGCCGCCATGCTCTACCTCGACTACGGCCGCCGCGAGTACCACCCGAACAAGTTCGGCGGCAAGGAGAACCTCGAGGCCATCGCCTTCCTGCGCAAGCTCAACCGCGCGGTGTTCTCCGTGCGGCGCAGCGCCATCACGGCGGCCGAGGAGTCCACGGCCTTCCCGCTCGTGACGAAGCCGGATTACGATGGCGGCCTCGGCTTCCTGTTCAAGTGGAACATGGGCTGGATGAACGACATGCTGCACTATATGTCGCTCGATCCGCTGTTCCGCAAGGGCAGCCACAACGACCTGACGTTCTCCATGACGTATGCCTATTCCGAAAACTTCATTCTTCCGCTGTCGCATGACGAGGTGGTGCACGGCAAGTGCTCCCTTATCAACAAGATGCCGGGCGAATATGACGATAAGTTCAGCAACCTGCGCGTGTTCTACGGCTTCATGATGGGCCACCCCGGCAAGAAGCTCAGCTTCATGGGCAACGAATTTGCGCAGTTCATCGAGTGGAATTACGCACAGCAGCTCGACTGGCTCCTGCTCGACTATGAGCGCCATCGCCAGATGCAGGACTATGTGCGCGATCTGAACCATTTCTATCTGGATCACAGCAGCCTGTGGAACAACGATTCCGACTGGAACGGCTTCCGGTGGATCTCCGCCGACGACCGCGACAACAGCGTTATCGCCTTCCGCCGCATCGATCGCCGCGGCTGTGAACTGATCGTGATCTGCAACTTCTGCCCGGTCACCCGGACGGATTATCGCCTGGGTCTGCCGAAGCCGGGCGAATACGAGGCGGTCTTCAACAGTGACGAGGTCCGCTACGGCGGCAAGGGAACGGAGCTTCCCGTTGTGACGGCCGAAAAGGAGCCGCTGCACGCCCTGCCCTTCTCCGGCAGCTTCACGCTCGCGCCGCTCTCCGTGGCCTTCTACCGCAAAAAGACAGCCCCGCGCAAGAAAACGGCAAAATCCTGAATGACGAGAAGGAGAAATGACCATGAACTTCCAGAAAAAGCACTGCGTCGCGATGCTGCTGGCGGGCGGGCAGGGGAGCCGCCTGATGGTGCTGACGGAGAACACGGCAAAGCCTGCGGTCCCGTTCGGCGGTAAGTATCGCATCATCGATTTTCCTCTCTCCAACTGCGTGAACTCCGGCATTGACACCATCGGCGTGCTGACGCAGTATCAGCCGCTCGAGCTCAATGAGTACATCGGAAACGGCCAGCCGTGGCGTCTGAACCGCAGCCACTGCGGCGTGCAGGTCCTGCCGCCCTATGCCAAGAGCAAGAAATCCGAGTGGTACAAGGGCACGGCGAACGCGATCTATCAGAACATCGCCTTCATCGAGCGCTATGATCCGGACGATGTCATCATCCTCTCCGGCGACCACATCTATAAAATGGACTATGCCGCCATGCTGCGCTACCACGAGCAGATGGAGGCCGACTGCACCATCGCCGTGCGCACGGTCCCGCTGGCCGAGGCCAGCCGCTTCGGCATCATGAACACCCGGGAGGACGGCTCCATCTACGAATTCGAGGAGAAGCCGAAGCACCCGAAGAGCACGAACGCATCCATGGGCATCTACATCTTCAAGTGGAGCGTGCTGAAAAAGTTCCTCATCGAGGACGAGGAGAACCCGCGTTCCGAGAACGACTTCGGCAAGAACGTCATCCCCGCCATTCTGAACGAGGGCTACCGCCTGTTCGCCTATGAATTCCAGGGCTACTGGAAGGACGTCGGCACGATCAGCTCCCTGTGGGAGGCCAACATGGACCTGCTGGGCAAGAACCCTGCCTTCAACCTCTACGGTGAGAAGGGCAACCGCATCTATGCCCGGAACTACGCCATGCCGTCGAGCATCATCGCCCGTGAGTCGAAGAATAAGAACTGCTTCATCGCCGAGGGCTGCGAAATTTATGGCACCATCACGCACTCCATCATCTCCACGGGCTGCACGGTCGACTCCGGTGCCATCGTGGAGGACAGCGTCATCATGCCGAACGTCCATATTGAGTCCGGTGTCATCATCCGCCACGCCATCATCGGCGAGGACTGCCGCATCTGCCGCGGCGCGGTGATCGGCGGCTCGTTCGCCCCCGGTGAGGAAAAGAAGATCAGTGTGGTCGGAAAGGCCAAGACCATTGCCGAGAACACCGCCATCAAGCCGGGCGAGATCTATTGAGAGGGAGGACAAGAACCATGACTACGATGGGCATCATTTTTGCGAACATCTATGACAGCTCCCTCGGTGAGCTGACGTACAAGCGCACCATGGCGTCTTTGCCCTACGGCGGGCGCTATCGTCAGATCGATTTCTCCCTGTCGAACATGACGAATTCTGCCATTCGCCATATCGGTATCATCACGAAGTATAATTATCAGTCCCTTATGAACCACATCGGCTCCGGGCAGGAGTGGGATCTGGAGCTCGGCGAAGGCGGCCTGGAATTCCTGACGCCGTTTGCCATGGGCCACAACGGCAGCTACCGCGGCAAGCTCGAGGCGCTGGATTCCGCCATGAATTTCCTGAAAATCTCCACGGAGGAATATGTCGTTCTGGCCGACAGCGGCGTGCTGTGCGCCATCAATCTCGAAAAGATCGTCGAGGCCCACGCCGCCTCGGGCGCAGACGTCACCGTCGTGGTGAAGGACGGCATCTGCAATGGCAAAAAGCAGCTGGACCTGGCCGTGAAGGTCGACGCGGATGACCGCGTGACGGACGTGGCCGTCGACTACTGCGCAGGCGAGCAGTATCTTGCCTCCATGGGCCTGTTCGTCATCCGCCGCGAGCTGCTCATGCGTGAGGTCACGGAGGCCGTGGCCCACAACCGCTACCATTTCGAGCGCGACCTTGTCATGCACGGCTTCGCAGAGACCGGCATGAAGGTCAACGCCTACCGCTATGACGGCGTGGCGCTGTTCAACGAGAGCACGACGGAGTTCTTCCACAACAGCCTCGCCCTCATCCGCCCGGAGATCCGCCATGGCCTGTTCGCCCGCGAGGACCTGACGATCTACACGAAGGTCCGCGACGAGGTGCCTGCCTACTACGGCGAGCATTCCGAGATCGACGACTGCGTCGTGGCCGACGGCTGCGTGCTCGAGGGCTCCGCCGTCAATTCCGTCCTGTTCCGCAGCGTGAAGCTCGGCGAGGGCGCATCCGTGCGCAACAGCGTCATCATGCAGCGCTGCACCATCGGCGAGGGTGCCGATCTGGAGTGCGTCATCATGGATATGGACGTCGTCGTCCGTCCGGGCGCCGTGCTGCGCGGCACGATGGATCATCCGCTGGTGTTCAAGAGAGGAGAGGTCGTATGAGGATCGCAATGGTCGCCTCCGAGGCTGCCCCGTTCGTCAAAACGGGCGGTCTGGGCGACGTGATGCAGGCGCTTCCCAATGCACTGTCCAAGCTGAAGGGCAACGAGATCTGCCTGTTCCTGCCGTACTATAAGCGCATCAAGGAAAACCCGGCCGTCGAAACGGAGCAGGTCGGCTCGTTCTCCATGGAGCTGGCCTGGCGTGAGAGCTATGTCGGCATTCTGCGCCTGAAGTCCCGCCGCAAGAAGCTGCAGGTCTATTTTATCGACAACGACTACTATTTCGGCGCGCGCAGCACCGTCTACGGCGATTTCGACGACGGTGAGCGCTTCGCCTATTTCTCAAAGGCCGTGATGGCTGCGCTGTACTTCCTTGACTTCAAGCCCGATATCCTGCACTGCCACGACTGGCAGGCGGCCATGACGCCTGCGTATCTGCGCGCGCTGTACCATGACTGGTGCCCGCAGACCAAGCTCGTCTTCACCATCCACAACGTGGAGTATCAGGGCTGGGCCGATGCGTCGTTCTTCGACAATATTCTCGGTCTGCCGGATGAATACCGCGCGAGCCTGACGTTCGACGGCGCGATCAACATGATGAAGGGCGCCATCGAGCTTTCGGACATCGTCACGACGGTCTCGAAGTCCTATGCCGAGGAGCTGCGCTATCCGTATTATGCCCACCGCCTCGACGGCGTGCTGCGCAATGCGTGGCTGTGGGGCATTACGAACGGCATTGACACCGATGTCTTTGACCCCGAGACGGACTGCGCCCTGAGCGCGAACTATTCCGCCGCCGATATGAGCGGCAAATGGGTCAACAAGCGCGCCCTGCGCGAGGAGATGGGCCTGAGCACCGACACGGACGCCCCCATCCTCGGCATGGTCACGCGCCTGGCCGGGCACAAGGGCATCGACCTGCTGTGCTACATCGGCCAGCGCCTGATGGAGCGCGAGATCCAGCTCGTCATCGTCGGCACGGGCGAAAAGCAGTATGAGTACGCTCTGAGCGCACTGGCCCGCCAGTATCCCGGCCGCATCGCCGTCCGGCTGTGCTTCGACCCGGCGCTCGCCTCCCGCGTCTATGCGGGCTGCGACATGTATCTCATGCCGTCGAAGTCCGAGCCGTGCGGCCTGTCCCAGCTCATTGCCATGCACTACGGCACCGTGCCCATCGTCGCCTCGACCGGTGGCCTGCGCGACACCGTCCCGCCCTACAATCCCGAAACGGGTGAGGGCCGCGGCTTTACCTTCCAGAGCTACAACGCCGATGATTTCCTCGGCGCCATCGACCGTGCAGCAGGCCTGTATTACGGCGACCGCGACGCATGGAACAGGCTGGCCCGCCATGATATGGAGTGTGACTTCAGCTGGCAGGTCCCGGCCAACGAATATATGCAGCTGTACAGCGAATTGCTCTACGGCAAGCAGTAATAAATCATGATTTCAAACGCTGATTCCGGAATTACGGAAAACTTTAGGAGGCCCCATGAACAAGAAGCAAAATTCCAAACAGAAGATCCAGAAGCTTGCGGAGAATGACGCCCGTCCCGAGCGCGCCATTCAGCCCACGGAGCTGCTCAACGACACGCTGCGCCGCATCTTCGGCTGCGAGCTTGCCGACGCCACCCAGAAGCAGGTCTATCGCGCGCTGTGCATCAGCGTCCGCGAGCTGCTGACGGAGAAGAACCGCGTCTTCGGCAACCGCTGCACCGAAAAGGAGCGCAAGGAAGTTTATTATATGTCGATGGAGTTCCTGGTCGGCACCAGCCTGCGCAATAACCTCTTTAACCTCGGGCTGGAGGCGGAGTTCCGCAAGGCACTGGCTGATGCAGGCTTCGACATCGATGAGATCTACGCCATCGATCCCGACGCCGGCCTTGGAAACGGCGGCCTTGGCCGTCTGGCCTCCTGCTATATGGATGCCGCGACCGGCATGGACTACCCGATGACCGGCTTCTCCATCCGCTATGAATTCGGCATCTTCAAGCAGAAGATCGTCGACGGCTGGCAGATGGAGTTCCCGGACAACTGGCTCGAGATGGGCGACGTGTGGCTGCAGGCCCGCGAGGACGACGCCGTGGAGGTCAAGTTCGGCGGCGAGGTCCGCGAGTGGATGGACAACGACCGCTTCAAGGTCGCGCAGGTCGGCTACAGCTCCGTTATGGCCGTGCCGTATGACATGTATATCTCCGGCTATGACAGCGATGCCGCCAACCGCCTTGTCCTGTGGAGCGCCAAGCTGCCGCAGAGCTTTGATATGGCCGCCTTCTCCCGCGGCGATTATGTCCGCGCGCTGGAGCGCAACGCCATGGCCGAGACCATCTCGAAGGTCCTCTATCCGGCAGACGACCACATTCAGGGCAAGCGCCTGCGCCTGAAGCAGCAGTACCTGCTTGTCTCCGCCTCGCTGCAGAGCATCCTGAAGAAGCACTATAAGAAATACCGCACCTACACGAACCTGCCGGACAAGGTTGCCATCCACATCAACGACACCCATCCGGCCCTGTGTGTGCCGGAGCTGATGCGCCTGCTCATCGATGAGCACGACTTCGGCTGGGACGAGGCGTGGGACATCACCTGCCGCACGCTGTCCTATACGAACCACACCGTTATGAGCGAGGCGCTTGAGCGCTGGAACGTCGATCTGTTCCGGGAGCAGCTGCCGCGCGTCTACTCCATCTGCCAGGAGATCAACCGCCGCCTCATCGAGCACCTGTGCGCCGTCTACCCGAACGACTGGGGCAAGATCAACTATATGGCCGTCATCGCGAACAACGAGATCCGCATGGCGAACCTCTGCCTTGCCGCCTGCCACAAGGTCAACGGTGTTTCCAAGCTGCACACGGACATCCTGCGCAACGGCATCTTCCGCGACTACTGCCAGATCACGCCGGAGCGCTTCCTGAACGTGACGAACGGCATCGCCTATCGCCGTTGGCTGTGCCAGTCCGATCCGCTGCTGACGGATTATCTCAAGCAGCTCATCGGCGGCGACTTCCTGCGGGATGCCCGCGCACTCGAGAAGCTCCTGCCATATCAGAATGACGAAAAGGTGCTTGCGGACCTCATGGCCATCAAGCGCAAGAACAAGGAGCGCCTCGCCGCTCTCATCGAGAACCAGAACGGCGTGCGCGTCGACCCGGATTCCATTTTCGATATCCAGATCAAGCGCCTGCATGAGTACAAGCGCCAGCTGCTCAACATCCTGCATGTTCTGTATCTCTACCGCCAGATCAAGGCCAATCCGCACGGCGATTTCATGCCCCGCACGTTCATCTTCGCGGCCAAGGCCTCCGCGGGCTATATCCGCGCCAAGCAGATCATCAGCCTCATCGTCGCTGCGTCGAAGCTCATCAATAACGACCCGGACGTCAACGACAAGCTGAAGGTCGTCTTCCTCGAGGACTATAAGGTCTCCCTTGCGGAGATCATCATCCCGGCCGCCGATATCTCCGAGCAGATCTCCATCGCGGGCAAGGAAGCCTCCGGCACCGGCAACATGAAGCTCATGATCAACGGCGCCGTGACCATTGGCACGCTCGACGGCGCGAACGTCGAGATCCACGAGCAGGTCGGCGACGAGAACATCTTCCTCTTCGGCATGAAGGCCCATGAGGTCGAGGAGCTGTGGCAGCGCGGTTACCATCCGACGGAATTCGTCACGCCGGAGCTGCAGGCCGTGCTCGACATGCTCACGTCCGGCGTGCTCGGCCAGCGCTTCGACGATCTGGTCGATTCGCTGCTCACGAACCGCTTCGGCACGGCTGACCCCTATATGACGCTGGCCGATTTCCAGGATTACGCCCGCGCGCAGCGCGATGTCGCCGCGGTCTATCAGGACAAGCAGCACTTTGCCCGCATGTCCCTCATCAACATCGCCAAGGCCGGCATCTTCTCCTCGGACCGCGCCGTCAAGGAATACGCGGACGAGATCTGGAATCTCGACTGAGATGCGTATCCTGTTTGACAGCCGTCAGACGCAGTACAAGACCCCGTTCGGAACGCTCCGGACGGGGGAGTGCTGCGTTCTGCAGATCCGCATCCCGACGGAGGTCGGCGCCTCCGGCGTCCGCCTGATGCTGGAGGACAGCGAGCACGCTGTGTGCGCCGAGCTGCCGTTTTCCTTCGCCTCGCGCGGCGAGGACGGCTATGAGCTCTGGCGTCTGGAATTCACGCGGCAGGAGACCGGGCTGCATTTTTACTGGTTCCACATCGACAAGCGCGGCGGCGGCAGCTTCCGCCTGTTCCGGCAGGGGCGTGATACGAATATGGAGGCGGGGGAGAAGTGGCAGCTCAGCGTCATTCCGGCCGATTTTACGGTGCCGGACTTTGCACCGGGCGCCGTGATGTACCAGATCTTCCCTGACCGCTTTGCCCGCAGCGGCAGCTGCGACCTGACCTATAAGCTCCAGCCGTTCTGGGTGCACGAAAGCCCCGATGAGCTGCCGGAGTACCGCCCCGATGCGCACGGTGAGGTGCGGAACAACGACTTTTTCGGCGGAAATTTTGCGGGCATTTGCGAAAAGCTGCCGTATCTGCAGGAGCTGGGCGTCGGCGTTCTCTATCTGAACCCGATCTTCATGGCGTGGTCGAATCACCGCTATGATACGGCGGATTATCGCCGCCCGGATCCCATGCTCGGCACGGAGGAGGACTTCCGCACCCTGTGCGACGAGGCTCACGCGCGCGGCATGCGCGTCATTCTCGACGGCGTGTTTTCCCACACGGGCAGCAACAGCGTCTATTTTGACGCGAAGCATGTGTTTGGCCACGGCGCGGCGTCCGACCCGAATTCGCCGTACCGCCGCTGGTATCGCTTCCACCATTATCCCGACGATTACGAGGCCTGGTGGGGCATCCGCACGCTCCCGTGCGTCGAGGAGCTGGACGAGACGTATCTCAATTATATTATCGAGGATGAGGACTCCGTCATCGCCCACTGGCTGCGCCTCGGAGCGGATGGCTTCCGGCTTGACGTCGTCGACGAGCTGCCGGATGAATTTGTTCGCCGCCTGCGCCGCCGGATGCGGCAGATCGATCCGCAGAGCCTGCTGCTCGGCGAGGTCTGGGAGGACGCGTCGAACAAGCGTGCCTATGGCGTTTCCCGCCGCTATTTTGTCGACGGCGAGCTGGATTCTGTCATGAATTACCCGTGGCGCAACGCCATTGTGGCCTTCCTGACGGATGCGGATGACGGCACGGCGCTGGGCGAAAGCCTGATGACGCTGGCGGAGAATTACCCGCCCGAGGTGCTCTCCTGCGTGATGAACCACCTCGGCACGCATGACACGCCGCGCATCCTGACCGTGCTGGGTGAGCCGTTCCGCGGCACGAAGGACGAGCGGGCGCACCGCCGCATGACGCCGGTGCAGCGCAAGACCGCCCTGATGCGGCTGCGCATGGCGGTCTTCCTGCAGTTTACCCTGCCCGGTATGCCCTGCATCTACTACGGCGACGAGGCCGGGATGGAGGGCTTTGAGGACCCGTTCTGCCGCGCCTGCTATCCATGGGGCCGCGAGGACGAGGAGCTGCAGGCCTATTACCGCATGATGACCGCCCTGCGCGGCAGCAGCGAGGCCCTGCGGCGCGGCGGCCTGCGCGTGCTGGCCGCCGGAAACGGCCGCATCGCTTTTACACGCGCCTTCGGAGATGAGCGACTGATCGTATGCGTGAACCATTCCATCGGGGAGTGGGTCCTGCCTGCAGGCCGCGTCCGCTTTGCCGAAAGCGCGGCACCGTCGCCCACGGGCGAGGTCGTCCTGATGCGCGGCGGCTTCTGCCTGCTGGAACCGTCGGATCCCGAAGCGCATATCTCTATAGAGTAGAAATATCTCCCGGCGACACCCCAAACGATACGAAAGGAGCGATCCCATGAAGTTTTCTGAAATGCCCTATTCCCGTCCCGACCTGGAAGCCATGAAGACGAACCTGACGGCCTGCACCGAGGCCTTCCTCGCCGCCGAAAGCGCGCAGGAGCAGATCGCGCAGTACGACCGCGTTACGGACCTGTCCGTGGAGTTCAACACGATGGGAAGCCTTGCCAATGCCCGCCATACCATCGACACGCGCGATGAATTCTATGACGCCGAGTCAACGTTCTTCGACGAGAGCTGGCCTCAGCTGAGCGTCTATTTCCAGCGCCTGAACGAGGCCATGCTGGACTCGAAGTTCCGCCCGGAGCTGGAGGCCCATTACGGCAGCCTGCTGTTCCTGAAGCTCGAAATCAGCCGCCGCAGCTTCAAGCCGGAGCTTGTGGAGCTTATGCAGGAGGAAAACCGCCTGACGTCCCGCTATCAGAAGCTCTATGCCAACATGACCGTGGAATTTGACGGCAAGACCATGCCCATGCCGATGCTCGGCAAGTACAAGGTCAGCGCCGACCGCGCCGTTCGCCGCGCCGCTTACGAGGCCGAGGGCAAGGTCTTTGATGCAAACCGCGCGGAGCTGGACGAGATCTATGACAAGCTCGTCCACAACCGCAATGCGCAGGGCCGCATGCTTGGCTATCCGAACTTCATTCAGCTCGGCTATGACCGCCTCGGCCGCAACTGCTATGGACAGAAGGAGCTGGCGGCCTTCCGCGACCAGATCGCAAACGATCTTGTCCCCCTCATTGCGGAGGTCAAGGAGGCCCAGCGCAAGCGCATCGGCGTCGACCGCCTGTACATTTACGACGACAAGTTCCGCTTCCCGGACGGCAACCCGGCCCCGGAGGGCACGGCGGAGGAGATCCTCGCCGCAGGCCGCAGAATGTATGAGGAGCTCAGCCCGGAGACGAAGGAATTCGTCGACTTCCTCTACGACAACGAGCTGCTCGACGTGCTGTCCCGCGAGGGCAAGGCCCCCGGCGGCTACTGTACGATGTTTGAAAAATACAAGGCTCCGTTTATCTTCTCGAACTTTAACGGCACAGCCGGAGACGTCGATGTGCTGACTCACGAGGCCGGTCACGCCTTCGCATTTTACCGCGCAATGAACAGCGATATCTACCCGGACCTGCGCGAACCGACCATCGAGGCCTGCGAATGCCACTCCATGAGCATGGAATTTCTGACGCAGGATTATCATAAATATTTCTTCGGCGCGCAAACGGCAAAATACGAGCTTGCCCACTGTGAAGACAGCCTCGATTTTATCCCCTATGGCTGCATGGTGGATGAATTCCAGCATTTGATGTATGAAAATGAGGACCTGACGCCGGATGAGCGCCACGGCGTGTGGGAGAAGCTCGAGAAGAAGTACCGCCCCTGGCTGAGCATGGACGGCCTGCCCTTCTACGGCCGCTACGCCCACTGGCAGTGGAAACCGCACATTTATCTCAATCCGCTGTACTATATTGATTATTGTATGGCAGGTACGGTCGCGTTCCAGGTCTGGACGCTCTCTCTGCAGGACCGCAAGGCAGCGTGGGAGAAATATCTGGCCTTTGTCGACCAGGCGGGAACAAAGACGTTCGCCGATTTGTGCCAAAGCGTCGGCCTGCGTATACCGTACGAGGACGGCTGCATCCGCGAGGTCGGCTCCGGTATCCGCGACTGGATCCGGGAAAACAGACCTGCCGAGGCCTGAATGCACCTTGCATAGTCCCCGAGCGGTGGATGACAGAAAGCGTGATTTTCGGCAGGTCGTGTCAGGATGCGCGTATCTTGTGAACATTTCATGAAATCAAAAAAATTATCCACCGGTCTGCTATAAAAATTCACAGAAGATTTTCAAAGGGAAAAAAATTCGTTCTTTTTTGTTGATTCTGCAAGGGAATTGTGTTATAGTATTACCAAACTTTTCAGAAAGCATCCAAGGGTTGTCCGCTGTGTGCGGACACAAGTGCTCTGCTCGATATTATCTGTGAATATCACAGCATAATATACAAATTTTTGTAGGAGGTAACGCAATGAAAAAGAATCTTCTCAAGCTTCTGACTCTGGTTCTCGCTCTGGTCATGGTTGTCACCGTGTTCGCCGGCTGCAAGAAGGCAGACGAGGAAACCGTAGCCCCCACGC
>ERZ857998.2857-NODE-2857-length-15165-cov-3.245996_pt1 | contig 15165 bp, 12 predicted proteins | sample MGYA00519954_ERZ857998 | MGnify/ENA primary metagenome ERZ857998 (study PRJEB31778, sample SAMEA3449424) | human gut metagenome | biome: human gut; feature: human-associated habitat; material: faeces | place: United Kingdom | collected 2010/2012 ...
GCTGTCATCTTTATTGTCGGGCTGGCAAACGGCATCCCGGTCATGGAAATCTTTATGACCGCTGTTTCTCTGGCTGTGTCCGCTATCCCAGAGGGCCTTCCCGCTATCGTAACGATTGTTTTGTCTATCGGCGTACAGCGGATGGTAAAGAAAAACGCGCTGATCCGCCGTCTGCCCGCGGTGGAGACACTGGGCAGCGCCTCCGTCATCTGCTCGGATAAGACAGGAACCCTAACCCAGAACCGCATGACGCTGGTGAAGGCCTATACGGACGGCGGCGCGCTGGAAGAAATCGGCCAGAATTCTGCGCCGGTTCTGCAACTGCTGCGCTATGGCGCGCTGTGCTGCGACGGTTCTGTAGTCACCCGCGAAGACGGCACGGTGCAACACATTGGCGACCCCACGGAAACCAGTATCGTGTTCGCCGCGGAAAAGCAGGGCATGCCCAAAGCGAAGCTCAATGAGGAAAATCCGCGCCTGGCAGAGATCCCCTTCGATTCCGACCGCAAGCTGATGACTACAGTGAACCGCGTCGATGGCAAACTGATTGCCATCACCAAGGGCGCGTTCGACGTGCTAGCCCAGCGCTGTGTGCGGGGCGATATCGAGGCGGCCCGCCGCGTGAACGACGAAATGAGCGAGCAGGCCCTGCGCGTGCTGGCCGTGGCCTGGCGCGAGTTAGAAGAGGTTCCCCAAAATCCCACCAGTGAAACGCTGGAAAAGGATCTTACCTTTATGGGCTTGGTGGGCATGATCGACCCGCCGCGTCCCGAGGCAAAACAGGCCGTGGCCGTGTGCCGCAAGGCTGGCATCAAGCCCGTGATGATCACGGGCGACCATGTGGTCACCGCCTCTGCCATCGCTCGGGAAATCGGCATTTTGCAGCCGGGCGATGAAGCCGTCACAGGAACGCAACTGGACAAGATGAGCGATGCGGAACTCGACCAGCGCGTGCGCAACATCAGCGTGTACGCCCGCGTTTCGCCGGAAAACAAGATTCGCATCGTGAAGGCCTGGCAGCGCCAGGGAGAAGTGGTTTCCATGACGGGCGACGGCGTGAACGACGCGCCCGCGCTCAAGGCCGCGGACATCGGCTGCGCCATGGGCATCACCGGCACGGACGTGGCAAAGGGCGCGGCCGATATGACCCTCACGGACGACAACTTCGCCACCATCGTGGACGCGGTGCGCGAGGGCCGCGGCATCTATGCCAACATCAAAAAGGTGGTCGGCTTCCTGCTGGGCACGAACATCGGCGAAATCCTTACCGTGTTTTTCGCCATGATCCTCTGGCGCGAATCGCCCTTCCTTTCCATGCAACTGTTGTGGATCAACCTAGTGACGGATAGCCTGCCCGCCATCGCGCTGGGCATGGAGGCCGTGGAAAAGGACGTGATGGAGCAAAAGCCCCGCCCCAAGAACGAGGGCCTCTTCGCCCACGGCTATGGCGTGCGCATCGGTCTGCAGGGCTGCATGTTCGCCATCCTCTCCCTGCTGGCGTATCAGATTGGCAAGAACCTGTATGGCGCGGTGGAAGGCGGGCAGACGCTGGCCTTCATGGTGCTGGCGCTTTCGCAGGTGGTGCAGGCGTTCAACATGCGCTCGTTCCATTCCATCTTCCGCATTGGTGTGTTCACCAACCGCAAGCTCAATGGAGCGGCGCTGGTCTCTCTCGCGTTGATGGCGCTGGTGCTTTTCATCCCGCCCGTTGCGGGCGCGTTCGGCTTGGTGGCGCTCTCGCCGGTGCTGTATCTCATCGGCCTAGGGCTTTCCCTCGCGCCGCTTATCGTGATGGAAATCGCTAAGGCACTGGAACTCATCAAGCACTAATTTTTCGGAAAACGCCCGGCGCACAAGATCGTGCGCCGGGCGTTTTCCGTCCCTATCCAGGCTATCCCTTAAATGTGGTTCGATGGGCCTTCCTTCACTTCTGGCTCGCCCTCTTTGGGGATCCAGGAATCGTCAAAATGCAGCAGGACATTTTGCTGCGCCAAGGTATTTTGGAGTTTAGGAACGTCGATTCCGTCGATGCCCACGCCGTCGCTGAGCGCCTGCGCGGCCGCGCAGCCCGCGGCCTGCCCCGTGAGAATCGCGGGAGGAATCACGCGCACAATGTCCCAGGCATACCCCTCGCCGCTAGCGCTGCGCCCCGCGGTGATCAGGTTATCGTATCCTTTGCGCACGAGCGTGCGGTAGGGGATTTCATAGAGAAAATTGCGGTGCTCAAAATCGTTCACAGCCGTAATGCTATCCGCAAAGTGGCGGTATACGTCGGATACTTTCAGCGTGTAATCGCCGTCTATGCGCCGCGTGGTGCGGTATTGGCACATGCCAGGCAGGGAAATCACCTGCCGGGTGCGCCGGTCGTCCTTCTTTAGACGATTGAGCAGCGTAGCTGATTATCAAATAAGTATTGGTTTACGTCTTCCCCCGAAGTGCCGGTGTATAGCGGCTTGCCTTCCGGCTGGTTTTTGCCAAAGAGATTGGCGGTGCCGCCCGGCATATTGAAGATGGCTCGTTCAATACGCCCGCTTTCCGCGGCTTCTTTGCAATGCGCAAGGTCGATGCCATAGGCGGAATAGGTGAAATAGTTGTGCCCCTGCACCGTGGGCACGCCCGCCCGGAACAGGATATCCGCGTCGCCCGTGCAATCCACGACCATGCCCGCGGGATAGAATTGCCGGCCGGATTTGTTTTCCACAATCAGGCCTTCGCAGTGCTGCCCCTTCATCACGGGTTCGGAAGCCAGGGTATCAAAGGAAAGATGAATGTCTTCTTCCTGCACCATTTCCGTCAGCGCCAGGGCGAACATGCAGGCGGAATAGCGCACATCATATCTCCTGGGCAGGGATCCGTCCGCGGTGGGGCCTGGTTCGCCGTGTTTCCAGCTTTCGGGGGTCACATCGTACCCGTATCGCGTGGCCAGGGCGATGAATTCGTCCACCATGCCCTTGGTGATTTGTCGGCCGCGGCCATTGCACATGGGAACGAAATAGTTGATTTGTCCCAGAGTCGCCAGGCCGCCCAGCATGGTGCTCTTTTCCAGCACCAGCACGCGCTTTCCCGCCCGCCGGGCCGCCAAGGCCGCCGCGAGCCCGGCGACGCCCGCTCCGGCCACAACCACATCGTATGCTTCCTTTACGGGAATCTCGCGCGTTTCCACAATGTATCCCATAGTTTCGCCTGCCTTTCTGTGAGGAATACTGTACGCATAAAACGCATTGTATTCCTTAGGCGTATTATAGCACCGCTGGCAGGGGTTGGCAAGCAAAAGTATCAGAGGAATCCTGGTTTCTCGGTTCGTCCGCAAACGCGTCTATGTGCGCTAAAATTTTGCGGGGCTGGAAGCGATCCAGCCCCGATACATTTGCTTTTATTCGGCATCCAGTGGCCAAGTGAAATGGTGGAATCCGGCGGAAACGCTTTGCGTGCCCTGCGGCAGCGTCACATCCGCCTGCGCGCCGCAGGGAATCTGCACATACAGGTGCGCCTGCCCGTAGCGCTTCACCCAACGCACGCTGACGTCGCCCAGCGGGGTTTCCACGGTTGCCTGCGCGCTGAGCAGGTTCTTGGGCATGTACGGATGGATGGCCACGCGCTGCCAGCCCGCTTCCAGCGGCTTCACACCGGCCAGATAGGCATAGAACCAATAGCCAACTGCGCCGAACATGGGGTGGTTGTGCGAATTCATGCCGGGGTTCTTTTTCAGTTCGAAGCGCTCCCACACGGTGGTGGCCTCGTTTTGCAGCATGAAGCCCCAGGAAGGGTAGGTTTCGCGGGTGATCAGCGTCCACGCATCCTCCAGATAGCCCCATTGCGTGAGCGCATCCATCATATAGCGGGTGCACAGATTGCCCGTGGTGAAGCGATACTCGCGCGCAACGAGGTCGTCGTGCAGCGCTTTCGCCGCTTTTGCGCGGCCCTCTTCGGGCAAAATACCCAGCCACAGCGCGAAAGCCTGGCAGGCCTGCGAACCGGTCGCCACTTTGCCACTCTCTTCGTCCCACCATTTGGCCAGGAACGCCTCGCGGATGGCGTCCGCGCGCGCGTTCTGCTCGGTGGCCTCGTCCTCTCGGCCCAGGGCGGCGGCCATGCGCGCCAGCAGGCGGGCGTTGAAATAGTGGTAGCCCGTGGACATCAGGATGCCCGGCGTTTCGCTGGATTTGGCGCCGTCTTCGCCTTCGCAGGCGTAGGCGGGGCCTGCCCAATCGCCATAATAGCTGTAATTCACAATGCCCTGCTGGCTGCGCGAAGCGAGATAATCGTTCCAGGCCTTAAAGCCATCGTATCCTTCGCGCAGGATGTCCAAATTGCCGGTGTGCATATAAGCTTCCCAGCCCGCCACCAGGAACGAGGAACACACCGGATCCGCCGGGCGGCCGCCAAAGGCAAAGGGCGCGGTGCAGCAGATGGCGCCGCTTTCATCCTGCACATCGAGCAGGTCGCGCACGACCTTGGGGAACAGGCGGCCAATATCGAAGTTATAGGGCGTTTCTTCAAAGCGCACGGTGGCGTCGTTCATCCAGCCCATGCGCTCATCGCGCTGCGGGCAATCGGTGAGGATGCTGTGGATGTTGGCGCGCTCGGTCTGCACCACCATCTTCTGGATGGCGTTCACGATGGCGCTGCCGCAGCGGAAGCTGCTGTGGCTGTCCACATCGCTGTACAGGCTCACTGCGCAAATGTCCTCCTTGCGCAGCGGCTGGCCCAGCCCTTCTACCTGCGCGTAGCGGAAGCCGTGGTAGGTGAATTGCGGCTGCCAGAAGGCCGCGTCCTTGCCAGCGCCCAGGGCGATGTAGCGGTCGGTACAGGCGGCGTTGCGCAGCGGGGGCATGTAAAGCGTGCCATCCTCATCCAGCATTTCCATGTGCGCTATGCGGATTTCCTGCCCGGCGGTCAGCGTGCGCGGCAGGCGCAGACGGCAAAGCCCCGCGATGTTCTGCCCAAAATCCGCCACGAACACGCCCGGCTTCACCTCCATCACAGAGACGGCAGGGTATTCTTCGTGCGCGCGTACGGGTTCCAGCGCCTGCACGCACATCTTTTCGCACGGCGCGGGGAAAACGCGCGCGCACGGCGCGCTGGAATCGTCGTCGCCCGGGGCGGCAAAGTGGGGGAGCGCTTTGGCGGCGTCATAGGTTTCGCCCATGAAGATGTTGCTGTAGACAATCGCGCCGTAGCGGCATTTCCAGCTTTCGTCCGTGTAAAGCCATTCTTCGCCGCCGTCGCGATAGCGAATGCGCAGCGCGGCGCTCAGGAGCGTGGGCCCGGTGAAATCCGGCACGCGGCCGGTGAGCTTGTAGCACACATTGTGCGGGGAACGCCAACCGGCGGCCACCTCGATGCCGATGCGATTTTCGCCCTCTTGCAGCGCGAGGCCGGGATACACCGCGTAGTAGCAGCGCTTTTCGTATTCGCTCAGCGCGGGGTTCATAAAACTGTCGTCGATTTGCGCGCCGTTGAGCGTGATGCGTTGATAGGCGATGCCGCTGGCGAACAGACAGGCGTCCTCCACCGGGCGGCGGCAGAAGAACGTCTTGGAAAAGCAGGGCACGGTGTCCTCGCCCGCCTCCGCCTCGCCAATCCATGGGGCCTTCCATTCATCCAGAGCGCCAAGGCAGAAGCGCACGCACGCCGCAGTGCTAACCGCGCCGCTTTCGTCCATCGCTTCCAGCGAAAGTTCGTTGACGTCGCCAGGCGTGAGCGCTTTGCCTGCATAGGCGATGCATTGGCTGGCGCTGCGCACCCACTGCGAATCCCACAGCATTTCGCCCCGGCAGCCCACACGGATGCGCCAGGCGGCCTGGCTTTCGCCAGAAATGGCCCACGAAATCATCGGGGCCGGAGTTTCAACAATGGCAATGGTTCCCGGGCTGGTTCGCCCATACTCGAGCCGGATGGAATGCGCCTGAATCATATAATCCTCCAAAATAATTTTCGTCGTTTCCCTCCGCGCGGGGGGCCTTTGCACCGCCCGTGCGGGGGAAGCTGTTTCCTCTGTTTCCTCCATAATCATACCATATTGCGCCTGGTTGTCAATGGGCTGCGCGAGATTTTGCCGCAGCGATCGGCCCTATGCGCGTGGGGCTGGTTTTATTAATATTTTCATTTTGTGCATGCTTTTGCATGGACTATGAAAGAGATGGCGATGCGGGCACTTTACTCTTTCACTTAGTTAAGCAGTTTTGGTAGTGCGTTTGAATGAGATCTTTGATATAGCCCATATGTGTTCGGCTCGTCACTTTGATCTGGCAGTCGCCATTTCCATGATGACCGATATGCGTTACATCACAGATGATGCCTTGTGGATCCTCCAATACGCCATATTGGGTATTTAACCATAGGATGATGGAATTTTTTTGCAACTTGATATCCACTAGATTGTGGTTCTTAAAAAGAAAACCCACATACAATTTCGTTGCTTTTAGAACGATGCTATCATCCAGGGCAAGAATATAGTCGCGCAATTCAGCATAGTATTCGCGTGTTTTATCGCTGCCATCTGCGAGACGGTCATCTTCTGTATAAACGACAACTTCGTGTGACGGTACATCTATTGGATGGAGTGAAAGTGTGTCGCCGGGAAGTCCTGATGAGACGTAGCCAGAAATGCTGGCGGTGGTGTTTGTGGGCATGATCTGCTCGAATTGCAGGATATTTTCTTCATATCGTTTGATTCGCCACAGTTCCATTGGGAGATCACGGAAATTGATGGAACTCATTTGATATGTGGTATAGTGTGGCGCAATAAACAGTACACGTACCTGTGTCCAATCAAAATCTTCTAATCCTTTACTCTCATGAAATACTTGATTGTACTTCAGCACAAAATCCGCTTTATGATTAAGTAATGTGGAAATATAACTATATCCTTGGTCGATCACGGAGAAATTTCGGTCATTTTTATATTCGATGACAATAAAAGCTTTGCTAGCGGGAGCATAAGCAACGCTATCAAAACGAAACGATGCTACTTTAAATTCGCTGGCCACAAAGGTAAGTCCCAGTAGCAGTTCCAGATTGGTCTCGCAAAATCGCTGCAGATCTTTTTCTGTAGAAAAACCGACTTCATTGAGCACTCTTACTTGTTCTTTTATTTGGTAGATCATTTGATATATCCTCCATTCGTCCAGATTACCTGCAGCTTTGCCCATAGTGATGGCAATGCTGTAAAACCGCGCAAAGACGCAAAGAAGAGACCAGCTTTCTCCCATGATGGAAGGTTTGATTTCGTCAATGCGAAAAGCTATTATGGATAGATTATATCATAAAATGAAAAGAGTGTCACGAAAAAATTTTGGCTGCAGTCGATTGCGATGGACTGGTAGATGCGGAACTTACGTCGGTGCTCAGGTCATGGCCTAGCCTCATATTACAATCCCAAGAGGTGCGCAGAGAAACCGCAGTTCCACAGCGCAGTATGCTGAAGCAACAATCTGCAATGGCTGCTTTGCTGCGCTTAGCGGCTTGAGTGTTTACTCTTTTAGTGCGGCATAGTTGCTTCTCTATGCTTGTAAAGCTCGCCAGAGATGCGACTTACTTTGATAGGTCCACTTTACCATATATTTATGGGAAAATATGTTTTTACAAAAATATTATTAATTAGAAATCAAATATTAAAAATACTAAGCAGTAAGAGAAGAGTGCCACAGTCGTAACGAATTTGCTTGCAATCTGCGCAAAAATCGTGTATAATAGAAAAAAAGGAGAGGGAGTGACCTGCATGAAGCTGATTATCGCAATCGTTCAGGACGAGGATTCGTCCCGCCTGGTTAGCTCACTGATGAACGAAGGGTATGGCGTTACCAAGCTGGCGACGACGGGCGGCTTCCTACGGTCGGGCAACACGACGCTGCTGGTGGGCGTGGACGACACCAAGTTCGATGGCGCCATGGCCGTGATCGAAAAGACCTGCAAGAGCCGCAAGCAGATCGCCACGTCGCCTTCGCCGGTTGGCGGGGCCACGGGCGTGCATATGCCGTATCCCATTGAGGTTATGGTTGGCGGGGCCACGATTTTTGTGCTCAGCGTCGATCAGTTCATCAAGCTGTAAATGCTCAAAGGTCTAGAAACGCTGGAGGAACAGTTGTTGCGCTCGGTTCGCACCGGGCGCTTTCCCCATGCCCATATATTTGAAGGACCATTCGGCTGCGGCAAGAAAACGCTGGTGGACGGGCTTTGCCGTGCGCTGAATTGCACGGGGGAGCATCCGCCTTGCGGACTGTGCGCCAATTGCCTGCGCTATGCGCACGGCAACGCGGTGAATTCGCTGCGCCTTTTGCCGGAAAAGAGCGTGAAGGTGGAAACCATTCGCGATTTGATCGAAAAGGTTTCCGTGCGGCCGTTCGACGGCGGGCGAATGACAGTGGTGATCGAGGCGGCCGACCACCTTACGGCGCAGGCGCAAAACGCGCTTTTGAAAACGCTGGAAGAGCCGCCGGAATACGCGGTGTTTTTTCTGATTGTGGAGCGGATGAGCGCGTTGCTTTCCACCATTGTGTCCCGTTGCGCGGTGCACCACGTACACCCGCTGGAGGAGGAAGACTGCGCGCAGGTGTTGCGGGAGCGAGGAGTCGACCCGCAACAGGCGCCTCTGCTGGCGCGGGCCGCGCAGGGCAGCGTGGGGCGCGCGCTGCAAATCGCTTCGGACGAGGCTTATATGAACGATGTGCGCGCGGTGAACGCGGCGCTGGACGGCGTGCGCGCGGCGAGCGATATTCCCGCCGCCGCGTTGAGCCTTTGTGATGAAAAGCGCGATGCGGAGCGCACGCTGGAATTGGTGGAGGGCTGGGCGCGCGCGCGGCTCTTAAAGGAGGGCGTCTTGGATGGCGGCCGCCTGCTGGGCGCCGTGGCGGACGCGCGCATGAAATTGGCAAGCAACGTTTCCCGCCAGCACGCGATGGAACTGATGCTCTTCGCGGCGGCGGGGAATTTGAAGGCATAATAGAAGAAAACTGGCAAATGGGAAAGGAGCGCGCGCCTGAGAAGCGGGCGCGCTGAATTGGATGGCAACGGTTATCGCGGTCCGCTTTCAAAAAGCGGGAAAGCTCTATTATTTTGACCCGGCGGGCATATGGGCCAATCCGGGCGACCATGTGATTGTGGAAACGGTGCGCGGCATCGAACTGGGCGAGGTGATCACCAGCGCCCGCGAAGTGCCGGACGAGGCGATCGTCGCGCCGCTGAAAAATGTTTTGCGCCTAGCGACGGAGGATGACCTGCGCCGCGCCGAGGCCAACGCCAAGAATGAAAAGATGGCGTTCGATCTGTGCTTGGAAAAAATCGCCGCGCGCAAGCTGGAAATGAAGCTCATCAGCGTGGAATACACTTTTGATAATAGCAAGGTGATCTTCTATTTCACGGCCAATGGCCGGGTGGATTTCCGCGAGTTGGTGAAGGATCTGGCAGCCGTTTTGAAAACGCGGATTGAACTGCGGCAAATCGGCGTGCGGGACGAGGCGAAAATGCTGGGCGGGCTGGGCTCTTGCGGGCGGCCCATTTGCTGCGGCACGTTTTTGGGCGATTTTCAGCCGGTGTCCATCAAGATGGCCAAGGAGCAGAATCTATCCCTCAATCCCACCAAGATTTCCGGCCAATGCGGTCGGTTGATGTGCTGCCTGAAATACGAACAGGACTATTATGAGGAAACCCTCAAAAAACTGCCCAAGGTGGGCAAGGAAGTGCTCACGCCGGACGGGGTGGGCAACATCGTGGAAATCAATGTGCTGCGCGAACGGGTGAAAGTGAAACTGCGCCTTTCGGACGATACGTTTGACGTGCGCGAATACCCCATCGACGATGTCAAGCGGGTGGAGGGCAAAGCGTTTTCCCGTCCTGAACCCAGAAAGCTGGAAAGCGCTCCGCAAAAGGAAAAGGCCAAGGAAACGGCGGAAGAGCCGCCCAAAGCCGCTAGAAAGCGCTATCCGCGCCAGAAAGCGCCCAAGAATTTGAGCACGGACCAGTTCATTGAGCGGGAACGCGAGCGCAACCGCCAGAATGCCGGGGCTGTGGATTCGGAGGAATAGCCATGGCAGCAAAAGCCGCGCGCGGTCTACTGGACTGGCTATTTCCGCCGCGCACCGTGAATACCAATAAGGACACGGGCCTGCTCAAGCTGATCGCCATGATTTGCATGTTGGTGGATCATCTGGGCGCGGTGGTGTTTCCGCAATACCGGGCGATGCGCATCATTGGGCGCATCGCATTTCCGTTGTATGCCTATTGCCTGGCGGTGGGTTGCGCGTTCACCAAGAACATGTTGCGCTATGTCGTGCGCGTGGCGCTACTGATGCTGGTTTCGCAGCCCATTTATGTGGTGGTGATGAACCATACCAATTCGGCCATGTATTCCGTTTCGTTTGCCGAGCATCCGGTGCGCGCGGCATTCACATTTTATCTCGAAAGCTTTCGCGACCCGAGCATCTTGCTTTCTCTATTGGTGGGGATGATTCTGATCTGGTCGATTCGCGACCGGCAGTTTGTGATCACGGCGTGCGTGGGCGTGTTCCTCTATTACACCCATGGCATTTTGGATTATGGCTGGCGCGGCATTGTGCTGATGCTGCTGTTTTACCTGTTGGCTTCCCGCCCCATTCTTTCTATGCCCATTGTAACGGCGTTTATGGTCTGGTGGGGGCTTTCGGGCGCGGGGTATTCGGTGATGGGGGTGCGCTTTGGCATTCAGATGTTTGCGATCTTTGCCCTACCCTTTGTGTATATTCCCACGAAAACCAATTTGCGGCTGCCCAAGTGGGTATTCTATTTGTTCTATCCAGCGCACTTGTTACTGGTGTGGGGGATGAAACTATTGGTATAAGCGATTTCCCGGCGGCTGGGCGCGGTTTGTGCGCCCTGGCCGCTGGGAAATTTTGCGTTTGCGTGGAGGACTATCTCACAAAAATCTGCACCACGTACACAAATCCTTCCGGCGTGGTGGCCACGCCCACGCCCATGCGGGTCCACTGGCGGCCCATCAGCGTGATGCGGTGGCTGCTGGAGGAGAGGAACGCGGCCTCCGCGTGCTCCACCGTGCGGCTGCGCGCGATGTTCTCGCTGGCGCCGTTAAAGTCCACGCCGAAGTGGGTGAGCATGGAGCGAATATCTCCGTATGTAGGAGAATTGTGAGAAAAATATCCGCTATTTAACATATCGTTAGCCTTGATGCGCGCGATTTCACATAATTGCGCGTCGATTGTTGGAAGGGATAGGCCATATTTGGCTCGATCCTCTCGCATGAAATTAATCATTTCAGCCTCTTGCGCATTGAGCATAGCTGCGCTATAATTTGTCATTGCCTGGCAGTGTGCGGGGCAGATCGCCAGCATGGTTGCCAGGAGGCAGAGAAACCGTTTTAGTGGTTTCATGGGTTTGGCTCCTTTCGTTGTAAAATACGGAAGTGGCGCGTCACGAGTAGAATTGTAATAGTAACGAAGTAAAATTGCAATAGAATTGGAACTAGATTGCCATGGAAATCTCTGACACAATCGAACATCGATGGAGGAATGCAATATGATGCCGAAGAAATGTCCACGCTGTGAAATCAACTATCTGATGGATGGCGAAAAGATTTGCTCTGTGTGCCGCAAGAGCGTGCACATGGAAGACGAACCGGACGAGATCGTCGAAATGTGCTCGGAATGCGGCGAGCATCCGGCCATGCCGGGCAGCGAGTTGTGCGCTTTCTGCCGCAAAGAACTGGCGCGCCGCACGCCCGTGGTGTCCATGCCGGAGGACGAAATTGAGCCTTCGCTGCAAATGGATTCCGTCGCTACGATGGACGAAATTGAGTTGGATTTGGGTGACGACCTGGGCGACGAACTGCCGGATTTCCTGGACGAAGAGGATAAGGAAGAAGCCGAGGCGGAGGAAGAAGAGGAAGACGGCGAGGACGGGGGCGAAGATTGAAGATCTTTGCCATAGCTGATTTGCATCTACCGGCCCAGAAAAAGCCGATGGATATTTTTGGCGCGCATTGGGAACGGCATTTTGAGCGGATTGCGCAGGATTGGCGCGCGCGGGTAGCGGTGGAAGACGTGGTGCTGCTGCCGGGAGATTTGAGTTGGGCAATGACGCTGGGTGAGGCGCGGGAGGATTTGGACGCCATTGGCGCGCTGCCGGGCCGCAAGCTGCTGTTGCGCGGCAACCACGATTATTGGTGGAGTTCCATCAGCCGCGTGCGCGACGCGCTTGCGCCGGGCATGTTTGCCATCCAGAACGACGCGGTTTTCCTGGGTGGCGCGTTGTTCGCGGGCTCGCGCGGCTGGACCAGCCTTTCTGGCGAAGCGGCGGATGAAAAGATTCGCCAGCGGGAAAAAATGCGCCTGGAAATGTCGCTCAAAGCGGCGCGCGCGTTGGACGCGGCCGCGCCGCTGTATGTGATGACGCACTATCCGCCGCTTTCCCTGGAAGATCGGGAGAATGACGTTACGGCCATGCTCTCGCGCTATGGCGCGAAGTGTGTAGCCTATGGGCATTTGCACGGCGCGGCCATTCGCTATGCCTTTGAGGGCGAATGGGGTGGCGTGCAGTATCATTTGGTGTCCTGCGATGCGCTGGGCTTTACCTTGCGGCTGCTGGGAGAAGAAGGCGCGTAGGCTTTTTTCGAAAAAGATCGAAGCGGCATTTTTGCGCGAGTATAATCGAACATATCATAAAAATTTTGCGACGCGGAGCGCCGGTTGGGGCGGCCGCGCGCTTTTTTTGTCTTTTAAGAATGTTACAATTGGCATCTATTTCCATGCGCAATATATAGTGTCATAACGGTGGGCTCACCACCGCATGTCGTAGCGGTGCGCGAAGCAGTCATGTTTCTCCAAGACATATTTAAAGAATTTTTGAAATATTTCGGCAACGGTGGCGAATCGTGGGGAATTGTGGTATAATGTGGGGAGCAAGGGTGAGATGGATCGCGAAGGAGGTGGATGCTGGTGCAAAGCGAATTCTTGGGCAATATGGCACATACAATGGACCAGAAAGGCCGCGTAACCATTCCGGCGGTATACCGGGAAGCGCTGGGCCCCTCGTTTTACGTCGGCATGAACACCGCTTTTTCGGCCATCGCCCTGTATACCCGCGAAAAGTGGGAATCGATGCGCGCGTGGCTGGATGCGTTTCCTGCCTCGGATGCGCGCGCCACGAACTACGCGCGGTTGATCAAGGCCAATATTTTCAGCGGCGAAACCGATTCCCAAGGGCGCGTGCTGATTCCCACAACTTTGCGCACGCTTGCGGGAATCAACAAGGCGATTCGCTTTGTGGGAATGGGCCAGTATCTGGAAGTGTGGGACGAGGAACGGTACGCGAGCGAGCAGGAGAAGGCACTGTCTTCGATTGCCGATTTGCTGTCGTATGTCAACGACAAGTATTCCCAGGCGTAGGAGGGGGAAAGTTCTATGCAAAGGCAATCTTTCATACAATACGACAGCAATCGGGGAAGCGCGGCCGCTGCGAATCGCGAGGATACGCGCCCGTGGCGCGTAGTGGTCAATCCGCAAATCGAGCGCGAGCGCAGGCGCAACCAGGTTACGCGGCGTGCGCGCAGGCTCAGCCGCGCGCTGTGCGCGGTTGCTTGCGGCATTCTGGCCACAGGGCTGGTGGGCCAGATCACCATGAGCGTCGCGTTAAACGCCCAATCCAAGCGGCAGAGCGAGCTATATGGGCAAATTCAGAGCCTGCAATCGCGCAAATACATGGAACAGGTCAGCATAGAAAATCTTTCCCAAGTGGGCAGGATCGAGCAGGAAGCGCAAAAGTTGGGCATGGTATATCCGCAGGACGACCAACTGCGCGCGCTGTTCATCCAGCTTCCAGGCGAAACCACGCAGCTTGCCGACGCGCAGCCATAAAGGTTTGCGCGGCAGGGCAACCTGCGCGGACAGCAGAGAAGGAGGGCTAGCCGGTTGATCGCGACGGGGCCGCTGATACGAAGGCGAATCGCGATGGCTATGATCGCATTCTTTGTGTTGTACCTGGTGCTAGCTGCGCGCCTGTTCGATTTGCAGGTGTTGCAGGCGGAAGAATTGCAAGCTCGCGCGCAGGCGCAGTGGACGAGCGAAAGCACCATCGCTCCTGCGCGCGGTACGATATACGACCGAAACGGCAACACGCTGGCGATGAGCGCCACGGCTTATATCGCCTCGGTGAGCCCCCGCCAGGTAAAAGATGCCCGGCGGTTCGCGCAGATTCTGGCGCCCATCCTGAACATGGATGAGGAAACGATTTATGAGCGCGCTTCCGATACCTCCAAAGGCGGAGTGACGCTCAAGCGCCAGCTTTCGCGCGAGATTGCCCAGCAACTGCGCGCCATGCTCGCCCAGCAGGACGCGCTCACAGGTCTCTATTTGGAGGAGGATAGCAAGCGGTATTATCCGCTGGGCGAAATGGCCTGCCAGTTAATCGGGCTGACGACGATCGACGGCGTGGGTCAGGCAGGGCTGGAAATGGCGCTGGACAAGTACCTTTCCGGCAAAGCAGGCGTTTCGCTCACGGAAATCGACGGCAGGGGCCGGGAACTGAGCTATGGCGCGAACGAATACATCCCGGCGGTGGATGGCGGCAGCGTCGTCCTCACGCTGGATTCGGTGATTCAGAGCTTCGCTGAGAAGGCGGCGCGCGAATGCATGAACATCACCGGCGCCAAAGCCGTGCGCGTGCTCGCCATGCAGCCGCAAACGGGGGAAATCCTCGCCATGGTCAATTTGCCGGGCTACGATCTCAACGATCCCCCGCGCGAGGACGTGTCCGCGCTGACGGAGCTGATGCGCAACCGCTTAATCACGGACGCTTATGAGCCGGGTTCCACCTTCAAAATTCTCACCAGCGCCGCCGCGCTGGACGCCGGGCTCACGAACGTGAACGAGGATTTCTATTGTTCTGGTTCGATCAAGGTCGATGGCGGCACTATCCGCTGCTGGGGCAACCCGCATGGGGCGGAAACCATGGCGCAGGCGCTGTGCAATTCCTGCAATCCTGTGTTTGTGGAACTGGGCCTGCGGTTGGGCGTGGATACCTTTTACGATTATCTGGATGCGTTCGGGCTGGGCGCGCCCACGGGCGTGGACATCCCCGGCGAGGGCAGCGGCATCGTCATCGACGAAAGCGTGGTCGGCCGGGTGGACCTCGCCCGCATCGGCTTCGGCGTGGCGGGCGTGACGCGGGAGTTCGTGA
>ERZ857998.2858-NODE-2858-length-15163-cov-4.026013_pt1 | contig 15163 bp, 15 predicted proteins | sample MGYA00519954_ERZ857998 | MGnify/ENA primary metagenome ERZ857998 (study PRJEB31778, sample SAMEA3449424) | human gut metagenome | biome: human gut; feature: human-associated habitat; material: faeces | place: United Kingdom | collected 2010/2012 ...
AGGAGATGGCGGAGATGTCGCCGATGTGCTCCATCATGGCGGCGATGGCGATGGGCGCCATGACCAGGATAGAGGTCACATCGAACTTAGCCAGGACGAACTTCTGCAGACCCACGAAGTCGGCGCCGGCCACCTCGGTGAAGTCCACCTTGCCGGCGATCAGCGCTACGATGTACGCGCCTACCACGCCCAGCAGGATGGGGATGATCTTGACCATGCCCTTGCCCCAGATGTTGGCGACGATGATGATGGCGATAGCCACCAGGGCCAGCCACCAACAGGTGGAGGCATTGGTCACAGCGGTGCCGGACAGGTTCAGACCGATGAGGATGATGATGGGCCCGGTCACGATGGGCGGGAAGTAGCGCATGACCTTCTTGGCACCCACCAGCTTGAACAGCAGGGCCAGCACCAGGTACAAAAGACCCGCGATGACCACGCCGCCCAGGGCGTAGGGCAGCTTCTCCTCGCCGGTCATGGCGGCGAACTTGCCGGTGTTCAGACCAGCCACCGCCTGGAAGCCGCCCAGGAAGGCGAAGGAGGAGCCCAGGAAGGCGGGTACCTTAAACTTGGTGCAGACGTGGAACAGCAGGGTGCCGATACCGGCGAACAGCAGGGTTGTCTGGATGGACAGGGGCAGGCCGTAGCCCGTCACCAGGATGGGCACCAGCACCGTAGCGCCAAACATGGCGAACAGGTGCTGCAGACCCAACAGGAGCATCCGGGGTACGCCCAGCTCCCGGGCGTCGTAGATGGCGTCGTGTCCTAATTTCTTGTTCATGTGACTTGTCCTCTCTTTCTCGTTCATCCGTATATGTTTACTTACTTACAAACTGTCTAAAAAAATGACCGGTGAAAAATCACCGGTCAAATGGAAACAATATCAGAAACAAAAACAGAGGGAGCGTCGGTCCGCTTTTTCACGATCGTCTTGCAGGTCATGGCGTGTCCCTCCTCTCATTTTTCTTGCCTATTATACGGGGCTCGGCCGCAAAATGCAATACATTTCTGTGCCAATATCCTGTCAAAATTTCAGAAGACGATTTGGCTGTATTGCACAAGGTCATTCGCCCCGCTTATCGCTGCCATCCGCCAATCTTAACCGCCGCCGCAAAACGGGGCACACGCCCGCCGCCACGATGATCTTCACTGCGTCTCCCGGCAGGTAGGGCAGCATCCCCGCCCACAGCAGCGCGGAAAACGTCATATCCTTGCCCATGTAGGCGTTGAGTATCAAGGCCATGTAGGGCATTCCCACGGCGTACAGCGCGGCCAGTCCCGCCAGCGACGCCAGTGCCATGCGTTTGGGGTCCAGACTCTCCCCTGCCACGGCACCCACCACCCATGCGGCCGGGATCAGCCCCAGCAGGAACCCGAACGTGGGCTGGAACACATAGCCAAAGCCGCCGCCCATGGTGAAGATGGGCAGGCCCACCAGCCCCAGCAGGACGTACACCACCTGGCTCAAAGCGCCCCACCTCCGACCCAGCAGCAGCCCCGCCATGGCCGTAAACAGATATTGCAGCGTCACGGAGCTGTACCCCATCGGAATACGCAGAAACGCACCCACCGCCGTCAGCGCGGCGAACAGGGCGGTATAGACCAGCTTGCGGATATGGGTGTTCATAGGCGTCCCTCCTCCAAAAACTGTCCTGATGATACTAAATTCTTTAACACCTGTCAACTATTTACAAACGCGGAATACAGTGCTACAATGTGTTTTCGACCGAAAGGAGATGATGGCCGTGACTTGGGATGTTCTGCGCTATGACACCGTGGACTCCACCAACAACGTATGCAAGGCCCTTGCCGCGCAGGGGCTGGACAGCACCGCCGTCATCGCCCGGGCGCAGACCGCTGGTAAGGGCCGGCTGGGCCGTTCGTTCCAATCACCGGAGGGCGGCCTGTATCTTTCCGCCCTGTGGCAGGACTGCCCGGCCGGGCAGCTGCTCACCGTGACACCGCTGGCCGCGGTGGCTGTGTGCCGCGCTGTTGAGAGCCTCTGCGACACGGACTGCGGCATCAAGTGGTGCAATGATGTGGTGCTGCACGGCAAAAAGCTCTGCGGCATTCTGACCGAGTCCTCCCTGCTCCCCGACGGCAGCGCGGCGTGGCTGGTGGTAGGTATCGGCGTCAATGTGGGACAGGCCTCTTTTCCGCCGGACATCGCGGACATGGCCACATCCCTTGCCCTACAAGAGCTTGACGTGTCGCCGGACGCGCTGGCAGACGCCATACTGGCCCAGCTGACAGCCATGCGGACGGTGCTGACCGACCCAGTGGAATGGCTGGCGGAATACCGGCGGCGGTGCGTGAATTTGGGCAGGCCCGTGCGCGTCCTGCGAGTCAATACCGTCCGGCAGGCCACGGCGCTGGCCATAGACGAACAGTTCGGCCTGACGGTGCAGTATGAAAACGGCGAAACGGAGACAGTCCGCAGCGGCGAGGTCTCAGTGCGGGGACTGTACGGATATATAAAATGAGGTGATACGATCATGAACGCAAAACTTCTCGCTCAGTTGTTCCTCACCTTTGCCAAGGTGGGCGTCATGACCTTCGGCGGCGGTATGGCCATGCTGCCCATCCTCCAGCGCGAGGTCGTGGAGGACAAGGGCTGGGCTACAGACGAGGAGCTGGTGGACTATTTTGCCATCGGCCAGTGCACCCCCGGCATCATCGCTGTAAACACCGCCACCTTCATAGGGCAGAAGCAGGCCGGTATTATCGGCGGCATCGTGGCCACGCTGGGCATTGTGTTCCCATCGCTGATCATCATCACTGCACTGGCAGGCGTCATCAACAGCTTCTCCCATCTGGCTTGGGTGCAGCACGCCTTTGCGGGTATCCGCGTATGCGTGTGCGTGCTGATCTTCAACGCGGTGGTCAAGCTGTTCAAGGGCTCTGTGAAGGACTGGGCCGCCGGGCTGATCTTCCTTGCTGTGCTGGCGGCGGCGCTGCTCACCGACCTGTCCCCCGTCATCTTCGTGGCGGCGGCCGCGGCGCTGGGCATCGTCATTCAGAACGTGATAAGGAGGGCGAAATAATGCTGTACCTCCAACTATTCTGGGAATTCTTCAAGACCGGCCTGTTCGCCGTGGGCGGCGGGCTGGCCACTCTGCCCTTCCTGCAGGATATGGCCGACCGCACCGGCTGGTTCACCCATGCGCAGCTGGCGGATATGCTGGCGGTGTCGGAGTCCACTCCCGGCCCCATCGGCGTGAACATGGCCACCTATGTAGGCTTCACCACCGGTGGCATCGGCGGCGCGCTGGTGGCCACCATCGGGCTGGTAACCCCCTCCGTTATCGTCATTCTCATCGTGGCGGCGTTCCTGAAGGCCTTTCGCGACAGCAAGTGGGTCAGCGCTGCGTTCTACGGCCTGCGCCCCGCCTCCACCGCGCTGGTGGCTGCGGCGGGCATCTCCGTAGTACCCATCGCCCTGCTGCACAGTGGTATGACCGGTCTGGCCGCGCTGAACTGGCCGGCTATCGCCCTGGCGGCCGTACTGCTGGTGTGTACCAACTGGGTACCTGTGGTGAAAAAGTGGCACCCTATCGTGTTCATCGGAATCTCCGCCCTGGTGGGCGTTCTGCTGAAATTTTGAGAAAAGGGAGACGCTGCGCGTCTCCCTTTTTGTATATATTTTCTCCCGGCAGGGCAGACTATCGCTGCTATACTGTCAGGAGGTTTGTATTCTATGTCTGAAATGTTCTGTTTTCAGTGTCAGCAGACGGCGGGCAACAGCGGCTGCGTCCGCACCGGCGTCTGCGGCAAGCAGCCGAAAACCGCCAATTTGCAGGACTATCTGGTGTGCTCCCTCATCCACCTGGCGGAGATATATGCCGCCAAGGAGGACTATCCTCCGGAAGTCACACACCTGCTGGCGGACGGTCTGTTCGCCACGCTGACCAACGTAAATTTTGACGATACAGCCTTACAGGGCTATATCCGCCGCGCCGAAAAACTGACGCCCCAGCGTCTGCCGATACAGGACCCGAGTTGGCTATGGCGCGGCGATACGGACATCGTGTCTCTGCGCGCCACACTGCTGTTCGGCATGAAAGGTATGGCAGCCTATGCCCATCACGCTTTCCGCCTTGGGCAGGAGGATGAGGCGGTCAGCCAGTGGTTCTACAAGGGGCTGTGCGCCCTGCGGCAGAAGCACACCGTTGAGGAGTGGCTGGCCCTCATCACGGAATTTGGTCTGGTAAACTATCAATGTATGGCCCTGCTGGACAAGGCCAACACCGCCGCCTTCGGTGACCCGGCGCCCGCAAAGGTCCACACAGACATCCGTCGGGGGCCGTTCATCGTGGTATCCGGCCACGATCTGGAGGACCTGCACCAGCTGCTGGAGCAGACGACAGGCACCGGTGTCAACGTGTACACCCACAGCGAGATGCTGCCCGCCCACGGGTATCCGGGGCTGCGAAAATACCCGCAGCTGGCCGGAAACTTCGGCACCGCCTGGCAAAACCAGCAAAGCGAGTTCGACAGCCTTCCCGCACCCATTCTGATGACCACCAACTGCATCATGCCGCCCCGTCCCAGCTATGCCGACCGTATCTATACCACGTCGGTGGTGGGCTATCCCGGACTGAAGCACATCCCGGAGGATCGGCAGGGCCGCAAGGATTTCTCCGCCCTCATCGACCAGGCGCTGGCCCTGGGCGGATACAGCACCGACCGGAGCATGAGTGGCATCAACGGCGGACATATCCTGACCACCGGCTTTGCCCACAAGGCGCTGGGCGACAGCGCCCCGGCGGTGATCGACGCCATCAAAAGCGGCGCGGTGAAGCACATCTTTCTGGTAGGCGGCTGCGACGGCGCGCACCCCGGACGCAACTACTACACGGACTTCGTCAAGTCCACGCCTATGGACTCGCTGATCCTGACGCTGGCCTGCGGCAAGTTCCGCTTCAATGACCTGGATCTGGGCGATATCAACGGCATCCCCCGCATACTGGACGCAGGCCAGTGCAACGATGCCTACAGCGCTGTGCAGATCGCGCTGGCCCTGGCCGATGCCTTTGGCTGCGGCGTCAATGACCTGCCGCTGACGCTGGTGCTGTCCTGGTACGAGCAGAAGGCGGTATGTATCCTGCTGACCCTGCTGGCTCTGGGCATCAAGCGCATTTACCTGGGGCCCACCCTGCCGGCCTTCCTGTCAGAGACGGTGGTCAAGACGCTGGTGGATACCTATCAGCTGCAGCCCATCACCCATCCCCAGCAGGATCTGGACGCCATACTGCACCGCGGATAAAGAAACATCCCCCGGCTCCGCCGGGGGATGTTTCTTTATCCAAGCACCTCTGCCAGGCCGACCAATACCGGCATGGTCAACGCGGAGATCGCCGTCTGGACCGACACCAGGGACGAGGTCAGGGCGGTGTCCTTGCCGAAGCGGGCGGCGAACATACTCAGCAGCGCCGCCGGCGGCGCGCTGGCCGCGATCAGCAGCACCAGCGTCAGGTCATGGGACACGTTCAGCGCCAGGCAGATGCCCAGTGAGGTAAGAGGCAGCACCAGCAGCCGCAGCACCAGCGTCACCCAGGAGCTGATACCCTGCAGCGCCGCCTTGAAATTGGCGTGGCTCAGTTGATAGCCCACCACCAGCATGGGCAGCGGCGTATTCAGGTCCGCCAGATAGTTGATGGGGACCATCAGGGGTTCCGGCACCGTCACCTGCCCGAGATACAGCGCCATAGCCAGCACCACGCTGATAACGCCGGGGTTCAACAGCAGGGGCTTCAGCCGCAGCTGGCTGCGGTCGCCTGTGATGACATAGACGCCCCATGTCCAGCTGAGTATAGTAAATACGATGACGTAGGCCGAACCATAGAACACGCCGATGCTGCCCAGCAGCGCGGCCATCAGGGGATAGCCCATAAAGCCGCAGTTGGAGAACACTGCGGCGAAGCGCAGGCAGTTCTGCCGTTCACGGTCTCTATCGCGGATCAGCAGCATGGCCGCCGCAATAAACACCACATGGAGTACGGCCGAGACACCCGTCACTACGCCGAAGTTGTGCAGTGCCGTATGCTCCAGCGGCCGCTGGAACGCCACCACCATCATACAGGGGGATACCACGTACATGACCAGGCTGCTCAGGGCCACCGAGGCGCGGTCATCCAGCAGCTTGACCTTTCCCAGTACAAAGCCCACCACCAGCAGCAGGTACAGCGTGAGGATCTGCTGCCCCACGGTGAGGAATGATTGCAGCACAGCTATCCCTCCTAAGCAAAAAATGCGCACCGCCTCAGTGTATCACAAAAAATCCCGGTGTCAAGTCCCCGTGAAGAAGAAAAGCGGAAGCCGCCGCTTCCTCTTTTCTTACAGATCGTTCTTATCCCGGCCCACGGACTTTTCCGTGGAAAAGCCGTCTGGATACCGGCGCTCCAGCTTCTCCAGGTTGGCCCGGAGGATGTCCTCCAGATCAAGGTCCAGCGCCGTGGCCGCCTCGGCCAGATACCAGGCCACGTCCCCCAACTCCTTGGCCAGATGCTCCCGGTCCAGCGGATGGCCCTGGGCCAGCCACTTCTTCACGATGTCGATGGCCTCGCCGGACTCGCCGCACAGGCCCATGACGCTGTTGATAAGCACATCCCGGCCCTTCAATTCGGGATTTAGCGAAGCCATGGCCCGCTGCTGGTATTCATTGATGGTCATAACGCCGTACCCTCCAACAATGCCGGTATCTGCCGCAGATCCGTCACCTGCCAGGTCACATCCGTCCCCTCTGCCGCGCCGGGGCGGCGGTAGTAACAGGTCTTCATGCCATACTGCCGGCCGCCGGCCATGTCGGAGGTCAGGGAGTCCCCTATGATCACACAGTCCTTCGGCGCGATGGCCGCTTCACATCCATCGTTCAGTGCCGCAAACGCCCCGTCAAAAAAGGCCCGGGCCGGCTTGGACGCACCCAGTCTCTCCGACACGAAGAACCAATCGAAATACCGCTTCATGCCCGCCAGCTCCAGCCGGTGGAGCTGCTGGTCGTATGGTCCGTTGCTGGCCACCGCCAGCGGATACTTGCCGTGGAGCGCCTCCAGCAGTTCCATGGCCCCGTCCACGGGGATAGCGCTGTCGTACAGGGCCGCGCGGAAATACTTTTCGAATACCTGGCCGTCAAAGGCAATATCCAGCGCGGTGAACACCCTGTCCCAGCGTATCGCCTCCAGTTCCGCGAAGGTCAGCGTGCCCTGCTCGATCTGCCGCCAGAGTTTTCCGTTCTCCCTGTGGAACACGGCCTCCATGTACGGCTCGTAGGGCTTCAGTCCAAAGTGCACGAAGCCCTCCCGCATGGTCTGCCGGATATAGGCGTCAAAATCCAGCAGGGTGTTGTCGATGTCGATAAAAATCATCTGCATGGGGTACCTCTCAGATAAAGAACTTACGGTGCAGGCTGCGCCGCAGGGGCTTGCACATGGCGATGACCAGCAGCATGGCCCCCAGCACCACCCCCGCCGCCAGCGGGTAGAAGGACCAGAGGAACGTCTCGTGCAGGCCGAAGGTCAGGTTCAGCAGAAACTCCACCAACACCGCCATGCCGCCGGACAGGATCAGCGCCCCGCCGCAGATGTACAGCGCCGCGCCGGGCAGATACCGCAGCAGCGTCACCATGGCGCACACCAGCAGCCCTGCCGCGCCTGTGACCGGCAGCGCAAAGGTCAAAAACCAGTGGCCTCCGGTGGCGTAGTTCACATACAGCAGGAACACGCCGATGGCCGCGAAGTCAATGGGCACGAAGATCACCGGGTTGGGCCGCTTAAACCACAGAGGCAGCACCGCCAGGATATACAGCAGCAGCAATCCGCCCACGGCAAAGCCGGACCAGACGATGGTCCCGTTGATGCGCCAGTCGCACAGCACGGTGATGACCGCCGGCAGCAGCATACACACAGAGATGACGAACAGCACGCCGATGCGGCTGACTTCCTCGTGGCGGGGGTGGTCAGCCGGCGGGTAGGGCGGCTCACCCTGTCCGCAGGGCAGATCGGGATGAAATACCCGGGTGCCGCACAGGGGACAAACGCGCTCGCTGTCCGCCAGCTCCACGCCACATTTGATGCAATACATAAGAAAGGCTCCTTTCTCCCGTTGTGTCAGCGCATATTGCTCTCGACCTTAACGGGCAGTCCCAGCCGATGCAGCACGCGGTAGAAGTGATACTCCAGCTCCGGCTCCTGGATACTGCGGATACAGTTGATATAGGCTGTATCCCCCCAGGTGACCACGCCGCAGTTGTGGGGTGCCTTTGCCTGTACACCGATGATAAAATCCATCCGGCGCACATAGGGCACCATCACCTCCGGCAGCTCCACACGGCCCAGGTTGGACAGGCACAAGCAGGACTTGCACTCGCCCACCGTGTCAAACACGGCCTTCATGGCGATATTCTTGATGAACAGCGGCATGACCCGCAACACGGGCGAACGTTCGCTGGCCACATTGGCGGCAAACTTGGCCCGCATAGTCCAGCGGTTGTTCTCCAGTCCCATCTTGTGGTGGACCAGCGCACACAGCTCCTGAAAGCTGCACGCTCCCAGCCGCGGATCGATCTCCGGGGTAATATAGGACGCAAAGTTCCGCAGCGTTTTGCTGGGGAACAGCTTTCGCAGATTTACCGGCAGCAGCACCTTCACCGGTTTGCGGTGGCGGGGGTTGGGCACCTTCTCCGCCTGCAGCTCCAGAATAGCCTGCATCATGGCGGCACACAGCAGCTCCGTCACGGACACGCCGTGGTCTTTGGCGCAGGAACGCAGCTTATCCGCCGGCACCATCAGCGTCACCAGGTCCTTGTAGCCATCTGTCTCCGGTGTGCCGGTCAGGTGCCAGGCCGTGGCCTCGGCGCGGCTGGCGGTCACATCCCCAGCATACCGGGCAAAGCTGTCCTCCAGCTCCTCCGGCGACGGCTCCTCTAACCGTCCCAGTACGCCCTTTTCCGCAGGGACGGAGATACCGTACTTCTCACTGAGATACTCCGCCAGCAGCGATTTGACGAACACCAGCGCGCCGGTGCCGTCGGTCAACGCATGGAAAAACTCCACCGCAAAGCGGTCCTTATACACCAGCACCCGGAAGGCGCACTGCCGCACCTGGCGGAACGGCGCATGGGCCAGCGGGCAGCTCTTTTCGTCCTGTATGGGCGGCGTGTGGGGTATCTCCTCCAGATAGTACCAGAACACACCCCGCCGCAGCCGTACGGCAATGGACGGGAAACGCCGCACCGTCACATCCAGCGCCGCTGCCAGCACCGCGCGGTCTATCGGCTCCGTCAGTGTGGCGGAGATACGGAAAAAGTTGTTCCAGTTGCGCCGCTTGGCAGCGGGATATATCTTGGCCGCGTTGTCCAGACGCATCCACCGCAGGCTCCGGGCCGGGGACAGGTTCTGCGTCATAAAGCGGTTGATCTCATAGATATCCTGCTCCATGTTCTCCTGCAGGCAATAGAGCACATAGGCGTGCCAGCGCCCCGGCGCGATGATCAGTTTGCTTTTGCTCCCGGCCTTTTTCAATCGTTCATGCAGCCCACGGGCGTCATCCAGCAATATCTCATCGCCGCCGGCGAAGATCAGCGTCGGCGGAAAGCCCGTCAGGTCGCCCAGCAGGGGCGAACACAGCGGGTCCGTGGGGTCCTGTGTATAGCACCTGGCGTAGAATTGCAGCAGCTCCTCCGTCAGGGACGGATCGTTGTCCCGGTTGAATTCGTAGGACTTCCCGGAACCGGTCAGGTCCACCCAGGGCGAGATGGCGATGAGCCCGCAGGGCAGCGCCCGGCCCAGCTGCTTCAGCCTCAGGCACAGGGCGCAGATCAGCCCACCGCCGGCACTCTCGCCGCACAGCAGGATCTGCTGCGGCGCGTAGCCCTTTTTCAGCAAATAGTCGTAGGCAGTCAGTGCATCCTCCAGCGCGGCGGGATAGGGGTTCTCCGGCGCCAGGCGGTACGCCCCGCAGAACACGCGCACACCGCACTCGCTGGCCAGCGTAGCCGCAAAGCCCTTGGCATAGTCCAGACTGCCGCAGGTATAGCCGCCGCCGTGGAGATACAGCACCACGCCGCTGCGGCGCTCGTCCTTAGGCATGACCCACGCGCCCTTGAACTGCTCGAAGTCGTGGTCGCGGAAGATCACCTCCCGCTTGTGCAGGGCGCTCATCAGCTCGCCCAGCTTATCCTGTCCCTTGCGGGTGGTCTCCAGTGAGCAACCCGCCACAAAGGGCTTAAAAAAATTCAATTGTGAACGCACCAGCTTTGCCGATAATTCCATTGTGGTCGTTCCTTTCCTCGTTGCTGATAGATGATTATACCATATTGTGCAAGTCTTGTAAACCAAGCCAAACCGGACGAACGAGCCGCTTTTGTACCGCGTCTCAAACACGAGTCTTTTCTTTACAGCCGCAGTACAGCCATGGTATACTGAGGCAAAAGGATCCGGACAGGGGTGATGACACATGTCCTCAGGAAAAAAATCGGCGTGGAAACGACGGGTACGGGAATTCTGCAATTACCTGCTGTGCCTGGTATTGGGCGGTATATTTCTCTTCATGGGTCTGACCCAGCCGATATATACGGAAGAAAACACCATGGAAATTTACGCCGACTCCGAAGAGGCACTGATGTCCAGCCAAGGCCGCAGATTATACCCTGTTCCGCTGCTGGTATGCACGGACGGAACGGAATACACCTTTGGCTTTTCGTGCTATAAGAAGATTCCTTCCGATTTCAACAGCACTCCTCATTCGATTCGTATCCGTGTCTATACCGGCTATAATTGGCGGCCTTGGGATGCGACTCCTGAAATCGCAGAGCTGGAAGCTGATGGTACGCTGTGTTTTTCACTGCGTGATTCTAACAGAGAGCGGAAAACCAGCCGGGTAATTCTCGTTTCGATCGGCGCTGTATTTACCGGCATCTTTGCGCTTAGCGCATACGACATTTTCCTGTCACCGACTGTGCAGAGGAAACGTCAAGCGAAGGAACGAGCGAAACGGAAAGCGCAAAAACGGGATAGAAGCAACCGTGAGTCAGCTCCCAAAAGTTAGACAACTCCGGCCTGCTTCGACTCAGCAAAAAAGGCGGCTGACGCCGCCTTTTTTGTGTTTTACAGATCCAGCTTCAGATCGCCGTCCTTGATCCACCCCCACTTCCGTAGGGGGATGGCGATGAGCCACGTCAGCACGGCGGGCAGCACAAAGGAGATCAGCACCAGGCCCAGCCAGTCCATGCCGGTGACGGCGGCCTTTGCGCCGCTGGCCACATCGTTGACCCAGCCAGTGTAGACGCCGATCTGCCCCACCAGGCCGCAGGTGCCCATGCCGCTGGATATGGCAGGGCCGTTCATCTCCAGCCGGAACAGGCAGGTGGCCAGCGGGCCGGTAATGGCGGAGGCCAGCGTGGGCGGGATCCATATCCGCGGGTTGCGGACGATGTTGCCCATCTGCAGCATACTGGTGCCCAGTCCCTGGGCGGCCAGACCGCCCCAGCGGTTCTCCGGAAAACTCATGACAGCGAAGCCCACCATCTGGGCGCAGCAGCCCGCCACGGCGGCGCCGCCGGCCAGCCCTGTCAGGCCCAGCGCAAAGCAGATGGCGGCGGAGGAGATGGGCAGCGTCAGCGCCACGCCGATGACCACGGAGACGATGATGCCCATGAAGAAGGGCTGCAGCTCCGTTGCCCACATGATGGCCTGTCCCACGGCGGAGGCCGCCGTGCCCACCGGCGCGGCGATCAGCGCGGCGAAGCCCACGCCCACCAGCACGGTGACGATGGGCGTCACCAGAATGTCGATCTTCGTCTCCTTGCTGACGGCCTTGCCCAGCTCCGCGGCAACAATGGCCACGAACAGCACCGCCAGCGGGCCGCCCGCGTCGCCCATGTAGTTGGTGGCAAAACCCACGGGGATCAGTGAGAACAGCACCAGCGGCGGCGCGTTCAGCGCCCGGGCGATGGCCACGGCCATACCGGGGCCTACCATCGCCGAGCACAGCCCGCCGATGGTGTAGTTCACCGCGCCGTCGCCCTTGCCAATGGTGACGATGACGGCATTGAGGAAGCCGATGTGAAACTGCTGGCCGATGGTGTTCAGGATAGTGCCCACCAGCAGCGTGCAGAACAGTCCCTGGGCCATGGCCCCCATGGCCGCGCTTACAGCCAAGGCATGGTTGAACAGATGGGGTTCGGTCACATGTTTTTTCAGCAAAGCCCGGGCTTTTTCCAAGGTCAATTTTGCCATATTTGCCGTCTCCTTTCCAAGCTTACAGCCTGTTTTTGCATTATAGCATAATTTGCCATGGCTCGTAAACCCGCCCGGCAAGCGGTCTGCCGGCATAGGATAAGCCGCCTTTTCGGGCCGATGGCATAGGCATGCATCGGCCTTAGGCGGCTTAATCTTGGATATGTGTGGAAAGTGGGGGAACCCGGCTGTCCCTTAGCGGCGATAGGCGCTATGGGGGGCAAGGCTCCGGGGCTTGCCCAGGATCTCCCCGTACAGGAAGCCGGTGATCAGGCTATTCCGGTCAAAGGCCAGGTTATATTGCCCCGCGGCATTGGTACCGGTGGAAAAGGACGGAATGGCCTTTTCATCCAACCGTTTGCTTTTCTGCCCAGGCGGGCAGGGGATAGCGCCGGTCATACTGCTTTCCGTATGCTGGTGTCTGCATTCTGTAAAGGGCTGCACCACGTGCCGCCTGCCACGGAAGTCCCCAGACGTTGGCCGGGAGCCCCCTAGGCTGCCGCCCATGCCTACGCCTTCCCCGGAAGACGTGCCCTCAGCCGCCCCCAGCCCCTCCATGGAGCTGGCGGGCATGCTGCCCTGGGTAGCCTGGCCCTCGGTAAAGGGGCCGCCTAGGCTGCCGCCGGCACTTTGGCCTTCCTGGGGCCGGGCCGGCTTGACCGCCGGCTTAGCAGGCTTGGCAGTCGGCTTGGGAGGCTCGGGCGTGACCCAGGGAAAGATATCCTCCAGCATGGTGGTCTGCTGGGCAGCGGGACGCTGGGGCTGGGCCGTCTGGGCCTGGGCCTGCCGAGGCTGGGCCTGGGTCTGTTGCTGCCCGCCAGGCCGCCAGGTATTTTTCTTTTCAGCCTTTTTCTTCCTGTTTTTGGTTAAATTTGAGATCACCGCAATGATCACAAACAAAACGACAAGTGTATCCATAGGCTCTCCTTATGGGAGCGGGTTATTGCTCCTTATGCTCGGCCTCGGTGCCGGCAATGGCGTCCCGCATCCGGGTATCGGAAAGGATATTCTGCATGTTGTAATAATCCATGACCCCCAGCTTGCCATCCCGGAAAGCTGCGGCAATGGCCCGGGGCACTTCCGCTTCGGCCTCGATGACCCGCGCCCGCATGCCCTGGACTTCCGCCTTGTTTTCCTGCTCCTGGGCCACAGCCATGGCCCGGCGCTCCTCGGCCTTGGCCTGGGCAATCCGTTTATCGGCTTCCGCCTGGTCGATCTGGAGCTGGGCGCCTACGTTGCGGCCCACGTCCACATCCGCGATGTCGATGGAAAGGATCTCAAAGGCGGTGCCTGCATCCAGACCCTTGCTCAAGACGGTCTGAGAGATCCGGTCGGGGTTTTCCAATACGTCCTTGTGGCTGGTAGAGGAGCCAACGGTGGTGACGATGCCCTCGCCAATCCGGGCGATAATGATGGTCTCCTCGCCGGAGCCGCCCACCAAGCGGTCGATGTTGGCCCGCACGGTGACCCGGGCCTTGGCCCGCAATTCGATACCATCCTTGGCGATGGCCGCCACGATGGGGGTCTCGATGACCTTGGGGTTTACGCTCATCTGGACCGCATTGAGCACGTCCCGGCCAGCCAGGTCGATGGCACAGGCCCGCTCAAAATCCAGGGGGATGCCTGCCCGTTGGGCGGCGATCAAGGCATTGACCACCCGGTCCACATTACCGCCGGCCAGGTAGTGGGCTTCCAGCTTGTTGTGGCTAATAGTAAGGCCTGCCTTGGTGGCCTTGATCATGGGGTTCACGATCCGGCTGGGCACCACCTTACGGATGCGCATGGCCACCAGCTGGAACAGACCGATCTTCACATCCGAGGCGGTGGCAGAGATCCACAGGCCGATGGGCACGAAGCTGAAGAACAGCGCCAGCACCACGATGATGGCAACGATCAGCACCAGGGTTAAAATGAGTTCAGGCATGATTTCCTCCTTTGGATTATCCTATTAGTATTTTTGCCAAATAAAACACCAGGTAAAACAGGCCGATCATGGCCGGTACGCCTATGACGATCTGAATCCAGGCCCGACGCCGGGCCTTGGAAGCTGCGGCAGGCTCCATATCCTCGTCATAGGATAGGCTTTCCGCCTGCTGCTCCATTAATTCCCGCTCGGTGCAACGGGGGCAGGGGCCAACGTTTGGATCGTAGATGGTGCCGCATACCTTACAAAATTTCATCTTCATATCAGCAAGCCTTCACCAGGATCCGCAAGCCCTCCACCCGGACGATCCGAATCCGGGCGCCCTGGGGAATAAAGGCGCCGTCGCTAACCACATCCAGCTTTTCCCCGTCAAAATCCCCGTTGCCGCTGGGCCGTAAGGGGGTCAGGGAAACGCCTTCCCGGCCCACCAGCTTCTGCATATCCTGTTCGCCCAGGCCGGTGGAATCCCCCTGGATCTGGTCCTTGAGCACCAGGGGGGAACGGGATAGGGCTCCCTTGGAAAAGGAACGGAAAATGATGATGGCCGCAATGATCAGGGGGATGAGGATCAATAGAATGGTGATGCCGGCGGTCAACAGGGAATCCGCCCGCAAAATCACCGCCGCTGTCAGGAAAATCAGACCCAACAGGCCAGGCACCCCCATGCCCGGGGTAAACATTTCATAGATCATACAGGCCAAGCCCAGGATTAGGCATAAGATGGCCGCCAAGTTCCAGCCCAGCAGGTATTCCGCTACGCTCATTGTACCAGCCTCCTTTCAAAGGGGAACCAAGAATCTATACTCATATTATAATTATAGCAGAGTTAGAAAAAAAGGATGTAAAATTTGGGTGAATATCCATATTCCGCTGGGGCCCCGTTTTGGGGCTGCCCGGCATGCTAAAACATGGGGAAAATATGGGTATTGAACCAGGTGGCCATCCGTTCCAATACCCCGCTGGCGTCAGGCAATACGCCGCTTCCAGCCAGGGCCAATACCAAGCC
>ERZ857998.2867-NODE-2867-length-15106-cov-4.279118_pt1 | contig 15106 bp, 9 predicted proteins | sample MGYA00519954_ERZ857998 | MGnify/ENA primary metagenome ERZ857998 (study PRJEB31778, sample SAMEA3449424) | human gut metagenome | biome: human gut; feature: human-associated habitat; material: faeces | place: United Kingdom | collected 2010/2012 ...
AACGCAAAAATCCCTCGCTGCCGGTCACATCATGAGTTTTCAGATACACCCTAGACAATATTCCAAATATTTGACCAGGTCTGATTTCCCCTTTCAGGAATTGTTTGCATACAAGTATGGCAACCGAAAAGTTGATTTGTTTTTCCTGTGGGACAGGTATTTTCCGCGCAATAAGCGAAGCATTATTTGTATTATAGCGACTTTTTTGAAAATATCCATGTAGCACAATCTCTATTTGCGCAGAATTCTTCCTTGCAGATTTGTGCATTTCGCTGCCGGAGGGTACAGTCACCGGAAAGTCCGCTCTGCATGGAGCTGCACCGCCCTGAAGCAGTCCGCGCAGGTGCTTTTTCCCGTATTCCTTGCCTGCGCTGCGAAATTTCCCATCTTTCCGGCAGCGCTTTCCTGTATCTGGTGCGTGATAAAATACCGCCTGCCGGAACTGCTCCGGCAGGCGGTATGACGAGATCTGGCCGGAGATGCTGGAGATGTTCCGCCGCGCCGGGATCCGGAACTATTCGATCTGGCAGGCAGGCGATACGCTTTTCGGATATTACGAATGTGACGATCTGCAAACAGCGCTTGCCGTGCAGAAGGACGCGCCTGTCAGCGCACGCTGGCGCACATATATGCGCGATGTGATCCGTATGGAACGGGATCCGAAGAGCGGCGCACAGCCGCATCTGGAGCAGGTGTTCTTTTTCGGCTGTGACACCTGTACCTGAAGGCACAGGCCTACATGTTCTTAAAAGGCAGTCTGCGGTTATACAACGCAGGTCCAGCCGAAGGGATCTGGCCGGGTGCCCCACTGGATGCCAGTCAGCTCGTCGTAGAGTCTCTGTGACAGCGCGCCGATCCGGTTCTGGTTGACCTCGAACGTTTCTTCGTTCCATGCCAGCTCCCCGATGGGCGAAATGACGGCTGCGGTGCCGACGCACCACGCTTCCTCCAGCGTGCCGTTTTTGGCAGCCTCGAACAGCTCGTCCACGCTGAGCAGCCGCTCCTCGACCGGAACGCCCCAGCTCTTCAGCAGCTCGATGCAGGACTTTCTGGTAATGCCCGGCAGAATCGAGCCTGTCAGCATCGGCGTGACGACGGTTCCGGCGATCTTGAACATGACGTTCATGCCGCCGCCCTCTTCCACGTATTTTCGCTCCACGCCGTCCAGCCACAGGACCTGCGAATATCCTTTTTCCAGCGCCTTATCGCCCGCGCGGTTGGCTGCAGCGTAATTGCCGCCGCACTTGGCCTCGCCCGTTCCGCCGCGCACCGCACGCACGTCCTCCGTCTCGACCATGATCGGCACAGGCTTCAGGCCGTCTGAGAAATAGCTTCCCGACGGAGACAGAATGATTGCAAATGTCGCCTCATGCACGCCATGCAGGGCAAGCGTCGGGTCTGTCGAATACAGGAAGGGGCGGATATAGAGCGACGTGCCGGGTGCAGACGGGACCCACGCGGCATCCATCTTTACCAGCTCCCGGATCGCCTGCAGGCCGTCGCGCTCATCGATGCGCGGCAGGCCCAGCCGGTCGCAGGAGCGGTTCAGCCGTGCGACGTTTTCCCAGGGTCTGAACAGCTGCACCGCTCCATCCGGGCGGCGGTACGCCTTCAGTCCCTCGAAGACCTCCGTGCCGTAATGCAGAACGCTTGCCGCCGGAGAAATGCTGATCGGCCCGAAGGGTACGATGCGCGCGTTGTGCCACCCCTCCCGGTCTGTATAATTCATCAGAAACATATGGTCCGTGAATACGGAGCCGAAGCCGAGCCGGTCGGCGGGCGGCAGCTTGCCGGGATGCGTTGTTTTTGTCATGCTGATGTTCATCGTCATAGCCTCCTGTCTGAACGGTTTTTTATAGTTCCTTGAGATGCTGCATATTGCGGCGGATGCCCTGTACAGCCAGTGCATACGCGACGTGCGCGCCCACATGGCCAAGCCCGATCACACCGAGACTTCTTTTCCTGCTCATAGTAAGCACATCCTTTCGTATCGTGTTCAAAGAATATTGGTGTAGCCCATAAGACTTGCGTCCGCCTGCGCAGCGGCCTGTTTGCCGCTGGCAATAGCCAGCACGACGAGCGACACGCCAGACGCCATATCGCCTGCTGTCAGGGCCGGCACGCCGGTCTTCCGGACAGCCTCATACGCATCCACAGACGCCGATTCACACCCGGAAAAGCCGGAGGCAAGCAGCAGCAGATCGCAGGGCAGCTGTTCGCCGCTCCCCTGCAGGATCACCGCGTTTACAGAGCCGTCATCGCCGCAGACAAGCCGTTCGATCTGCGTCTCATAGCGCCGGATATCCGCGCCGAAGACAGCCTCCGCCTCCTCGTGCGCATGGTCGCGTTTTTCTGTCTGCTCCGTGCGCGGCTTGCGGATCAGCTGCGTGATGGACCGGCAGCCCTGCCGCAGTGCAACGGAGATGCAGTCTGAAGCGCTGTCGCCCGCACCGACCAGCACGACCTGCCTGCCGGACGCCGTTACGGCGGGTTCTGTTTTTTCAAGCAGCGACTGCGCCGAGGCGCGCAGATAATCGAGCGCGTAGAAAACACCGGCCGTTTCGGCAAACGGCAGCGGCCGCGGCTGCTGCGCGCCGCAGCAGAAGATCACAAGGTCAAACTGTGCGGCCAGTTCCTCCGGGCTGATCTGCTGCCCCACACGGCAGCTTGTCCGGAAGCTGACGCCCTCGCGCTCCATGAGCGAAACGCGGCGGGCAACGATCTGCTTCGGCAGCTTCATTTCCGGGATGCCATAGGTCAGAAGCCCGCCCGGAAGCGGGTCTTTTTCAAAAACCGTCACATGATGGCCGCGGCGATTGAGATAGTAAGCTGCGGAAAGTCCGGCCGGGCCGGAGCCGATCACCGCGATTTTTTTATCCGAACGCGCAGCGGACGGCATGGGCTGCATCAGGTCGTTTTCAAAGCCATACTCGATGATGGAAAGCTCGTTTTCCCGGATCGTGACCGGCTCGGACACCTGGCCGCAGACGCAGGCTCTTTCACACAACGCCGGGCAGACCCGGCCTGTAAACTCCGGGAAGGGACTTGTCTTCAGCAGCCTCTGCAGCGCACCCTCATAATTTCCGTTCCATAGAAGATCGTTCCACTCCGGGATCAGGTTATGCAGCGGGCAGCCGAGCAGCACGCCCTCGAATGATGCGCCTGCCTGGCAGAACGGCACGCCGCAGTCCATGCAGCGGCCGGACTGCCGGCGGCGGTTCCGTTCAGACAGCGGCAGCTCGACCGGCGCATAGTCGCCTGTACGCGCTGCCGCGTCACGGCTCGGACAGTTCACGCGCGTATAATCCAGAAATCCAGTCGGTTTTCCCATGACTTTATTCCTCCCGCTTCAAAAACGCTTCAAGTTCTGCCTCATCCCGCGTCATACCGGCTGCCTCATACCGGCCGATCAGCTGCAGCATATGGCTGTAGTCATACGGAATGATCTTTTTGAAATCCGCAAGCCGCTCGTTGAAGTGTTCGAGAATGGCGCGGCCTTTTTTTGAGCCTGTGAGCGCCACATGACGCTGCAGAAGCTCCCGGAGACGGGAAATGTCCTGCTTCTGTGTAACGGCCTCGACGGAGACAAGCTCCTTGTTGACGCGCAGATAAAACTTATGCTCCGGGTCCAGCACATAGGCAACGCCGCCCGACATCCCGGCGGCAAAGTTCCGACCGGTAGGCCCCAGAACGACGACCGTGCCGCCCGTCATATATTCACAGCCGTGGTCGCCGACGCCCTCCACAACGGCGGTCGCGCCGGAATTGCGCACGCAGAAGCGTTCGCCCGCAATACCGGAAATAAAGGCGCTGCCGCTTGTCGCGCCGTAGAGCGCGACATTGCCGATGATGACGTTCTCAGCAGGCTCAAACGTGCTGGCCCGATCCGCAAAAACGACCAGTCTGCCGCCGGAAAGGCCCTTGCCGAAGTAGTCGTTGCTGTCGCCCTCGAGCGAAAGCGTTACGCCCTTCGGCAAAAACGCGCCGAATGACTGCCCGGCGCCGCCGCGGCAGTGGATCTGATAAGTATCATCCTCCAGCGTGCTGCCCCAGCGGCGCGTGATCTCCGCGCCGAAGAGCGTGCCGAATGCACGATCAGAACAGGAAATATCAACAGTGCAGCGCTTTGGGACAGCCGGTTTTCCCTTTTTCGGAAGCAGCGGCAAAAGCACCTGCTTATCCAGCGTCGTATCCAGCTTGAAATCGAACCGCTGTACCGGATCATAATGGCAGTTTTCCTCGCCGCAGCGGGCCAGAATGCCGGAGACGTCTACCATCGCGGCGCGCTGCGTGATCTGATGCGGCAGGATGTGCAGATACTCCGTATGACCGACCAGCTCGTCGACCGTGCGCACACCGAGCTTCGCCATGATCATGCGCAGCTCCTGTGCGACAAACTCCATAAAGTGCATGACATACTCCGGCTTGCCGCAGAAGTTTTTCCGCAGCTCCGGCCTCTGGGTCGCGATGCCCATCGGGCAGGTATCAAGATTGCACACGCGCATCATGACGCAGCCGAGGCACACCAGCGGCGCGGTTGCAAATCCGAACTCCTCCGCACCGAGCATACAGGCGATTGCCACATCGCGGCCGGTCATAAGCTTGCCGTCTGTTTCGAGGCGCACACGGCCGCGCAGACCGTTGGCAATGAGGCTCTGGTGCGCTTCGGCCAGACCAAGCTCCCACGGAAGGCCGGCATTGTAAATGGAACTGCGCGGGGCCGCGCCGGTTCCGCCGTCATAGCCGGAAATGAGCACCGTCTGCGCGCCTGCCTTGGCAACGCCTGCGGCAATGGTACCAACGCCCGCCTCGGAGACGAGCTTGACGGAAATATCAGCGTTTTCGTTGGCGCATTTCAGATCGTAGATCAGCTGTGCCAGATCCTCGATCGAGTAGATATCATGGTGCGGCGGCGGTGAGATGAGCGCCACACCGGGCGTGGAATGCCGCGTGCGCGCGATCCACGGCCAGACCTTGCTGCTGGGCAGATGGCCGCCCTCGCCAGGCTTGGCGCCCTGCGCCAGCTTGATCTGGATCTCGCTTGCACTTACAAGATACTCGCTTGTAACGCCGAACCGGCCTGAAGCGACCTGCTTGATGGCGGAGTTTTCCTCCGTACCGAGTCTCGCGGGTTCCTCCCCGCCCTCGCCGGAGTTGGACTTTCCGCCCAGGCGGTTCATCGCAATGGCAAGGCAGCGGTGCGCTTCTTCAGAGATGGAGCCGTAGGACATGGCGCCGGTTTTGAAGCGTTTGACGATGCTGGAGGCTGGCTCGACCTCGCCCAGCGGAATTGCCTTTGTCTCGTCAAACCGGAACCCGAGCAGACCGCGCAGCGTATGCGGCAGCAATTCATCGTCGACCATGGCGGAGTACCTGCGGAAGCACGCAAAATCACCGGTGCGGACGGCCTTCTGCAGCGTCAGGATGGTCATCGGATTATACATATGATCTTCCATATCGCCGCCGGAGCGGAGCTTGTGGAAGCCGGAGGAATCAACAGTCAGATCGACGGTCAGATCCATCGGGTCAAACGCCCGGTCATGCCGCCAGACAACAGCGTCGTTCATCTCCTGCAGGCCGACGCCGCCAACGCGGCTGACCGTGTTTGTGAAATACCGGTCCACGACATCCCTGCAGATGCCGACGGCCTCAAAAATCTGTGCGCCCTCATACGACTGCATACTGGAAATACCCATTTTGGATGCGATCCGCATCACGCCGTCCAGAATGGCCTGATCATAGGCATCGACAGCGGCATAGTAGTCCTTGTTGAGCGCCCCTTCGGCGACGAGCTCGCCGATGCAGTCCTGCGCGAGATAGGGATTGACCGCGCTTGCGCCGTAGCCGAAGAGCGTAGCGAAATGGTGCACGTCGCGCGGCTCGGCGCTCTCAAGGATCAGGGAGATCGCCGTGCGCTTTTTTGTGCGGACAAGATACTGCTGCACGGCGGACACTGCCAGCAAAGACGGGATGGCGATGTGGTTCTCATCCACACCGCGGTCGGAGAGAATGAGGATATTTGCCCCGGCGTAATACGCCTTATCACAGGCAACAAACAGCCGGTCGAGCGCAAGCGCAAGCGAGGCATTCTTATAATACAGCAGCGAGACCTTCTTCGCCTGAAGTCCCGGCATATGAAGCCCTTCGATCTTCATGAGATCCCGGCTGGTCAGAACGGGATTGTTGATCTGCAGGACGCGGCAGTTTTCCGCGCAGTCGGAAAGAAGATTGCCGTCGGAACCTGCGTAGACGGTCGTGTCAGTAACGATGGCCTCGCGCAGCGCGTCGATCGGCGGGTTCGTGACCTGCGCAAACATCTGCTTGAAGTAATAGAACAGCGGCTGATGCTTTTCTGACAGGACGGCCAGCGGGATATCCGCCCCCATGGAGGCGGTCGGTTCCGTGCCGTTTTTCGCCATGGGCAATATGGCTGAGTGGATCTCGTCATAGGTATAGCCGAAGATCTTATACAGGCGGCTGCGCTCCAGCGCTGTGTATTCCGGAACCTTCCGGTTTGGAATCGGAATATCCGCCAGCTGCAGCAGCTCCTGATCGAGCCACTCGCCATAGGGATGCTCCGCTGCGTAACGGTGCTTGAGTTCCCGGTCTTCCAGAACGGTGCCGGTCCGGGTATCGACCAGAAGCATTTTCCCCGGCTGCAGGCGGGATTTGCGGACGATCCGCTCCGGCGGGATCGGCAGCGCGCCGACCTCTGAGGCCAGAATCAGATAGCCGTCGTTTGTGACCAGATAGCGTGCCGGGCGCAGGCCGTTGCGGTCAAGCACAGCGCCGACCTGCTCGCCGTCGGAGAAGAGGATGGCTGCCGGGCCGTCCCACGGCTCCATCATGGAGGCGTAATAGTGGAACATATCGCGCTTTTCCCGGGACATATTCTTATCCCGTCCCCACGGCTCCGGGATGCACAGCATCACGGCCTTTGGCAGCTCGATACCGCTGTACATGAGAAATTCCAGTGTGTTGTCCAGCATGGACGAATCAGAGCCGTCCGTCTCCACGACAGGATAGACTCTGGCGATCTCCTCGCCCAGAACCGGAGAGGCCATCGTCTCCTCGCGGGCAAGCATTCGGTTGATGTTTCCGCGGATGGTGTTGATCTCGCCGTTGTGAAGAATGATGCGGTTGGGATGCGCCCGCTTCCACGAGGGCGTGGTGTTGGTGGAGAAGCGGGAATGCACGAGCGCAAGTGCAGAGGCAAAATCCGCGTCCTGCAGATCCGGATAGAATTTCCGCAGCTGCCAGACCAGAAACAGCCCCTTGTATACGATCGTCCGGCTGGACATCGATACGACGTAGGTGCCGGAGACGGAATGCTCGTACTCGCGCCGGGCCAGATACAGTTTTCGGTCAAAATCCAGGCCGCGCGTGGTCTTTTCCGGGCGGCGGATAAAGCACTGCGCGATTGCAGGCATACTGCTCCGCGCTTTTTCGCTCAGAATCTCCGGACAGACCGGCACATCCCGCCAGAACAGCAGCCTCAGCCCTTCGCGCGACAGGATCATCTCCAGCAGCTTTCGGCTGCGCATACGTTTGAGCGGATCCTGCGGAAAAAAGATCATGGCGACGCCGTAATCGCCCGCTTCCGGAAGCGGTTTTCCCGCCTGCCGCGCTGTTTTTTCAAAAAAGGCATACGGAAGCTGCGTCATAATGCCGACGCCATCGCCGGTAGTGCCATCGGCGTCCTTGCCGGTGCGGTGTTCAAGCTTTTCGACGATCTTCAGCGCGTCATCTACTGCCCGATGCGTTCTCTGTCCGCTGATATTGACAACGGCGCCGATCCCGCAGGCATCATGCTGGCTTTCCTGTTCGGTGAATCGTTGCTGATGTACCTGTTCCATGCTTTCCTGTCCCCTCTTCCGCTGTAAAGCCTGTGCCGCTTCACGCTACATATTCTCCGGGAATGCGAACGCCTCCCAATATGTCCTCGTATCATATACATATGTCTTTATAAAAAGAATTTCTATTTATTTTAGTGATGTATATCGTTAATGTCAACAATTTTCGCCCGTTTGATTTATTCATATTGCTGAACGCAGCCTTCAGAAATTCTAATATTGCTTTTTCCCATGCAGCGCTTGACATTTGCCTGCGGTGCGCGTATAATGCGCTCAAACAAACGGTTCGGCAATGTCCTTCCGGCTCATATGGAGACGCAGAAGCGGCGGCTGGATACAATTATAAAGCATATTTCGTGATTCCTCTTTTCATTTGTGTTGACGGCGGCCCGCAGGAAAACCTGCGGGCCGCCGTCATATGCTAAAAAGCCGCTGACCGGCAAATGCGTGCCTGTTTTACTCCTGATCCATACGCAGAAGTGTTCAGAACGCGGGGGGCTTTGAAAAGCTGACGGGGCTGCAGCGATTTCTCGCTGCAGCCCCGTTTAAATTTGTTCAGCGGCCCTGATAGTATCTGTACAGGAAGGTCACGATCTGGGCGCGGGTGCAGTAGGCGTCCGGGCTGAAGGTCGTGTCGCTGGTGCCGGTGGTGATGCGGTTGTCATAGGCCCAGAGGATGGCGTTGTAGTTGTACGCCGTGGTCTTGACATCCGTGAAGGGGTTGAACGTGTTGGGCTTGGCGGCGGAGGCGGCGCGGTAGAGGAACGTTGCGACCTGGCCGCGGGTGACCGTTACGTCAGGCCCGAAGGTGTTGGCATTGAGGCCGGTGGTGATGCCCTGCTCAACGGCCCAGAGGACTGCGTTGTAGTAATAATCGCTGGGCTGCACGTCCGTGAACGGGCAGACACGATATCTGGGCAGCGGGGAACCGGCTGCGCGCCAGAGGAAGGTGACGGTCTGCGCGCGGGTGCAGACGGCGTTGGGCGAGAAGGTGTAGCGGCCCGTGCCGGAGGCGATGCCGTTTTCTGCGGCCCACTTGACAGCGTCGTAGAAGTAGTCAAGGCGGCTCACGTCATGGAAGTTGAAGCTGCCCGTATTGCCGCCGATCACGCCGGGGATGTAATCCATGCCGTCGTCGACATAGGGAACGAGGGTGCCGGTGAGGATGGTGTAGTTGTGCGTGTCGTTCGGGGTGAACGTCCATGCGTACGCCTTGCCGTCCTCAAGAACGGTCGTGAGAGGCAGATCCCACGCGATGGTGCCGGCCGGGCGGATGGTGCCGACGGTGAGCTTGGCATCGGCAAGGGTCTTGCCGCTCGATTCGAGCTTTGTGTAGCCGGGCGTGCCGGTCGGGGTCGCCTTGGTGATGGTGAAGGTCGCGGTCTTGTAGCCGAAGCTGGCGTCGCTGTTGAAGGTCACGGCGACGGTGTAGGTGCCGACGGTCAGCGGGAGGCCGGAGGCGTCAAGCGAAGCGCCGGTCGAGGCGTTGGGCGTGTAGCCGTAGCGCAGCGTGCCGGAATAGCCGGAAATGGTCGCATTCTCGTACTTGATGCCAGTACCGGTGTAGACAGCGGAGCCATCCGGGAAGGAGATGCTGCCGGAGACGTCGGTTCTGTCGTGGGTCGAGATCGTCAGCGCATAGCTGCCGCCGTTGTAGTTGCCGGAGACCGGGGTGACAGTGACCGTGAAGGTCGCCGCGCCGACTTCGTTCTTCAGCCGGAAGGTGATCTTGTTTTCGCCTTCGACAACCGCAGGTGCCACAGCGAAGATGTCGTCTCCGCCCTCAACAGCGGTGAGCTTGATGGAGAAGCCGGTTTCGGTCTCGCCTGCGAGGAAGAAGTCGGACGGGAGCGTTCTGGTCTTCAGGTCGGTCTCGGTGCAGAGCTCGGAGATCGTGCAGGGGTTCAGGGTCAGACCGGCCTTGTTGATGGTGAAGGTCTTGCTGGCCGTGCCGGTGAAGTTGCCCTTGCCGGTGACGGTAACGGTGACCGTGCCAGCGTTGATGCAATCCTCGCTGTAAGAAACGGTGTAGTCCGCATCGGTGAGCTTGCTGCCGTTAAACCTGACAGTCACTTCGGGGGTATGGGCCCTGGTGTTGTAGGTCACGCTGGGAATATTCGCGATCATAGCGCCGGAAATCGGAGCCTGCGCGATGGTGAAGTTCTTCGTGGCGGTGAACTTATAGCTGCTATTGTCGTTGCTGGTGACAGTGACGCTTGCGGTGTTCACGCCAGCGTTGACGTTGTTCGAATAGGAAACCGTGTAGTCAGCAGCGGCCAGAGTGGTCTCGCCGTATTTCACTTCGACGGCCGGTTTCTTTTCGCTGCCGTCGTAGACCGGAGTTTCACCTAGAACTGTGACCGTCACATCGCCGTCCGTCAGCTCTTTCTTGTTGACAACAAGTTCGCCGTTGACAGTATCGAGCTTGTAATTCTTGACGGTTTCGCTGTTGAGAACACAGGTGAACGCATACTTGCCGACTGGGTCGCCCTGCTTATATTCCGTGCCAACGGTGTAATCGGTATCCGCGAGCACATCGCCGGTCAGAAGGCCGTTGAAAGTGACGGTGTAGCCTTCGGTCGGAGTCGGATCGCCGTAGGTGATGGGGTCATGCGAAACAGCAGCAGTCAAGGGCTTGGGGGTAACGGTGATCGTAAATTTCTCCTGCGCATACGTCGTATCCGAGGAATAGGTAATCGTAACGGTCGCTTCGCCGACGCCAATCGCAGTCAGCTTGTAGGGGTCATTGTTCAAAATACCGGCGGGGGTTACGCTGCCCGAAATGTTACCGTTCTCGCCGGGTTTCGTTACATTGTAGCTCCATTCCGCGCTTTCGCCATAGACCAGACTTTCAGGAATTCCGGTAATCGTAAGACCGGCATTTTCTTTTTCGATGATCTTGACGTTCAGCTTCAGGATGAAGAGTTTGTCCTCTCCGCCTGCGATCTCCTCTACGCCGGGGTTGGTCGTCTCGTAGTTGTTGACCTTCAGGCCGAGCGTGACGGATGCGGTCTTGCCCGCGTCGTCCTTTGTCAGGCTGCTCTTGAGGTTCAGCGTCAATGTACGATTTGCCTCGTCAAAGGACGTCGGCGTACCGGAGATGACAACGACATCACCTGCGACAACAGCGTCGGTTCTCATCCAGTACTTGTTGTTCGTATCATTGAGGACTTCATCAGGCAGACCGAACTCGCTGAGCGGAATATCCACACTGGACGTTGTGTAGCAGACTTCGACAGAATGCGTATATTCGCCAGTGCCTTCTACGACGATGGGGAGCACCTTCAATGTAGCGCTCTGAATATTCGTGTTATCTTTATCAAACTTGTAATTCTTAGCGTACTCGTCTTTTAACAGAACCTTTGCCGTAACCGTAGCGGCAATGACATTGGTGCTCTTATTGTTCGAGGACACTTCGAACTCTACAAGGTCGCTGATGTCATTGTTCGTGCAGGTCGGCTCGATACCGTGCTCGTTTTTGTCGTACTGGAAGCACATCGCCTTATAATCATCGAGCGTGTACGGATCATCATTGATCGACTTCCATTCGTAGTCGCTCTTGGTGAATGTGATCTGCTTCTTCGCGACATTCACTTTGACAGTGCCGGTGACAGTGGCGTAGACTTCTTGCTGTGCGGGCGTGAAGACTACATTGAATGTTTGTTCGCCAGCATCGCCGACAGGGGTTTCTGCATTGTACTCATCCGCCCATGCGAACGTGCCCTCAACAGGCTGGCCGTTAAAGGATGCAGAGCAGCTGTCCAGTTTGAGGTTGAGCAGCTTATCGCCGTAGGTGGCGCTAAGATCTTTCAGATCGAGTGTCGGCTCGTCCTTATCCGCAGTCGTCGCAGTTACAACTGCCTGATATTCGGACACGCCGTTAAACTCAGGCCCCTTCTCGATCTTGGCTTTCTGCTCTTCCCCGTTGATCGTAACGGCAACAGAGCCCGGATCAAGCTCGTCAAACGCATAGTTCTCTGCCGGGTTCAGCGTGATCGCAATTGTATAGGTGGTGCCTGCCTCGAAGTTACCCTCGTGGTCAGGAGTTCCGGTGGCTTCCGTGCCTTTGTAGCATCTATAGCCATTCGGGACGGCTAGACCGCCGGTCACGTCCTTGAACGTAAGGGAACCCTTTGCCTGGCCCTTGCCAAAGCCTACGACGGTCAGCGTCGGGTTAGTGACCGTCTTCGGGGCGATGGTGAAGGTGGCAGTTTCCACGTTTTCGCCAGCCGTGCAACCACTTCCTTCCGGGGTGGCTGTGACGGTGTATGTACCGACGTTTGCGGGATTCTCGGCGGAGACAGTCAGCTGATTGCCGGTAATCTCTAAGCCGGTGCCAGTGTAGTCCTTAATCGAGAAGCTGACAAGCCCCGTGATATCGTTGCCGGATGCGGATTTTGCACTCAGGGTGATCACGTCGCCGCTTGCATATCCGACCTCGTCCTTGTCGACAGCGACAGAAGCGAGGGTGGGAACTGCGCCCTTAATCGCAAGGTCGTATTTCGCCTCTGAATAATCGCAGTCAATATAAGCTGTTTCAGTTCCGTCCGGGTCGACTAATGCTTCAATAATGGTTTCCGCCTCTGTATTGATTGCGAATCTATAGCTGCTTGTTTCAGCTGTGGACTTGACTTGAAACAAAAAGCTTGCGATGTTCGCCGTTTCATTTGCATCGACGTATATCCAGCCAGAGGTCATCAAGCCAATCTGAACAGTCCCCTCAGACGTTATGGCAGACTCAACGTTTCCAGCAAATCCAGCCGGAGCAATACCGTAGCCAACTCTTCCCGAGCTTGAATTGAACCGATACGGTACAACAGCGTCGGGATCATAATTTACACTCAACTGAACGCCTTGAATGTACTGTTCAGTTGCGCCATTCTTCAGATTCACTTTCACAAGGAAATAGCTATCTGCTGTATACTCATGTCCCTCGTCAGTGACTTCTGTCATGGTCTTGTTTTCTATCGTTACCGGAACAACGCTGAGCGAAAGCGACGTTCCTTTCTCTGCCGCAGAGACCGGAACTGCGGTAACTGTGACCAGCATCAAAATCGCTAATACAAGCGAAACTACTCTTTTCATTTCTGTTGTCTCCCTTTAGTCAATCAAAAAGATGTAATAGAACCAACCACGAATTTTAGAATCAGCAACGCATCACTTACGTTAACGTTACCATCCAAATTAACATCCGCAGCTACTTTCTGAGCGTCTGTCGGCGATTCAATCGACCCTACTGCGATTTTCAGTGCGAGAAGAGCGTCACTGACATTGATGGTACCTTCGCCAGTCACATCGCCCAGCACACGCTCCGGCTTTGTGCCGTACTTAAACGTCGCAACTACCTTGAGTGCTTCGTCGGTCGTGCTGACGAAGATGTAATAGGTGCCTTCCTTCAGCGCCTTGGGCTTCAGGGTGAATTTTGCCGCGCCGTCTGTCACGGTCACCTGGTCAATGTACTGAATGTTTCCGCTCGTCGGAACGCCGCTGTTATCGTCAAGAAGCAGCACGAGCGAATATGCGCCGGTCAGCTTTGTGCAGTCCAGCTCGAACGTGTCGGCGTCCTTGTAGAAGCCGCCGTCCGATTCGACACCCACGACCTTCAGGCCGCCCGTCAGGTTGTACGCGCCGAGTTCCGTCTCGTTTGCCGCGAACGCGGCGGCGGTGAGCATTGTGAGTGTCAGCACTGCGAGCAGCAGCGCAAGCATTCTTCTTTTCATGCCGCTTCCTCCATTGTCATAAATTGATCCGCATACCGCAGCAGGATCGCCGCGATCTGTGCGCGGGACGCGTTGGCCTCCGGCGCGATGCGGCTGCCGCCGACGCCGGAAACAAGCTCGTGGTAGACCGCCCACCAGGTCGCGTCCTTCGCCCAGGAGGCGATGGTCGTGCTGTCGGCGAAGGTCTGCTCATAAATGCCGGTCAGCGTCAGCTCTGTGCCGCTCTGCCCGCCGTTCAGGCGGAAGAGGATGGCCATGGCCTGCTGGCGCGTGATGGGGGCGTCGGGGCCGAAGCGCGTGTCGGACAGGCCGTTCACATAACCTTTTTCTACGGCCCAGCTCAGTGCGTCCTGATACCAGTCCGCGCTGGCGTCTGCAAACGAGGCCGCCTTGGCCGCAGCGGGCTTGCCGCACATACGCCAGAGCATGAGGACGAACTGCGCGCGGGTCACGGGGGTGTCGGGTCGGAAGGTGCCGTCGGAATAGCCGGTGACAAGGCCCAGTTCCGCCGCCCGCTCGACCGAGGCGAAGGCCCAGTGCGTGCTGGTCACGTCGCGGAAGGAGCCGGCTTTGACTTCCTCCTGCGTGGTGTCTGCGGGCTTCTCCTCTTCGGACTTCTTGTCGTCCTCAGCCGTTTTGTCGTCTTCGGATTTCTTGTCGTCGTCGGACTTTTTATCGTCCGCGCCCGGCGTTTCGCCGGTGGAACCAGAGCCGGTGCTGCCCTGCGCGATCAGCGCCGGGAGCGAATAGGAAAGCGAGAGCGCCTTGCCGTCCGTGTCGGACAGGAGCGCATCGGCGAGGGTCAGCTTCGCGTCGCCCGCCGCCTTGACGCGGAAGGTAAACACGGCGAGGCTGCCATCGGTCTTGACGGCGGTGGTAGTCGCCGCTGCGAGGATCGCGCCGACGCCGCCGCGCGTTGCGTACGGGTTGCTCGCGGCGAGCATACCGGCAACGAGCGCGCCGTTTTCAATGCCGGTACACTCGACAACGGAATCGTCGTAGCCCAGACTGAGCTGCACGGCGGCAAGACCTGTGTTGCCGGTCAGCTCCGCCGTGACGGTAAAGGTCTGTCCAACGTCCGGCAGCTTGTCCGGGGCTGTGAGCTTGAGCGTCGCGCCTGCCGCGCAGGCAAGCGGCGTCAGCAGCTGCACCGCCAGCAGCAGTGCGATGCCTATGGCCAATATTCGGTTGCGTTTCATTCTTCGCATTCCTCCTCATCTCGGTCGGACGTACAATCGGGGTGAAATTGTAACTGGGTGCTGCAAGAGTCTACACTACCCCTAGTATTCGTAGAATAATTATATACGAACTGTGCCGCAATTGCAAGATGCTGGCTGCTTTATTTGTGGGGAATTTGGAGAAAAAGTTTTTTCGGAGAAAAAACTTTTTCCGGATGGGCGGCGATGCTGTGAAGCTTCAACAATTCGCGGCTGCTCCCCGCCCTCATCCGGCCCTTCGGGCCACCTTCCCCGGCGGGTAATGTCATCAACTTAAGACCGGTGCATTTGTTTTATGCGAAAAAACGGCAAAACA
>ERZ857998.2869-NODE-2869-length-15104-cov-7.033092_pt1 | contig 15104 bp, 8 predicted proteins | sample MGYA00519954_ERZ857998 | MGnify/ENA primary metagenome ERZ857998 (study PRJEB31778, sample SAMEA3449424) | human gut metagenome | biome: human gut; feature: human-associated habitat; material: faeces | place: United Kingdom | collected 2010/2012 ...
ATCCGGACCGTCTGCGCCACGCCGCACTTCTACCCGCACCGCGAGAACGCCGCCGCCTTTCTGGAGCGCAGAGCGCGCTGCGCCGCGGCGCTGCCGCGCAGGCCGGAGCTTCCGCGCATCCTGCTGGGGGTCGAGGTCCTGATCTGCGACGGCATGGAGCGGCTTGACGACCTTCCCCGCCTGTGTCTGGAGGGGACGAACGAGCTGCTGCTGGAAATGCCGTTTTACGCGTGGCCGTCCTCTCTGTGGGATACGCTGTTCGCCCTGTGTGAGCGGCAGGACGTCCGCATCGTTCTGGCCCATGCGGACCGATACCCGAAGGAAAATATCGAAAGGCTGATCCGGGAGGGCATCCCGCTTCAGCTCAATGCCGTCTGCCTGACGAAGCCGATCAAACGCAGACGATATCTGGAATGGATTCAAAACGGCTATGTCAAATACCTCGGTAGCGATATCCATATGCTTGGAGACGGCTACCGGGATTGGAAGAAATGCAAAACGCTTTTGGAAAAGAAGCTACGCTGAGAGAAGGAACGCCCATTGCATGCCACAGAAACATCGCTGCCGCTTGTTTCAATCATCATGCCTGCCTTTAACGGAGAACCCTATATCGGCGCTGCCATTCGCTCCGTTCTCGCGCAGAGCTATGCGCGCTGGGAGCTGCTGATCCTTGACGACGGCTCTGCCGACCGAACGGCGGAGATCGCAGAGGCCTTTGAAAAATCCGATCCCCGGATTCGCCTATTCCGCAATCCAAAGAACCTGGGCGCGGCGCAGACGCGCAACCGCGGCTTTGCTCTGGCGCAGGGCGAATGGATCGCGCTGTTGGACTGCGACGATATATGGCATACAGACAAGCTGGAAAAGCAGCTTGCTCTTGCATCGCGCGGTGATATTCTCTACTGCTCCTATGCACTGATAGACGAGAGCGGCAAACACCTGTCCGATTTTCTCGTTCCGGAGTCGACGGACTATGAGGCTATGCTGCGGGAAAGTGTTTTAAGCTGCTCCACGGTGCTGCTGCGCCGTTCGATCCTCGCCGGGCAGCGCTTTCCGACGGAATACTATCATGAAGACTATGTATTCTGGCTCGGGCTTCTGAAGGCCGGATATCGGGCGGTCGCCTGCACGGAGGTGCTGGCGGATTACCGTCTTGTAAAGGGCTCCCGCTCCAGCGACAAGCGAAATGCGGCAAAAAACCGCTGGCTGATCTATCGCAGGGTGGAAAAGCTGTCAATTTGGAAATCCGCAGCCGTTTTTGCAGTCTATGCCTGCCATGCGCTGCGGAAGCACAGGAGGGCACGATGAAGGTACTTCTGCTCTCCCACAACCCGGCCACGACCTATAACAACATGGGCAAGACGTTTCTGTCCCTTTTTTCCGCATTCCGCCCGGAGGAGCTTTGCCAGCTTTTCCTCTACCCCGCTGTCCCGGATACGGCCTGCTGCGGCAGCTACTACCGCTTCACGGATCGCGAAGCGCTGCATTCCATCTGGGACCGGCATGCCGTCGGCGGGGAGATCAGCCCTGATCTGGCGTGTCACGATAAATTCACCAGTGAAAAAGAGGAGCGAACTTATCGTTCGCCCCGCAGCCGCTCCGAGCCCATGCGTCTGGCCCGCGATCTCATCTGGCAGCTCAGCCGCTGGGATCATCCCGTTCTGAAAGCATGGCTCGACCGCGAAAGGCCCGATGTTCTTTTCGTCGCGCCCGGCAAGCAGGAGCTGCTGTACGGCATTGCGCTGACCCTTGCGCGCGAGCGGCATATCCCGATCGTGAGCTATATCTGCGACGATTTCTATTTCCTGCAGGGGCAAAATGCCTTTTGGGCAAAGCTCCGGCAGAAGCGCCTGCGCCGCAAAATCGCGGCCCTGCTGCAGGAGACTGCCCTGACCGTGACGATCTGTCCCGAGCTTGCGGCGCGATACCACGAGAGCTTCGGCGCAGAGGTGACGGACGTGATGACCTGCCCGCCGTTTGCCGTTCATCCCTATACGGAGCCGGGCCGCGACGCTTTGCACCGCTGCCTGACCTACATGGGGAACCTCGGCTGCGGCCGCGGCCAGCCCCTGCTGGAGCTTGGGCAGACGCTGGACGCGCTGAACCGGCAGGAAGGGACCGATTTTACGCTGGATATCTATACTGATCACAAATACCCGGAGCTGCTGGAGCGTCTGGCGGCCTGTCCGGCGATCCGCATGCATGGCTTTGTCACCGGGAAAGCATATCAGGCAGCCTTTGACGGCGTCGATGCCTTTGTCCATGTGGAGGCCTTTGACAAAGAGAACCGGGACCGCGTCCGCTATTCCGTCTCCACCAAGATCATCGAGAGCCTTGCCAGCGGCAGGCCCCTGCTGGCCTACGGGCCGGAGGATGTCGCCTCTATGGCTTATCTGCGCCGGAACGGCTGCGCCGCGCTGGCCTGCTCCCGTCAGGCGCTTCCCGCCGCCATAGAGGCCGTTCTGATGCAGGAGCCATGCCGTCGCGCCCTCGTCGAGCGCGCCGCGGCAGTTGCCAGACGCGAGGCCGATAACAGCGCGCGCCTGCATGCGCTGCTGGAGCGCGTGGCTGCGGAGGGAGCAAAATGAAAATTCTGCAGATCAACTGTGTCTATGGAACCGGGAGCACCGGCCGCCTGACGCAGGCGATCCACACACACCTGTTGGCCGACGGAATTGAATCCGTTGTCTGCTACGGCCGTGGATCACGCAGCACAGACCCACACGTCCATAAGATCTGCGGGGAGCTGTACGCCAAGGCGCAGCATGCCGAGGCCGATCTGACCGGACTGGTTTACGGCGGCTGCGTGCTCTCGACCGCACGCTTGCTGCATATTCTTCGGCGGGAGGCGCCGGATATCGTCCACCTTCAGTGCATCAACGGCTATTTCGTCAATATTTTCCGTCTTGTCCGCTGGCTGAAACGGCACCGCATTCCAACGCTGCTGACGCTCCACGCAGAGTTCCCCTATACCGCCAACTGCGGTATTGCGGCAGACTGCGAAAAGTGGCGCACCGGCTGCGGCAGCTGCCCGCAGCTGCGGGCGCAGACCGGCTCTCTGCTGTTTGACCGAACGGCAGCCGCATGGAGGCGGATGCGGGATGCATTCGCCGGGTTTTCCAACTGCACCGTCGTTTCCGTCTCGCCCTGGCTTCGGGGCCGGGCGGAGCAGGCGCCGGTCCTGGCCGGGCTGCGACATGTGACCATTGGAAACGGCGTAGAGACCGCGACATTCCATCCGGTGGCTGCAGCTGACCTGCGGCAGAGATACATATCCCCCGGGTGCAGGCTTGTACTCCATGTGACGGCGTCCTTCTCCCCCGAGCAGGGCAGCCTGAAGGGTGGCTGGTACGTTCTTGCGCTTGCAAAGCGCATGCCGGACGTCACATTCGCCGTCGTGGGAAACCGCGAACCGCTGCAGAACGTGCCGGACAATGTGCTGGATATCGGCCGGTTGGAAGATCAGGCAGCGCTCGCAGCGTGGTACAGCGCCGCGGACGCCGCACTGCTGACGAGCCACCGTGAGACCTTCTCGCTGGTAACTGCCGAAAGCCTCTGCTGCGGCACGCCGGTCGTTGGCTTCCACGCAGGCGGGCCTGAGAGCATCGCGCCGCCATCCTGCTGCGAATTTGTGGAATATGGCGATCTGGACGCGCTGGAACATGCCCTGCGCAGCCGGTTGGAAGCCACACCGGACCGGGCGGCGATTGCCGCAGATGCCGCAGCACGGTTCAGTATGGAGAATATGTATCGTGCCTATAAGGCTGAGTATACGGCGCTTTCGTTAATGGCGGATAAATTGGAAAGCAAAGAGGTCAAACTGTGGAAAAGCAGAAAACACATCTGACAGAACACCAAACACTCCTGTTGGAGATGCTGCATGATTTTGACCAAGTCTGTCGAAATCATAACATACATTATCAGTTATTTGCCGGAACTGCACTTGGCGCTGTAAGACACGGTGGATTCATTCCATGGGATGATGACATCGATGTTATTCTCATGCGCGATGAGTATGAACGCTTCTTCTGGGAAGCTGCAGGCGACTTTGACCCTTCTGTCTATTATGTTCAAAGAGATAACAGCCCACATTGGCCGATGCAGTTTTCGAAGCTCCGGCGAAACGGAACTGCCTGCATAGAAAAATATCATCCGAAGGACAAATTAGTACACCAAGGCGTTTATATTGATATTTTCCCATGTGATAATCTGGCAAATAATGGCTTGATCCGAAGGCTTCAGTTTGCTGCATCTAAAGTTGTCATCGCCAAAGCGCTGTATGTCCGCGGCTATGAAACAAACAGCATTGCAAAGAAACTGTTTATGCAGTTTTGCCGCATAGTGCCGCGCCGTCCTCTTGAGGAATTCTGCATACGCAGGAAGGACGCAGGCACAGAAATGGTACATTCCTTTCTGGCAGCTTCCAAAAGCTATAAAAAGAACCTTTTGTTCCGGGAATGGCTCAACAACACAATGGAAATCCAATTTGAGGATTTCACGTTCCCGATCTCACGGCATTATGACGCTCTTTTGCGAAATTTATATGGAGATTACCATCGGATTCCCTCTCCAGAGGAGCGTAAATGTAAGGAACATGCCGCAATTCTGGACCTAGAGCATTCCTATACTGAATATCTGGACAAGCAAGCTACTATGTCAATCAAAATACATACAAAATGTATTCGATAAAGAAGCAGGAGGGTGATCGATGTAACATTTCGCTAAGTTTCGAAGGTACATGTATTCAAATTATTTCAGAGAGGGGTAAAACAACATGAGGAAAGCCATTTCTATACTGCTCGTATTCGTGATGTGTCTATCGCTTCTCCCGGCGAATGCCATCGCAAAAGATAGCAGTAGAACCGAGCAGCCCTTGAGTACCGAATTGAATAAGGGCAGCGAAATTCCCGGTACCGCTTACCACGTTATTTCCAAGAAAAGCTACTCCATCGCGCCGGATATTTCCGAGTCCGTGATTATCACGAACAACGACGCGGGCAACTCCCAAACCGTTGCCAACGTCATGCAGGTCAACCCGAATGAGGGACGGGCGAAGATTGTGGCCGGTTACGGCAACCGCAACCCGAAGGAGCTTGGCTGGACGCTGAAGACCACGACCGAGCAGGCGCACGTCTATGAAAGGGAGACGGGCCTGAACGTCGTCGGCGGCGTCAACGCCTCGTGGTTCAACATCAACACCGGCGAGCCCTCCGGCTATCTCGTGATGAACGGTGTCGTGCATCACGATAACTCCAGCCGCGCCTTCCTCGCCGCGTTTGATGACGGCTCCGTCAACGTCTTCCGCGAGGGCACGACCCTTGCGCAGGCCGAGGCCAGCCAGAGTGAAAAGCAGGGCAAGGCCGTTCAGATCGTCGAGGCGGTCGACGCGCTCGTCGCCATGGTCTGGGATGGCAAGGTCGTTGTTTCCCAGTCCGGCAACGGCGGCTATTACCCGCGCACCAGCGTCGGCGTCAAGGCCGACGGCACGGTCGTCCTGTTCCAGGCGGACGGCACCATGGCCCCCCGCTCCGTCGGCTACACCGCCGAGGAAGAGGCCCGCATGATGGTCGCGCTCGGCTGCGTGGCGGCCATCCAGCTCGACGAGGGCGGCTCCTCCACCTACCTCTCCCAGCGCGAGGGCGAGAGCGACCTGACCATGCGCAACACGCCCGCAGGCGGCAGCGAGCGCGTGGTCTCCGGCACGATCCTTGTCGTCTCCACCGTGGCTGCCTCCGGCGAGTTCGACCACGCCGCCGTCACGCCTGACGGCGAATACTACACACCCAATTCCACGGTCGAGCTGACGGCCAGCGCCATGGACTTCTCCGGCGCTCCGGCAAAGGCGCTCCCCGCGGACGCCGTCTTCACGGTCAGCGATGCGGCCATGGGCACTGTGAGCGAGACCACTGTCAATGGCAGCGGCGCTTCCGCCGTGTTCACTTCGTCCGGCAAGACCGGCGACGTGACGATCGACCTAGTCAGCGGCGGCAAGACGGTCGGTTCGACCATCCTGCATGTGCAGGAGCCGGACGCCCTTTCGTTCGCGTCGAGTGAAGTCAACCTCAACTATAACGACGTCAGCGACCTTGGCTTCCGGGCGACCTATCAATCCGAGCAGGTCCATCTCAAGGACGGCGACATCAACTGGGCCATCTCCGACCCGGATGCAGGTTCGTTTGCGAACAACCGGTTCGCCGTCACGAGCAACGTGAAATACTCCGGCAGCCCGACCGTCACCGCCACGCGCGGCGACCTGAGCGCCACAGTTACCGTGAATATCGGCATGGAGCCGACCATGATCCTCGACGGCGGCGATGAGGACCCGTGGGATTATTCCACCATCGGCACGACCGTCGAAAGCTTTGGCGGCATGGCCTCCAATGCAGTCGCGACCTATCACTATGCCGGCCGCGGCGGCGTCGTCAAGGGCTCCATCGTCTCCGATACCGCCGAGGAATATGCCGACATCGTCCGCTTCGGTCATAAGGCCATCAAGCTGGAATATGACTGGACCGGTCTCACCGGTACCGATGGCGCCTGCCTGGGCCTGGGCGACAATCTTTCCATTGACGGCACACCGACAGCGCTTGGTGTTTGGGTCTATATCCCCGAGGGAGTCCCTGTCCCGTGGCTGCGTGCCCAGATCGCCACCAGTACAAATAATGGCCAAAGCTGGACGAACGCCTATGTCAACTTCAGCAATGGCAGCGCCGGGAGCGGCGAGGGGCTGAAGACCGGCTGGCAGTATCTTGAGGCTGATCTGACTCAGTACGCCGGTGCCCTGATCCGTGCCAACAGCGGCATGCTGTTCCGTGCCATGGTCACACCCGCGGGCATCGGCTGGTACACCACCGACGGCGTCAAGCTCGACAAAGGCGACCTGAAGGGCTACATTCTTCTCGATAATTTCTGCGTCGTCTACGGCGCAAACAATCAGGACGTCACGGCTCCGGTCGTGACCTCCATCCAGCTCGTGAACGACGACGGCACCAAGACAGAGCTCGAGGACGGCATGAGCCTCCACTCCGATAAGCTCCGTTTCTTCGTTACCTACCACGACAGCGAGGAGACCGATCCCTACGCCACCGGCGTGGAATCCGCCTACTTCTACTTCGACGGCACCTATCGCGGCAAGTACAATTGTGACATTCTCGGCAGCACCTCCGGTCTGATGCACTTCGGCAACGGCCTGCACTCCATCACGTTCTACCTGAAGGACGGCTACGGCAACGTAACCCGCGAGACCCGCTACTTCACCGTCGAAGCCGAAAAGCCGGACGTGCCGAACATTGCGCTGAACACGCTGGGTGTTCCCACCGTCGGCAAGACGTGGCAGCTGGCGCTCGAGAGCGACGACCCCGCTTCCATCACATCCCTGACAGCAGACATCTCCGTCACGCGCAGCTATCCCGTTACAAACGCCACCTTCCCCGAGGGCGTGACGGGTACCTGGAGCTACGATCCCTCCAAGGGCGTCGTCTCCGTGGAGATCACCGCCATTGACCACGCGAAGTATACGGCTGGTGCGCTGGCCACGGTCGACATTCCCATCCCCACCTCCGTCACAGAGGGCAGCAGCATCAACGTGCAGGTCACGAAGGGCTCCTACGGCTGCAAGCAGACGGAGAACCTCGATATCAGCGACCTGAACCAATATGCGACCGGCTTCACCACGCCCGTCGCGAATTATCCGATCGAGGCCATGTACCGCATCACGGCGGAGACCGCCGTAGCAGGCAGCAAGGCCACCGCGACCGTGACCGTCGTGCGCGACGGTGCTGCGGCAGCCGGCGTCAGCGTCTATGCCAATGACGTCCTGCAGGGTCAGACCGACGAGAACGGCCGGATCGACATCTCCGGCCTGACGGCAAGCGAGGGCAGTGTGAACCTGCGCGCCGAGGACGCCGAGGGCAACTGCTCCTATCAGATCACCCTGTTCAGCTACAACGCCGTGGGCGACGAGACCGGCGCACCCTACAATATCATCTACGCCCTCTCCCCTGCCGCAGACGGCAAGACCATCACCTGGATGAGCGACCCGCGCCACAGCGCCGCTGCCGCCGTAGCAGAGCTTTCCACCAGCGCAGATCTGAGCGAAGCCACGCAGATCGAGGGCACGAGCCGCCTGATCTCCTACTCCGGCAGCAAGCAGATCAACCGCGTGAACGGCGTGACGCTGAGCGGCCTCACCGCAGGCGCCACGTATTACTACCGCGTCGGCGACGGCACGGTCTGGTCCGCCATCCGCAGCTTTACCGTCCCGGCAGCTGGGAAGCAGACCCGCTTCTTCCTGCTGGCGGACATTCAGGAGGAGGCCGCCCTTGAGGGCATGGTCCGCATCGCCGATCATCTGGCCGGGCAGTATCCCTTCGGCGTTCAGCTCGGCGACGCTGTGGACAATGTCCGCTACTACAACCAGTGGGACGACGCCCTGAAGCTCTTCACGCTCGACGGCATCCGTGACACCGACGTGATCCACGTCATCGGCAACCACGAGGCAGACGACAGCGGCAACGGCGCTATCGCCGTGAAATCCATGTTCGGCGTGCCCGCTGACTGGTATTCCGTGGAGCGCGGCGACGTCTACATCGCCGTCCTGAACCACACCTCCGACAAGGACACCCTGCAGCAGTTCGCTCAGTGGCTCATCGAGGACGCTGCGAAGACGAGCTGCACCTGGAAGGTGCTGGTCACGCATGTCCCCGCCTACTATACCAACCCCACCGGCGGCGGCGAGATCTATCAGCAGTATCTGCCTGCAGCCTGCGACGCAGCCGGGATCGACTTCTACTTCTCCGGCAATGACCACAGCTACGCCCGCACCGCTCCCTTGACGGCCGGTCAGGTGGATGAGAAGGGCACCGTGTACTACATCTGCGGCTCCACCGGCGGTAAGTCCTACTCCATCGTGGATAATAAGGACTTCCACTTCGAAAAGGCCACGCTCGACTTCGAGAGCATCTATGTCGACGTCACCGCCGACCGCTTCCAGGCTACCGTTACAGCGTATAATGTGGCAGAGGACGGAAGTAAGACCGTGCTGGATCAGTACAGTAAAAGGAAGACCCCGCTGTGCGAGAATGATGAACACACATACGATTACGACAGCGACACGGATATCCTTTCCTGTGAGGTCTGCGGCTACGAGACCGGCGCGAAGGAAAGCGCCTACCCCGGCTGGGCGAAGGATACGAAGACGGGAAGAATGCGCTATTTCATCGGCGGCAGCCCGGTCACGGGTGCTTTGGTCCTCCCGGATGGCACCTACTCGTTCGATCAGGACGCTCTTGCCTATCAGGGCACTTATGAGCTCAATGGTGAGCAGTGCGAATTTGACAGCGGCCGCTTTGTCCGCTGCACAACGGCAGATGTTGTCGACGCTGGTCTGTGCGGTCAGACAGTCTACTATGTCTTCTACCGCGACGGTAGGTTTGCAGTTGGTGGTTCCGGTGCCATGAATGACTATGAGTTCCGCGGTGTGACCCCGATCCGCAAGCATAACGGTCAGATCAAGCAGATCATCATTGGCAAGGATATCACCTATATCGGTAAGTTCAATTTCAATTGGTGCAGCAAGTTGCAGAGCGTGACCTTCGAAGAGGAAACCAAGCTGGAGCGCATCGGCTGGGGTGCCTTTGGCTACAGCAGCCTGCCCTCCATCACCATTCCCGATTCTGTTACGCAGATCGACGGCTATGCGTTCTACTATTGCTCCAAGCTGACCGATGTTGCGATCAGTGAGAACAGCAAGCTGGAAAGTCTTGGCGAATATGCATTTAAAGCCGACACCAAAATGACCTCTCTGTACATTCCTGACGGCGTTACAAAGATCGGCACCGCGATCTTCAAGGATGTCAGCGGCGTAACGCTCTCCGTGGCCGAGAATTCCTATGCACAGGCCTATGCGGAAAAGTACGGCATCACCTATACCGCCCGCCCCGTCCCCGCGGCCATCATTGCCAGCGGCAGCTGCGGCGACAACGCAGCTTGGGAGCTGGACAACGAGGGAACGCTCAAGATCACCGGCAGCGGCCCCATGGCGGACAACAGCACAAACCATTCTCCGTGGGAAGCGTATAAGCATCAGATCAGGCAGGTCATTATCGGCAAGGATATTACAGCCATCGGCAGATTCAACTTCTTCTGGTGCAGCAGGATCGAAAGCGTTTCCTTTGAAGCAGGCTCACAGCTCGAGCGCATCGGTTGGGGAGCCTTCGGATACAGCAGCCTGAAGACGATCGCCATTCCGGACAGTGTGACCCGGATCGACGGCTATGCGTTCTATTACTGCTCTAAGCTGAGTGACGTGACGATCGGCGAAAACAGCCGCCTTGCAAGCATGGGCGAATATGTTTTCAAGGCTGATACGAGCCTGCACAGCCTCTATATTCCCGACAGCACAGTCCAGATCGGCGCTAACATCTTCCTCGACGCTGTCGCCAATGTGACACTGTCCGTCGGTGAGAACTCCTATGCGCAGGCCTATGCAGAAAAGTTCGGCATTGCCTATGTTGCCCGTCCCGTTCCCGTGCGGATCGTCGCCAGCGGAAGCTGCGGCGAGAATGCACTTTGGGAGCTGGATTCCGAAGGCACTCTGAAAATCAGCGGCAGCGGTCCCATGGCTGACAACGAGACAAACCACGCCCCATGGGAAGCCTGCAAGCAGCAGATCAAGCAGGTTGTCATCGGCAAAGATATTACCTATATTGGCAAGTTTAACTTCTTCTGGTGCAGCAAACTGGAAACTGTGACCTTTGAAGCGGACTCGAAGCTCGAGCGCATCGGCTGGGGTGCCTTTGGCTACAGCAGCCTCGAGACGATCACCATTCCCGACAGCGTCACCAGACTGGATGGCTATGCCTTCTATTACTGCGCAAAGCTGACCGATGTGGAGATCAGCGAAAAGAGTTCTCTCACCAGCATGGGTGAATATGTGTTCAAGGCCGATACCAGGATGTCCAGCCTGTATATTCCGGATGGCGTAACAGCCATGGGCAAGAACATTTTCCTTGACGCTGCGGAGGTAACGCTCTCTGTCGCGGCCGGCTCCTATGCGCAGGCCTATGCAGAAATCTATGGCATCGCCTATACGCTCCGCGGCGAAGCGGATGCGCAGGCCATTGCCGAATTCTCAGGCGAGATCGATATGTCGCCCATTGAGGATGAGTTGGCTGTGTTCGAGGAAGCATTTCTGGAACAGAACGAACGCTGAATAAACAATCGCCACAGGGGCCTTGCGCCCCTGTGGCAATCAAACTTGTGAGGATCCATATGCAAAAATTTGACTTCAAGCCTTTGATTCTGAAAATTCTATACAGCTTTGCAGGGGCAATCGTGTGTCTGCAGGTCATACATATGGATCGCGCTGTCAGTTTCTGCTTCTATGCCACCTTTTATCTGACGCTGATATTCTGGATTACATGCGCATTGCAAAGGATGGAGCGACTCGAATTCTGGATGCTTGTCGGAATACTCATTGCATTTGTCAGTGTTCTGATCAATGCCGCCCTCAGCAGTTCAGTGATCACGATGCAATACCTTAAAAAACTGTTATCATTTTTTAGTACTATACTCTTTTTTTCAGCTGCCTATAAATCAGTACCAAATGCCTCTGTCCGCCGTTGGATCTACGGCATTCTGGATCTCGTATCTGCCTATCTGATCGTCGCCTACTTTTATCAGGGCCAGCGAGCCTATCTGTTCCATGGCGTTGTTTCAAACTATCTGACCTTTGGCTTTACCAATCCGAATTTGACCGGATTGTTTCTTGCGGGAATGATCATGCTGGAAATGAATCGTCTTCCCGCACTGACGCGCTCGTGGCAGTGCATTCCGGCATGGGCAGAAGTCTGCTTTCTGCTGTTCTTTCTCTGGAAAACGCAAGCTCGGAATGCTCTGCTTTCCGTTATTCTGTATCTGGTTGTTTTCTTTGTTCTGTCCCTGCGTAAAGCTGATCAGCTCCGTTTGGGAAAAACCTTCTCCGTAATTGCAGCCGTATGGCCGCTTCTCTTTGCCGGAGCATATATTCTGTTTTTACAGTTGCCCGGCGTGATCAGCCTGTTTTCATTTTTGGAATCTGCCGGTAAGGATCTCACTTCTCGCATGGAGATATGGCTCCGTGCATTGCGTCTCTGGCTCTCCTCCCCTATTTTCGGTGCCTATGCGCAGGCGAGCGGCGGTTCTGGGAGCAGCCAATTCCATAACACGCACCTCGATATTCTGGTATCCTACGGACCGATCGTTTTGTGTATTGTTTGTTTTGCACTGTATTCCCTGATCTATATGAGTGGAAAACGTCAATCCCGGCAACAGTTTCTTTTTACGATCGGCTTCACCTGTGAGATCATCCTGGGCGTCGGCGAGGCAGCGATTTTTTCCGGCGGATTGGGCGTGTATCTGTACGCCGGTACCTTCCTGCTGCTCCGAAACCTTTGTCAGCCGGAGGCCGGCATGGAGGCTGCACCATGAACCTCATTTTCTTATCCAATTTCTATAACCATCATCAGGGGCCGCTCTGCCGCGCACTGGCTGCGCAAAGCGGCGTCTCGTTCCGCTTTCTGGCCTGTGGAACGATCTCACTGGAGCGGCGCGCGATGTGGGGCGAGATCAGGGATCTTCCGGATTTTGTTGTCACGCCGCGCACTCCGGCAGAGTTGGTCGAAGCATCCCATGAAATTCTTGCAGCAGATGCCGTGATCGTCGGCTCTGCGCCGCAGATCCTGCTGCGGGAACGCCTGCGGGAGGGAAAGCTGATCCTGCGCTATCAGGAGCGCCCTCTGAAAAACGGCTTGGAGCCGCTGAAATTTCTGCCGCGGATGGTGAAATGGCAACGTTGGAATCCCTCTGATAAGCCGGTGTATCTTCTGTGCGCCAGTGCCTATGCCGCCGGGGATTACGCAAAAATGGGATTATTCCGCGGGAAGTCCTACAAATGGGGATACTTTCCTGCTGCACTTCCCTATGATACGGAAACACTGCTCCCCCAAAAAGAGCCGGGCAGTATATTCTGGGCGGGCCGCTTGCTGGATTTGAAGCACCCGGATGATGCAATCCGGCTTGCGGCTCGGCTGCGGGATGCAGGCTATTCGTTTTCTCTGCGTATAGCGGGAAGCGGGACATTGGAACCGAAGCTGCGTGGAATGATCGCGCAATATGCTTTGGAATCTCAGGTCTTCCTTCTGGGCAGCCTGTCACCGGAGCAGGTGCGCCGGGAAATGGAACGCAGCGCAATATTTCTGTTTACTTCGGATCGGCACGAAGGCTGGGGCGCTGTGTTGAACGAGGCCATGAACAGCGGCTGCGCAGTCGTTGCCAGTAACGCAGCCGGCTCGACGCCCTATTTGGTCGAGAATAACGTAAATGGCTGTGTCTATCGCGCTGGGAATAGGAATGAACTATACGAAAATGTCGTACGGTTGTTGGAGCAGCCATCTACACGGGAAGCAATGGGCAAACATGCCTATGAGACCATCACAAACACCTGGAATGCTCAAGAAGCCGCCCGTCGGCTGGTCGATTTGATCCGGGCCATTTCAGAGGGGGTTCCGTCCCCCGAACTCTATTCGGAAGGGCCGTGCAGCCGCGCTTAGCCACTGCTGGCATATATCGCAAATATGAAAGTATCTTTTTTCAGCCGACGTGCCGCCAAAAACGCGGGCTGGCTGGTCGCAGGTAGAATCCTGCACATGGCACTGGCCTTTCTGGTCAATCTGCTCACTGCACGCTATCTGGGGCCGAGTAACTATGGTCTGGTCAACTATGCCGCCCTGTATACCGCCTTTTTCACATCCTTTGCCACTCTGGGGTTGAGTTCACTCCTTTTGAAGGACTTTATGGATGACCCGGAGGGTGCCGGAACTACAGTTGGAACGGCGATCGCAATGCGGCTGCTGTCCAGTACGCTGTCTGCGGTCACCATTCTGGCCATAGTGGCAGTTGTTGACCGGGGAGAGCGCTTGACCATGACCGTGGTAGCGCTTTACAGCATGTCCCTGATCTTTCAGGCGTTTGATACCATTCAGTACTGGTTTCAAAGTCGGCTGGAGTCCAAATACGCAACGATTGCCACATCGGTTGGGTATATCATCGTCTCTTTCTACAAAGTACTCCTTCTGGTTTTGGGCAAGGACGTTCGCTGGTTTGCCATCTCCAACACAATCGATTATGCCGTAGCAGCCATTGTATTTCTGGGGCTGTACAAGTGGCGCGGCGGTCCCCGTCTGCATATTTCGCCTGCAAAGGGGCGCGCCCTTTTGCGCCAGAGCGGGAACTTTATTCTCTGCGGCCTTATGGTGTCCGTCTATAACTGTACAGACCGCTTTATGCTCAAGCATCTGCTGGATGAGGCCTCCGTTGGCTACTACGCCACGGCTACCAGTCTGGCTACCGTGTGGACCTTCGTCCTGTCGGCTATCATTGATTCGATCACGCCCGGTATCATGCAGGCCCATCGGACGGATCGAGCGCAGTTCGTCCGGCATAACCGGCAGCTGTATGCCCTTGTTTTCTATCTTTCTGTTGCCGTCTCCGCCGTGATCACGCTGCTTGCACGACCGGCTGTCAGCCTGCTCTATGGGGAAGCGTACCTTCCGGCTGTCATGCCGATGCAGGTCATTACATGGTACACCGCATTCTCTTATCTGGGCGTGGCCCGCGGCGCGTGGGTGGTATGCGAAGGAAAGCAAAAGTACCTGACACCGCTTTATATCGGCTCCGCGTTGGTGAATGTGGCTCTGAATTTTCTGCTGATTCCCTGCTGGGGCGCAACAGGTGCTGCCGTTGCCTCCCTGCTGACGCAAATATCTACAACGTTCGTATTTCCGCTTCTCCTACGTCCGCTGCGTCCCAATGGGCTGCTGATGTGTCAGGCAATCCTGCTGCGTGATGTGTTTCCAAAGCGAAAGAAAACCGATAATTCGCAGAGAAAGGCATGCTGATTATGTCAAGATTTGAAAACAAAGTCCTCCTCATCACGGGCGGGACCGGCTCCTTCGGTCACGCGGTTCTGGACCGCTTTCTGACCACGGACATCCGCGAGATCCGCATTCTTTCCCGCGACGAGAAAAAGCAGGACGACATGCGCCACGCCTATCAGCTGGCCTGTC
>ERZ857998.2872-NODE-2872-length-15097-cov-3.572663_pt1 | contig 15097 bp, 9 predicted proteins | sample MGYA00519954_ERZ857998 | MGnify/ENA primary metagenome ERZ857998 (study PRJEB31778, sample SAMEA3449424) | human gut metagenome | biome: human gut; feature: human-associated habitat; material: faeces | place: United Kingdom | collected 2010/2012 ...
GTTCGCTAAGATGAATGCTGTTAAACAGAAGGTGGGTTACTCTTAACATGCCATACAAAAGTGAGGGGGTTACCAAAACATATATTAATGTGGTGACCCTACTCTAACCTATGAGCGATAGGATACTTTTTACTGAAAACCGACGAAAAGCTTAATCGAATGGTTAAGAGAAAACATTCATCTGAGGGTAGAAGAAAACACTTAAATACTACTTTTAATGAGGTTTATAAATTATCTGGAATGACTCCATCTGATTTAGTTGAAATAGGTCTCAAACAGCAAACTCCATTTATCGATGAGTGTGTTGTAAAAACCACGCCATTAGCAGATAGATATATTACAAAACTATATTATGATTATTATGATTATCTGAAAGAGAAAACATATAGAGGTAAAAATAATTGTGATAATACTATTAGGTCTAAACTGGTCTCTTATTTATCTATATTTACAGAATACGATATTGAGAAACCTAAACCTATTAAACTCAATATTCCAAAGAAAAGGATTCGTGATGATGATATTCCTACTTATGATGATGTTTTTGAAGCAATAAATTTGGCAAAGTCTCCTAGAGACAAAGCAATCATTTCAATGGCCTCAGTTACTGGTTTCAGAGTTTCTGATTTAGTTGATTTCGAAATTAAAGATTTAATTGAGGCTTGTGATATATTTTTTGAAGAAAAAGAGAACAAAACTTTAGGTAATTTACTAAAAAAAGACCCAATGGACATTGTTCCATGTTGGGAAAGAGTAGCTCAAAAGACTAGTGATGAATGGATTCTTACAATAACATTTAATACTCCTGAAGCTTCATGGTATCTATTTGAATATTTAAAGGACAGATTTAAGTTAGAAATAGAAAATGATACTATTGATGATGTAGATGTAGAAGAACCTTTGTTTAAAAGCTTACGAAAAGGTAAATTACAAGCAAAATCTGTTTCTGCAAGTTTAAATAAATTAAATAAAAGAATGGGCAACAATAGGGATAAAAATGGGCATTATGGTAAATTCCGAATGCACAATCTGAGGTCGTTATTTTCAACAACTTGTAGGAGAAATATTCCTAATATTAATGTCCAATCTGATGATACGTATGAAGGAGATATAGTCAGTTTATTTACTGGCCATATCACTCCTAATAATCCATTAGCTTATGCTTATGATGCTGTACCAAGAGATAATCCTGACAGTTATGTTAGAAAGACATATCAGGAATTAATTCCTTATTTATCAATTCGTCCAATGAAAGTTACGGATTATAAACCTCAACAAGTTAAAGAAATGGAAGCAAAATTAGAAGAAATGGAAAAACAACAAACAGCACAGGCTGTTGAATCCGATAGAAAAGATAAACTTATTGAAGATTTACAGAAACAATTAAAACAAGCACAAAGTGATATTAAAGAGACAAATGATAGATTGTCATCTTCTATCGATTCTAAAAAAAGTAGTAAAAGGATTAAAAGATTAATTCGAGATTATTATTGTGATACTCATGAGTCTCCTTTATCAAGAGAAGATGTAGCTACATGGGAATTAGCTTATCAATTAGCTATGGAGGATATGTCTAATTTTAATGGGTCTGATGATAATATACAATCATATATTAATAAAGCTATGGTAAAACTTAAATTTAACCCTAATTTAATCGATGAAATATATGACAAAGGTAAAGTAGAAGCTGAAGAGACATATCTTGAATCAGAATTTTTATTTAAAACATATAGAAGAATTATTACTTATCTTGATAAAATGGGCGTATGGGACATGGTTAAAGATAATGAAAAAGACTTTAGACAAGCTGTTGCTGATTACTTGCTTTTAAATGAGTATATCCATAAAGAATTGTCAGAAGAGGACATTGCTGAAATATCAGAAGGAGTTATGATGGAGTTTTTTTCATAGATTTATGGCTCTTAAAATGTCATTTTTGGAAAATAGGGATAATTCAAACTTTATTTTCTCCTTTTATCTCTTTTTCTTATTTTCTTAATTGCTTTGTCAATTGCATTATTACTTGCATTGCTACATATTTTTTCTTCTTCATGTCTATGTAATTTTGATTTTATATATGTTTTATATATGCATCTTAAATAATTGAAAAAATGATTTATTAAATTGATAAAGCAATTAACTATGTAATTATGCAATTACTTTTTCATTTGGTGGGGGTGCAAGGGTGTTAGATATTTTCAGTTTATACACAATTTTTATATCATATTTGAAATATAGTATGTAATATTAACATGTGGGTGATAATATGTATTGTCCTGAATGTGGGAAGAGAATGTTAAAGAAGAATAATGTGTGGGAATGCCCTAACTGTGGCTGTAATTTCATAAAAAATAATAATGATATTTCAAATAAAATTAATGACTATCAAGAAAGTAATGACATGGTAGGTAAAATCATTGATGGTATTGGAAATGTAGCGGAACATGTTTCTGTTCAAGTTAAAAAAGAAGGAGCATATATTAAAAATAGAAATAATAAAGATTCAACAGTGTTGGTTGATGATAATGAACTGATTCTTTCTAAAGTTGTTTTAGATGGTGTTGATTTTGTTAATGCTAAAAAACAAGAAAGAGATGAAGCTAAAAAAATTAAGGATGCTAAGAAAAAAGAAGAAAAAGAAGCAGAAAAAGTTAAAAAACAAGAAGAAAAAGTTAAAAAAGGCGAAGAAAAGGTTAAACAAGAACAAAAAAATAGACCTGAAAATGCTTTATTTTATATTGATGGGAGGGAAGGCACTCTTGCTATTTTTGATGAATATATTCAACTTGATTTTACGGGAAGTGCATTAAAACAATATTTAAGTAGAATGGGAGGAGTTAAAAAAATTTATTATCCACAAATCAATAGTATTCAAAAAAGAGATGCTGGTAATGTGATATTGGGGTCAATAGAATTTGAAGTCCCTGGAATGAGTTATAGTGGAAGAGGCGGGGGAAAAAGCGAAAACATCATTCATTATGAATATTACTATCAAGAAGAAGCAGATAAGATTTATGAGTTTGTCAATCAAAAAATTTTAAATATACAAAATAAAGTAAATCCACAACCAAACACTTCCGATGAATCAAATGCTCTTTCAGAGCTTAAAAAGGCTAAAGAATTATTAGATATGGGGGCAATTACACAAAAAGAATTTGATAATATTAAAAAAGATTTGTTAAATTAATATTCATATTATTTGAACTAAATTGATTAATTGTAATAATTAATGATTTTATAATATCATAAATAATTAATAATGGTGAAATTATGGGAAAAGTATGCTGTCCAAACTGTGGTGTAGAATTAAATGATTCAGTTAAATTTTGTACAAACTGCGGTACAAATATGAGTGAAACTATGAGAAAGATATACTGTTCTGAATGCGGAACAGAACTTGAAAATTCGATTAAATTTTGTCCAAATTGCGGTACAAGAACAAATGATGCAGAACAATCTAATAACTAATTTAATTTCAATGAAAATAATACTAATGCAAATAATAATGCTTTTAAAGGCTCTGAAAAAAATAATAAATCATTCGGCGGAGGATTCATAGCTAATAAGCTTAAAAAAAGTAAGACTGTAGATGCTTTTTTCGACAAAACTGGTTCATTAGGGTATAAACAGATAGATAAGGTTGATAGTAGTGCGAATCGGAAACTTTTTGAAAAAACTGAACCCGTATTCTTAGAAGTCTTTGATTCAATTGAAGATAATTATATAAAAGCTATATTGATATTTGAACGAGAAAAACGTAATACAGTTGATGGGTATGGAATAATAGGTGCTGTTGCAACAACAGTTAATACTCCAACACGTGGAATGTCTCATGATGAAGCAGTTCAATTTTATTTTGATATTGTGGATAATATTGAAAGTGAAATTGCTGAAGAAAAGCAAAAGGGTATTTTTGATGAAGAAAAATTTTATAAGAGAAAACAAAAGGAATCTTCATTAAGTAAACTTAGTTTTTAAAAAAATTGCTGTATATTATGATTCAAAGAGTATATAATAGTTTCCATTATCTTATTTCTTTTATATTGATTGTGGTTGTTAGTATGGAAGATATAATTAAATACATTAACAATTCGAAATATCGAGCTAAAATAATAAAATCATTAGGTGATGATTCTAAATTTCCATCTGTAATAGCTAAAGATACTGACATACCATAGAACCAAGTTAGTTTTCTATTAAGCGGATTAACAGAAAAAGAAATTGCTGAAGTAATTAATCCTGAAGTTCGTAAAGGTCGTACTTATCGTTTAACTGAATATGGGCTTGACATATTGGATAAATTACAGTATTGTTCTTTTTTTGAACATAAGGTGCATTAATGCTGTACCTTTTATTTTTCCATGTTTTGAGTATTGATGCTCGGAAAAGTGAAAATATGACCAGAACCTTATTTTATCTCGTATTAATCGCTAATTACTTATTTTATTGCTTAATCTCATATTCACCTTTGAGATTAATAACTAGTATGATACTTTTAAGTGCATTAATGGGTTTTATTAAAAATAGGGTATTAGTTTTATCAGATCCTACGATGTAGCACATTTAAGTACAACATTAATTTTCATCAGATTACCACATATTTGCTAAATTTCAGCAAAAGATAGCTTTAACACTACATTTTTATTTTTATCAAGAAGCTCAATTATCAAGTATTTAATCAATTACTTGACTGATTGCTTATTTTCCTAATTTTTTTGTTGTAGACTTTGTCAAATATGTAAGGACAATATTTTTTTCTTCAGCAGATAAAAAAGTTGTTCTATATATGATTATATTAATCTTATTAATAACTACTCTAAATGCTTATTTAAGCAATTGAGCAATTAATAGCTAGTTTCGTTTGTGTGGATTGGGTTGTTTTCTGTTGTGTTGTCAAATGTTTTTGTGGTAATGGGTAAAATAGTGGAGGTAATGGCTGTTTCATATGTGGTGATTGTAACAATTTTATATCATGTTTAATATACATATATTTAAGGTGGTATCTTATGGGTAAAATTTACTGTACAGAATGTGGCACGCAATTAGATGATTCCGCATTGTTCTGCTCTAAATGCGGGGCTTCTGTTGAATCAGATGATGTTAATGGTGCTAAAACAAATACTTCTGCGAATACGAATAATTCAACAAATGAGACCGTAAATAATTTAGTAAATACGATTCTAAAAGAACCTAAAATTATTATACTTCTTGTAGTTGTTTTTTTATTGATTGTTGGTGTTTTTGCTCTCATGGGCAGCGGTAGTGATTTAGTTGATGTTACTGAGGTAGTATTTGAAACAGGAATCCATTATGGAGATACTCCATTTGGTGGAGCTATTGAATCTGCTGCGACAATGTATGCTGATGAGCAACAAGAAAAGGTATTTGAGGAAACTGGTAAAACTTTATCAGAAAAAGAATATCAAGACTTGCAAGATAAATATATAAAAGAACATGGAGGCACAACTAATGATAATGCTGGGGAATATGTAGCGGCTGTTGCTTTTAAAATAATCCCTAAAGAAACAATTTCTGGTGTAAATTCATTTAAACTTAATAATTTTAAAGTTACTTATGAAAATGGCGTTACTGAGGATTTAGGTAGTATAACATTTAATAATAAGAATACTTATCTCGCAAATAATGAATATGGTTTTCATTATAAATATTATACTAATGAGGATGTTCGTAATCAGAAAGTTCATATTAGTGCAGATATTGTTATAGATACTCTTAATGAACAAAATAAAGTTATTGGTCATCTTGATTATGATGTAACTGCTGATGCATGGTCTGCAACATATGCTTAAAAATGTTTTTTTTTTTATTTGTGGTGAAGAGTTGTCTATTTGACAACTCCAACTTTTTTTAAAAAATCTTCAGCCAGTTCTCTATCCTCATCTGTTAGTTCAAATGGAATAGCTATGTCATTGCATTGTTCTGTCAGATAATAGATGCTCTGTTTCCCATCTTGATATTCAATGCTGTCAATGTAGCCTTTCTTCACCAAACGATGTATTAATGACTGAACATTATCTATGTTCTTGTATGCTTTGTATTTTGAGTAATGTCTGCGTATATCACTTATTCTAAAGAAAACATTTTCTTCATGGTCTGATGATGTTCCACCTAATTTATACATCTTCAGCAATCGCTTAATTGCTTGTTTTTCTTCATAATCTTTCAAATCTGCAAATGTATCAGCATCTACATCATCAAATGACTCCAAAACATTATCATAATAATTATCCAATGGATTATTAGTATTTTCATTATCTGACTCATTTTCAATAGCTGTATTGATTATAGTTAACTCTGTGCTTTTGCCTTTCGCCATAATCATCTTTAAAAAGTCAGATTCATATGGTATCAATGCATTCTCAAGAGCTACTTCTTTCATGTATTCGTTTATTTGCTTTTCACTTGCTACCAAATACCCATTAATTTCATCGCAATCAAAATATGTTAGTCTACAGTAAGAATCAAATAGTTCTAATGATTGCTTTAATTCTCGTTTAGGTACATCACCATGTAATGCGAACCTTTTGAACACACTACCATACGGATTTATTATAGTCAAGTCCATACTCGTACATTTGAGTAAATAGCTTTGAAATCTCTTAAGTTCTTGCTCAGCTTTTTGCTTTGCTTTGCTCTGTGGCGAATTGGGATACTCTTAACATGCCATTAATATTTATTTTTAGTTTTTTTTATTTGGATGAAATTTGATTTAATCTTTTTTTAGCTATTTTTTTATTTTATGTATGAATTATTAACATTTTTTAATAATCTTTAAGATAATTTATAAATTAATTTTCATTTTATTGTTTTTTAGTTATTCAAAACTTTAGCAAGTTTTATATATTGTAAAGTATTATTTACAATTATAGTAATTTATAATAATATTGCTATACTTTTAAAATAATTAATTGGAACAGGGGGTGAAAAGATTAAAAGGTTAAATAAAAGTGCATTTATTATTTTTTGTCTATTATTAATGTTTATTATGACAATGGGCATAGTATCTGCGCAGGATGTTTCTAACAACGAAACAATAGTTAGTAATGATGTTCTAGGGGATGTTATAGGTGTTAGTGTAGATGAAGTTAGCAATATTTATTATACTGATGTAATTTCTGCTAATGCTGGAGACAGTAGTATTGATATTCATACTAAGGATTCTTATAATCCAACTACAAAAACCTGGGTTGAAGACGGAGTGGATTTAGTAGGTGTTAATATTACAGTTTTGGATTCATCAAATAATCTAGTATTTGCTGGTAAAACTGGTGCTGGAGGTGCTTATTCAATTGGTAATTTAGCTGCCGGCAATTATAAAGTTCAACTTAGCTATTCTACTTATGAGACTCACACAGAAAATGTAAATCTTGGAAGTCATTCTTCTGTTTTAGTTAATTACATGTTTGTTCCAGATATTATGCTTTTAGTATCTTATGAATCACACTCAGAAAAAGTAGACTATTTAATGAGTTTATCTAAAAGGGTTGCATATATAAGTACAACTGACTATGACAAGACTAGAGAATGGTTATTAGAGTATGCTAACTTCGTGCATGTTGATATGTTTGCTGAAGGTTCATATAGTCTTTTTACTTCTCAGGTGTTAAAGAATTTGTTAAGCTCTTCACCAGCTAATGCAAAATATAATGTTGCTTATACTTTTGGTGTTTATAATGATGAAATAATTAAGAATATAGGTATTCATTTTGTAGGAGCAAGTGCAGCAGATAATTCTTACAATACTGTTGAAAATACATATATAGGTTCTTATTTCCAGGCTCAGGATATTAATAATTCTGATGTTTTAAAATCAAACATGGAAAATTACTTGAAATATGTTTATTATTTAATTAATCCTCAAAAATACACAAATCCTACACTTCAGGAAGGTGGGGCTCCCCAATTAAGTCCTGAATGCGGTATTTACCATCCGGATTTTGGAATGTTTTCTGTAGTTCCAAAAGCCAGTGAAATTAATCAGTGGATTCTATCACATCCTGGATATAATGATGATAAAAAGGGAAGTTTAAATTGGATGACTGGAGAATATGAGCAGTGGATGAAAACTGAATTGAATCCTGCAGAATTGTTCAGACAATTTGAAAACAAATATATGAATATGAAAAATCCTGAAACCAAATTCATAGCTATTGCTTCTTACTACTGTGGTGGAAGTGTTGTGGATGCTTTGATTAGAACTTATGAAGCAAATGGTAGATCTGCTTTTAATATATTTAAAACAGGTATTACTCCATCAATGTCTTCAATTTTATTAACTCTTACTCAAACTTCTCAAATTGGTATATCAGCTATAGCTTCATTATACAGCTGGTCTCTAGATTATGGTAAAGGATCTGCTGAAGATGATTTGGTTAAAATTAATTTAACTGTTGTTAAAGGTTTGGTGGATATTTCTCAAACCAGTTTTGACAGTGAACTTGGTGCTCAAATGGAGTGGACATTTTCAGTTTCTATTCCTAGCTTTGAAGGAGTCTTTGGTCCTGTTATTTTATCATATAAAGATAATATGGGTAAAGTACATGTTGTGCAGTCCGGTATAGAAAAAATGGTCAAAATGACTACTGGATGGGCAGATTTAAAAGATATGGATAATTCTTCCAAAGTTGTGTCAGTTGTTTTGTACAATTATCCGCCGGGTAAAGCAGAAATTGGTGCATCTTATTTAGATGTTTTCCAAAGTGCTCATGATATACTTGAGCATTTAGCTGATGCGGGATATGATATTGGAATGGATAAGTCCGACATTCCGTCTGTTGATGATTTGTCTGATTTAATAATTGAAATGGGTAACAAAGGTACCTGGGCTCAAGGTTTGTTAAATCAGTATGTTGAAAAATATTGGAATCAGTTAATGGAACATCATCAGTTGATTACATTAGATGAGTTTTATAACTTGACTAAAGATATGAATCAAACATTGTATAAGCAAATGGTTGACCGTTGGGGTGCCGGTCTTGGAGAAATAATGGTATATAATAAGACATATATTGTAATTCCAGGAATGTGGTTTGGTAAGGTATTCATCACTTTCCAACCAAGTAGAGGTTGGGAGGAGATTCAAAATTATCACGATTTGACATTGCCGCCTCATCAGCAATATGTTACCTTTTATAAATGGTTAGATAAGACTATTGGTTGTGATGCAATTATTAATTTAGGTACTCACGGTACTGTAGAGTGGTTACCTGGTAGAAATATTGGTGTTCATGAAGGTGATTGGACATTTGAGTTAACATTAACTCCTACTATATATCCATATATTGTATCAAACCCTGGTGAAGCTATGGTAGCTAGAGATAGGATAGGTTCTATGATGATCACTCATATGACTCCTGCAATGGTAATTTCAGAGTTATATGGTAATTATACTACATTATCCAATTACATCGACCACTATAATGAACAAGTAAAAAATAATGTTTCAGCTAATGCAGAGGCTTATAAAAAGTTAATTTTAGAATTAGCTCCTACTTTAGGTTTTGACAAACCTGCTGATGGTCAAAAATTTGATGATTGGCTTGAAGGATTACATAATTACTTGGATAGTATGGCAGAAGATTTCAATACTTTTGGTTTACATACTCTTGGTAAAGTTTTAAATGGAACTGAACTTGTTGAAGAAGTTATTACAATAACAACTTCAAGAACTGATGTATATACTCAAATATTGCATCATATTTATCCAGAATTAAAAAATAAGGATTACTATGATGATATTAAAGGTGACCGTCAGTATGAAGGTCAAAAATTAGTTGTAATTAACTGGTTTAGGTCATTTGTTGAAAATCTTGTAAATGGTACAGCTAGTGTTGATAAATTAGCTGGAATGGATGAGTTTAAAGTTTATAACAAATCTTCTGGCTTATATGAATCATTAGTATTTGCTTCAAAAGTAATTTCTCAAATACAAAACAATAATGAATGGGATGCATTGTTAGCAGCATTATCTGGTAGTTATACTACTGCAGGTTTGTTTGCAGATCCTGCTTATAGTGATTCAATACCTACTGGACATATTGGTCACAGTTCTGATGCTTCAAAAATGCCTTCTAAAGCAGCTTATGAGTCTGCAGTAAATGTTGTAGATTTGCTTCTTGCAAATTATTATGAAGAACATGGAAGCTGGCCTGAACTTACTGCTTTAATATTGTGGGGTACTGAAATATTAAGGACTGAAGGTATTGGTGTTGCAGAATTTATGTATTTCCTCGGCTGTAAACCGACATGGTCTAGATCTGGAGACATTACTGGTGTTGAGTTAATTCCAATTAATAATTTAACTGTAAAATTAAGTAATGGTTCAGTGGTAAACAGACCTAGAGTTGATGTATTTGCAAGTATGGTTACAAGTAATACTAATTGGATTAAATTAATGTTAACAGCTGTTAGTTTAGCTTTAAATTCCACTGATGATGATGTTTCAAACAACTTCCTGAAAAAGCATTATGCTGAAAATCCGATGACTGACAGGTTATTTGGTCTTCCTGGTGCTGTTTTGGAAGGTACTGGTATGAATTCTCTTATACCAAATACTGCAAACTGGAATATCACTACAATTAATTCGGATTTAGCGGATATTTATCTTAGCAGAGTATCTTATTCCTGGACTCTTGATGAACATGGTAATATCGTAATTAACAACGAAAGGAAAAACTATGAATACTTGCTTGGTAAAGTTGATTTGATTACTCAAAACTTCGATAGTACTTGGAGATTCTTCGATTCTGATGATTACTATGATTGGTTTGGTGGTTTATACAATGCAGCTAAACAGTTAGGTGCTAAACCTGACACTGCATTTGTAGATATAAGGAATAAAAATGACTATATTAGTAGAACTTACGATGAAGAGCTTGAATTTGAAATTCGTAGTAAAATATTAAATCCATTATATTATAATGCATTATTCAGTACACGTGCAGGTTCATTATCCTATGCTGCTCAAATGCAAAATTTATATGGTGGTTTGATTGTAGCTAATAAGAATTTAAACACTCAATTAGGTAATGAAATAGCTAATACTTATTTGGGTCTTGCAAGTGGTGTAGGTAATGTTGCTCAAGCAGCTGCTTGGCAATCTATGGCTGCATGGATGATGTATTTAAATTATCAAGGTAAATGGGATGCTAGTCCAGACATGGTGACTAAATTAGCAGATAATATGATTCAAATGGCTATTCAGTATGGTGTTGCTTGTTGTCACCACACATGTAAGAATTTGGATTTCAACATGAAACTTATACAGTCTAGTTCATTATCTTCTGCTGATAAAGCTAAGTATTCTCAAATATTGGCTCAAGCTACATTAACTGATCCTCTTTACAAAGATGACAGTAGCTCTGATAGTTCTAATCCTGATGATTCAAATGGAGATACTTCAGATACTGATGATAATAATAATGACCAAGTCTTGGTAAATGGAACTACTAATAATGATCAAAGTGGCAGTGGTGAAGCTGGTGGGGCAACTGCGGCGGGATTAGATACTTCTGTTGATCCTGCTGATGCAAAAATTGCATCACCTCAATCTAAAGATGCTTCTTCACAATCAGATTCATCTAAAGGTCAATCTGGAGCTACTGCTCATGAAATTTCTAAAAGTTCTGCATCTAAATCTGCAGCTGGTCAATCAAGTACTCCTGTTGTACTTATTATTGCAGTAATCTGTTTGATTGCAATATTTGTCATCGGGTATGCTAGAAACAAACACGAAAATGATGAAGATGATTATTAAATCATTCTTCATTTAATTTCTTTTTTTATAGTAATTTTTAAATATTTTCCCTTACCATATCTTTAATTATAATGTATTTTTTGCAAGGTATACTTTATTGAACTTTGCTTAAATTATATTTAATATAATTAATGATGTGATATAAAATGGTAAAAAATATTAAATTTTCTTTAATTTTATTATTATTGATTTTTGTATCTCTCGGAGCAGTTAGTGCTGCTGAAGATGTTAATGCAACAGTTGATGATAATATAATTTCAGATAGTATGGTATCTTATGAGCCAGTTAGTTATAATTACTATTCTGATAGTGGTGTTATAGCTGCACCTGCGTCTCATACAGTAAGTTCATCTAATTATGGTACTTATTTTGATGATGAAGGTAATCTTAAATCTTCTTCTGTTAATTCTGGAGATACTATGAGTTTAGATGGAACTTTCGCTGATAAAAAATTTATTTTAAATAAACCTTTAAATGTTGTAGGTACATCAACTAATAAAATGCAGGATTGTACTGTGGTTCTTTTAAAAGAATCCTCTGGAAGTAGCGTATCTAACTTAAATATTGCAAATAAAGGTACTGATATTCAGGGAATATTCCTTAATGAGGCTACCAAATGTAATATTTTCAATAATAAAATAAACAATTCCGGTCCAAGTTCTTTCCCTATTACTTTAAATCCAGGTTCTAATTATAATAATATTACAAACAATGTATTAGCTACTTATGGAGCAACTTATGGGCATGGTTCCAGGTCTACTTCTTTAATTGTACTTGGTGGTGCTCATTACAATTACATAGCTGATAATTATTTATACACTGATGATGCAAATGGAATTTATTTGTCCAGTTATGGTGGGGGAGCTTTTGTTGGAGCTATATCTAATTATAATGTTATTTTCAACAATACTATAAAAGCAACTGTTCTTCCAACTTCCTGGAATTATGCTATCCAGCTTATGGGAAATTATAACAATGCAAGTTCCAATACTATCATCGGTAATTACAGATCCATTTCTTCTACTGGTGTAGGTACTATTGTAACTGATAATAAAATTATCAATGCTACAGGTAAAGATTTCAACACTAATGAAACTGTAGGTGGGGACTATGCAATTGCTGTAGGTAATTCCTCTTTAGTTTCCAATAATATAATTCAAAATGCATTACTTATGGGTGCTGGAATTCTTGCAGGAGATTATTCCAATGTAACTGATAATGTTGTTGACGTTCATGGTAAAGGTTATGGAATTCAGGCAGAAGGTAATTATATTTCAATTAAAAATAATAATGTAACTACCAATACTTCTGCAGGTATTTTTCAAATGGGTAAATATGATTATTTAACTGTTACAAATAATAATATAGTTTCCAATACTGGTGTTGGTGTTTTACTTAAAAAAGTGTCCAGCACTAAATTCCCTGCAAATATTGTTATTACAGGTAATGACATAACTACTACTAATAAATATGCAATTGATGCTGCTGAAGCAGATAAAGATACTTACACAATTTCAAACAACAACTGTCATGGTTCTTTAATATTAACTCCTGAAGGGGCTGTAGATCCATCAAAACCTGTGTATGTTTTTAATGGTACAATTTACACAGTTACGGAAAGTAATTATTCTAGTTTCTTTGATGAAAACGGTAATTTAAATTCAGCTATTAAAATGAGAGATACTTTAAACTTTGTTGGAAACTTTAACAATAAAATAATGCTTATTACTGAAGGTATTAAAATCCTTGGTAAAAATGCTGTTTTTACTGATTCAATGTTTAAAGTAACTACAAATCATGTATGGATTGAAAATGTAACTATCATTAATAAAAACTCTTCTTCTTTAAATAGATGGGGAGTTAATGTAGTTGATACTAATCAGGTAATGATATTAAACAATAATATTAGTGTTGTTGATCCGAATGCAGCATATTCTATTTATATTTACAGATCAGGTAATGTTGAAGTGGTAAATAACACTCTTTACTCTCACGGTAATTATTTAACTTACACAGTTCTCGGATATGGTGCAGAAAATTGTGCTATTTCTGGAAACGTAATTAATACTTTAGGAACTGGTGAATTACATTTATATGAAGCTTCAAAATGTATTGACGGTAAAAATGATGTTAAAGAAATTTTCAGAACCTATGGTATTTTAATGATTTATTCTTCTGACAATGAAGTATTAAACAATAATGTAACTGTTAAATCTTTAGTAAATCAACCTAGAGCTACTGTTAATGGTAATTTTTCCACTAATTCATTAGTAGGTATTGATTTCTACTTTGATTCAAGTAACAATATTATTTCTGGAAACAATATTCATGTTGAAGGAAAAGACAATTATTTATATGGTATGGGTGTAATCGGATCTGAAACCGGTTCAGGATCTTCTAAATATTCTTCAAATAATAAATTTGTTGACAATAATGTGGAAGTTATCGGAAATTATTTTGCAACAGGTATTATAGCAGGTTATAATTCAAAAAATAATTTAATTAAAGATAATGATGTAAAAATTTCAGCAGATAATGTAAATTATGGTATTACTTTAGAATTATCTCAATCTTCCACTATTGTAAACAATAAAGTTAATGCAGCTGCAGAAGTTATTTATGGAATGGAAGCTTATTCTTCCAACAACAATAAAATTTCCGGAAATATTATTTCTGGAACTGGAAATATGGTTTATGGATTTGCAGGTTATGCATCAAGTAATAATGTTATTTCCAATAATAAAATAACTTCCAATGGTAATGGTAAAGCAATTTCATTTAAAAATTATGATTCAATTAAAGAAGGAAATGCAGGAATTCGTTTTGTAGCTATTTCAACTGGTAATATAATAGATAATAATGAAATTGTATCTAATGTAGGTTATCCTGTAGATTTAGATACTAAATCTGTTAACAATACTATTACTAACAATTACTTGGTTGGAAAAGAAGGCAGTGGAAATGACGGTGTAAATAATAGTAAAAACAATATTGTCAACAATAATTACAGATATATCTTTGAAAATGTTGTATTTGCAGATGTAACTGTATCTTATTTAGACAATGCAACCATTAAAATAACTGCTAAACTTCCATACACCGGAGGTCTTGCAGCTCAAGCAGCATTCTACATAAATGGTGTAAAAATTGGAAGTGCTGTTTTCAATGATGGTGTTGCTACTTTAAAATATCAATTAAATGAGTCCTATGTTCCTGGATATTACTCAATTACTGCTGTTTTATCTAAAGTTAATTATAAATCAGTTAATGCAACTGCTAATTTAATTGTAACTAAAGGAAAATTAAACATTAAAGTAGATG
>ERZ857998.2876-NODE-2876-length-15072-cov-4.616568_pt1 | contig 15072 bp, 5 predicted proteins | sample MGYA00519954_ERZ857998 | MGnify/ENA primary metagenome ERZ857998 (study PRJEB31778, sample SAMEA3449424) | human gut metagenome | biome: human gut; feature: human-associated habitat; material: faeces | place: United Kingdom | collected 2010/2012 ...
CGGCTGCAAAGGAAAGAGTTTGGTGTTGCAGGGAAATGTCATACATGTTACAGAAATGTTACAAATGTTTTGGAATAGAATGGTATTGTGTTAAGAGCGATTGCTCTTATTCTCCTAATAATCATTAATGTTAAGCATTTAAGAGTAACAATATAAGTATAATAGAAGAGTGGATGCTTTTGTGTTTCGTATTTGGTTATTTCTATGTTAAGCAGCCAAATTACTAGTTAATTGTTTGCAGATGTCGAGAATTCTTGCGAATATTGCATACAAGTTGTGTGTAGAATTGATTGTAATTAGAACTTTGATATTAAAAATCAAAGATGTATGTAACTTTTTTAATTCATTTATTAAATAAATGAATTCTACCAACGAATATAGAAATATGAAAAACCATTTTTGTTTAAACCTATTCTTCTTACTATATTTGTTTTTTTGTGCTGGATGCAAGCAGCATATCTCAGATAGTGCTGCTAAGGCAAATGAGGCATTGTTTACTCAATTAGATAGTCTGATAGATAATTCTGATAAACTTATTTTGCAGAAAGAGGAGCGAATAGAGGCGTTGAAGCATTCACTAAGACAATCTAAGGCATTTGAGAAACAGTATGAACTTAATCAGGCTATTTATCAAGAATATCGTGTGTATGATGCAGATTCGGCTATGAAGTATACTACACAAAGCCTTGATTTAGCACGACAATATCATGATAAGAATCGTGAGATTGAATCTTTATTAGGTATTGGTTTTGTTTATACGGCTAATGGCTTGCTTAGTCAAGCCTCTGAAGTAATGCATTCACTCTGTTCTTCCAGTATGCCTCGCTACTTACGTTCGCGTTATTATGGTCAGATGCGTACTCTCTGCTCGCGGTTGCAACTCTATTCATTAGGTGATGATGCATTACATGAGCATTATGGTCAACTTTATGCGTTATATTCAGATTCAGTATTGCAGACGGCCACTCCTGACGAACCACGCTACCTTTATAGCCGTGTGTGGAAATATCAAGATGTTCCCGGTGCACAACGTATTGCCATTAGGGATGAGTTGGAAAAGGAAAAACAACGTCTTCTACCTAATAGTCGTAATTATTCTATTTTAGCTTATAACTTGGCTCTACTTTATGAAAAAGAGCACAACCATACCAAGTGGCTGGAAAATATGATTCTCTCAGGTATTGCTGATGTATATGCTGTGAATCGTGATATTGGTTCGTTATATGCATTGGCTTCCTATTTATATGAACAAGGTCAGTTGGACCGAGCCTATCGTTATAGTACTTATTGTTCTGATATCGGTATAATTTTTAAGAGTCGTGTACGACTGCTTCATCAGCAGAAGTTGCAGAGAAGGATACATCAAAGCTACATTGAACGTGATCATATGCAACAGAAGCAGCTAAAGCTATTCCTTTTATTTATTAGTTTTCTCACTATTGTATTGCTGATAGCTCTTTTCTTTTTGAGAAGGCAAACAAGAAGACGTAGGAAAGCTTTGGTTGAGCTACATGTGGCCAATGGTAGATTGAAGAGTCTTAATAGTGAACTGCAAAAGCTCAATTTGGTTCTACGTGACACAAATTATATTAAGGAGGAGTATATTGGTCAGGTATTCAAACTTTGTTCATCCTATATTTGCCGTATGGAGGAGTATCGTAAAAAGTTAAACCGTAAATTAAAGGCTGGGCAACTTGAAGATTTAAAGAAGATGATTAGTTCTACTTCTACCATGAGCGATGAAATGAAGGATTTTTATGAGAAATTTGATTCCATTATTCTACATTTATACCCTGATTTTGTAGAGCACTTCAATAGTTTGCTACGTCCCGAAGAACATATTGAAGTGAAGTCTGGGCGGCTTAATACAGAACTTCGTATTCATGCTTTGATACGAATGGGGGTAACGGATAGTGAGAAGATTGCAGAATTTTTGCACTGTTCACTGCAAACCGTATATAATAATCGTTCTATAACTTTAAATAAATCTTCGCTCAGTAAGGAGGAATTTCTTCGAGCTGTGAAAGAGGTTTGTAAAAAGTAATTTGAAGACTGAGCGTTTCTCTCATTTTTTACCCACATGTATATAGATAATTGCCATTCAATAGCTTAATACTATCGAATGGCAATTATCTATATACATGTTTTTGATTACCGATTTAATTTAAATCACTACTGAAAATCTATTGAGTCTGTCTGTAATTGAAAGATAATCAGTAATATATAACTTTGTGAATTTACCAAATCCTCTACCAGTGAATATAATCGGTTGTTACATTGTCTAATTTTGCTCTCGAGATTTTTTACACACAAGTTCCTATTAACTTAAAAATGTAATTTATGAAAACCAGACAAAAATCGAGAGACGCAAGTGGTATTTTGCTTGTCTGTCTTATGTGGATGCTGTCACTTTCAAGCTCACTTCATGCACAGACATGGAATATTAACGGAAATGTGACAGATGAACAAGGAGAACCGATAATCGGTGCCAATGTAGTGATACAAGGTACGGGTACGGGCACCATTACCGATGTAGAAGGAAACTTTAAACTCGCTTCAGTGACTAAGGGGGCGGTAATGGAGATAAGTTTCATTGGGTATATATCCAAGACATTGCAGGTGAAAGACGCATCATCGTTAAAGATTGTACTGAAAGAAGATAACCAGGCACTGGATGAGGTGGTAGTAGTAGGTTATGGTGTACAGCGCAAAAGTGATCTTACAGGTTCGGTTGCTTCAGTTAACTCGGATGTACTTGAAAGTCGCCCACAAGCTAATTTGATTCAATCTTTGCAAGGAGCAGTTCCAGGATTGAATATTAGTGTGACGGGTAGTAATGCTGAAGGTTCGTCTACTACTACACGTATTCGTGGTAACAACTCCATTACGGCCGATAATAAACCTCTTGTTATTCTTGATGGAATACCTTTTGATGGTCCATGGTCGGAAATCAATCCCAATGATGTAGAGAGTATAGAAGTATTGAAGGATGCCTCTTCAGCAGCCATTTATGGTGCTCGCGGTTCTAACGGTGTAATCCTTATTACTTCTAAGCGCGGTAAGAAAGACAGATTGACGGTATCATACGATACTTATGTTACTATTGACCAGCCTATCAATTTACCTCGTATGATGAATGGCAAAGAATTCTATAAGTATAAATCTGAAGCTTTCAAGGCTACCAATACTACTCCTCCTACAGAAGAGAATCCTGAACCTTGGTTAGATAACTTTACTCCTACTGAATTAGCTATGTATGCTGCCGGTCAGAGTACTGATTGGATGAAGTTGGCAACACAGACCGGTATAAAACAACAGCATAACCTTTCTTTCCGTGGTGGAGCTAACAAAACCAGCTATTTCATTTCATTGAACTATACGGATGTGAAAGGAACTGCGGTAGGCAATGAGTTCAAGCGTTATAATATACGTTTCAATCTTGATCAGGAGTTTAATAGTTGGTTGAAATTTTCTACTACTACACAGTTAGGTCGCTACGATCGTAGTGGTAGCAGTGCTTCTTTTTGGCGGGCTATAAAACAAGTTCCGTTGGGACGTGCTTATAACGAGGATGGTTCACTTACACTTTCTGCTACTGAGGACTCCTCTTCAGCTTTCAGCATTAATCCGTTGGGATCTCTTAATAATAAGACAAAAGATATCCGTGCAAAGGTTATCACTAATAATGTGCTTGAGGTAAAGTTTCCCTTTATTAAAGGGCTGAGCTATAAATTGAATACAGGCTTCACTTACCAAAACAGCTCCTATAAGAATTATCAAGGTTTGGATACCTACGAAGGAGCTAGTGCTAATGGCGTATTGAATACTGATGACTGGCATTCAGAAGAATGGATTTTGGAGAATATTATTTCTTATCAACGTGAATTTGGCAAACATCGTATATTTTTCACAGGATTATATTCTGCTCAAAGCAAGGAATATGAACAGAATACAATGGAAGGTAAGAATTTTCCCAATGATGTGATGTATTATTACCAGATTTCTAAAGCTGCCACAATGTCTGGTAATTCCAATTATTATAAAGAAAATCATATTTCACAAATGGGGCGTTTGAATTATACTTATGATGATCGTTACTTGTTGACTCTTACTGCTCGTCGTGATGGTTACTCCGCTTTTGGTGAAAGTTCTAAATTCGGCGTTTTTCCTTCAGCCGCTATTGGATGGAATATTTCCAATGAATCTTTTTTTAAAGACAAGCCTATAAGTGAAACCATTAGCAATCTGAAATATCGCTTGTCATGGGGTAAAAATGGCAATGAGGCTATCAGTGCTTATAGTACACTACCTAATCTTTCAACTTACAATTATCTGAATGATGATCATACTGCACAGTTTGGTTTCTATCCGTCGAAGTTAGCTTCGCCCGGTTTAGGTTGGGAAACTACTACATCTATTAATACTGGCTTTGATATTGCACTTTGGAATGGACGTATTCAGAGTTCATTTGATATTTATTGGTCTAAAACCAAAGATTTGCTGCTTTCCCGTTCTATTCCTACCATTAATGGTACTGGCTCTATTACTGAGAATCGTGGACAGACCCGTAATCGTGGTTTTGAATTCCAGATAACTTCTAATAACATTACACATAAGAGTTTTCGCTGGAGCACCTCTTTCAACCTCTCACACTATCGTTCGGAGATTGTAGATGTTGGTTTGTATGATGCTAATGGAAAGCCGGTTGATGATGTGGCTTCCAAGTGGTTTATTGGTGAACCTATCAATGTGAACTATGATTATAAAATTATCGGTGTATGGCAGATTGCTGATCCGTCTAACCCGACAGGGCAGCAAGATCCTAACTATCGTAATTCGTATCCTGGATATGTGAAATACCTTGATGTAGATGGTAACGATATTACAACGGCTGATAAGACTATTATAGGGTCGGCTATTCCTAAAGTAAATATGAGTTTGATGAACACTTTTGAGTACAAAAACTTCACTCTGAGTGTGTTCTTAACGGCTCAGTTAGGACAAACCCATCTGAATGCCTTGTATGATACAAGCCATAATTCATATCGCCAGAACCGTTTTTTGGTGGATTTTTGGACTCCAGAGAATCCTACGAATAGCTATCCGAAAAATAGTTTGAATAGTGATGTGAATCCAGAGGGAGCCAGTTTCTATGAAAAGACAGATTTCTTACGTATTTCCGACGTTACATTGGGTTATAATTTCCCACAACAATGGTTGCGTCGTACTTTCATCAAACGGCTCAATCTTTACATGAACATTAAGAATTTGGCTACAATAACTGGCTGGACAGGTATGGATCCGGAATTTCTCAATGATCAATTGGCTGCTCCTCCAGTACGTTCGTTCACTTTTGGACTAAAGTTAGATATTTGATGAGAGTAATATATCATAAAAAGCTAAAATGAAATTGCACATATGAAAAAAATAACATATTTCAATGTCTTAGTGTTTACAGTATTATTGCTCACTATGGGCGGCTGTAATGAGGATAAGTTTCTTAAGGAAGATCCTCGTGATGCACTTTATCCTGAAAATTTACTTGTAGATTACAATGGATTTAAATCGATGATAACGCCTCTTTATGGTCTTATGCGTGCAGAGTATCGCCGTGCTGATGCAATGGGAGGAAGTATTGCGCTCTGTCTGCATTCTGCCTGGGGTGGAGGGGTAGATAATTCATGGGCCAATAATAGTCATGCGGAAATGAAGTTCCTCTACAATCCCAAAGAGATAACTTACACTGATCTTGCTATTTGGAATAATATTTTCCAGTGGGGATATCGTATCATCAACACTGCCAATATGGTTATCTCAAGAGCTGACAATGATGGCATTAACTGGGGAAGTGGTGCTGATGCTGAAAATCGTAAAAATGAGATGTTGGCCGAAGCTCGCTTTTTCCGTGCTTGGGCTTACCGTCACCTTACCTATTCATTTGGTGCAGTGCCCCTTTCAACACAAGAAATTACAGGATTGAATTATCGTGATGATTGGGACCGTGCTTCCTTGAGTAGTATTCGCGAAGTGATGGCAGAAGATTTCCAGTTTGCAGTCGATAACCTTCCTTTGCGTACTTCTAATAATAGTAAAGTCTCTGGTGCTGTGGCACGTCACTATTTGGGTGAACTTTATTTGGCAGAAGGTAATGCTGAAAAAGCAGTTTCAGTACTGAAACCATTAGTGGAAAGTGGAGAATATTCCCTTATAAATCAACGCTTTGGTAGTAATGCTTCCAATGATGGATGTCCTTTTATTGACGTATTTTATACTCCTATGTATGCTGATGGAAATACGGAGGTGTTACTGGCTTTCATTAACACAGAAGAGGAGAATAGTGCCTATGGTACTGCAAATGTCTATATGACTACAACTTATAAGAACTATTATGCTAATGATGGCGATTGTAAAAAGACAAACCAGCATAATCCGGACTATATCAATAACGGTGGTGAAGGTTCATTTGCACAAGTCTTTTGGCAAGCTAATGGTGGTAAGGGAGCCGGACGTGTAGTTCCTTCCAGAGGAGCACTTCGTTTGTACAATTATAAAGGAATGGGAGAACAAGATGACCGTGTATCTGCCAATGCTATCGTATGGAGTATTAATGATGTAGATGCTGCCGGCAATGTAACCAAGGTATTTGATTTAGGTGGTACTGCACTTATTGATACTACGGTTAATGCAGCCATGCTAACTTCTACTTCCATTAAAAAATATGATTGGCCTACTACTCGTAAATGGGATTATACTCCACCTATTTTGGCTAATGCAGCTAATGATGGACACTATGCGGACATTGTTTATTTACGTTTGGCAGATACATATTTACTTTATGCAGAGGCTCTTTACAAGAGTAATCAAGTAGGCGAGGCCATTAAATGGATAAATAAAGTACGTAATCGTTCCAATGCTGTAAGTATTACTGAAGATGATCTTAGAATCGGTGGTATGGATTTCATTCTTGATGAACGCAGCCGTGAACTGCTTACGGAGGAAGAACGTCGTCATACATTGGTACGTGTTTGCCAAGAAAATGGTGGTGACGAACGTGATACCAATAACTATTTCAAACGTCGCATGCGTGAACTCAATGAGATAGCTGGTATTGCAGGACGTGGTATGGATGAATATGAAACTCCTGTCCTTTTCCCGCTGCCGCAATCATTCATTGATGCCAATACTGGTAATCCTTTGGAAAATAATCCGGGGTATTGATAGATAATAGTCAGATATAAATACCGCATATAAACGGCTTTGTATATATCGGTGTTTATATCTGATTTAGATTCATATATTCAAAAGAAAACAAAAACTTAATATCTTGATACATCATGTCCGAATTGGCTTTCATTTTTAGTCTTCTTATGGTAGGGATTACAGCGGTAGGTCTTTATCGTAAGCTCAATCCTCAAGGTCTTTTGATGCTTTCCGGTTTATTAATGCTTACAGCTGCTTTTTTCATGCAAGTGCATTCGGTAGTACCTAGTGAAGCTACGGGAATGGTGGTGTTTGATTTGGTAAGGATGATAGAGGAAGTTTTTCTTTCTAATTTGGCGCGTGCAGGGTTTATGATAATGACAATTGGCGGTTATGTAGCTTTCATGAATAACATAAAGGCTACTAATGCATTGGTCTATATTTCCATGAAGCCATTAGGTCTTTTTCGACGTTATCCTTATTTGGCGGCTACTATAGTTATTCCTATTGGACAATTACTTTTTATTACTACTCCTTCAGCTGCCGGATTAGGATTGTTGCTTGTGGCTTCGGTTTATCCTGTTTTAATTAGTTTGGGAGTAAGCCAACTTACAGCATTGTCAGTCATTGCCGCTGCTACTCTATTTGATCAGGGACCGGGGTCGGCAAATACTGCTATGGCTGCCGAATTGATAGGACAATCCAATGTGGAATATTTCATCACTCATCAACTTCCTTTAGTAATTCCTACTTCCTTGGTTGTAATGGTACTCTTCTATTTCAATAACCGTTATTTTGATAAAAAAGATGCAAAGAAACAGCAGGATGGCATATTGCAGGTGTCAAATGTGACTGCAACCTCATTAGTAGAAAAACCGGATGTTCCATTGGCTTTTGCGCTACTCCCGGTATTACCTTTGGCTCTTCTCATTTTCTTTTCACCTTTTGTGGGACTGTTTCAGCCTACTGTAACATTGGGTACCACTACTGCTATGCTTTTTTCTCTGTTCTTATCATTGGTATTTGTGTTGTTTCATACTCGTAGTGTGCGTACTACTTTTAACGTTTTTGCAAGTTTTTGGAAAGGCATGGGAAATGTGTTTACTTCAGTTGTAACATTGATTGTAGCTTCAGAAGTTTTCTCTAAAGGACTGATTGGTTTGGGATTTATTGATTCATTGGTGGGTTATTCCTCTCATATCGGACTTTCGGGATTAGCTATTGCCGCAATCTTTACTCTCATTATTTTTGGAGCTGCCATGCTGATGGGAAGTGGCAATGCAGCCTTTTTTTCATTTGGTCCTTTATTGCCGGGTATAGCCACTCAGCTTGGTTTGCCGGTTTTTTCATTGATACTTCCTTTGCAGTTGGCGGCAAGCATGGGACGTGCCGCATCTCCTATTGCCGGAGTCATTGTTGCCATTGCCGGGGTAGCCGGTGTGTCATCAGTGGAGTTGGCAAGGCGTAATACATTTCCTTTAATAGGAGGAATTGTTTTCTTGATACTTTATCATCTTATCACTTTCTAAAATTAATCGACAGCTATGTTTACATTGATAAAGAATGCAAATTTATATGCTCCTGCCTATCTTGGTAAAACAGACATTTTGCTATGCGGAGAAAAGATTGCGCATATTTCAAAGACAATTGAACTGAATGAATCATTTTGCCATACTATTGACGTGCAAGGTAAAATTGTTACTCCGGGATTTATAGATCAGCATGTACATATTACTGGTGGAGGAGGGCAACAAGGTTATGCCTCATTAGTCCCCGAGGTGACTATGAGCGAACTGGTGGCATGTGGTACTACTACTGTATTGGGTATGCTTGGTACTGATGGATTTGCCAAAGAACTTACTACGCTTTATGCCAAGGCCAAAGCTATTGACGATGACGGATTGTCGGCTTATATGCTGACAAGTTATTACGGATTGCCTACCAAAACATTGATGAATAGTGTGGCTGACGATCTTATCTTCATAGATAAAGTTATTGGCTGTAAGCTGGCGATGAGTGATGACCGTAGTCCGTTTCCGACAGAGCAAGAGATATTACGTATTATACATCAGGTACGTTTAGGGGGATTTACATCTGGTAAAGGAGGAATTCTCCACATTCATTTGGGAGCACTTCCGGAAGGTATTGAGCCCTTACTCAATATTGCTCGTCACTATCCTACACTGATATCTTATCTGTCTCCTACTCATCTGATACGTACTGAAGCTCTTTTTATGCAGGCTGTAGAATTTGGTAAATTAGGTGGAATGATTGATTTTTCGACTGGTGGCTCAAAGTTTGATACTCCCCATCGTTGTGTGATACGTGCATTGCGAGCTGGTGTCCCCCTTGATCGCATTACTTTTTCTAGTGATGGCCATGGTGGCGTACGCAGAGTGAATCCTGAAACTGGAGAAATAACTTATCGTCCTGCTCCTTTGAATTTAAATTTCAAGGAGGTAGTTGCATTAGTCAATGAGGAGGGGGTACCATTGGAACAGGCGATTACATTGATAACATCCAATCCGGCTCGTAATCTGAAATTACGAGCTAAAGGTATTGTGGCACAAGGAGCAGATGCAGACTTGTGTTTTTTGGCGGAAGATTTGCAGCTTACAGATGTCATTGCCCGTGGTAAATTTGTAATGCAAGATGGTACAATAGTAAAGAAGGGAAGGTACGAATTATGAAGAAGCTGATTATATTTTATATTGGATTCCTCTGTATTTGTTTATCTGCAATAGCGAAACAGACTTTGGAAAGGCCAAGAGGTGAACATTTCTTCACTTATAGTCAATACCCTCCTTTTGCCGATCGCCCGGTAGATGTACATTATTATATACCTTCCCAGGGGGATATTAAACAAATGCCTATTGTATTTGTCTTTGAAGGAGGAGACCGCGGCTATCGTTATCTTTTGGACGGTTGGAAAGAAGAAGCGGAGAGAAAGGGTTTTATGCTTTTTATACCTCACTTTGATTTGAAATCTTATCCTTTGGCAGACTATCAGGAGGTGGGGGTGATGAATGCTGCCCATACAGTAGCTAATGCTCCCGAAAAAATTACACCAGTGTTGGTTGATAAACTATTTGAATATGTGCGTCAATTTACGGGAAGCATGCGCAAAGGATATATGATTTATGGTCATTCTGCTGGTGGGCAATTCGTACAGCGTTTCATGCTTTTTCACGATAGTCCTTATGTGGAAAAAGCTATTATAAGTTCTCCCGGTTGGTATACTTTTCCTGATTTGGCCCAGACATATCCTTATGGTACGGCTGGTATCCCCTATATTTCATCTGAACAGATAAAAAAATACTTGTCAAAACCTATCATACTACAGCTGGCTTTGGGAGATACGATACGTGAGTCTTTTCTACGCAAGACTCCTGAAGCTGAACGACAAGGACGAAACCGTATGGAGCGTGGGCGTAGTTTCTGGCTTTATATTCACCAGTTGGCTGCATCCCGTGGTTGGGAATGCCATTGGCGCAAGATAGAAGAGTGCGGCATCGGGCATGAGGCTGTCCCTATGGGGAAACAAGCTGTGCCATTATTGACGACAGATTCTTTACGGGTACTTTTTATAGGTAACAGCTATACTTTTTTTAATCGTTTGCCATGGCAAGTCCAATCGTTAGCATCCTCATGTGGAAAAAAAATATCAGTGCGCCAGGTTGCTAACCCTGGTTGGTACTTGAGACAGCATGCAGCCAATACGCAAACATTAGAGGCGATTCGTGAAGGAGGATGGGATTATATGGTGATGCAGGAACAGAGCAAGGCACCTACTCGTGAAAAGGAATGGGTAAAGAAGAATGTATTCCATCCTGCGGCGCAGTTAGATAGTTTACGCCGTCTTTATGCCCCAAAAGGAAAAAGTGTCTGTTATATGACATGGGGGCGTAATAATGATACTTATGAAGGAATGCAGCAGCAACTTACGGAAAACTATTTGGAAATGGCTGATGTCCTTGATGCTTATTGTGCTCCTGTGGGTGAGGCATGGAGACGTGTACGTAGAGAGTGTCCAAGTTTGCAGTTGTATAATTCTGATGGCAGCCACCCTAGTCCTGCAGGCAGTTATCTGGCGGCTTGTGTCTTTTATGCAATTTTTTTTGGTGAGCCTTTTAGCAGCGATTATTATGCAGGTCTACCGTCTGAAACGGCTCTTTATTTACAGAGGATAGCACAAGAAGTGGTATTAGCTAATCTTGTGTTATGGAATAGAAATCAGTCGAAGCAACCTGCCGGAGTAACTGCAAGTTTCTATCCTGACCCCAAATTTGACCGTGAGACACCTACTCTAAGTAAACCTTACGGTAGCGGATTGGCATCGGTTGATGAGATAAAGGACTATTTACAACAATTGGTTGTACGTTCTCCGGGTTTGGCATATATGGAGAATATTGGTGTTACCAAACAAGGACGTACCATTCCGGTACTTTATTTGGGTACTCCCGACAAGAAGAAGGTAAGGGTATGGATTCAAGCGGCACTGCATGGTAACGAGCCGGCAGGTGCTGAGGCTGTATGCATGCTTGTCCGTTACTTACTTTGTGAAAAAGAAGGACGTGAATTGCTGAATCATATAGCTGTGGCTTTGGTTCCTATAGCCAATGTTGATGGTTATGCCATTCAGCAACGTCGTTCAGCCGATGGTTACGATTTGAATCGCGATCAGAGCAAATTAGAGGATGCTGTCACTTTGCTGTTGAAGCAGTCCTATCAGCAATGGAATCCGGACGTAGCTCTTGATATTCATGAATATACACCTTTACGTCGTGAGTTTAACTTATTACGTGGAGTGCCGACAGCAAATGCTGCTGATGTACTTTTTTTACCTACAGGACATCTTAATGCGCCTTTAGCTTTACGTACGCTGTCTGAAGAACTTTTTCGTCGTGAGGCAGAGGTCGTTTTAAATAGTGCCGGTTATGCTTCCGGTTTCTACTTTACTCCTCGTGTGGCAGATGGTTCCCTTGTTCTTGTAAAAGGTGCCAAAAGTCCGCAGTCCAGTTCTACTTTTCAAGCATTGACGGGGGCTGTATCGCTTTTTGTCGAAATAAGAGGTATTGGATTGGGACCGGAGTGTTTTGCACGTCGTAGTGAGTGCGGTTTCTTGGTGGCACGGCAAACGTTGGTTACTGCTGCGCAACATCGTGCTTCAATTAAACGTAAGATAGAACAAGCCAGGAAGCGCACCTTGAAAGCTACTGAACCGATATATGTTACTTTCACTTCGGATACTGTACGTCATGTAGTCTCTTTTATCGATTATAAGGCCAATGAACTGTTTAAGACTGAACTGCCAACCCTTGATGCCATGCAGGCAACACCTCAATTGATGCGTACTCGCCCTAAGGCTTATCTGCTCGATGCTCCCTGTACAGAAGCAGTATGTAAGCTTCGAGCGTTGGGTGTACACATTGAGCAAGTTACCCGTGTACAAAAAGCAAAAGTTGAGCGTTACAAAGTAACCCGTCTGTATCGTGCAGAGAAGGAATGGGAGGGGATTCATCCGGTAAATGTAGAAACGGATGTCTATGAAGATAATGTAGAACTTCCAATAGGTAGTTGGTTGGTACCTTTGGCACAACCTTTAGGAAATTTGGTTGCCACGTTGCTTGAACCGGAGTCTGTCTGTGGTTTCGTAAACTTCTGTGTTATTCCGGCTGAGGAAGGAAAGGGACTGTTTGTCAGTAGACTTATAAAATAAGAATTGGATATATAAAATTAAATTCGGTAATGACTATGAAACTAAAAAAAACGCTACAGATTATACTTGCTTTATGTTTAGGCCTATGGATGATTTCATGCCAGCAGGAACATATCAAGTTGACCTCTCCAAATGGAAAACTTTCTTTAGAGTTTACACTTGATGAAGAAGGTGCTCCCCGATATTGTTTAAGACATGCGGGGAAGAATATTTTACTTCCTTCACGTCTGGGATTGGTTTTGAAGGATGCGCCAGATCTTTTGACTGGTTTCGTTCTAAAAGAGGTTAAGCATGATTCGCATAATGATGTGTGGCAACCAGTATGGGGGGAAGAGGCTGAAATTGTAAATCATTATAATGAATTGAGGGTATGCCTCAAGGAAGAAACATCGTTGGAGCGAGAACTGAATATTATTTTTCGTCTTTTTGATGATGGGATGGGATTCCGGTATGAGTTCCCGCGCCAGCAACAGCTACAAGAGTTTCTTATTGATGACGAAGTGACTGAATTCGTTTTTCCTGCAGATTATGATGCTTGGAGTATTCCAGTGAAAGGAGTTCGTTTTTACGAGGCCTTATTTGAGAAAAAAACTCTTAGTAAGATGGGATGGGTAAGCACTCCGGTGACGATTGAGACAACAGATAGCCTTTATTTGGCTATTCATGAAGCAAATCTTACAGATTATGCTGCCATGAACTTGAAGCCGGTTGAACAACTTGAAGATAATAAAACGGTTACATTACGTGCGGCTCTTACACCTTGGAGTACAGGTGAGAAAGTACGTGTTACCGATACCCGTGTATCTCCTTGGCGTACAATGATAGTGGCTGAATCTGCCGGTGATTTGCTTCTTTCCCGTCTCATGTTAAATCTTAATGAACCTTGTCGTATAACCGATACTTCCTGGATACAACCTATGCGCTATATTGGAATTTGGTGGACTTATCACATGAAGCATAACACCTGGCATGCCGGTCCCCATCATGGGGCCACAACAGAGAATACAATGCGTCACATCGATTTTGCTGCTACCAATAACCTGGGAGGTGTACTGGTGGAAGGGTGGAATGAAGACTGGGCTACTTGGAAGTTTAGTTTCACAAAACCTTATACCGATTTTGATATACAACGTATTACTGATTATGGGCGTAGCAAAGGAGTAGCTTTGATAGGACATCATGAAACTGGCGGTAATGTTTCCAATTATGAAAATCAGATGGAAGATGGTTTCAAGTTCTATGAGAAATATGGTGTGCATCAAGTAAAAACGGGTTATGTGGGCGATTTGCTTGATGGGAAAGAATATCATAGCAGTCAGTTTGGTGTACTTCATTATCGCAAGGTAATAGAGGCTGCTGCCCGTCACTGTATCTGTATTGATAATCATGAACCGGTGATTCCTACAGGTTTGCAGCGTACTTTTCCTAATCTGATGACACAAGAGGGAGTACGTGGACAAGAATGGGACGCTTGGGATGTAGATGGTGGAAATCCTCCCTCTCATACCGTAATATTGCCTTTCACTCGTGGGTTGGCAGGCCCGATGGACTTTACACCGGTGACGTTTCGGTTTGTTAACGATGTAATGCCACAGACACGTGTACATACCACACTGGCCAAACAATTGGCGCTGTTTGTGGTGCTCTATTCACCGTTACAAATGGCTTCGGATGAAATAGAGAATTACGAGGCTAATCCGGAACCTTTTAATTTTATAGTATCTTGTCCTACAGATTGGAGCAGAACAGTGGTGCCGGAAGCATGCATTGGCAGTTATGTTACTATTGCCCGTTGCGATAAAGGAGAGGGATGCTGGTATATAGGCAGCATCACGGGAGATGAGGAACGAACGGCTAATATCAGTCTGTCTTTTCTCGATACAGATAAAAGATATCTGGCTACTATTTATCGTGATGCTCCTGAGGCCGATTATGAGACATGTCCTGCTGCTATACTTATAGAAGAGCGCGAAGTGACTTATAGTGATACCCTCACCATTCGGCAAGCACGTAGTGGAGGAACTGCCGTACGTCTGTGTCCTATAAAAGACAGTTGAGCCGGAGGTGTATTGGGGCAGAGTTGTTTATATTTTCTCTCTCAAGTATTCGTAAAAGCTATATTGCGACCGTACCTTCTCCTTTTGCGGTCGCGA
>ERZ857998.2879-NODE-2879-length-15060-cov-3.669377_pt1 | contig 15060 bp, 14 predicted proteins | sample MGYA00519954_ERZ857998 | MGnify/ENA primary metagenome ERZ857998 (study PRJEB31778, sample SAMEA3449424) | human gut metagenome | biome: human gut; feature: human-associated habitat; material: faeces | place: United Kingdom | collected 2010/2012 ...
CTTAATGGGCATATCGTCGGGCATGTCGGTTTTCTCCATCATGCGACCAATAGAATCCATGCGCGAGCCACCAAACAAACGCATAAGGTCGTCTTCGAGAGAAAGGTAGAACTGCGTTGCACCCGGGTCGCCTTGACGACCGGCACGACCACGCAACTGGTTGTCAATACGGCGCGACTCATGACGTTCGGTACCAATGACGCAAAGGCCACCTGCAGCAAGAACCTCTTTAGATTCACGATTGGTGATAGCCTCGGCCTCAGCTTCTGCCTGCTTCACCTGGGCTGGCGTAGGCTTCTCATCTTCGCCAAAACGCTCAAGAAGCATAGCCTGCGCCATAGCTTCGGGGTTGCCACCCAACAAGATGTCAGTACCACGACCAGCCATATTCGTGGCAATGGTAACCGCGCCAGTTCGACCCGCCTGAGCAACAATGGCGGCTTCGCGTTCGTGATTCTTAGCATTCAGCACTTCATGCTTGATGCCACGCTTGGAAAGCAAACGGCTTAGACGCTCAGAGCTTTCGATAGAAACCGTACCAACCAGGCACGGCTGCCCAGCAGCATGGCGCTCTGCAATGTCGTCAGCAACAGCATTGAACTTAGCATCTACCGTGCGATAGATAAGATCATCTTCGTCGATACGTTGAACTTCCCTGTTGGGAGGAATAGACATGACGGGCAAGTTGTAGATCTGACGGAACTCAGAATCTTCCGTCATTGCCGTACCGGTCATGCCAGAAAGCTTGTCGTACAAACGGAAATAATTCTGCAGCGTGATAGTTGCCAGAGTTTGGTTTTCCTGACGAACCAATACATGCTCTTTTGCTTCCAGTGCCTGATGAAGGCCTTCGGAATAACGGCGACCTTCCATGATACGGCCGGTGAATTCATCAACGATCTTGACCTCACCGTTTACCACTACGTAGTCAACATCGCGATGGAACAGGAACTGGGCCTTCAGCGCCTGCTGCAAATGATTGGGCAGCTGACCGGTTGGATCGCTAAAAATGTCTTCAATGCCAAGCTGGAACTCAACCTTTTCCAAACCAGCTTCGGTGGTGTAGATGGTCCTTTTCGCTTCATCCATCTCGAAATCGACATCGCGCTTCAAGGAAGGCATAACAGCCGCAAAACGCTTATACGTATCGGCGGCCTGAGAGCCAGCGCCTGAAATAATAAGAGGCGTACGCGCTTCGTCGATAAGGATGGAGTCGACCTCGTCGACGATAGCGAAAGAATGGCCACGCTGTACACGCCGTGATGCACGGGCAACCATGTTGTCACGCAGATAATCAAAGCCGAATTCGGAATTAGTGCCGTAGGTAACGTCGGCCTGATAGGCAGGGATCTTCTGCTCGGGACCCATACCATTCTGGATAAGACCAACATTCATACCCAAGAAGCGGTAGATGCGACCCATCCACTGAGAGTCGCGCGCAGCAAGGTAATCGTTAACGGTAACGATGTGAACATTATTACCAGGCAAAGCATTCAAATAGCCAGCCAATGTGGAAACGAGCGTTTTACCTTCGCCTGTGCGCATTTCAGCGATTTTGCCATCATTCAACGCCATGGCGCCAATGAGCTGAACATCGAAATGACGAAGACCGATAGTGCGCACACTGGCTTCACGAACGGCAGCGAACGCCTCAGGAAGCAAATCGTCCAAATCTTCGCCGTTAGCCAGACGCTCGCGGAACTCGACGGTAAGGTGAGCCAGCTCTTCGTCGGAACGTGCTTGCATAGCAGGCTCGAAGGCATTGACCTCTGCAACCCTGCGCTGATAGTTCTTGAGTGGCTTGCTTTCGCCTACGCTAAGTAGCTTAGAAAAGAAACCCATGATCTCTCTTTCTTTCGTTTAACTGCTTCACTCTATCACAGGCACACTCGCATACGCCGCGTAGCATCTTCTGCATTTCCTGAATACACGCCATTTCCGCTTATTGGTGAGCCATTTGTTACCGAGTCAGCGCGTTCGCCTTGCTATCGATAAGAAGCTTCATCGTCTTTAGGCACTTCAGTAGTTGCACCAGAAGACGAAACTTCTTCTAGGATTTCTTCGTACAGCTCTTCAAGCCTGCTTGAGCCATCGATGCCAAAACGATCCACTAAAGCGCGTCGGCAACTTACAAACGTTGAAATGGCACCAGCATACTGACCAAGCAATTGCTGAACTTTCATATATTGGTACACAACGTCCTCACGCGTTTGGTCAATACCGAAAGCAAACTCGGCGTAATGCTGCGCCAATCGAAGATCGTTAGCACGAATAAGCGCCCGAACTCCATCAACCAACGCATCGAGTACGCGATTCTGGTACGTGATGCGATATGCATCTATTTGGTCGTTTTGGACACCAGGCAGAAGTGGACCGCAATACAAACGCTCAATTTCGCCTAACGCCCTTTTGCAAATATCAGCATCATTGCATCCATTCAGAAGCAGACACTGCGCGTGAACTTCACCGACATCGCTTACATAATTTAATCCAGCCAACGAAACCGTGTCGCGCGAACGCCGCGACCCAAACGGCTCTTCGTCAGGCGGAGTAAGAACACGCCTGATGTAACTCCACAAGTTATAGAAACTCGAGCGTACACAAGCAGGATCCGATTCCGGCCAAACGATGCGTTCAATCCAAGTACGTGGCAGTTCTTTGCCATCGTTAACCACAAGCAGAGCAAGAACGAGCTTCGCTTTGCGGCGCAGTTCCCCATTTGGCAATACATTTTTGCCGTCACGCGTGACCTCACAACGACCAAACAGATGAATCCGAACAGGAGAAACGATTTCGGTCTTTACCGCATCTGTTATTGCTCCACCCTCACCAAAGAAATGTTCGTTTGCGGGAATCGGCAGCGAGAAATTACCGGTTTCCGCACCATGCTTTTCCGCATACCATTGCTGGACTTTTCTACTTTCAAGCGCCTTTGAGGCAAGCGCACGCTTACCAGCCGCCAAACACGAGTCAACACAGGCTAAAAGGAATTCCGCTTCATCTTCGAAACGAGAAAAAGGAACGATGGAAGAATAGTGCGCAGCCATAAGCTCGTACCGAGCTTCTACGGTAAGCTCAAACGCAGAAAACGAAGACGACAGAAGACTTACACCTGCAAAAGGAAAGAGACTTTCAACCAACGAAATATCGGGTTGGGTGTGTTCGTCAAAGAAATCAGTGATCAGCGAAAGACTGCCGCTTCCCAAGAAAAGGGCCAGATACGCCAGCGATTCTTCTGGAGAGGATGGGGTTTGCCGAAGGAGTGCCTTAAGGAAGCGATCGGCGCCCTTTTCTTTATCGAGAGCTACAGGCGGTACGGATCGCTTTGTCGGCATGTGACCCCTTTCAAAAAGAGATTCATGGTTGCCGGAGTGGCACTGGCACTTTGGCAGTTCATCGGAAGATAGGGCCATTTCACGGGCGTCCAGCACTACGACCGGCAGTTCAACATCAGCTGCCAGCGTAGAATCTTCGGTAGTTACCATCACTTCACATTGCTTGGTGTGAAGTTTGCCCATAAGCGTTACCAAGCTTGTACGCCTTTTGCCCTTGAGCTTTGAAATGCCGTCGAAAACCACCAGTTTTCCGGGCGAAGAATCATCAGAATCCAATACCTCTTCGATACTTCCCGAATCAAGGTTTACGAGAAATTCTGGCTCGGATGCCTGCACCCAAGTGACGTTTCCGGGAGGAAAAGCCATTCTTGCATATTGGTTGGCAAGCACTGTTTTCCCATACAAAGGAGGGGCGCATATCACGCGGACTGCTTCCCTGTCAGAAAGCAAGCTGACCAATAGTCGCTTACGATTAATAAACGCTTCTCCTATTCCCAAGGCGGCTGAAGGAGACGACCGAAGCGCATCTTTGTCGTTGCCATTCATTTGACACCCCTTTCACGAGAGTCGAACGATTGGCTGGATTATAAGGTTTACCAGGCGTTTAACCAGATAGACACAAACCATATTTGCGTAATTGTGCCAAAATTGAGCGCGAGTGAGCACTCTTTGGGTAAAACAACAATGACAGCATTTTCTGATGCGGAAAATGGGATGCAAACCAAAGGATCGCAGGAACCAAACTACCCTTATTCCCTGGCTAAACGCCGCAAAGTAGGATCAGGCACAAAAGCTAAACGAAGAGATGGATGCTAGTTTTTCGGAAACATCACATTTCCTCTTTTCTGTTTTGGTAAAATTTCAAAGTTAAAAAATCATACTGTCAAGCAGGAGGAACACATGCCAGCAACCTCTCCGGATCAGAAGGTTATCGTTCTGGACTTTGGCGCCCAATACGGTCAGCTCATCGCCCGCCGCATTCGCGATTTGGGCGTTTATTCCGAGATCGTACCCTGCGATGAAGATGCAGCAAAAATTGCAGCTTTGAAGCCAAGCGCCATTATTCTTTCCGGCGGCCCCGCCAGCGTCTATGCAGACGATGCGCCCAAGATCGACCCCGGTGTACTTGAACTTGGCGTACCGATTCTCGGCTTCTGCTACGGCCATCAGACCATTGCCGTTGAACTAGGCGGCACCGTGGGTCACACCGAAAAGGGTGAGTACGGAGCAGCTGGCCTCCATGTAGCGGGCGGTGCGCTGTTCGAAGATACCCCTGCCGAACAAACGGTTTGGATGAGCCACCGCGATGCCGTAACTGAGGTTCCTGCAGGATTCACCGTTACCGCTTCCACTGACATTTGCCCCGTTGCGGCTATGGAATGCGCTGAGCGCAACATCTACACCACGCAGTTCCACCCTGAGGTTAAGCACTCCGAGTTCGGCAACAAGATGCTTTCCAACTTCCTGTTCAATATCGCAGGACTGAAAGCCGACTGGACTATGGATTCCATCATCGAAGACTCCGTTGCCGCTATCCGCGAAAAGGTTGGCGACAAGCGCGTTATTTTGGGTCTTTCCGGCGGCGTTGATTCTTCCGTAGTTGCAGCCCTGTGCGCTAAGGCAATTGGCAAGCAGCTGGTATGCGTATTCGTAAACCATGGTCTGCTTCGCAAGAATGAGCCCGAAGAGGTTGAAGAGGTATTCACCAAGCAGTTCGATGTGGATTTCATTCATGTTCATGCCGAAGAGCGCTACGCCAAGCTGCTTGACGGCGTTACCGACCCTGAAGCGAAGCGCAAGATTATCGGTACCCAGTTCTGGGAAGAGTTCTTCGCCGTTGCACAGGATATCGCAGAAGACGGCAAGCCCGTGCAGTTTATGGCTCAGGGCACTATCTATCCTGACATCATTGAATCCGGTGCTCGCAAAACCGGCGGAAAGGCTTCCACCATCAAAAGCCACCACAACCTGATCCCCTTCCCTGAGGGTGTTCACTTCGACCTTATTGAGCCGCTTGACCACTTCTTCAAGGACGAAGTTCGTGCACTGGGCACCGCCCTTGGCTTGCCCGCACACATCGTTCACCGCCAGCCCTTCCCTGGCCCCGGTTTGGCTATTCGCATCATTGGCGCAGTAAGCCCCGAAAAGCTTGAGATTCTTAAGAATGCTGACGCCATTGTTCGCGAAGAACTGGACGCATACAACGAGCGCTTGTTCCAGGAAACGGGCGAACGCAACAGCGAGCATAGCTGTTGGCAGTACTTCGCGGTTCTGCCCGACATCAAGAGCGTTGGCGTTATGGGTGACGAGCGCACGTATCAGCGCCCCATCATCCTGCGCGCTGTTGAGTCGAGCGATGCAATGACCGCTGACTGGGCAAAGCTCCCCTACGATGTGCTGGCTAAGATTTCCAGCCGTATCGTTGCTGAAGTTCCTGGAGCCAACCGCGTGTGCTACGACATAACGTCTAAGCCGCCTGCCACGATTGAGTGGGAGTAGCCACAAAGGCCTTTTGAACTGCGATTTTTCCGTCCGTGGCGTACCGCCTGATGACGCCATGTTCGGAAAAGCGCAAAGCCACCGGCGATAAATGGTGAATAAGAATCTTCGGGACCCCCTGAAAACCACGAGTTTCAGGGGGTTTCTTTTTGCATTTTGACCTGCGATTTCGCCAAATTTATTCTAGGTTGCCGTACGCCGAGGACATGGCGATACCCAACGAACGAAGAATAAAGAAAATTTCGAAGAATAAATTGTCCCAGTAAATTGTCCCACCAGCCCAAAAACAGCCCTGAAACTCAAATGAAACTCAGCTAGGAGATTTTTGGTGGCTTTCAGACAAAACCGCAGGTCAAGTTGAAGAATAAAAATTTATTCTATTCTGGCCTTTTCGGGCCCAAAAAACAGGAAAGACTCCTGAGATCAATCGTCCCAGGAGCCCCGATTTATTCTAACTTCGGCCGATTTCAGCCCTGCAAGCCACCGTGTCTGAAAAGAATAAAACTAGAAGCGCGACTTCCACTCCAGATACTCTTCCTCGGAGATCTTGCCAGAGGCCAGCTCTGCCCTCTTCTCGCTCCAAACCTTCAGCATCTGCGCTACCTTCGGCGCGGCAGGAGCCTTCGGGTCGATGGCGATAGAAGCGCCATCTTCGGCTGGTGCAATTCCGAACTCGTCTTCTAGCTGCAGCATGAGCGCAAGCAGATCCCTGGCGCTCTCAACACCAAAATCTTTTAGCGCGAGAGGAGATACTTCAAGGACGTTTGCGATGTCCTCGACCTGAAACGGCTTCGGAGTCCTGGCACCACTCTCGTAATGGCGGATGGCGCCTTCGGTAAGCCCCACTTTTTCAGCAAGCTCCCCTTGGTACATGCCACGAAGCTTGCGGTAATGCTTGATCTTGTCGCCGGTCGACATCGTCCCTCCTAAATGAAATGCAAACGTCGTAATTCTACCATCGTACGAAAGTGTACGCAAATTGTTGACAGTACAAAAGCGTACGATTATGATGCAGTCCTATAACGTACATAAGCGTACGATGTTAGGAGGAACATTGCGCGCATCATCTGAGGCGATCCCGTTTTCTACGACGGCCTAATCCAGGACATCGACGAGGGCCGCGTGCATATCGGTGGCTGTTGCGTCACCGGCGATGATCCGGAGTGGCACTGCAACGACTGCGAAAAGGAGTTTTAGCTGCTGGGACAATTTGTCCCAGTGGCACTGGAAGGAGGCCTATGAAGAGGTTCGAGAAGATAACGAAGCTGATCCCCCTGCTTGAATCCGAGGAAACTCATGGCGAGTGGATTATCGACCGCGAGCACAAGGGCACGCCCGACGACCCTATTCTTATGGCGCTTCTGCACTAAGATACCCGTAGCACCCCATCGATGCCCCCTTCTCTAGATGTTGTTGTCGCAGACGTCATTCTAGAGTGGCTCGATGGGGTGTTTCATTAGAGGCGTTGCACTAGCAATGAGTATTCAAGGCACTTTAATCGGCATTTCCCTAGGAGTCAATCTATCTCCTTCTGGCGAAGTCCCCTTTGAGCGATTTCGGGCGAGGAATGCCCGCAGCAATGACGACCGCCACAGCTATAACGGGAATGCTTTCTACCGGGCAGCACATGAGGGCAGCAACCCCCATCAAGGGTTGACCTGAAAATGCGACCAGGGCGGCGCCAACGGCGGCCGCCACGCACGTTCCCGCATCTGCCCCGAAAGCACCCGCTATCCCGAGCCCGAGACATATCGAGCAATAGACAATGGGAAAGAACGGTCCTCCCGACCATCCCATATTGAGCAGGAATGCGACGAGCACGGTACGCACCAGAGCCGTCGCAATCAGCACGGCGGGTCCGACTTCCTGCCAGTTTCCTATGAGCTGATTCGAGTAAGCGTCCGACCCGGGCAACCCGACATGCGGAAGGAATATCATAGAGACCCCGAGCGCAATTCCGCAAGCAAGGGGCAAAAGCCTCTGCGCCTTTCCCGCATGCTCCCAGAGCCTTTTCGCCAGCTTGGCGCAGGCGACATAAGCAAGCCCAAGCACCCAGCCCGCAACCGCAACGAGAGCGCCGATTCCAACAGCTTCAAGAGAGATTGGAGCGGCCTCCACCCGGGGGATCACCATCCCGAGCCCGAACAGCTCAACGACGGCAGCAGCGCCGACAAAGCCGCCCACGATGCCTATGGTGTAGAGCAGCGTCTTTTGGCGTTTGCTGAAGTCCCTCTCCCCGCCAAGGATTCCGAACTTTCCGCAGAGGGACATCACGCGCCTCTTCGCCCAGGCGCATCCGCTCATAATGAATCCGACAAGGCCCATCGCCACACCAACAGGCCCTCCTCCTGCGAAGGGAAGCAGAAAATCGGCTATCCGTACGGGAAGAGGACGCCTTGGCCCGTTCGAATAGCCAGAAGCGGCGGCTCTCACTTCGACCTCGTCCGCCGCTTCCTTCGCGGCGGCCCCCATCGAATCCATGGGACGTTCCGGCTTTCCGTATCTGAAGGCGATTAGGGTAAGAGCGACCCCGGCAAGCGTGGCAGGGATAAGAGGGTAGAAGGGAACGTCGGCTATGCCGTTCCAGTCGATCCATACGAGCTCGATGACCGCGTACGCTAAGTCGAACACGCCCATGATTGCAAGGCCCAACATAAGGCCCAACGCCAACATGAAGAGCGCCGCAGCGATCCAGCGAGCGGCAAGCATGCTCCTCGACCCAACTCCGCGCTCGTTGCCGACCGTCTCATTTATCATTGGCTTCTCCGAAATCTCCTGATCCATTTTTGGCCTATATTAGCTGGGTGAGTGAATTACCATGCAATACGTTCTTGTATAACAAGAGATATCGAACGCTTTCTATGCGATTTGTATGACAGCGAGGTGCGAGATGGCTGAATACGTAAAGCGGCGACAGAAGCCGGTCAAGGAGGATGCGCGCGTCACGAAGACCAAGGAGCGCTTGAGGGAGTCGCTGCTTGACCTGATGGAAGACAAGCCCCTCGCTGACATATCCATCACTGCTCTCTGCGCCAGCGCCCACGTGAACAGGAACACGTTCTACGCTCATTACGGTTCACCGGCAGACGTTCTTGACGAGTTGATGGCCGACCTTGGAAGCGCGGTGGCGCATTCTCTTGCTGTGACCAGAAGACACGGAAGCGTGGCATGGCTAACCGAGCTATGCGAGAACGTTCAGGAGAACCAACATGCATATGAGATGCTGTTCGCGACAAGCGACGGACGCACCTACATAGAGCGCGAGATACTGTCCGCTTACAAGCTCGTCATGGACTCAACTGCAGAACGAATCCGAAGAAATCCCCGACATGCCGATGCCTTTGCATTTGCCGCAGGAGGATCCATGGCCTTGCTCGAACGTTGGGTTTCCGAGGGGGCGCAAGGCTCACCCGAAGATATGGCATGCCTCATAAACAGGCTCTGCAAGACTGGGATGTCGGGCATCTTTGATGAAGACTAGGTTGAGTTGCGACGTTGGGCAGGAACCACAGGGTGTGGCCAGGCACGGAGAGCAGGCGCATGTCAGAGAACAACATGGCTGGCTTTCCCGAGCTTGAGCTCGTCGACCGTAGTGGGCATGTGCTGGCCGCGCATGAGGTCGAGCCATATCTGAACATAGCTCTTGAACTTGAACTGCGCGGCCTCGCCCTCGCCCTCCGCCGAGAAGAAGACGTTGAGGTCGAACTGGTTGGTGTCGGTGTTGAGCGCTATGCGCTTGATGACCTCTGGCATCTGGCAGGTGTGCATGACCATGCACGGGAAGCGACGCATAGTGGTTGGGGCCTTACGAGGACCTTTAGGCGGCTTCCGCAACATCGACAATCTCATCGCGCTCGTCATGCTGCGCTGCTCGAGCCTGTCGATCACGTTGCCGGGAAGGGGTTAGCAACCACACAAACTAGCGAAGCCTCATTCTTATTCCCTTTGTTGAATATGGAAGGGCTGCTCATGAACTGATCAAGATGGTCCACGAGTGCGTTGACGACAATGAGGATCTTGGCGTACGTGACTATCGAGGCGTTCTGGACAGCTACGGTTTGCCTGATGAGGAGTCCGTCCTTGCAGCTGACGTATCAAAATGCGACGGAAAATGTACCCTTGCCATGATTGTCACCATCGTTCGCAGCGACAGGTTCTGCGAAGGCTTGCTGCTCCGCTACCTGGGCAACGGAATGATGCTCAAGTGGATGAAGAGGCTCAAGGAAATCGACGATGAATAAACGCTTGGACAATTTGTCCCAGCGTCTGGCTTGCCAACCGCCCGAAATAGATAACCTATCTTGCTAGTGAACTCAGGATCCTAAAGCGGAAAGAGCAGAGCAGGAATCCGAAGGAAAAGAAGGTCGTTCGAATCATGCTCGACTATCTTCAAGGACCCATCTGGGAGAGCGATCCCCAGACAGGCAAGCCTGAAACAGGGACAGATGCCATCGATAACGATGAGGAACTCCGCCGGCTTAACCACGAAATCCAAGACATCTTCGACTCTTATTATAAGTTCGATTCCCATGACCAGGCTTGCTGGTTCAACGAGGATCAACAAAAAGCCGATAAGGATAAGATGCTCACTTTGCTTAGCAGGCTCACGAAACGGCTCGACGAAATCAACGACGGTTCGTATAGCATCGAGGATTTAGAGACTCCAAGGGTATCGGCTCTTTAGCATTAATGATTGAAAGAAGCCGCCTGTGACTATTCTTTGAGCAGATGACGCTTCAACAAATCTTTGACCTGCGGTTTCTTGCCCGTCATGCAAGCCACTTGTAATTATTCCTTTTGATTAGTTGCAAGTGGCTTGCAGGTTTTGGACACTAGGGGAGGGTTTTGGTCTCCCTACCCCGCCCTCTCGTCTACTGGGACAAAAATTGAAACTCAATCCGGCTGAGTTTAGCTTGAGTTTCGGGTTTTGTCCCAGTGCTGTCCCAGTAACGTGTCGCCATGTACCGCAACGTGCCGCCACGTCCAAATGGCGATACAAACTAGAGCAATCTATACACCAGGTGAAAAACTAAATTTATAGAGTGGGAGTAAGAAATCCTTGGTTATGGGGGTATAAATCGCAACATCGAGCAGAAATGCCCTCATAACCATATGAATCAATAATTTGGAATGCTCCCCGGTTATCCGAGGAGCATTCATTTTTTGAGCCAAGCTATCTTTCACATCAGGAATTACGCCACATGGGCAAGATAAAGACGCTGAACGTTAATATCAAATCTGTACTTTCATGCTTAAAATATGATAATATCCAGCATGAAAGTACGCAAGCACGCGAAGAAGGCACGCGATGGTTCTGGTTGAAATGGCAGAAAGCGGCAACGGCTACGTGACCGCCTCGCAGGCGACGGAGGCCGGCATTCCTAGGCGAAAGCTCACCGAGGCCGTCAGAAAGGGGAACCTCATCCAGGTCGCCCGCGGTCTCTACGCGCTGCCCGAGACCTGGGAGGACCCGTACCTCGTCGCGCAGCACAGGTTCGCGCGCGGAGTCTTCTCCGATGACACCGCGCTGTTCCTGCACGGGATGACCGACCGTGCGCCCTTCTCCCTCACCATGACGTTCCCGAGGGGATACAACGCCACGCCCGCCAGGAAGGCGGGCGTCATCTGCCGCACCTGCGCCGACGACGTGCTGGGCCTCGGGATCATGGAGCTAACCACCCAGCATGGAAACGTTGTCAGAGTCTACGACCCGGAGAGGACGCTCTGTGACCTGGTAAGGGGCCAGAGAACGGTGGACTCGCAGGTCGTGATCCCGGCGATGCAGTCCTATGCGAAAAGTCCCAAGCGGGACGTGCAGAAGCTCGTCGGGTACGCCCGCAGCCTCGGCGTCGAGAGGAAGATCCGCAACTACCTGGAGGTACTGCTGTGAGAACCAAGAATGCGATGCAGCTCAAGGCCCGCATTAACAACATGGCCAAGGAGGCTGGCATCCCTGCCCAGGCGATGATGCAGAACTATCTGCTGGAAAGGCTGCTCGAACGTCTCGCGGAATCTCCGTGGCGCGATAACGTCGTCATCAAGGGCGGCGTGCTCATCTCCTCCCTCGTCGGCGTGGGTTCCAGGACCACCATGGACCTGGACACGACGGTCAGGGGGTTTGATCTCACCCACGAGTCGGCGGAGAGGGCGTTCCGTGAGATCGCAGCGGTGCAGGCAGACGATGACTGGGAATTCGAGTTCGACAGGACAGAAGACATCAGGGAGACCGATGACTACCCCGGCATCCGCGTGCACCTCAAAGCGAACTACGCTCCGATGTCCGCGCCCTTGACGGTTGATGTCACCACTGGGGACAGGATCACGCCCGAGGCCGTCGAGTACAGCTACCCTCTGCTCTTCGGTGAAGGCGAGATTACGCTCATGGCATACCCGGTCGAGACCGTTTTGGCCGAGAAGCTCGAGACCGTTGTGACTCGCGGCGTCGCCAACACCCGCCCGCGTGACTTCTATGACATCCACGTCCTTATGGGGACGATGGGAGAGAGTGTCGACATGCTCACGCTCCGCGAGGCACTCGACTCAACATGCGAGAAGAGGGGCAGCCAGGCCGTCATCGCCCGTTGGGCCGAAGTCCTCGACGACGTCGCCAGTGACGAAGCCATGCTCGCTCAGTGGGCAAAGTACGTGCGGAAGAACCCCTATGCGAAGGGGATCTTGCTTCAGGACTGCTGCGCTACAGCAAAGGCGACTCTCGCCAGCATGATGGGCTAGGCATGATCTCTTATGTTGTCGTGACCCAGCGTGACCCCAGAGAATGTCCAGAATTGCCTGAAAAACCGTGACCCAGATTTGACCCCATGGATTCTCGGCAATTTTTGAGACTGGGTGTAAATAGGACGAACTGGGACAAACTACGACAAACTGGAACAAACTGGAGAGAGTTTTTAACTATTGAGTGGGAATAAAATTCCGCCTGATTTTCTCCAATTCTGGCTTTTTTACGGCCTTGTTTTCGCCATTTCGTGCGAAAATAAGGCCGTAACCTATTTACGAGGAGGGAAGCATGGACCGGTTCCTCATGGACGAGCTCGTCGCCTGGAAGGACAGCCCCCGCCGAAAGCCGCTCATCCTCAACGGGGCGCGCCAGGTCGGCAAGACGTGGCTGCTCAAGGAGTTCGGGAGACGGTGCTTCGACAACGTCGCGTACGTGAACCTGGACGACAACCCAGGCATGCGCGAGCAGTTCGAGGCCTGCTACGACATCCCTCGTATCATCTCCGCCATACAGTTCGAGACCGGCCAGGTCGTCTCGGAAGGCGGCACCCTCATCGTCCTGGACGAGATACAGGCGTGCCCGAAGGCGCTCACCTCCCTTAAGTATTTTTGCGAGAACGCTCCTGGGTACGCGGTCGCCGCGGCGGGGTCGCTTTTGGGCATCACGGTCCACGAGGGCAGCGGATACCCCGTGGGCAAGGTGAACACGCTCAACCTCCACCCTCTCCATTTCCGGGAGTTCCTCGCGGCGACGGGGAACCGGAGGCTCTGCGAACTGATCGACTCGGGAGACGCCGACCTGATAAACGGCTTCTCCGGCAAGCTCGTCCCCCTCCTCCGCCAGTACTACTACGTGGGAGGCATGCCCGAGGCGGTGGGCGCCTTCCTCGAACGGGGCCTTCTCGAGGACGCGCGCGAGGTCCAGCTCGAGATACTGCAGGGCTACGAGCGCGACATCTCGAAACACCTCGGCAGAACCGAGACCGAATACGCGCTCGCTGCATGGAGGTCGATACCGGCGCATCTGGGCCGGGAAAATAAGAAGTTCGTGTTCAGCCACATCGCGGAGGGGGCCCGCGCGAGGAACTACCGCTCCGGCATCACATGGCTCTCCCAGGCGGGCATCGCGACGATCGTCCGCAGGATTTCCAAACCCGGCATCCCCCTGGCCCCCTACGCTGACGACGCAGCGTTCAAACTCTTCCTGGTCGACGTCGGGCTGCTCGGAGCGATGGCGCAGCTGGACAAAGAGACGGTCGTCGGGGGAAACGGGATCTTCGAGGAGTTCAAGGGGTCCCTCACAGAGCAGTACGTCTGCCAGCAGCTCGTGTCCGACTGCGGGCTCGTCCCCTACTACTGGTCGGCGGAGAACTCCTCGGGCGAGATAGACTTCCTCGTGCAGAGGCGCAACAGCGTGTTCGCCATCGAAGTGAAGGCCGAAGAGAACCTGCGGTCGAAGAGCTTGCGGGCGTTCAGGGAGTCGCACCCGGACGTCGAAGCCGTGCGCTTCAGTCTGTCGGGGTGCCGTGAGCAGGGCTGGATGAAAAACGTCCCGCTGTACGCGATGGCGAATATGGAGCTTTGGACATGAGGTTTCAATTATTCCGCGTCAACCGAAAAACATCGAGCGTCCAAGAAAATAGTCCAATTCGGTACGACTTTCGAGTCGAACATAGCTAGGGGAAACGTATGAAGGTAAATAGGATTACGATGATCATTTGCGCGGCAATTGTCCTTCTAAGCGGCATATCTATCGCGTTTACAAGCAACGATCTGGCAAAGAATATTGCCATAAGCGTATTTACGGGATTCATCGTATCGCTCGTAATTGCGACTATCGGCTACTTCCACGAAAGGGCCGTCCTTCTCGAGAAAATCGACTTCGGCATGAAAAGCCTCTACATCAATATGGCAGTCCTCAAGGAAACCATCGGAAAAGCACTGCCGTTGACGAAGCAAGCACCAGACGCCGCCGAAGCGCAAATAAAGAGAATATCCGGCTTGGCTGAACTTAATGTGGAGCTCATTGGCGACATGACCCCCGCCCTCCTCTCGCCAATCTGCAAGCGAGGCAGAATCGGTAAAATGAAAATGGGGCTCAAGGAGTTCGAGCAAGTTGCTTTTAATCTGCAGAATCTATCGGCCAACCTGCAGATTCTGCATTTGAGCATCCTTTCGAAAGTTCTCGAAATCCAGTCTTTGCAGCTTCAAGGAGCGCTGCCACCCCAGAACATGTTCGCCAATGTCGACGATTTAAGGCATCTGCTAATCGTAAGAACTTCAAAGCTGCATGAATATACCGCCGCCCAGATCATCGAACTCGAGAAGGTTGCCAAAATCTGCTTTCACGAGAAAGCCGGAGAACGCTGCTGGGGAACGTTAAAGGCGAATCTTCAGAATCAGGTCCATGACATTTTGTCGGAGCATTCCTAATCCGCGACAGCTGGCGAATCGAGAGCATAGGGTAAATCGAAGAGCGAATTACCCTATG